>OHAE01000276.1_pt1 | contig 49544 bp, 44 predicted proteins | sample 1577061 | NCBI WGS metagenome assembly OHAE01 (sample SAMEA3541535, study PRJEB24748) | human gut metagenome | biome: human gut; feature: human-associated habitat; material: faeces | place: China | collected 2012
GCACCTGCTTTGGGAGCAGGGGGTCGTGGGTTCGAATCCCGCTACCCCGACAGAATAAGATGAAGCTGATACTATGTATCGGCTTTTTTCTATTTAAGCACATTGGTTTCCCAAACAGTTAACGTATGGCTTTATTCTATAAATAAAGATATATTATTAATTAAATATTTAGTTTTATAGTAGATTATCCAAATAGAATCCGTTTCTTTGCATCAACAAACAATAAGAGGTTTATTTCGATCTATTTTCATTATGTATCTCCTCAGTTTAACCATTGAGTAAATCCATCCTGTTCAAAGCTCTCCCCTTAAACGTTATTATTGAATTATTAATTTTTATATTTTTATTTTATGAACATGTATGTAGGAAACCTTAATTACAATGTTAAGGAATCAGATTTGAGACAAGTAATGGAAGAGTACGGAACGGTTGATTCAGTAAAACTTATCACTGACCGCGACACAAGAAGATCAAAAGGATTCGCATTTATTGATATGCCTGAATCTTCTGAAGCTCAAAACGCTATTAAAGAATTGAACGGAGCAGAATATGCAGGCCGTCCGATGGTAGTAAAAGAAGCATTGCCAAGAAACTAATTATATAGATTCTATATAACAATTGAAAGGGGTATCCGGCAAGGGTACCCCTTTTCTATGCTTTCTAAATAAAAGTAGCTGAAAACTATTGAGAATAATATGCTAAATAATCAATAATTATTTAGTAATTTTGCCGCCATTGAAAATATTAAACTACAATATATATGTTTAGAACACATACATGTGGAGAATTAAATATCTCCGATGCAGGCAAAAACGTTACACTGTCAGGATGGGTACAGCGTGCGCGTAAAATGGGAGGTATGACTTTCATTGACCTTCGTGACCGTTATGGTATTACTCAACTTGTTTTTAATGAAGAAGTTAATGCGGAGCTTTGCGAACGTGCAAATAAGCTGGGCCGTGAGTTTGTCATTCAGATTACCGGAAGCGTTAGCGAACGTTCTAACAAGAACAAAAATATTCCTACCGGAGATATTGAGATTATTGTAAGCGAGTTGAATATATTAAACGCAGCAATGACTCCTCCGTTCACCATAGAAGATAATACGGACGGTGGTGACGATATACGTATGAAATACCGTTATCTCGATCTCCGCCGTACAGCAGTTCGCCAGAATCTGGAACTTCGCCACCGTATGACGATGGAAGTGCGTCGTTACTTGGATAGTTTGGGATTCCTAGAAGTAGAGACTCCGATGCTTATCGGTTCCACTCCGGAAGGTGCACGTGACTTTGTTGTACCTTCACGTATGAATCCGGGACAGTTTTATGCTTTGCCTCAGTCACCTCAAACACTCAAACAGTTATTGATGGTATCCGGTTTTGACCGTTACTTCCAGATTGTAAAATGTTTCCGTGATGAAGACCTTCGTGCCGATCGTCAACCGGAATTCACACAGATTGACTGTGAAATGAGTTTTGTTGAACAAGAAGATATTATTTCTACTTTTGAAGGAATGGCAAAACACTTGTTTAAAGAACTTCGCGGAATCGAGCTGACCGAACCGTTTATACGTATGACATGGAATGACGCTATGAAATATTACGGTAGCGACAAACCGGATCTTCGTTTTGGCATGAAGTTCGTTGAACTGATGGACGTTCTGAAAGGATATGGTTTCTCCGTATTCGACAACGCAGCCTATATCGGAGGTATTTGTGCTGAAGGTGCAGCAATCTATACCCGTAAACAACTCGATCAATTAACCGAATTCGTAAAGAGACCACAGATTGGTGCAAAGGGTTTGGTATATGCACGTGTTGAAGAAGACGGAAATGTAAAATCAAGCGTAGATAAATTCTATACACAAGAAGTGCTGCAACAAATGAAAGCAGCTTTCGGTGCCAAACCGGGTGATTTGATTCTGATACTTTCAGGAGACAATGCCATGAAGACTCGTAAACAATTATGCGAACTTCGTTTGGAAATGGGTAGCCAATTGGGACTTCGCGATAAAAACAAATTTGCTTGCTTATGGGTGATAGACTTCCCGATGTTTGAATGGAGCGAAGAAGAAGGTCGCTTGATGGCTATGCATCATCCGTTCACACATCCGAAAGATGAAGACATCCCAATGCTTGATACTGATCCGGCAGCTGTCCGTGCGGATGCTTATGATATGGTAGTCAATGGGGTAGAAGTAGGTGGAGGTTCCATCCGTATTCATGACCCGCATTTGCAAGCCAAGATGTTTGAGATTTTGGGATTCACACCGGAAAAGGCACAGGAACAATTTGGATTCTTAATGAATGCGTTTAAGTACGGAGCACCTCCTCACGGTGGTTTGGCTTACGGTCTCGACCGTTGGGTAAGTTTGTTTGCAGGATTGGATTCTATCCGTGACTGTATTGCTTTCCCTAAAAATAATAGCGGACGCGATGTAATGTTGGATGCTCCTGCGGCAATAGACCAGGCACAGTTAGATGAATTGAATTTAATTGTAGACATAAAAGAAAAGAAATAAAATTCCCTATAATGAGGCGGAGCACTAAGTTCCGCCCTTTTATCGAATGTCTCCAAAGAAAAGTACACAAATAGTAAGGTTTGTCATTGTTGGAATGTCCAATGCCCTCATCACTTATATTATATATGTAGCGATGCGATGGATGCATTTTCCTCTAGGGTTATCAAATGCAGTAGGGTATATTGGTGCTTTGATCAACGGTTTTATCTGGAGTAAATTATGGGTATTCCAAACCCGGAAGACGAATCTAAGACGTGAAATCTGCTATTTTGCTGTAGCTTTCTTAATGGCATACGGGTGTCAGTATGCTTTCTTTAAGACGCTGATAGTCCATGCGGATATAAACGAATATCTGGTACAATTCTTAGGACTGTTTATTTACGGTGCGGTCAATTTCATTATGAACCGAAAAGTTACTTTTAAACACTGAATATAATTATAAAAAAGAAGCCTCCACTCTATAATGAATGAAGGCTTCTTTCTTTATTAAATCTACCCATTAAAACTGAAAGAAATTCTTCGCATTGTTATAGCAAATATCCTCTACCATTTGTTCTATACGTGCCATTTCAGAAGAAGGTATTTCACCATTTTCGATGTCTTTACCGATAAGGTTACATAAAGTACGACGGAAATACTCATGACGCGGATAAGACAAGAAGCTGCGGGAGTCTGTCAACATACCGACAAAACGGCTTAACAAACCAAGAACAGATAGCGCATTCATTTGTTTTTCCATACCGTCTTTTTGATCCAGGAACCACCATCCCGAACCGAATTGAATCTTACCCGGAATTGTGCCATCCTGGAAATTACCAAGCATGGTAGCAATTACCTCGTTAGCACACGGATTCAAATTGTAAAGGATTGTTTTAGTCAGTTTGCCGTTACTGTTCAAGCGGTCAAGATACATAGCCATTGCTTTAGCAGTTGTAAACTCGCCGATTGAATCGAAACCGGTATCCGGACCTAACAGTTTAAACATTTTTGAGTTATTGTTACGGATAGCACCATAATGGAACTGTTGAGTCCAGCCTTTCTCCCAATCCATTTCACCAAACACAACCAACATAGCCGATTTGAATTTCAGTACTTCTTCATGCGTCAATTCCTGACCGCCATATACTTTATTAAAGATAACTTTGATTTCTGCATCCGTATAGTCTTCCGCATAGAACTCTTCAATTCCATGATCAGAAAGTTTACAACCTTGTTCTGCAAAGAAATCATGGCGTTTACGCAAAGCAGCCACCATATCATCGAATCCGGAAATCTTCACGCCGCTTACTTCCGATAATTTCTCCATATAAGCACGGAAATCAGCCGGTACTTCTACTGCCATTGCTTTATCCGGACGCCAAGTAGGGAGCATCTTGATTTCAAAACCACTCTCACGGGTTTTGATGTGATATTCCAAAGAATCCACCGGATCATCCGTAGTACAAACCACTTCCACATGGTAACGGCGCATCATGCCACGAGCCGAATACTCCGGCTGAGCAAGCTTTTCGTTGCATTCGTCATAGATTTCACGGGCTGTTGTCGGATTCAGGATTTTATTGATGCCGAAAGCAGTCTTTAATTCCAAATGAGTCCAATGATAAAGGGGATTACGCATCGTATAAGGAACAGTTTCTGCCCATTTCTCAAACTTTTCCCAATCAGTCGTATCTTTTCCTGTACAATAACGTTCGTCTACACCGTTAGTGCGCATCGCACGCCATTTATAGTGATCTCCTCCCAACCAGATTTCTGTTAATGACTTGAATTTATAATCATCGGCCACCATTTGAGGTATCAGATGACAATGATAGTCGATAATAGGCATTTTTGCTGCGTGTTCATGATATAACTTCTGAGCAGTTTCAGTCTGCAAAAGAAAGTTTTCATCCATAAAGTTTTTCATAACCCAATGATGTTTTAAGATTGATAATGTTATTAAAATTTGAAATATTTCGTATTCACTTATAGAACGGCTGAATAATTATCTTCTTTTACTTTTATTAACCGTTTCCGAACACGAAAGTAGATATTTTATTTGGGATAACAAAATTATTCGTATATTTGTGGCGAATATTTAGAATATTTAAACGGTTTATGTAAAGATACTGGTTTGCATTTTCAATTCTGATACGATGGAAGATAAGACATATACAATTAAAGATATAGCCCGGATGGCCGGAGTATCTGCCGGAACGGTAGACCGAGTCATGCATAACCGGGGAGAGGTATCCGAAGCAAGCCGGGCTAAAGTGCAAAAGATATTGGATGAAATCAATTATCAGCCCAATATGTTTGCTATCGGGCTTGCTGCCAAAAAGAAGTATAGCATCTACTGCCTTATACCTTATTATAAAGAGAATGATTACTGGTACAGCGTGGCGGAAGGAATAAAAAAAGCGGCATCGGAACTGAAAGCATTCAATGTAAATACTGATTTTGTCTTTTATAACCATTCAAGCCGGGAATCATATATAAAGGCTCAACAGGAATTAATAGAAAAACAGCCGGATGCGATATTGCTTGCACCGAACTTCAAAGATGAGACTATCCGGTTCTGTACTTCCTTACATAAAATGAATATTCCGTTTGCGCTTATCGATGTTAACTTGGAAGGAGTAAACGCCCTCAAATACATTGGTCAGGATTCTTATCAAAGTGGATATATTGCTGCAAAGATACTGATGAGGGAGTATAGTGAAGGCAAGGAGTTGATGCTGTTTCTAAGCAATTTTCGTGAGAATCCGGCGGAATTTCAGATACAGAGACGTTTGGAAGGCTTTATGCGCTACCTGAAAGAACATCACATTACTCCCCAAATTCACGAAGTGATACTGGATCGTGATAATCAAGAAGTAACGGCAGCTACACTTGATGAGTTCTTTAAATCACACAAAGGTACTTATCTGGGAGCTGTGTTTAATTCACGCATCTACCAGATAGGTAAATATTTAAAAGAATCGGGGCGTAGAATGGAAGGGGTGTTAGGATATGATTTACTACCCCAGAATGTGGAGTTCTTAAAAGCCGGAGTCATCAACTTTCTGATTGGCCAGCGACCGAGATTACAAGGTTATTGTGCTGTAAAGACATTAGCAGATAAAATAGTTTTCAAAAGAGAAATAGAACCGGTGAAATATATGCCGATAGACATCCTTATGAAAGAGAATATAGATTATTATTTTGAACTTATATAAACATTTTATTTAACGAATATGAAAGCATTGAACAAAGAAACAGCCGCAAAGGCTCAGCGTCCTGAAAGAATTATTCAGTTTGGTGAAGGTAATTTCCTTCGCGCATTCGTAGATTGGATTATCTACAACATGAACGAAAAAGCAGACTTTAATAGTAGTGTAGTAGTCGTTCAACCAATCGACAAAGGTATGGTAGATATGCTGAATGCACAAGATTGTCTGTACCATGTAAACCTTCAGGGATTGGACAAAGGAAATGTAGTAAACAGTTTGACTAAAATTGATGTAATCAGCCGTGCACTCAACCCTTATTCACAAAACGATGAATTTATGAAACTGGCAGAACAGCCGGAAATGCGTTTTGTGATTTCTAACACAACGGAAGCTGGTATCGCTTTCGATCCTTCTTGTAAACTGACTGACGCTCCCGCTTCTTCTTATCCGGGAAAATTAACTCAACTGCTTTATCATCGTTTTAAAACATTCAACGGAGATAAATCAAAAGGTTTGATCATCTTCCCTTGCGAACTTATCTTCCTGAACGGTCATAAGCTGAAAGAAACTATCTATCAGTATATCGAACTATGGAATCTCGGCAACGAGTTCAAGACTTGGTTTGAAGAAGCCTGTGGAGTATATGCTACTTTGGTAGACCGTATCGTTCCGGGATTCCCTCGTAAAGACATCGACGCCATCAAGGAAAAACTGCAATATGACGACAATTTGGTTGTTCAGGCAGAGATATTCCATTTGTGGGTAATCGAAGCTCCGCAGGAAATCGCTAAAGAATTCCCGGCAGATAAGGCAGGTTTGAACGTATTGTTCGTACCGTCCGAGGCTCCTTACCATGAACGTAAAGTAACACTGTTGAATGGTCCTCACACGGTTCTCTCTCCGGTGGCCTACCTTGCAGGATTAAATATTGTACGCGAGGCATGTCAGCACGAAGTGATTGGTAAATATATCCATAAGGTAATGTTTGACGAACTAATGGAGACATTAAACTTGCCGAAAGATGAATTGGAGAAATTCGCTCATGATGTTTTGGAACGCTTCAACAATCCGTTTGTTGACCATGCAGTAACCAGCATTATGCTGAACTCTTTCCCGAAATATGAAACCCGTGATCTTCCGGGATTAAAGACTTACTTACAACGTAAGGGAGAACTTCCTAAAGGTTTGGTTTTGGGTCTTGCCGCTATCATCACTTATTATAAGGGTGGCAAACGTGCAGACGGCGCAGATATCGTACCCAACGATGCACCGGAAATCATGAACCTGCTGAAAGAACTTTGGGCAACAAATTGTACCAAGAAAGTTACAGAAGGTGTGTTGAGTGCAGAATTCATTTGGGGTGAGAACCTGAACAATATTCCGGGACTAACAGACACCGTAAAGGGATATCTGGATTCTATTCAGGAAAAGGGAATGATGGAAACAGTGAAGAGTATTCTTTAATTCGGGAAAATATTCTTTTATAATAGATAAGAGGGATGTGTCATGGAGAAGGATACATTCTTCTTATCTATTATAATTTCACATGATATTACATGCCTTTTTTAACTCCTGATTTTATCAGCAATACATTCATTGGATAAGCGCAAATGAATCCGAAAAACATAGCTATTTGCATCATAAACCAGAATAGCCAAGTATCTTTCTCTACCGAGATACCTTTAAACAAAATAAAATAAACAACAGCCATCCAACCATACATCCCGACTTGCCAAGAAGTAAGAGAAAAGAAATCAGCTTTAAAAGCACGGAATAATCCTTGCGAAACCGAAATCTTTTCCATTTCACGGATAGCATAAAATTGAAAATAAATACCAATAATCAACGCTAAGATAAAGTCGAGCACCCAACTGCCTAAAAGTAGGTTACCGTTAATATGGAGAGGAATACAATATGTAATCCATTCACCTAATATGTCAGCCAATGTACACCCTGCGCCACAATGAAAAGCTGAAAGGGAGACAGATTGCCAAAATGAACGGGGACTTTCCATCATCATTGACCTATCATCCATCTTCATTTGAATCTGCTCCCGCCCAAATTTGTTATAGGCCCATAAGACAAAATAGCCACCCCATAAAGCGGAAAGTACCCATACAGCATTCATTATCTTCATAGACTGCTTATGCCTCGAAAGGTCATAGATAATCCATACGGCAATACCAATGCCAGAGCAAATAAAAAATGCAGCAATCAAATTAAGCATAACTTTATAATACTATTAGGAATAATCATAGGAAACATCTTCTATCCGGAATAGTTCACCCTGAAACAGAGGAAAATAGAATTTATAAAAAAAGCTTTTGCTATCTGTTTAAGCAGGATTATCACAAATTGGAAGAAATAGTATATCTTTGTCTTTAAACATTGAAATAGGAATTTTTATGATAGACGCTATTTTAATAATTCTAGGTGTTATTTGCCTAATCACAGGAATGCTGGGCTGTATACTCCCCATGCTTCCGGGACCTCCTTTGGCTTATGCTGGGCTTTTGCTTCTGCATTTCACAGACAAAGTGCAATATACTACTGCTCAATTGCTGGTATGGCTGCTTATCGTGGTAGTAGTGCAAATATTGGATTATCTGACCCCTCTATTAGGAAGTAAATACAGCGGAGGAAGTAAGTGGGGAAACTGGGGATGCGTTATCGGTACGGTCATCGGACTTTTTTTTGCACCCTGGGGGCTGATTGCCGGACCGTTCTTGGGAGCAGTGATAGGAGAGTTGCTTGGTGATAAAGAACTGTCACAAGCACTAAAATCAGGATTCGGGTCTTTAGTAGGCTTTTTATTGGGAACGGTTTTAAAACTTACCGTTTGCGGATATTTCATTTATCAGTTCTTTGCCGGATTTATTCGCTAGCCTTATACATATATCTCAGTATTTATCGTATTATCAATAAATTCGATGAACAGAATCAATCCTAATAACGTTTAGTTTTTGTACTTTTGACCAACGTTAATAATAAATAAGAGATAAAACAACTATGTATAACTTCCTGAAAGATTTAAAAAGCAAAGAACATAAACGCTATTTAGGCGGTCTGGATATCTTTAGATATATAGGTCCAGGACTGCTTGTTACAGTAGGTTTCATTGACCCAGGTAACTGGGCCTCCAACTTTGCCGCCGGTTCCGAATTCGGTTACAGCCTGTTGTGGGTAGTCTCATTATCTACCGTTATGCTGATAATTCTGCAACATAACGTAGCACACTTAGGCATCGTCACAGGACTCTGCCTTTCGGAAGCTGCTACGCAATATACTCCGAAATGGGTGTCGCGTCCCATATTGGGTACGGCTGTACTTGCTTCCATCTCCACTTCACTGGCAGAGATACTTGGAGGAGCAATCGCTTTGGAGATGCTCTTGGATATACCTATTATATGGGGATCAATACTGACTACCGTTTTTGTTTTTATTATGTTATTCACCAATTCTTATAAAAGAATAGAAAAATCCATTATCGCTTTCGTATCTGTCATCGGTTTGTCTTTTCTATACGAATTGTTTTTGGTAGACATCGACTGGCCTATGGCGGCACAGGCTTGGGTAACACCAAGCATCCCCAAAGGCAGTATGCTTATTATCATGAGTGTATTGGGTGCAGTAGTTATGCCTCATAATCTGTTCTTGCATTCGGAGGTTATCCAGAGCCATGAATACAATAAGCAGGATGAATCTTCTATCAAGAAAGTGCTGAAATATGAATTCTATGATACGTTGTTTTCCATGATTGTAGGATGGGCCATTAACAGTGCCATGATCCTGCTGGCAGCAGCAACATTTTTCAAGACAAATACTGCAGTGGAAGAGTTACAACAGGCAAAGTCTTTATTGGAACCATTATTGGGTAGCAATGCAGCTATTGTTTTTGCTTTGGCACTGCTGATGGCAGGTATATCTTCGACCATCACCAGCGGAATGGCTGCCGGCTCTATCTTTGCCGGAATCTTCGGAGAATCTTACCATATAAAAGATATTCACTCTAGGATAGGTGTCATTATCTCATTAGGAATTGCACTCCTTTTGATATTCTTCATTGGAGATCCATTCAAGGGACTGATTATTTCTCAGATGATATTAAGCATCCAATTACCGTTCACTGTATTTCTACAAGTAGCCCTGACTTCTTCCAAGAAAGTAATGGGCAGATATGTGAATAGCAAATGGAGTACATTCGTACTTTACACAATAGCAGTTATTGTATCCGTATTAAATATTATGTTGCTATTTTCATAAAAAAAGTCATTAAACAAATAATCAACATGTACAAATCTTAAATCATGTTATAAAGCATACTTTTATTGCTGAAATATTTGCACGTATCTCAAAATACCGTATATTTGCAACGTGTTTTTCATAGTATTAGATTTAAGGTTAACAAAGATTGGTTGCCCGTGACGGGTAGCCTTTTTTTATGCCCTTTCACTTCATAAAATTAAATTTAAGATAAATGGAAGATAGAATACAAAAAGCAGTAGAGCTTTTTAAAAGCGGATATAATTGTTCACAAGCAGTTGTTGCAGCATTTGCCGATATGTACGGATTCACAGAAGAACAAGCATTAAAGATGTCAGCCTCTTTTGGTGGTGGCATCGGGAGAATGCGTGAAACCTGCGGAGCTGCATGTGGCATATTTATGCTTGCAGGGCTCGAGAAAGGTGCAATCATTCCGGAAGACCGTGACGGTAAAGCTGCAAATTATGCGCTGGTACAAGAATTAGCAGCCGAATTTAAGCATAGAATGGGGTCTATCAATTGCGGAGAACTGCTCGGATTGAAGAAAACAACCCCGATCGTCTCTACTCCGGAAGAACGAACTTCGCAATATTATGCCAAACGTCCTTGCGTAAAAACGGTGGAAGAAGCAGCAAGAATATGGATTGAATATCTCCAAAAAGAGCATAAAAAGTAAGAAAATGAAACTTTTTTAAGGCTTAGGAATAAATTTTATCCGCAATAATATGTTGCATAACATAAATTTATATATCTTTGCAGCGATAATAAACACAAACATCCTTTTAGCAAGGATGCGGATAACGTTTAACTAAAAGCAAATTGAAAATGTTAAAAGAAAAAGCAGGTATTATTGCAGGACAGATTTGGTCTGCATTAAATGGTACTGATGGTTTGACTCACAAGCAAATCAAGAAGGTGACTAAACTGGTTGATAAGGATTTCTTCCTTGGTCTGGGATGGTTACTAAGAGAAGACAAAATTTCTACCTCCGAAGTGGAAGGTGAGTTATTTGTCAAACTGAACTAAGAAAGTTACATACTTGATTTATAAAAAATGCGTTGGTACATTTGAAATGTTACCAACGCATTTTTTATTTCACTCTTTCTAATAACTGGTATTTTTGCTCTGATTCTTTAAGCATATTTACAAAATAAATAGCGTCCGTTTTATTTGATTCATTTGTCTTATCCTCTTCATACTGTTCCACGAAATGTGTAGCATGTTGAAGTAAGAATTTCCGGCAATCAATGTTAAGCATCATTCCATCGGCATAATCCCCATAGGATAGTCCGGTTACCATATTTCCTGATGACACAGTTTTAACATGTTGCATCGTTAAATGATCTAGATTAACCGTAATGGAAGGATAATAAAAATCGCCCTCACTTGGTAACGTAACATATAGCTTTAATTCATTTCCTTCTATTTCCTTTCGAATCGTGCTATGAATGCGGTAATAGTTGTATTCATAATATTCCTCCAAACTTGGAAACCAAACAGAATCGTCGCCATCTTTCCCATACATATCATTAATCCAGAGTAGTAAAGCTACCCACGGAGAGCTTGTAAGGTGTATTCCCATATGAATTGCATTTCTCCTTTCAATAGGAAGATTTAATTGTTCAATTATAGCCGTTTTAACATTTTCCGGGCTTTCATAGAAAATACGTTTTATCAACATTTTCTTTAAATCAGTTTCTTCCCTAAATGGATATATAGTTTTTAGATCACCACCCTGTGCAGTCATGATTTGTATAGGTGAATACATCTTTGCTGCCGTAACATATGTTTTATTCCCATTAGGTTCAGCCAGAAATTTGCATCCTCTTCCCGACATTTCATGACGGATAGAGTCTTGTACAATTGCATAATGTTTCAATATAGTATCCGCATTATTTACATCCTCTACATTTACATCATGAAAAGCAATACCTACACCATAATTGACCAATTCCGCAACATTATCCCAGTTTAATCCGGCACTCATAAAAAAGCTATAATAATCTTTCGTATATCCTTTATTGACTTTTGCTCTTTTATTCATCCATTCATATTCAGGAGCCAACGTCGTAGTAAAATTAAAACGTACTTCGTTTCCAACACCGTCGGTACACCCTAATGTTTTTCCTAAGTAATATATATCGGGAGGCAAATCCCCGGCCTTAAGTTGGTTGGCACTATAAAAATACTCGTTGGACAAAGGTTTTCCATTGATCGCAGCCCAAGTGCAACAATAAGCAACTTGTTTACAATCATCTTGGGTTAATAGAAATAGCCATGACTTATTATATTTCAAATACGGTATTTGTGGAGTAATATCATCTAAATCAATATTCCCATCAGTTTGGATGGTTATTTCTGCCGTCACATTGTGGTTTTCCTTATCATAAGGATATAGATAAACACTATAATCATCTTGCGTTTTCACATCTGATCCTTTTCCTGTATAAAAATCAATCTGTTCTAAGCAAGAAGTTAATAATAATAGTAGTATTACATAGGTAATTCGTTTCATCGCCATCATTTTGTTATGCAAAAACACAAATAAATAGATGATTGTATTAAATAAAACTGAAAAATATGATATTTTTAGGTTAGCAAAATTAAAATATGTGGAATAGGTGGTAGAAAAATAATCATTCATAAAGTCTTTTATTATCATAAAATTTGGCAGTTCATATACCTCTGCTTATTGAAAAATAGCTTTTAAAACCTCATATTTTTCATTATCTTTGTGCCCGGTAAAGTATTTGGCTTTATTGCATATTACTATTTGTTTTACGAATATTTTTAGTGTAAGACAAGTTTTTATATGTAAAGCTCTTATTTACAATTAAATAACTGTTTAAAATGAAAAATATACGCAACTTCTGCATCATAGCTCACATAGACCACGGAAAATCCACACTGGCAGATCGTTTGCTGGAGTATACCAATACGATCCAAGTAACCGGAGGGCAAATGCTGGATGATATGGATTTGGAACGTGAAAGAGGTATTACGATTAAAAGTCATGCCATACAAATGGAATATGAATTTAAGGGCGAAAAATATATTCTGAACTTAATTGACACTCCGGGACATGTGGATTTTTCTTACGAGGTATCCCGTTCTATCGCCGCTTGTGAAGGAGCGTTATTGATTGTTGATGCTTCGCAAGGAGTGCAGGCACAAACAATTTCCAATCTTTACATGGCAATTGAGCATGATTTGGAAATTATACCTGTCATCAATAAATGTGATATGGCAAGTGCGATGCCGGACGAGGTGGAGGATGAAATCATCGAACTTCTCGGGTGCAAGCGTGAAGAAATCATTCGTGCATCCGGTAAAACAGGTATGGGAGTAGAGCAAATACTTCAAGCTGTTATCGAACGGATTCCACATCCGGAAGGTGACGAAGAAGCACCGTTGCAGGCATTGATTTTCGACTCCGTATTCAATTCATTCCGAGGTATCATCGCTTACTTTAAGATAGAAAACGGTGTCATTCGTACCGGTGATAAAGTAAAGTTCTTTAATACGGGAAAAGAGTATGATGCTGATGAAATCGGAGTGCTTAAAATGGATATGATACCCCGTAAAGAGCTTCGTACAGGCGATGTTGGCTATATTATCTCAGGTATAAAAACCTCTAAAGAAGTAAAAGTGGGAGATACGATCACTCACGTAGGCCGTCCGTGCAAAGAAGCTATTTCCGGATTTGAAGAAGTAAAGCCAATGGTGTTTGCGGGAGTATATCCAATTGAAGCAGAAGATTTTGAAGATTTAAGAGCTTCATTGGAAAAACTTCAATTAAATGATGCTTCTCTAACTTTCCAACCGGAATCATCATTGGCGTTAGGGTTTGGGTTCCGTTGCGGATTCTTAGGATTGCTGCATATGGAAATCGTACAGGAACGTTTGGACCGCGAGTTTGATATGAACGTTATCACTACCGTACCGAATGTTTCGTACGAAATATACGACAAGCAGGGCAATATGACCGAAGTGCACAACCCTGGTGGAATGCCTGACCCAACATTAATCGACCATATCGAAGAACCTTTTATCAAAGCTTCTGTTATTACTACAACGGACTATATCGGTCCTATCATGACATTGTGCTTAGGTAAACGTGGTGAACTTCTGAAGCAAGAATATATATCAGGCAACCGTGTGGAACTTTACTATAATATGCCGTTGGGCGAAATAGTGATAGACTTCTACGATAAACTGAAAAGTATTTCCAAAGGATATGCTTCATTTGATTACCATCCGGCAGGATTCCGTCCTTCAAAACTGATTAAGCTGGATATCTTGCTTAATGGTGAACCGGTCGATGCCCTATCTACTCTGACTCACGTAGACAATGCATACGAACTTGGACGGAGAATGTGTGAGAAGTTGAAGGAATTGATTCCGAGGCAGCAATTTGAAATTGCTATTCAAGCTGCCATCGGTGCCAAAATCATTGCTCGTGAAACCATTAAAGCAGTCAGAAAGGATGTTACTGCAAAATGTTATGGAGGTGATATCAGCCGTAAGCGTAAGCTGCTTGAGAAGCAGAAAAAAGGAAAGAAGCGAATGAAACAAATTGGTAACGTGGAAGTTCCGCAGAAAGCCTTCCTTGCTGTATTGAAACTGGATTAGCGAAAGATTTAATAACCAGCAGTTGTTATGTTTCCGCCCATCCATAACAACTGCATAACCCAATATAAAAATGAGCTCATACCTTAGTACGCTTTTTTTAGTAAATAACTATTTAAAAGCAAGCAATCTATGAAAAAAGTATTGTCTTTTTCTGTATTCTTGATTATAGGTTTGGTAGCGTCACAGTTACTACCCTCTGCCTTGGGAGATAATTATGCGTCTTTTAAAATAGGCTCCAATACCTTATTATATGTATGCCTGGCATTTATTATGATAAATGTAGGACGGGAATTTGAAGTTGATAAGAGTCATTGGAAATCCTATACGAAAGACTACTTTGTGGCAATGGCTACGGCCGCTTTTCCATGGATATTCATAGCCCTTTATTATATGTATATGCTTCTTCCTGCCGACTATTGGAATAGTTGGGAAGCATGGAAAGAAAATCTGCTGTTGAGCCGGTTTGCAGCACCTACTTCGGCAGGCATACTATTTACCATGCTTGCAGCCCTTAAGTTGCAATCCAGTTGGATTTACAAAAAGATACAGGTATTAGCTATCTTCGATGACTTGGATACCATCTTACTAATGATTCCTTTGCAAATCATGATGATAGGAATGCGTTGGCAGCTTATTATTGTAGTACTGATTGTATTCTTGTTGCTGGTCTTCGGATGGAAAAAGATGGGAAGTTATAATATCCGTCAGGATTGGAAAGCTATCGTTCTATATTCCGCTGTCGTTTTCGCCATCACACAGATTGTCTATATTGTTTCTAAAAATCTTTATGGAGAAGATGGCAGTATCCATATTGAAGTGCTATTACCGGCATTTGTTCTCGGTATGATCATCAAGCATAAACATATAGACAGTAAAATTGAGCAGAAAATATCTACAGGTATATCATTCCTATTTATGTTTTTAGTAGGATTAAGTATGCCCACTTTCATCGGAGTGGAATTTTCAGAAAGTATTGCCGGTACTCATTCCATCACAGGTTCTCAACCGATGATGCCTTGGGGAATTATCATCTTCCATGTAGTGCTTGTATCCATATTATCTAACATCGGTAAACTGTTCCCGGTATTTTTCTACCGTGACAGACAACTTAGCGAACGATTGGCTCTTTCCATCGGTATGTTTACACGGGGAGAAGTAGGAGCCGGCATCATCTTTATTGCATTGGGATATAATTTAGGAGGACCCGCTTTGATAATTTCTGTACTTACTATTGTGTTAAATTTACTTTTAACCGGTATATTTGTATTGTGGGTTAAGAATTTATCTCTTAAAGCATATAAGACTCAATAGAAGATTATACCTAAATTTAGTACATAATGATGAAAACAACAAGACCTATCATGCGGTTTATGAGCAGCAACACGAATGCCAGCCTACTATTATTTATAGCTGCTATTCTTGCTGCCATAGTGGCAAATTCACCATTAGCCGGAATGTACTCATCTTTCTTTGATGCTAAAGTATCATTTCAGATGGGGCACTTTAATTTACTGTCACACAATGGCGAACCACTCACGGTTTTAGCCTTTGTCAATGATGCGTTAATGACAGTGTTCTTCTTTATGGTGGGATTGGAAATCAAACGCGAATTACTTGTCGGTGAAATCTCCAGTATGCGAAAAGCGGCACTTCCGTTCATTGCAGCGTGTGGAGGAATGATTTTACCTGTTGTGGTATACAGCATTATTTGCAGTCAGGGTGGAGGGGAAGGAGCCAACGGTCTGGCTATCCCGATGGCTACGGATATTGCATTTTCATTAGGTGTACTCAGTCTTTTAGGTAATCGTGTACCTATCGGCATGAAAATATTTCTAACAGCTTTTGCCGTAATCGACGATATTGGCGGAATTTTGGTCATTGCCTTGTTCTATAGTTCACATTTGGCAGTGGAATATCTGCTTATCTCTCTTATCTTCTTTTTTATCTTGTATTTAGGTAATCGTTATGATGTAAATAACAAGACATTCTATTTCCTGATAGGGATAGCGATATGGTATTTATTTCTACAATCAGGCATACACAGCACTATCGCAGGCGTACTAATCGCCGTTTTCGTTCCGGCACGTCCTAAACTGAAAATAGGAAGATACCTTGAACGCATCAGACGGTATATCAAGAAATTCCCTGCCAGTCAGGAGAATAGTATTATACTGACAAATGAGCAAATTGAAACGTTGAAGCGTCTGGAAGCAGCGTCTGACAATGTTATCAGCCCTTTGCAAGCAATGGAAGACGGACTACATCGATTTGTAAACTTCTTCATTTTACCGGTCTTTGCATTTACCAATGCAGGCGTCATGCTAAGTGGTGGAAATGGGGAAATAATGGGTATAGTAACCATTGCAGTCGCTTTAGGATTGATTATAGGTAAATTCTCGGGAATATTCTTATTCACTTTTCTTGCTGTTAAAACCAAGATTGTAGAAATCCCCAAAGGAGTAAACTGGAAAGGTCTTGCGGGTATTTCCTTATTAGGCGGTATCGGATTTACCGTTTCGCTCTTTATTGCCAACCTCTCGTTCGGAGATAACCTTGTATTGCTGAACCAGGCTAAACTGGGTGTAATTCTTGGAACGATTATTTCCGGTATCGCAGGATATATCGTATTACATCTGGCTTTACCAAAGAAAAGAGAAATAATGGAATAATATAAGATAATACGGATAATGCAGATTCTACTATTTTACAGGGAATCTATGTTATCCGTATCTGATTCCAAATCTTCATCTATGTCCGACAAAGGAAGAATTTTATTCGAATCTTCTGCCGGAAGCGCTTCTACCTCACGCAGTTTCCGCTCGATGGCACGTGTACGCTTACCCATTACCTCTTCCAATTGGTCACCTGCGTTCTGAAGATTCTTCTGAACCTTTTGCAACATACCTCCAAACTTACCGAACTCGGTTTTTACCGCTCCAAGAATTGTCCACACTTCTCCCGTACGTTTCTGAATGGCAAGCGTGCGGAAACCCATTTGCAGACTGTTCAGTATAGCGCCCAATGTAGTAGGACCTGTCACTACTACCTTATAATCCTTTTGAAGTGTTTCCACCAAACTTGTACGACGTATCACTTCCGCATAAATACTCTCAAAAGGTAGAAACATAATAGCAAAATCTGTTGTGAAGGGTGGATCTATATATTTATCATGGATATCTTTGGCCATTTTTTTGATGGTAATTTCCAGTTGACGAGAAGAAGAATCTATCAGTGATGCTTCTCCGGCTTCAAAAGCATCGTAATATTGCTCGTATACATCTTTAGGAAATTTAGCATCGATGGGTAAATAAACGGTATCGTTAGCATCATCTTTTCCCGGCAATTTGATAGCGTATTCCACAAATTCGGTTCCGCCTCTCTTGGTTTTTACATTGGCATCATATTGTTCCGGGCTCATCATTTGTTCTAACAAAGCACCAAGCTGCACTTCTCCGAATGTGCCGCGCATCTTTACGTTACTAAGAACTTTCTTCAAACCGCCTACATCTTGTGCCAGACTCTTCATTTCACCTAACCCTTTCTGTACATTCTCCAACTGCGAACGTACAATCTCAAATGACTGTCCGATACGCTCATTCAAAGTTTTCTGCAACTTTTCTTCTACCATCAGGCGCATATCATCCAAACGTTTTTCTGTGGACTTGATAAGTGCTTCTTGTGTACGTCCCATAGCATCAAACTTTTCTTTTTGCAGTTCATTTCCGGTCATCAGGTTTTTATGCAACGTATCCTGCATTTGCCGGATAGAAAGACTGAAAGTTTGCGTCAATTCCGTCCTGAATTCCCGAATGCTCCGATTCAACTCCTCACGATTCTCCCTGAATTGTTCCCGCAAAATATTCTCAACCTTTGATGTATCCTCTTTCTTATTTATTTTTAATATAAACAATATCAGCAGAATAACGTTAAAAAGCAGTGATAACAGTAAGAGTGGTAATTCCATTTTCTCTATTTAAATTAGGCATTTTCCTGACAAATATAGGGATTTTCTCCATAAAGAATCGAATTATTTATCTACTTTCGTACACAAGAAAAAGATAGAAGTAGCACTAAAAAAATAAAAAGATGAAAACTAAAATTATAAAACACTTGAGTATATCCGCATTATTCATACTATCCTTGATAAGTCTGTCCTCTTGCGAGATAACTTATTACGGTTCAAACACCGATCTCTTATGCGGAACAACATGGGTAGATTCTTGGGAAGGAGATTATGGCCGTTATTACGAACAACGATTCGTGTTTTATTCGGGAGGTAGAGGCGTGGAATACTATTTTGATGGAATAGAGCGTGTCTATGATTTTTATTGGCATTGGGAAGATAATGAAAGAACGATTGTAATGGCATATGGACCGAGTGATGTGTCATATTTCGATGACATATATATAGGAAGAGGAACATTAAGCGGGTACTTAAATGGAGATTATGTAGAGTTTAGAGCTTGGTAAAGTCAAACTCTGGAATCGGTTTGCCCGATAGGCATTGAGGATAAATATAAGTCGGCTTTTCATAAAATCATGTATTTAATCTATCCTGTTTCATCTTCTTGTAGGTAGGCGTTCCCCCTACTGTTCAGCATACGGTCGATTGTCGGAAAACGATAGGAGTTTGTGAACAAAGGACCGTACCTTTGTTTTCAATCGACCGTATGTTTGTTTTCAAACGTCCCGATGTTTTTTTCAATCAACCCTATGTTTTTCAAAAACATCAAGATGTTTTGCCGGTAAAACAGTCTAAAAAAACAAATTGTCCTGAAATAGCCTTCAATCCTTCAGTTTACCAATTCATGATTGATTATCAGTTCGTTATCCTGAACCTTTCTCCGAAAAAAGATTCAGCCGGGAATTAGGTATTGAAAGCCGGCTGAATGATTCCATCATTCAGGATAACTCGTTAACTATCAATATAAAACAGACAACCTGAAGGATGAAACTTATAGATAATCATACTTATCTCTGATAATTATCGGGTGAGCCCTAAAATCAGCAATCACTTTTTATCCGTAAAATGGAGTTATTTAAATAATCCTCAAAACGATTATCAAACTTAAATTGCCCGATATTTATCAATGGCTTCGTCTTTCCATGAAAGTCACTGCCACAAGTCATTATGCCATTCTGTTGCAAAACCAAACCGGCAAAATAATCAATCTGATTGCCAGTATGATAATTATTAAACACTTCCAAACCTTCCGCTCCGTTATTCAGTAGTTCTTCCGCTATATTTTCTTTACCTTTCAAATTCAGTCCCGGATGTGCAACAACAGGTATACCTCCATTATCTTTAATCATTTCTACCGCATCCTTATAACTCATATAATGGATGGGAACAAATGCCGGTTTATCCTGTGCAAAATAATCCAGATAAAAATTGATATAAGGCATATCACTTCTCTCGCCACCTTCCATATAGGGAGTTAATAATGAAGAATAGTATTTTCTGTCTGACAACATGACCTCGGCTATCAGTTCGCCTGTTGGCAACTTTCCATCAGACTTGGCAAGCACTGCATCCGCATCTATTATGAATCCCAACTGACGGAGATTATCAATCATTCCGGCAAACGAGTCCATTACTTTAATAGATATATCAGCCTCCAATTTTATAAAATCCTCCGATTTCCAGTTAATATTATATCCCAATACATGCAGATTGATTCCTTTATAATTGCAATCTATCTCAATACCGGGAATAAAATCATATCCGGACTGTTGTGCAAGGCACACTGCTTCGTCAATCCCTTTCACAGAGTTATGGTCTGTAATTGAGAAAGTAGAGATGTTTCGATCCGTACATCTGTCTATTATTTGGCCGACACTGAACTCACCGTCACTACTGTACTGTGAATGAATATGTAAATCCGTATTAATCATAACTTTCTTCTTAATCGGACAAAGTTATGAATTTAGTTTCTTAATATATACGGAAAGAGGATACTTTTGACGCATCCTCCTTATTATATCTTAGAAATTAAATTGTACTCCTACGCCCAATACTTCCTTAAACTGTACGCAGGTTTTCTTTGTTCCGTCTTTTTGCAAGATCTTCACATCATCATCATAAACCAAATTGGTGGTAAGTGTGGTAGAAAACCATTTGTTGATACTCATATTCAACTGTACTTCCCAATTTACATCAATATTCTGAGGTTTACGGGTATAATCCGAATAGAAATCGGCACGGGAGTAGATGGTCATATTTTTCAGAAACTCATATTTACCTTCCACTTTCAGATTCGCACCCCATTCGGACAGAACTTTATCACCCGGAGTTACACCATAGGCGCCTTCGTCGGAAAGACGGTCATTGAGCACGAAAGTACCACGCCAAGAAATAGGAGAGAGCGTAGCATTGAAATATTTATTAGGAATCCAGCTGATACCCGGACCTACAATGAAATAACCCGGCGCCATAAATTCAGAGATGGAGACGTTTTTATCAACCGCATAATCATAACCCGGTGAAAACTGGCTTTGGAAATTAAGTAGGGTACTGAAATATAAGTGTTTTGCCAATTCATATCCATAGTTCGTATTGATATAAATCTTATCGTTACTTTTTTGCGTTCCTTCACCCTTATTCTTATTCAATCCATAGGCAAGCTCTATTCTGCTGTTCCATATATGTTTGCCTTTTTTCAAATTCGCCTGATAAGCCCCCTGTACATCAAAAGCAACAGCATTATTACCTCCGGCAGCCCAATTCGTCAAACTTACCTGAGTGAACTTCACGCCTATATTTCCATCCGTAGTCCAAATTGAATCTTTTGATACTTTAGCATATAAAGAAGAAGAAATCATTAACATAGCAACCATTGTAAATTGTAGTTTCTGTTTCATAGTATTCAATGCATTAGTTAATATTAAAATTATTATTATGTTGATAATATTACAACAAAAAAGCCGATCCTTTTGTTTAAGAATCGGCTTTTGTATTCATATAAAAAGTTTGACTGTTTAAAACTCATATTTGATACCGAGGCTCAAACTGTTCGGATTAAAGTCCAGTCCGGAGATACCGCCTCTTCCGGCACCCGCACCTGCATATTTATCACGATAACCTAAGAAACCGTATCTGGCTTGCAAACTCAATTTCGGAGTTAAACTAACAGCAATACCCGGTTTGATACCTATTTCAAAGCCATTGTCACTATCTGCGCCTTTCACTTTATAAGTAGAAAAACCTACGCCACCGTCAAGGAATAAGCGAACGATATTCTTTTCAAAGAAAGTGTAACGGGCATAAGGAGCGATAGAGAAAGCATTTGATTTTACACCGCTAGTCTTGCCGTGTGTATAAGCTAATTCCACTGCCACAGCCCAATCGTCGTTCAGATTATAGCCGACTTCAGGAGCCAATTTGAATTGATTGGCATCAGCGTCATCATCATGTGTCCATGCCAATGAACCGCCAACATAAACTTGTGCACTTGCAGAAATTGCTGCGAATAGAATCATAAGTGATAGAATAATCTTTTTCATTTTCTTCAAATTTAATTAATACTACAATCACTGAAAAAACTCCGCAAATATAGAAAAGTTTTATTTGTTATACAAAAAAAACAAAAATTATCCGTTCTGTTTACGAACTACCAAATTCTTAAAAGGCGTAGGGTAGGGCGTTTCAAACTGCATGACTTCCCCCGTCACCGGATGATAAAAGCAGAGTTTGAAAGCATGAAGAGCCAAACGTCCAATGGGATCAACCTTTTCGTCACCATATTTTTCGTCACCTACTACCGGATGTCCTAAATCCTGCATATGTACGCGTATTTGATTTTTTCTACCTGTTTCCAGTTTCAGTTCCACCAATGAATATCCGTTGGCACGCTTTATTGTTTTATAATGAGTAATCGCCAGTCTGCCCGTACCATCATCATACGGACTCGAACTTACATAGAGTTTACGGTCAGTAAGCCAGGATTCAATCTTTCCGGCATCCCTTTCCACCTCCCCTGCAACAACTGCCACATAACGCCTGTCGGTCACAATATCATGCCAGTTATCCCTCAGTGTATTCCGCGTCTTCTCATCTTTGGCATACATCATTATTCCCGATGTCTCCCTGTCCAGACGATGAACGACAAATACCCGATTATTCCGATGCGAACGTTTTACGTACTCATTCAAAATATGTTGTGCAGTGCGCTCCTTTTGATGCTCGGTGCTGACGGAAAGTAATCCTTCTTTCTTCTCGACTACAATCAGGTAAGCATCTTCATATATAATCTTCAACATCGGATTACGAAACTCTTTCTTATTCTTTTCTTTGCTTACCTGTACTTTCATGCCCGGCTTCAACTCAAAGTTGTATTGGGTCGTAATCTTATTGTCTACTAAGATTAAACGGTTCGTAAGCAATGTCTTTACTTTATTGCGACTGATACCTGCAATCTTCTGCATCAAAAAATCCATTAACTCAGCAGGTTCATATACATTATATGAAGTATATTTTGCTACAGCTCTCGCCAAAGGACGACCGGAACTCTTCTTTTTCTTTTCTGGCATAACTTTTAATTATCTTTTTTCCAATAAAACCACATTCTCAACATGCTGAGTGTGTGGGAACATATCCACCGGCTGCACTGCCGTCAGTTTGTATTTAGCGTCCAACAACGCCAAATCCCTTGCCTGTGTGGCAGGGTTGCAACTAACGTAAACAATACGTTTAGGCTCAGCAAAGAGAATGACATCTATCACATCCTGATGCATACCTGCACGCGGAGGATCGGTGATTATAACATCCGGACGACCGTATTGGTTGATAAAGTCCTGCGTTAATATGTCTTTCATATCTCCGGCAAAGAACATGGTATTCTTAATCCCGTTAATCTCTGCATTGACCTTAGCATCTTCAATGGCTTCCGGCACATATTCGATACCGATAACCTGACGAGCTTGTTTGGAGACAAAGTTCGCAATCGTACCCGTTCCGGTATAAAGGTCGTATACCAGTTCATCCCCGGTAAGCCCGGCAAAATCCCTTGCCACCTTATATAATATATAGGCTTGTTCAGAATTCGTTTGATAAAAAGACTTCGGACCGATTTTGAATTTCAATCCCTCCATCTCTTCAAAGATATGGTCTTGACCTTTAAATACGTTCACTTCCAAATCATTGAATGTATCATTGCATTTGTTATTGACAACATATAATAAAGAAGTTATCTGTGGAAACTCATCGGCAATGAAAGCCAGCATTTGCTTGAATAATTCCATTTCGTTTGCTTCCACTACCTTACAGATAAGAATAACCATCAATTCCCCGGTAGAAGAGGTACGAATAATGATATTGCGGAGCATACCTTCCTGAGAACGAAGATTGAAGAAAGAGTAATTGTGTGCATAAGCATAGTCACGAACCGCATTACGAATCCGGTTGGAAATATCATCCTGCAACCAGCATTTCTCAATGGCAAGCACTTTATCGAATGCTCCCGGAATATGAAATCCTACCGCATTCATCTGCTCATATACCACATCCTCTTTCACTTCCTGTTCAGTCAGCCAACGCTTGTTGGAGAAAGTAAATTCCAGTTTATTCCGGTAAAACTGCGTTTTCTTAGAACCGAGGATAGGAGAAACGTCCGGCATCTCTATCTTTCCGATGCGGGTAAGATTATCTACTACCTGTTTTTGCTTGTATCTTATTTGCTCCTCATAAGGCAGGCATTGCCATTTGCAACCACCACATACGCCATAATGTTGGCAAAACGGGACGGCCCTGACAGGAGAATATTCGTGGAATTTTACCGCAACGGCTTCCGCATAATGGTTTTTCTTTCTCGTAAGTTTCAAATCAACCACGTCGCCCGGCACCACATAGGGAACAAATATTACCAAATCATTCACTTTAGCCAGAGCTTTGCCTTCAGCCGCTACATCTGTTATCGTTATTTCTTCCAGTACAGGAAGTTCTTTTCTTTTACGCGCCACTTTACTTAATATAGTTTATTTCGGTGCAAAATTAATCAATTTAGCCGGAATTCTTAACAATATCCTAAATTAAATATTTTGTAATGTCGAAATTGCATTTTTTACTATATATTTCCTCTAAAATGTTTCATGTTTTATAAAATATGCCTAGATTTGCGAATAATAAAATCACATTTTAACTTTAAAACATATACAATGGACAAAAAGAGAGTTTATACCTTTGGTAACGGGCATGCGGAAGGCAAGGCCGACATGAAAAACCTATTGGGCGGTAAAGGCGCCAATCTGGCGGAAATGAATTTAATCGGTGTACCCGTACCTCCCGGATTTACCATCACGACAGACGTTTGTAACGAATACTTTGAAATTGGAAAAGATAAAGTTGTCGAATTACTGAAAGCTGACGTTGAAAAAGCCATCAAACATATTGAAACATTGATGAACTCTAAGTTCGGTGACGTAGAAAATCCGTTATTGGTTTCTGTTCGTTCCGGTGCGCGTGCATCTATGCCCGGTATGATGGATACGATCCTTAATCTGGGTTTGAATGACGAAGTAGTGGAAGGAATGATTCGCAAGACCGGCAATGCACGTTTTGCATGGGATTCTTACCGTCGCTTCGTACAGATGTATGGTGACGTCGTATTGGGTATGAAGCCTACAAACAAAGACGATATCGACCCGTTCGAGGCTATCATCGAGAAAGTCAAGAAAGAAAAAGGCGTAAAACTGGACAACGAATTGGACGTAGAAGATCTGAAAGAGTTGGTTAAACGTTTCAAAGCTGCTGTCAAGGAACAAACCGGTCAAGACTTCCCGACTTGTGCTTACGAACAACTTTGGGGAGCTATCTGCTCCGTATTCGATTCATGGATGAACGAACGTGCCATCATCTACAGAAAGATGGAAGGTATCCCGGCAGAGTGGGGAACAGCTGTTAATGTTCAGGCAATGGTATTTGGTAATATGGGCGAGACTTCCGCTACCGGAGTATGTTTCTCTCGTGATGCTGCAACAGGTGAAGATTTGTTTAACGGCGAATATCTTATCAATGCACAAGGAGAAGATGTTGTAGCCGGTATCCGTACACCGCAACAAATCACGAAGATCGGTTCTCAGCGTTGGGCTGTTCTGGCAGGAGTATCTGAAATAGAACGCGCAGCCAAATATCCTTCTATGGAAGAAGCAATGCCCGAAATCTACAAGGAACTGGATATGCTTCAGACAAAACTGGAAAACCATTACAAAGATATGCAGGATATGGAGTTCACCGTACAGGAAGGCAAACTTTGGTTCTTGCAGACCCGTAACGGTAAACGTACCGGTGGTGCTATGGTTAAGATTGCAATGGACTTGCTACGTCAGGGAATGGTGGATGAAAAGACCGCAATTCTTCGTGTAGAACCAAATAAGTTGGATGAACTTCTTCACCCTATCTTCAATAAAGAGGCTTTGAAGAAAGCGAAAGTCTTAACACGTGGTCTTCCGGCTTCTCCGGGTGCTGCTGCCGGACAAATCGTATTTTTCGCAGAAGACGCTGCCGAGTGGCGTGCTGCCGGCAAGAGAGTGATAATGGTTCGTATCGAGACTTCTCCGGAAGACTTGGCAGGTATGGCTGCCGCCGAAGGTATCTTGACAGCTCGTGGAGGTATGACTTCTCACGCAGCCGTTGTTGCCCGCGGTATGGGTAAATGCTGTGTTTCCGGTGCCGGAGCTTTGAATATAGACTATAAGAACCGTACCGTAGAAATAGAAGGTATCGTGCTTAAAGAAGGCGATTTCATTTCTTTGAACGGAAGTACGGGAGAAGTTTACTTAGATAAGGTAGAAACAAAAGCTGCCGAATTGTCCGGTGATTTTGCCGAACTGATGAAGCTGGCAGACAAATATACAAGATTGCAAGTAAGAACGAATGCCGACACTCCGCATGATGCACAAGTTGCACGTGACTTCGGTGCCGTAGGTATCGGTCTTTGCCGTACGGAACATATGTTCTTTGAAGGAGAGAAGATTAAAGCTATGCGTGAAATGATTCTGGCAGAAGATGCAGAAGGTCGCAGCAAAGCATTGGCAAAAATTCTTCCTTATCAGCAAGCCGACTTCAAAGGTATCTTCAAGGCAATGGCCGGTTGTCCGGTAACAGTTCGTTTGCTTGACCCACCTTTGCACGAATTCGTTCCTCACGATTTGAAAGGACAACAGGAAATGGCGGAAGCAATGGGTGTGAGCCTGCATTATATCCAGCAACGTGTAGAATCATTGTGCGAGCACAACCCGATGTTAGGCCACCGTGGTTGCCGCTTGGGAAATACCTACCCGGAAATCACACAGATGCAGACACGTGCTATCTTGGGCGCTGCTCTTGAACTGAAGAAAGAAGGAGTGGAGACACATCCTGAAATCATGGTACCTCTGACCGGTATCCTATATGAGTTCAAGGAACAAGAGAAAGTAATCCGTGAAGAAGCAGAGAAACTGTTTGCGGAATTAGGTGATAGAATCGATTATAAGGTAGGTACGATGATTGAGATTCCTCGTGCAGCACTGACAGCCGACCGTATCGCTTCTTCTGCCGAATTCTTCTCATTCGGAACAAACGACTTGACTCAGATGACCTTCGGTTATTCTCGTGATGACATCGCTTCTTTCTTACCGATTTATTTGGAAAAGAAGATTTTGAAAGTAGACCCATTCCAGGTACTCGACCAAAACGGTGTAGGACAATTAATCCAAATGGCAACAGAGAAAGGTCGCCAAGTTCGTCCGGATTTAAAATGCGGTATTTGTGGTGAGCATGGTGGTGAACCTTCATCCGTGAAGTTCTGTCATCGTGTAGGACTGAACTATGTAAGTTGTTCTCCATTCCGTGTGCCAATCGCAAGACTTGCAGCGGCTCAGGCAGCTATTGAAGAATAATTTGTATCATTATATTTTTTTAGGCTGCAACCCTTCATTGATAGGTGGTTGCAGCCTATTTTATATCAACAACCCAAATACTCTTTATGCAAAAGCTTATCTTCGCAATAGTACTGATATTGCTTATACCCGAACCGAGTTCGGCACAAATACCTGAGAACAAACGGCATGAAATGACCTTTAGTTGGGGCACACTACCGGTTACAGACATATTCAATGCTTACATATTTGTGGGAAATGACTTGATTAATATCTTCTCAAAAGAACGTACGGAGAGTGGTAATATACTGGGAGCATTCAATTTCGGATATAACTATTATGCAAAACCATGGTTGGGAGTAGGAGGTACTTTTACTTACTCGGGATTCCAACAGAAAACCTACGATAAATACGATAATATGTTGCAGAAGAAGCGATATAATTATTATACACTTATGCCTACCGTAAAATTTCTATGGTTTCGTGGTCATGGAAACATCTTGAAGTTTTATTCAAAATTAGGGATAGGAGTGATATTGGCAACAGCTAAAACCAACTCAACCATAAAAAGATCTCAGGCTTCACGGCATACCAATTATCTCCTATCGGTATGGAGATAGGCAGAACATGGGGCTTTTTTCTGGAATTGGGATGGGGTGAAAATGGCTTTTTACAGACAGGATTGCGCTGTCGGTTTTAGTTGATTGACCGACGTCCTGTCTGTCGAATCGTTTCACCCGGCTCAACCTGTCGTTTATGCATGGGAAGCCTGTCGTTTCACCATGGTCAAACGAATGACCGACCAAGGCTAAACGATTCAAACGTCCCGTCCGTTAAAGATGAATATCCAATTTATTAATTTTACGTTAATATGTTAACATATTAATCGTCATATTAAACCATGTTATAATACAGCGCTTTTCATCCCGATAATTTGCTTATTTACTAGAAATCAGTACCTTTGTTACATGTTTTTCATAGTATTAGATTAAGGTTAACAGAGATTGGCTGCCTGCGACAGGTAGCCTTTTTTTATTTTATGGAAACATTATAGGGTTATATTTGTTATCTATATAACTTATAACAATTAATATAAACCCAATAACACAAAAGATTATGAATCTGCGCAAAAGAATGGAGCATGAAATAAACCTTGCTCAAAAGAGACTCGAAGAAGCACCAGAAAGCACTCCACTAAATATAAAAAAACTTTGGGAACAGGAATTGGTCGATCTGGAAATAGAATTGAATAATCTGGTGGACGACGAGGAAGATAATAACGATTTATAAATTCATTATATTATGGCTAAAATAATAGAAAGAAATGTCCCCATCGCTGAAGAGAATGAGACTCTTTCGGGACAACCGGCAAAGAACATGTTCGAGGATTGGAGTGAAGACATGACAGATAGAGCTGATAATGTTTTTCACGACGATAATGCTCCCATGAGCGAAGCAGAAAGAGAGAAAAGACTAAAAGAAATGGACAAAATTGTCAAAGAAGACATTAAGCACGCCAAATCATAAGTCTTTTATAGACACCGTTATAAAATATTTCAGGCACGAATTACGCGAATAATTCGTGCCTGAATATTTTTATGATGACAAAACTGTTTTTGAGATATTCCTGCTACTACTACTCTTGCCTTGCCAAACGCCAAATCACCTTTCCGGCTTTATCTGCCAAGACTAATGAATCCGCATTGATTTTAACAATCGTCAATGTGTCCGTACCTTCCAGCGTTTGTCCGTTTCCAATACTTTTATAGTTCATTGTCAGCTCATTATCATCCAAATTCCAGTTCTCATAGAGGAGAGTTGCCATGCCCACAGAGCGTGCCGTGCCATCTTGACTTAAAATAAATCCTTGGGCTTCATCCGGTTTTATAGGATTCGGCTCTGTCCAAGTACCTTGTATATAATAATAAGGAGAGTGAACAGTAACAACCAATTCGGTAGCCTGAAGGATTTTCATACCATCGAGCTTCTCCACTTGATAAGTCACCTTCACAGAATCGTCGATAAGTACTCCGTGCACCTTCGCCGGATCTGCATCCATCGTACTGATATTAAGAGTATCACCACTATCGGTAATTATAGTTACATTGTTCATCGAGGCATCCATAACAGCCCCATTCACCGTTTTTGATACGGGAGCCTGCTTGCAAGCAACGATACCGAATAAGAATAATGATACAAATAAACCGACTTTTAAAGGCTTCAATCTCATTTTATTTGATTTTAATAAAGTGTCTATTCGTTTACTTTCTTATAGTCGGCCAAAAATTTCTCTAATCCGCTATCCGTCAGAGGATGGTTCAACAAACCTTTTATAGCCGCCAGCGGACAGGTTACCACATCTGCGCCCACTTCCGCACATTGCATAATATGTTGGGTATTGCGAATCGATGCTGCCAACACCTTCGTTTTATAGCCATATAAACGATACATATCTACGATTTGGGCAACAAGTCCGACACCATCACTGCAAATATCATCCAGACGACCGACAAAAGGAGATACATAAGTAGCACCTACCTTAGCTGCCAGCAATGCCTGTCCTGCAGAAAAAACAAGCGTACAATTCGTACGGATACCTTTCTTTGTGAAATATTTAATAGCTTTTATCCCATCCGCAATACAAGGTACTTTTACCACAATATGATCATTCAGTGCAGCAAGTTCTTCGCCCTCACGAATCATGCCTTCATAATCCGTGGAAATTACTTCGGCACTGACATCACCATGCACAATATTACAAATATCAATATAATGTTTCCGTTGGTTTTCAACTCCCTTAATCCCTTCTTTAGCCATCAGGGAAGGATTTGTCGTTACGCCGTCAAGAACACCAAGACTATTCGCTTCTTGGATTTGAGCCAAATTGGCTGTGTCGATAAAGAATTTCATAACATTTTCTTTTAGATTAATAAAAAGGTCATGATGAGAGAATTACCCCGCATCCAGCCCGTAAATATAAACATTTTATTCATATCTAATGTTTTTGGCGGGTATTTCTTTCTTCTTTCAGCAAACGTATATAAATAGACGGAGTCATTCCTGTGATTTCCTTAAAATGCTGTGTGAAACTCCATGAGGACTTATACCCGACACTTTCCGCAATGCTTTGGATAGTCTGATTCGTGTAAATCTCCGCATTCCTCAACAAGTGTTCAGCTTCTTGAATACGATATTTGCTGAGCAAAGTACGAAAATTACAGTCATAAACCTCGTTGATGACTTGGGATATATAGGATGTATTGGAATTAGTCAGGTTAGCCAACTTATCTAAATTAAAATCGGTTTGGCAGAAAGCCTTTGTTTCGTGTAGTATGCTGGAGATCTTCTTACTTAACTCATCTTTAACCTGTTCCGGAATAACATTCCGTGAAGGAAACGGGCAGTCTTCTCCGACCGATACAGATTCTTTCGCCGGCAGACTTTGACCTTTCCCTTTTTCCTCCTGCGACAAAAAGTTTTCTTTATACAAGGAAAGCTCTTTATTTTGTTCAAAAAGCTTGCGATAAGTTTGCATTAGCTTTTTTTTCTGGTGATACACATAAAGCAAAAAAGAAATAGCTATCAGCATACCTGAGAAATACAGCCACCCACGACTACGCTGATAGCGGATTTCCTTATCTGCCAATTCATTTTTATGAGTAAGCTGGGCTATTTCCTGATAATTCTTTTTAATCTCATAGGAGAAAAGAGAATTTTTTACTTGAGTAGCCTTTTTTTGATTAAAAAGAGAATCCGACAATTCCCAATACGCCTGTTTATACTCCATGGACCTTTTCGAATTTCCGCATTGTTTGTAGAATTCGGAAAGATTCAGCAAATTGTTTTTCTGATGGTAAGACAAATGATTTCTACGGGTAAACTCTTCATTCCGTGTCAAATAGTTGAGTACAGAATCAACATTATTTTTCTTAATATATAGATTTGCAATATAACTATATGCAGAACTGATATTTCCAATGAGATTTCTTTTTATTGCAATGTCTAAAGCAGTTTGACAATCAGCAATAGCCTGATCGTATTTCCCTTCTTTTTCATGAACTTGGGCAGATATAAATGCTATATAATGACGAAAAGATGCTGTAGTATCCACTTCCGCTTCTTTTCTTAAAAGCATATAATATTTTTGAGCTTTATCCAGTTGATCATTATTGACTAGTTGCATGGTAATATTTATAAGAATCTTCCTATAATCCTCCCAATTACCGATATCCTTTGCTTTTTCTATACCTTTCTTATAACATTGAACTCCCAATTCAGGCTCATTGAAAATGTATAAGATATTACCTATATTATTATAAAATATAGGGATGAGATCTTGGAGATTTTCTTTTTCGGCTATTTGCAACCCTTCCATCCAAAAATTATAAGCAGTTGCATAATCTTCTTGATTGTTATAACTGTTTCCCAGTTCCTTATAAGCCAATGCACAGTATGATTTATCTTGTTTGCTCATTTTTTCAGAATAAGAACCGGCTAAAACCGTAAAATATTTCATCGCACTGTCCGGCATAGCTATCTGTAAAAAGAGTTCTCCACGTTCGGACAACTCTTGCGGAGATAGCTTCATCAAATCCGGATATGATATTTCAGCATTTACTTCCAGACAGAAAATAATAGAAATCAAGAATAAATAACATGAAAATCTTTTTTCTTTTAATGCTTTCATTGTATTCAGTTTGAAGCAAAAATAGTAAAAAAACTTAAAACCTTGTTTTGAAATAGCCAATAAAACCACAAAAGAGGGTGCAATCTCCCCAATTTTATCAATCTGGGGAATCTTCATTTGTTTTCTTATAACAAGAAACATACATTTGCCAATGTAATAACCCACTAAAAAGTGTATTTATGAAAAAAAACTATGCAACAATTTTCGCAGTATTAGCCTTTAGTCTATGTTCATTGGCAATACAAGCACAGAGTTCTGACGGAATATTAAAAGATACTCCGGAGTTTTTTATGATGCAAACAGGTGCTATACCTTATTGGTCATCTCCAAACGGACGTTTCCTATGGTTTTCCGATCAGGGCAAAGTAACCATCTATGACAGAATAAAAGATCAAACCTGGGAATACGGAGATGGAGAAACTGAAATTTACTTAATCGCCAAAATTAATAACGATGGTTTAGGAGGAGGTTCTTATCAAGGGGAGGCTGCATACTGGACACCTGAAAAAGGCTGGAATCTTCTTCCCGGCAGCAAAGACGGGGTTCATAAGGGTGCCGGCGTTTATGCCATATCGAGTGATGGGAAAATGATAGTTGGAAGACAAGAGAATCACGTAATCTCAAAAGTAATTTTTGCAGATGAAGCCGCACGTGTTCCGATCGTATGGAAACAGAAATCTGATGGAACATGGGACGAATATGACGTGCTGCCTGCATATAACGAAGACCAGGGCGGACGTATTCCGCAAGCTTTTGATGTATTACTTATTTCCGAAGATAATTCCGTTCTTTCCGGTCGTTATATTGATCATTCAGGATATTATTCTTTTCCCGTCGTTTATACACGCAACGATAAGGGAGAATATGATTTAAAAATTTGCGGAGAAGAGTGGATGATAAATAAAGATGCAAAAAAGCCGGTATACCCACGCAATATGCCAACAGAACCGGATGTAACGACTTTCATGAACGATAAAGAATTGGAGGCTTATCAAAAAGATCTGAAAGCATTTGACGATTCGGTCAATGCATATATAAAGGATTTAACTTTACCTTACCCGAAATATGACCCTAAAAAACATTATCAGGATTATTTTGATACGGAAACGGAAGAAGGTGTCATCCGATGGAACAACTATGCAGCAGCTTATCAAGAATACGGTGATAAAGCAAAAGTATATAATGATTCGCTTAAGATATATAATAAGGATGAAGCTGCTTACTTCAAGCAAGACCGCAAATTCAGTATAGGCGCAGTAAATTATATCAGAATGAGTGACAACGGACGATATGTAGCTGTTAATGCCGGCTTGCTGAAATCCGGAACATCACTTGCTGATATAAAAATGTATGCCCAACCCGGATTATTTGACCTAAAAACCGGAGAATTCACTTTTCCTGTTATTGAAGATGTGACGGAAGATTATAGAATCAATTCAGTACTGAATGACGGCTCTTTACTATATAAGCCTGACGGTAAATATATTGACTTTATATTGCCTAAAGGAGCGACATCACATATTCCATTGGAAGATTACATACAGGAAAAGTGCCAAGAGGCTTATGAAGACCTTAGTACAATGAATATTAATGATAAGTATGATTTGGGCTATGTACAATGCGACGGTAAAGGAGAAAAATTCTATTCGTTCGCCTATAATACCGAAATGAAAGGTTATTTATACTGGTGCATGGATCTATCATTATATGCAAGCGTTTCCATCAATGAAAATTCGGAAGAGCAAGTTAAATTACAAGTATCTGATGGTGCTTTGGATATTAAAGGAATCGAAACAGGGCAAGTAGCATTATACAATTTATCCGGTCAGTTAGTATTAAATACTTCTTTGGAAGGTAACCCAATACTTTTAAACGGATTGAATAAAGGCGTATATATTGTGAAAATTAATAATGGTAAGAATACATATATAGAGAAAATCCTTGTTTCAGGCATTTAAATATCACATTAAAATTACCAAGTTCTATGGTTTGATCTATAGATAAGGGCATAAAAATTTCTTTAGCCGGTTGCAATTAGCACCAAACGATATGCTTATGAACAAAACTCATTTCTCTTTGTTTGAAGTACATATTATAAACAGAACGTTTAATTCTAAACTTTACAACTATGGCTAAAGAAAGTGTGAAAATTCTAAGAGGTAAAATCGACGTAGACAATCTATTATCACAGCTTAATGCTGCTTTATCAGAGGAGTGGTTGGCTTATTATCAATATTGGGTAGGAGCACAGGTAGTGGAAGGTATATTGCGTCCGGGAGTACAGTCCGAACTTGAGGAACATGCAGAAGAAGAAAAACATCATGCCGATTTAATCGCAAAGCGTATCATTGAATTGGAAGGTGTTCCCGTATTAGATCCAATGAAATGGTTTGAACTTGCCCGTTGCAAATATCTTGCACCGACAGACTTCGATACGATAAATATTCTGCATCAGAATATTGCTTCCGAACGTTGCGCTATCATGCGTTACCAAGAAATCGCCAACTATACCAATGGTATCGACTTTACCACTTGTGATATGGCTAAACATATCCTTGCAGAAGAAGAAGATCATGAACAGGATTTGCAGGATTATCTAAACGACATTGCACGTATGAAACAGGATCTTCTTGAAAAATAAGATTATTTTCGTTTATTCGTAAAGTAAAAAGCCATGGCTATATATCAGCCACGGCTTTTTTATTAATCAGAAGAATAGGAACTATTCAATAATCACTTTACTGATTTCTTCCGTTCCGTCATCATACAAGCTCTTTACAATATAAATACCTTTAGACGGTTTGGATATGAGCATACCACTTACAGTATAATAAGTACGACTTATACATTCCTTCATACCCATCGTTTCATCAATAGAATTTGCTTTAGTAACATTAACGGAATAGGTCTTTGTCAAATCGTCCGCTGTAACTGTAAGAGTACCTTTACCTACTTTCATCGGTATTACATCATTACCCTCAATAACAAAATGTTCTGAAGCGGTCCAAGTAATACCGGAAGGAGTACCAATCTGGAAATCAGCCGTTACATTATCGAATGTATCTTGTCCATCAAAAACGACCGTAGTTGCATAGAAATTGGCAATCTTATTATCCGTAAAGTTTTTCAGGACAGGGTAGGTGGCTGTTGCATAAACATAATCGTCTCCCATACCGGCTTTTGTCATTTCCGCAGTTGTCAATCCTGTACCAATAGAATCCACCGGATAAACAGGATTAACCGACTTGTCAAAATAGACATTCTTTGACTCGATTACAATGCCTTCACTATACGGCATAATGATATTACCTATTTTAGTAGTAGCTGTTGTAACTATCTTACCGCCATTATAGCAGTTGGTCATCCTTAATCCATCCAATAAAGCGACACCAATAAATCCGCCGACAAAATCAGGGGCAGTCAAAGTTCCCATATTATAACAGTTCGTTAATTCTGGATTTCCATATCCCCAGAATCCTCCTACATTCGGGAATCTGCTACCGTCACTACCTCCGTTGGAAGTAACATTACCTACATTGAAACTGTTGGTCACTGTACCTGAACCAATACCGCTAAATCCTCCTACACCGTAACCATCGGAAGTTACATCACCGGCATTCCAACAATTATTTGCAGGACTGGAACATCCGCCACTAAATCCACCGACGAAATTACCTGTAGCCGAAACCGTACCAAGATTATAGCAATTCTCCAAATTAGCTCCTGAGGAAATCGTTCCTACTACACCTGCTACATAATTCCCACTGCTGCACGTCACATTTCCTTTATTATAGCAGTTAATCAGATTCGTTTCATAATCCGTTGCACCTCCAAGACTTGCCGCTATACCACCGGCATTAGCTTTAGTAGAAGTTATGTTACCTGTATTATAACAATTTCGTATGTCATTGCCACCTTGTACCTTACCGGCAATTCCACCGATAGTTCCTCCACCGGAAATATCCCCCGTATTATAGCAATTATCAATCAGGGTATTTACCTTATTTGCCGTAGTAGCAATAATACCGCCTACAGTCCCTGATGTTCCGGATATCTCTGCTGTATTGTAACAATTCATAATCGTACAGCCATCGGCATGACTGGCTACAATACCTGCCATATAAGTAACACCGCTTACTTTTCCGGTATTATAACTATTCTGCACCGTACCTTTACTAAGAGCAGCAATTCCGGCTCCATAATTCTTGGTCGGAGCAATTTCTCCACTATTGAAACATCCATCTACAACAGCTCCGGTACTAAGATTACCAACGATACCTGCCGCATAATCACTCTTGGTAACAATCTTTCCGTAGTTTGAAGAGTTCTTAATCGTAGCTCCTTCATAAGCAATAGAAGCTATACCTGCCGCATAAGTTGAATTAGATGTTTCTACGTTTGCTTTATTAATACAATTATCAATCGTACCATACAAACGTCCCACTAATCCCGCTGCATACGTATAAACTTTAATAAAGCCGCTTTCAAAAGTAAGATTGCTGATTGTTCCACTCTCACCCACAGTACCAAACAAACCGATATATTTGCTGGAAGAGGTAGTCTTTTCATAATTTACATTAGAAATCTTCTTTCCGTTACCATTAAAGTATCCTTGGAATTTGATACTACCGGTAGCTGACACCGGCACATATTCCTTATCTGTATAATCCAGATCATTGACCAACAAGAAATGACTTCCGCTATATTCCATCTTAGACTTTTCGATAAAGTTAGCAAGTTTGGTCATATCCTCTGTCGTCTCAATGAGGAACGGACTTTTCTCCGTACCCGTACCTTTCAATATTTCCGGTATAGCCATAATAGGATATGCCTTTTGATAATTATCATATACTGCGACCAAAGTATCATAAGCTACTGTTTCGTCCGTAGGAATAGTCACCATGAGCTTACGTCCGGAAATCTGGAAATTCTTATTCTGCTTCAATGTCCATGTCAAGGAAGAACGACTGGAAAGTGTAGCTTCCGTTTTGACAGCTGAACGTGATTCTTCATCTGCAAAAGCAACGTAAATATTACGTGCAGCAATCGCAGCTTCTTCATTGGCAAATAATTTCAAGACAGGATATCCGTTAGCAACAAAAGACCAGACATCATCAGACAAATTGGTTAATACTGTACCTTTGGTCAGTTCTTTCGTCGTTAATCCGTTAATACCACTTACTTTAGCATTATTAGCGGCACCGGATGTGTTGATCTGTGCGTCATAATAATTGTCTGCAATAACGTTCTTACCGGCTAAATTACCAATGATACCGCCTTTGGTAATCTCATCACTAAGACAATCCACTAAAGCCGTATTCACGCACGATGTCACATTACCTGCTTCTTTTGCATTCGAGTTTCCTCCGACAATACCACCTACATTTTTATAGGAAGCAACATATCCGTTATTAGAAGAACTATTGATTGTCCCGTAATTCAACCCTGCAATACCTCCGGCAGTACTTTGAGTTCCTTTCTTTTTATATGCATTAAAGAAATCGGCAAGAACTTCTCCGTCATTTTGTGAGAATTCAATGGTACCTATATTATATCCTACAATACCACCGGCACCGGTTTCTCCCGCTAGAATCTTACCTGCATTATAACAATTACTGATAACAGCAGTCTCACCTGTCATTCCGGCTATACCGGCAATATAACCACTAACCGCATTTACATCAGAATAATTAAAACAGTTCTCAATACGTCCTTCAGTATATCCTGCAATCGGTCCTCCATAAGCCCAAAAAGTGAAATCACAATCATCTGCCACAACTATATTCTTGATAACACTAGTTTGCGTGCACAGCCCGAATAATCCCGGATACAAATAAGCACCGGTTGTAATAGCTGTGCCCTTATCATCAAATCCGGTTGCAACAATTTTCAATTTATGAATAGCATATCCGTCTCCGTCAAATATACCTGCGAATGCATACGAACTGTTTCCGTTTGCCGCAACTCCTGAAAAGTCCTCACCATATCCGAAATCAATGTCATTCGTCATCTTAAAATAATCTCCTTCATGAGGCTGACCGTGTACCGTAGTTGCTTTATTCAGATTTATAAAATCTTCTTTTGATTTTATCAGATAAGGCGATTCTTCCGTTCCTTCACCGTCAAACATCTTAGCTACGAGAGCTAAAGAATAGAACTTGAAACTTTTTTGATCCGGTGTGAAAGCACAAAGCAATTCTGTGGAATATATATTCTTTAAAGTAACATCACTTCCGCTAATAGAAAGGCCATCATCACTATCCACGAAATTCTTATTAAAGAATACTTTCCAAATTATATTATTAGCAGTGCTGACTTTAAAGTTTTTCTTCACTTTCTTAATCGTTTCATTTCCGTTCAGTGTCATAGCAGCAGCGGATAAATAAGCAGCGTCCACATTGTCTATCCCTTTCAGACGTGGATAGAGTCCTTTAGTAAAGGTCCAAATACTTGAATCAAATCCGGAAAGACCATTTTCACCGGTCATATCAACCGTAGACATTTCTCCGATTTTAGCATTAAGTCCTGTTACCTGTTTATCAAAATAAGCATTTTGAAGAATATCTTCCGAATAAATTTCTCCATACAAAGCTTTCTGTCCATTCATGGATGCTGAATTTACCATACCGGAATTATAGATATTCTTAATGACAGTCGGATCAGGTTCTCCACCACCCATATCTACACCTTTCATTATATATCCGATAACACCACCAATCCATAAGCCATTATTGCTATTTACGACAGTACCTGCATTGTAGCAATCCGTAACCGTTAACTCTAATGTAAAACCGATAACACCACCGGCAGAACCGTGCACCTCTTCAGATGTCATGGTACTAACCGAACCAACATTGAAACAACGGGTTACTTTTCCTTTCAATGCTTCTCCTACAACGCCACCGATATAACCATATCCGTATGTATCAGAGACACTTCCGACAAAATAAGAATCTGCTGTCTGACAATCTGTTCTATTACCGGCCACTTGAGAACCAACTACACCTCCCGTAGCTCTATTCATACTTGAGATATATCCGTCCATCGTAACACTTGCATTCGCCCAGCATTTTAAAACTTGCCCGTAATTTGCTCCCGCAACGCCACCGGTATCACCAAATCCGGAAATTGATCCGCTGAATGAAGAATTCTTCAGAACGCCATAGACATAACCGGCTACACCACCGGCAATTACATTCTTAACAGCAATTTTACCTTCTACAGTACAGTTTTCCAAATTTCCAATACACTTTCCTACAATACCACCAATATAACTACCACTGGCAACGTAGTTTATACCTTTCATATTTAGGTTCTTAATTGTTCCGGCAGCATCAAGTACACCGAATAATCCAACAAAATTATCACCTCCTGTCTCCAATTCCAAATTGAAGATGGTCTTACCGTCTCCATCAAAAGTTCCGGCAAAGGCATGTAATTCGGAATCACCTATCGTACGGAAACGGGAAGTCATCGTAGCTATATCCAAATCATTCATTAATTTGAAATACTTTCCTTTATAATTCGTCCCTTTATTGACTTGCTGAGATAACATTTGCAGATTTTCCACCGTTTTAATCTGATAAGGTGCACTGGCAGTTCCACTTCCTTCAAAATCAACAGTCAATTCTTTAGGATAGCGAATAGTAATAGAAGTAGTTATCGAAGTGGATAATACTTGCATTGCACAAAGAGAACTCTGTATCCGGTTAAAAACACCCCAACTTCCTAGCGTTAAGGAATTTGCTGTACCGGTTCCCTGAATAGGACCTTCAATTAATCCGGAAGTACTCCAATCAGCCGCACTGCAATAAAAATCACCATAAGTACTATTAGTAAATATGTATTGCGGAGATATTGAAAGTGATTTATCAGCATTCAATGTCACATTAACCGCCCTTCCGTTATTCGCAAAATTAATGATAGACAATTCATTATCATATTTTTGCTCAATCAATGCACCATATTTTTCTGTTTCTTTAGGTAAAACATTAGATATAACAGCATTCGTAAGAGCAAATTCCGTCTTATCCATTGCATCAAAACAACTTCCAGCATACTTCCCTTCTGCAACAAATACTCCCCATGAAGCAAGTGTTACAACTCCATTTGCATCAATAGTACCTGTTATCGGATCAGTAGTACTATATTTCATTGTATTCAAATCCACTGAATAAATAAAAACAGGACCATAAGTTTGATGGTTGGTTATCATCTGAGGAGCTATACTGATTGTATTTGCTTCAGCATCGATTGTTGCTGTAATTTCACTGTTCATTCCCCAAAAATTCAATATTTTCAGTGTTGTATCATCTACTTTGGAAATAGCAATACAAGTGTAACTAACTTCATCCGGAGTATAATGACTATAGTCCTTTTGGATATATACACCACTTATATCGGCAACAGCTTTTCTAATTACTTTCTTTTTATTATTTTGCTGCTTCACAAAAGATTGTTCAGTATTCAGTATCCAATTTCCTTTCTTTAATGACAACTCTTTCTTCTTGGCGAACTCGACTTTCGTATCCGAAGAAATTGTTGGTTGTTGAGGTAGGTTAGGTGAAGGCTGCTGGCCTTGTTGCATCTCTCCAGGCTTTAAAGCCAATTTAGGATTCGTCACCAGCTTTTCAAGCGAAATGTTCTGTGCATTACTATTCCATGATAGTGCACATAAGCAGAACAAATACAAAAAAAATGTAGTTCTCCGCATAGTGATAAGGTTTTAAATGTCTATTGCTTTCCCTTCAGAAATCAATAAGAACTATTAAGGATTCTTTGATAATTATTTTAATTCTATATTTGATAACAAGAATCCTATTTATTATCAAATCAGAATATAAATTCCTTGGTACAATATTGAATAATAAGCATTTAATAAATTTTAGTAACGATTTATAATAACTTATGTATAATTTTAAATATATATGATTAATAGTATTTATAAGTATTTTATATTTAATTTTTAATATTATTTAATTATAGAATTGTATATCTGCATTTTTATACAAAAAAAGGATGACCTTCTTGGGACATCCTTTTAATAGAACTAAAAATATTTTTTTAATCCGCCATTTCTTTCAATTTAATAAAATGCTGTACAATGCGATGGTAATCCTGATCTTTGCAATCATCAAACTTATTCCATAAATCACCTAAGATGACAGCACCACCAAAACCATAATCCTTTATCTGTAGTATATTATCGGGATTAATACCTCCTAATGCCATTACATTTTTATCTATTATGCCTTCCTTAGCAGCTTGTCGAAGTTCTTCGGGAGTATATGCGGAGTTATAATCTTTCTTAGAAATACTATCGAATATCGGACTCATAAAAACGTAATCATAATAACGCTTTTTCGCTTTTACTTCTTCTATGGAATGACAAGAGCAACTTACATGACCGGAAAAACCTTTGGGTTCTTGCGAATTTCGTGCATTGAGATGGATTCCCATCAAACCAAACTCTTCCTTCAAATAGAAATGCTCATGCGTAACAATATATCGATGATATTTTTCCGGAATCAACGTTAACAAACGCTCTGAATACATAGCGGCTGTCTCTGGTTTCCTTAAATGAAGAATATCCAGACCTTCTTCAAACAAGGCTGTGATAATCTTATCTTCCTCAATGAAGAACGTTGGTTTGGTTATTACGATTAGTTTCATGATCTATTGAATATGTGATTGCAGAGCAAAGTTAATGATTAACATCTATGCTACAAAGGTTTTACAACAAAATTATATTCGTTTGCATTGTACGTAAATCGATTGTCCACAATTTACCAGCCAAGACATCACCAAAACCGCAAATAACCTTTATTGCTTCATTCGTTTCTACGCTGCCTACCACGGCGGGAGTTACACCTAATACTCCTTTCGGCGGAGCGGGCATTTCCGTCATTTCTTTTTCATCGGGATAAAGCGTCCGGTAATTCGTGTTCCCTTGATAATTGAATACGGAAACTTGCCCTTCAAAACCACCTATTGCTCCGTAAACATACACTTTACCCAGTTCAAGGCAACAGTCATTTATCAAATAACGGGTGGCAAAATTATCGCATCCGTCTATCACAATATCATATTGACTGATTAATTCTTTCGCATTTTCTTCTGTCAAACGGGTTGAATAGGGGATTACTTTAACATCTCCGTTTAGTGCAGCCAACCGTTTTGCTGCACATTCTGCTTTCTTCATACCCAGTTCCGGTTCTGAATAAAGTACCTGTCTCTGAAGATTGGTAATACTAACCACATCATCATCCACCAGCCCGATAGTACCCACACCTGCGCCTGTCAGATACAAGGAAATGGGAGAGCCTAATCCACCGATGCCAACTATCAAGACTTTACTTTGGGCAAGTTTACGCTGTCCTTCTTCACCTATTTCCGGAAGAATAAATTGTCTGTCATAACGCATATCACACTGCTTTTACATGATCAAAGGATTCATCCCAATCTTTCCAAACTGGTTCTCGTCCTAAAGACTTCAATACAGCTGCTATCTCTTTTGCCGTACGCTCATCACTTACGTGGAATTGTTCCAAAGTCTGCGGATAGCTATAATATCCTCCCGGTTCCGTTTTACTTTCTGCACTCATGGTAGTCACTCCAAGCGTAGCCATATGATCCCGAATCTTTGCCGGTTCACGGGTTGAATAAGAGATATCCACATCATGGTCAAAGATACGCATGGCAAAAGTCACCTGTGCCAGTTGCTTATCATTCATAATCACATTCGGCTGGAACCCACCATTTTCAGACGGGCGCATACGAGGAAAGTTCACGCTATATTTGGTTTTCCAATAACGCTTCTGAAGATAGCGTAGATGATAAGCCATCATCGTAATATCCGTACGCCAATCCTTTTCTAACCCGATAAGCACTCCCATACCGATAGAATGTACTCCGGCCATCCCCATACGGTCAAATCCGTTTACACGCCAATCAAACTTAGACTTCATTCCGCGAGGATGATAAATATTGTAATTCGCTTTGTGATAAGTCTCTTGAAAACAGATAACGCCATTCAAACCGTGATGCGTAAGTTCCTCATACTCTTCTACATCAAGAGGCATAACCTCTATTTTAAGATTAGAAAAATAAGGTTTTGCCAAGTCAAGCGCACGAGCAATATACGGTACTCCAGCTTTGGCAGGATTTTCACCCGTCACCAACAACAGATTCTCAAACGGAGCCAATTTCTTGATTGCCTTATATTCATTGACAATCTCTTCCCCGGTCAGGATAGTACGCTTCATCGGATTGCTGATATGAAATCCGCAATATACGCAAGAGTTAGTACAAGAATTTGTTATATACAAAGGGATGAACATCGACATGGTTTTTCCGAAACGTTCCAACGTATATTTACGACTTAATTGCGCCATCGTCTCCAGATAGGGTTCGGCAGCAGGAGAGAGCAATGCCATAAAATCATCCACATCGCAACGTGATTTTCCGAGCGCACGTCGCACATCGGCATCAGTCTTGGAGTAGATGACTTTGGTCGTCTCCTCCCAATTTATTTTTTCAAGTTCTTCTGAAAACATTGTATTTGCTATTTTAAAGTTCTGATAAACTATTATTTCTCCCTTTTCTTATTTTTTTAAGGATCGTTCTTCGTGTGCACTGTACGGCCGTAGAAAGATATTCCGGTTCCGCATTCTCCAAATAAGCCTGAAGTTCACCCATTAATTCAGGTTCTTCCAGACATAGGGAATATGCCAACTTCATACAAACAGCCTGAACGGCAACACTTTCATTAGGAGATAACATCGCTGAAAAACAAAAGTCCAGAAACATCACAGAAATAGGTTCGTACACGGGAAGCAGATAAACCATATTTAATAACAGGCGTTTTTGACTGTCATGCGTACACCGCATTACCCGTTCCATCAACTCTTCGTGTTTGGGCAAAAAGAATTCAGGATACTTCAGGCATAGCTTTTCACATGCCCAAGCAGCTCTCCATGAAATCTTTGAGTCTTCATCATCCAACAAAGAATAGAGTTCGGAAAAGCGGGCAGGTGTTTCTTCCACCTGCCTCACAATACCGTCTACCATCTGCCTACCCAGTTTTCCTGATAATGTTTCTTTAAAACTTCCGGCTTCCATTTTATTTATTTTCCACGTCTTTCAAATCACGGCTCAATTTCATTGCACAGAAATTAGGTCCGCACATGGTGCAATACTCGCCGTCTGTGTGATGTCCTTCCTGGAAGAATTCCAAAGCACGGTCCGGATCCAGACTCAAATGGAACTGATCACGCCAACGGAATTCATAGCGTGCCTTGCTCAATGCATTGTCACGCACCTGTGCACCCGGATGATCTTTTGCCAAATCCGCAGCATGAGCAGCAATTTTGTAAGTAATCACTCCCGTGCGTACATCTTCCTTATTAGGCAACCCCAAATGTTCTTTCGGAGTAACATAACAAAGCATAGCAGTACCCAGCCAACCTATTTGAGCCGCACCGATAGCTGATGTGATATGATCGTATGCCGGAGCAATATCCGTCACCAACGGACCGAGCGTATAGAAAGGCGCATTATGGCAATGAGAAATCTGACGTTCCATATTCTCTTTAATCTTATGCAAAGGCACATGACCCGGCCCCTCTATGAACGCCTGTACATTCTTATCCCAAGCACGAACAACCAATTCTCCCATTGTATCCAATTCTGCAAACTGGGCTTCGTCATTGGCATCGGCAATACATCCCGGGCGAAGTCCGTCACCCAAAGAAATAGCGACATCATACTGAGCAAGAATATCACAAATATCATCAAAATGCTCATAAAGAAAACTTTCCCGGTTATGAATCAAGCACCATTTACTCATAATGCTACCGCCCCGGCTCACAATACCGCACAGACGCTTATCAGCTAAATGTACATTGTGTCGACGTATCCCGGCATGAATCGTAAAGTAATCCACCCCTTGTTCGCATTGCTCAATCAAGGTATCTTTATAAATCTCCCAACTAAGGTCTTCCACCTTGCCGTTTACTTTCTCCAATGCCTGATAGATAGGTACAGTACCTACCGGAACAGGGCAATTACGTACAATCCATTCACGGGTTTCATGAATATTATCTCCCGTAGATAAATCCATCAACGTATCACCTCCCCATTGGCAGCTCCATACAGCCTTATCCACTTCTTCTTCAATCGTGGAAGTTGTGGCAGAGTTCCCTATATTTGTATTAATCTTCACTAAGAAATTACGTCCGATAATCATCGGTTCACTCTCCGGATGATTGATATTGGCAGGAAGAACAGCACGTCCGGCAGCAATCTCGTCACGTACAAACTCGGGAGTAATATGCGTATCGATACCCAATTCTTTGCAATTCATATTCTCACGGATAGCCACATATTCCATTTCAGGAGTTACAACACCTGCTTTGGCATACGCCATTTGTGTAATCGCTTTTCCCGCTTTAGCCCGATAAGGCAATGCAATATGCTCAAAACGCAAATGATCCAGACTCTTGTCATCTCTGCGCATCTTACCATATTCGGAAGTAATAGAAGGCAATTGCTCCACATCTCCACGACCTGTAATCCAGCTTTCACGCATACGCGGCAAGCCTTTCTTCAAATCAATCTTCATGTCCGGATCACTGAACGGACCACTTGTATCATATATATAAACAGGAGCATTGGGGGTAGTTATCTTTTCACCGTTTACCGTAGTCACAGTAGGAGTTAGGTTCACTTTCTGCATACCTACCTTTATAAAAGGAAACATTGTACCTTGTATATATGCCTTTTCCCGATGTGCGTAAGGCTTATCTTTTTTGTTATCTTCCATAATTGTTTTTATTTAGTCAAGGAATGAAGTTAAAGGAGAAGAAGCGGAAGCAGTGAAACTCACTGATCCCAAACCGGCTTCATAAGCCATTCGTCCGGATTCTACTGCCAATTTAAAGGCTTTTGCCATCTCTACCGAATTTCCGGCCACAGCAATCGCTGTATTTACCAACACTGCGGATGCGCCCAGTTCCATTGCTTCTGCGGCGTGACTCGGAGCACCGATACCGGCATCCACTACAACAGGTACATTTGCTTGTTCTATTATAATACGCAGAAAATCCCTCGTTTGCAAACCTTTATTTGTTCCGATAGGAGCACCCAAAGGCATTACTGTGGCAGCTCCGGCTTCCTCCAAACGTTTACACAGCGTAGGATCCGCCTGACAATAAGGCAATACCACAAATCCCAACTTCACCAACTGTTCAGTCGCTTTCAGTGTTTCAATCGAATCGGGTAGGAGGTAACGGGGATCCGGATGAATCTCCAGTTTCAACCAATTCGTACCAAAAGCTTCGCGTGCCATCTGAGCGGCAAAAACAGCCTCTTCCGCATCGCGAACGCCCGAAGTATTCGGTAAAAGACGGATATTCGGATGAGCGATATGCTTCAACATATCATCTTCTTTATCATCCAAATCAACACGTTTCATGGCTACAGTCACCATTTCACAGCCGGATGCAAGAATAGAATCTTCCATCAGCTGATTGGAACTGAATTTTCCCGTTCCAAGGAATAGGCGGGAGTTAAATTCCTTTCCCGCAATAATCAATTTCTCCATATTCGTATATTCTACTTCTTATTATATTTTTCGTCTTTAAAATATTCCATCTGCCAATCCGATTCCACTCCCAACTGTCGGGTCATCTCCACCAATTCCCTCATTTCCCGAACCGGATCATCCGCTCTCAGTACCGTTCCGGATAGAGCGATACCAACCACTCCCGCTTCCGCAATAGCTGGAATATCTTCTTTTGTAATACCTCCGATAGCGACTAACGGCATCGCTATATTCTCCGCTTTCAGTCGGGAAATGATATTCCTATATCCCTCCAAACCAAGTATCGGACTTAGATTCTTCTTCGTAGTCGTATATCTGAAAGGACCGCATCCCACATAGTTAGCTCCGGCTTCATAATGCATTTTCACATCCTCGAAAGTATTTGCCGTACCTCCGATAATAAAATCATTACCCAATATGCGACGGGCTTCTGCCACCGGCATATCCATCTTTCCTAAATGCACCCCGTCGGCATGCAGTCGTTTCACGAACTCCACATGGTCATCAATGATAAACACCGCATGATATTCCCGGCATAATGCCTGTACCTTCACCGCTTCCCGTTCCAATTCTTCCGGAGAAACATCTTTCATGCGTAATTGTATCCAGCGGCAACCACCTTCCAGTGCCATCCGTACCGAATCATAATACGAATATCTATCCGTGAAATGTGTAATAAACTGTAAATCCATGTAGATTTATCCTCCGCAAGCTGCTTTAATAATTACTATGTTATCGTTCTCTTTCAAGACAAAACCATCCCATTCCGTACGGGAAACCATACGGTTGTTTACAGCGATAGCAATCCCTTTCTCCGGCAATTGCAATGATTGTACCAACGTGGAAACAGAAGTGTCGGAAGTAACTTCCTGTTCTTTGTTATTTACCAATACTTTCATAATATTTTTATGTATATAACTAAATAAGTAATGTGTAAATACAAAGAGCTGCGGATGCAGGAAAAGAAAAGAGTAACAATCCCTTCGGCAGTACTAACTGCATCAGGTTCTCAGGGTATAATCTCAGCCCACCGGGGCACCCCTTTGTTTTACAGCAGACAAAAGTAAAAATAAAGTTTGAGATACGAGCACCTTTTCCCGATTATTTATGATAAATATGAAATATAGATAAAATACACGATGATATTCTTTGACAAGGTTAGTCCTACCTCTATATAAGAGGTAGAATAACACCCCTACATGATTGTTTTTCTGTATATTATGTAACATCTCAAGTTCGATACTTACAACTCTTCATCAAAGAAATGTCAAAATGGATACTTAAATGCAAGAAATTAACTGCTATAAAAATTGCTTTATATTATTGTTTTAGCTTATCTTTGCAGCGTTTTAGTACTCTGTTCATACCTCTGTGAGTACAACCTCTTATATAGAGGTAGGACAAAAAGGCTATTTCCTTTTGGGCATTTCTTATTGACTCACAGACACATAACACTGTAGAGAGTCAGGAAGGTTTATCCCTAAGAGAAACGCTTATTAAAGTAAAAATAATATTTTACCTAATAAATGAGATGGAAGAGCCAGACGAGAAAGAGCAAAAAGAAACGCGCGTATGGTATGCCGTCCGCACTTTCTATTGCAAAGAAAAGTTTGTAGCCGATTTCTTTACCCAAAAAGGACTAAATTCTTTCATCCCCATGCGTTATGAAGAGCGTATCACACCTGATGGTAAAAAGCATCGGGTTCAGATACCCGCAGTTCATAATCTGTTATTTCTGGAAAAGACACAGAGTGAAAAACAAATCAGCAAAACAGCAAGTGATTGCCCTGTGCCTATCTTTTTTATCCGTAATCGTGATACACAAAGTTATTATGAGATACGTGATAAAGAAATGATCGAATTTCGCGCCATCTGTGATCCCAATTACGAAGGCACACTCTATGTAGATGCTGCTATGGCGGAAGCTAAAAAAGGGCAGAGAGTTCGCGTCACACATGGTCCTTTCAAAGGTTTGGAAGGGAAGTTAGTCCGTTACAAAAATCGCTTTTACGTGGTCATTACCATTGTCACACTGGGAGTTATGGTACACATCCCAAAATGGTACTGCACCAAAATAGAATAATTCAAAACATACATGGATACCTTACAGGTACAGGTCGAGAAACTGCAACGCTTAGCACGTCAGCAGCTTTTCCTCGACTATACTGACGAACCTGTTTATGCCGATGACATTAGCCGTGTGAATACGGAAATCCGTCATTTGGTTGATGTACTTTTTCCCGTCAAAGGAAAAGATGCAGAGCAGGAGGCTGCCCTATGCCTATCCCTCTTAATGGGTTATAATGCCATCATATATAGTCAGGATGACGATAAAAAGAAACAAATCATCTTGGATCGTATCTTTCGGATACTAAACCAATTGTCTCCATCCTTATTGAAATGCCAACTCCTTATCTATTGTTACGGAGAAGTTTTTGATGAAGCATTAGCCAATGAAGCAAATGAGATTATCAATAGCTGGCAGGAGAGGGGATTGACAAAAGAAGAACAAGAAATCGCAGAGACTTTAGAATATGTCCACAGCTAACCGTATAATTAAAAACACAGGTTATCTATATGCCAAGATGGGTATAACGATGTTCATATCGTTATATACCACCCGTCTGATACTAAACTCCTTAGGAGCAACCGACTTCGGTATTTTCAATATCGTAGGCGGAGCCATTGCCATGTTAGGATTTCTAAATGCGGCAATGGCAGGTGCTACTCAACGGTTCATGTCCTATACCGAAGGCGAAGGGAACAAGGAAAAACAGAAAAGTATATTCAATG
>OHAE01000285.1_pt1 | contig 48279 bp, 39 predicted proteins | sample 1577061 | NCBI WGS metagenome assembly OHAE01 (sample SAMEA3541535, study PRJEB24748) | human gut metagenome | biome: human gut; feature: human-associated habitat; material: faeces | place: China | collected 2012
GCTGGATGGGCCCGCCGGTATGAAGGTGAAATCATCCCCAGCGACCGTCCGCGTGAAAGCATATTCCTGTTCAAGAAAGCAATTGGTGTAACAACCGGTATTCTCCCCTGGAACTTCCCCTTCTTCCTGGTTGCACGCAAAGCAGCCCCGGCTTTGATTACCGGTAATACGATCGTGGTAAAACCGAGTCAGCTGACACCTGAAAATGCATACGTTTTTGCACAAATTGTAGAAGAAGTCGGTTTGCCAGCCGGAGTTTTCAACTTAGTGAACGGACGTGGCTCGGTGATAGGTCATGAGTTGGCAGCAAATCCGAAAGTTGGCATGGTCAGCCTTACGGGAAGTGTAAGTGCCGGACAACAGACAATGGCAGCAGCAGCTCCTAATATAACAAAAGTATCTTTGGAATTAGGAGGAAAAGCTCCTGCAATCGTGATGGAAGACGCAGATATAGACTTGGCGGTGAAGTCGATCATCGCTTCACGCGTTATCAATACCGGACAGGTATGTAATTGTGCGGAGCGGGTTTATGTAGATAAAAAGATCAAAGATATCTTTATGGAAAAGCTTGTGGCCGGTATGAAGCAGGTGAAAGTCGGCAATCCGAACGAGATCGCAGACTTGGATATGGGACCACTGATCGAAGCAAATGCTTTGGCTGCCATGGAGCAAAAAGTTGAAAAGGCGGTTCGGCAGGGAGCCAAACTTCTATGTGGCGGTCATCGGATCGGAACAAAAGGGTATTTCTTCGAACCTACAGTGCTGGATTGCGCCACACAAGAAATGGATATCATACGGGAAGAGACCTTCGGCCCTATCCTGCCCATTGTCGAATATACGGATATCGATGATGCGATTGCATGGGCAAATGACTGTGAGTATGGACTGACATCTTCCGTCTATACCCAAAATCTGGACTATGCATTCAAGATCATGCGCTCGCTGAAATTTGGCGAAACATATATCAATCGTGAGAACTTTGAAGCTATGCAAGGTTTCCATGCCGGATGGCGTAAGTCTGGAATCGGTGGTGCAGATGGAAAACACGGTCTTGAAGAATATTTACAGACGCATATCGTTTATATAGAGACCAAAGAATAGAAGATCGCCTTTATTATATGGCCGTGCCATCGTTGCGACACAATTGTGCCAATGCGATGGCACTGTTGTGTCACAGCATTGGCACAACAGACGAGTCGCTTATACTTGCTCCAACAGGTAGTATTCGGAAAGGATATCCCGCACTTTCTCTGGTGTCAGACGTCCATAAACTTTTCCGGCAATCGTGACGACCGGAGCCAGTCCGCAAGCCCCCACACAACGTAGACAATCCAATGAAAACAGGCCGTCGGATGTAGTCTCTCCAACTTTGATCTCCAACTGGCGCTGGAACTCTTCCAAGACTTTCTCGGCTCCACGTACATAACAGGCCGTTCCCAGACAGACGGAAATAGGATATTTCCCCTTCGGAGTCATGGTAAAGAACGAATAGAACGTCACAACTCCATATACTTTGGAAACCGGAATATGCAACCGGCCGGCGATGATCTCTTGCACTTCGCGAGGCAGATAACCGAATATGCCTTGGGCGGCATGCAATATGTTGATCAGCTCTCCCGGATCGTTATTATGTTCATCACAGACAGCCAACAATTCATCGATCTTCATCTGAATCAAATGTATCTTCATCTTATCCATCGTTTATCCCTCCTGATTTTCTTGCGTAAACATGTTAATGGCTTCCTTGCGGTCGAAGTAGTGCGTATGCAACAGCTTGTGGGCACGCGGTCCGCACGGTTCTCCCAGATAGTCAGCATAAAGAGCTTGAATATAAGGATTCTCATGGCTCTTGCGAAGCGTCTTGCTGCGATCCTCCTGATAGAGAGCCGCCGCACGTTTGCGCAGCACCTCCATCCTGCCCCTGTGGAACGGTTGGCCGCCACCACCGATACAACCGCCCGGACATGCCATAACTTCGATGGCATGATAGGGCGACATGCCGTTTTTGACTTCTTCAACCAATCTACGGGCATTGCCCAAACCATGTGCAATTCCTATTTTTATCGGTGTCCCATCGAAGTCTATTGTTGCACTGCGAATGCCTTCCAGCCCGCGGAGTTCTTCAAAATCAATTTTAGGAAGAGTTTTTTTCGTATATAGCTCGTACGCCGTACGGCAAGCAGCTTCTATCACGCCACCGGTTGTTCCGAAGATAACTCCGGCTCCTGTCGATTCGCCTAACGGACGATCGAAATCGCTATCTGGCAGTTCCGCGAAGTTTATGTTTGCATAGCGGATCAGGCGGGCCAATTCGCGCGTATAGATCGAAATATCGACATCCGGATTGCCATCGACCGCAAATTCCGGACGACTGGCTTCATATTTCTTTGCCAGGCAGGGCATGATCGACACGACAACGATCCGCTTTCGGTCTACTCCCAATTTTTCGGCAAAATAACTTTTGGCAATTGCACCGAACATCTGCTGTGGGCTCTTAGCTGTCGACAGGTTGTCTAATAATTCCGGGAAATGCTGTTCGACGAAGCTGACCCACCCCGGACAGCAACTCGTCATCAACGGCATTTTTACTTCCTGATCGCCTTTCAAGTATTTCCCGATCCGTTGCAACAGTTCTGTCCTTTCTTCCATAATAGTCAGGTCGGCGGCAAAATCCGTATCGAAAACATAATCGAAGCCCAACCTGCGGAGGGCGGAAACCATTTTACCCGTTACCAATGTCCCCGGTTCATATCCGAAATCGCGTCCCAAAGCCGTACGGACAGCCGGAGCTGTCTGGGCTATCACGATTTTGTCCGGATCGGCCAGCGCATCCAACACCGGCTGTTGTGTATTCCGTCCGCTCAACGCGTTTACTGGGCAGACCGATACGCACTGGCCGCAATAGGAACACGTACTACCGGCAATATCCCGTTCGAAAGCCGTAGAGACGGCTGCATTAAAGCCTCGATTGACAGCAGTCAAAGCCCCAACGGTCTGGATATTATTACACATGGTCTCGCAACGGCGGCACATGATGCACTTGTTCATGTTGCGGACGATAGACGGTGAACGGTCTATCTGGAATGTGGACATCTCGCCTTTATAGCGAATCTCACGTATCCCCAGGTCGTGAGCAATTGCTTGTAGTTCACAATGTCCATTGCTACTGCAAGTCAGACATTCTGCCGGATGGTTGGACAGGATCAGTTCCATTACGGTTTTCCGGGCATTCATCACGCGTGGGCTGTGTGTTTGCACAACCATCCCTTCCATACACTCCGTTTTACAGGAAGGAGCCAAATTACGGCGACCTTCTATTTCAACTACGCAGATACGGCAAGCACCCGGATTATTTTCATAGTGCAAATCTTCCAACTTCATATAGCAAAGAGTCGGAATGCGGATACCCATTCCTTTTGCAGCATCCAGGATCGTGGTTCCTTTGGGGACTTCCACTGGTTTTCTATCTATAATAAGCTTTACTGTTTCCATACATTTAATTGTCATTGTCCATTCTTCACTACTTTAGTGCACATAAATAGCACCGAACTTACATCTCTCTATACATGAACCGCACCGGATACAAGTCTGCGGATCAATCACATGCGGAACTTTCTTGTCTCCCGTGATCGCATTCACCGGACACATCCGGGCACAAAGCGTACATCCCTTGCATTTCTCTGGATTGATAAAATATTGCGTCAGTTCGCGACATTGATGAGACGGACAACGTTTTTCCTTCACGTGGGCCAGATATTCATCATAGAAGTTATCCATCGTAGACAAAACTGGATTGGGCGATGTCTGTCCCAAACCGCACAAGGCAGTGTCTTTGATCACACCAGCCAAGTTACGAAGCCGTTCCAGATCCTCGATCGTTCCGTTGCCGGACGTAATCTTTTGTAACATCTCGTGCAACCGTTTGTTGCCAATCCGGCAAGGAGCACATTTGCCACATGACTCCTCGACCGTGAAATCCAGATAGAATTTGGCCATAGCGACCATACAATCGTCTTCGTCCATCACAATCATCCCCCCCGACCCCATCATCGAACCGGCAGCCAAAAGATTGTCATAGTCGATCGGCAAATCCAGATGCTTCTCAGTCAGGCAGCCACCTGAAGGACCTCCTGTCTGCACAGCCTTAAATTTCTTTCCATCTTTGATGCCTCCTCCTATACCGAAGATCACTTCGCGTAACGTCGTCCCCATCGGAACCTCTATCAGCCCAACGTTATTTACTTTTCCCGCAAGGGCAAAGACTTTCGTCCCCTTACTTTTCTCCGTACCTATACTACTGAACCATTCAGCTCCCTTCAACAGGATAACCGGCACGTTGGCATATGTTTCCACATTATTCACATTGGTCGGGCAACCTTTGTAACCTTGTTCGCTTGGGAAAGGCGGTTTAACAGTCGCTTCTCCGCGAAGCCCCTCCATACTATGAATCAACGCCGTTTCTTCACCACAAACGAATGCTCCTGCCCCATAACGTATCTCGATATCGAAAGAGAAATCCGTCCCGAAGATGTTTTCACCCAGTAGACCATATTCTTTGGCTTGCCGGATTGCAATCTTCAACCTCTCTACGGCCAACGGATATTCGGCCCGGATATAAACCAGCCCTTTCGTGGCTCCCGTACAATATCCGTTGATCGCCATCGCTTCAACGATGGAATGCGGGTCACCTTCCAGGATGGAACGGTCCATGAATGCTCCCGGATCGCCTTCATCCGCATTACAGACGACATATTTCTGGGGAGCTTTCACTTTACGGGTTATCTGCCATTTCAAGCCGGTCGGGAAACCGCCTCCTCCCCTACCGCGTAAGCCACTATCCATGATCTCTTTGATCACCGATTCGGGCGTCATCTCGGTCAAGGCTCTACCTAAAGCTACATAACCGTCGCGGGCGATATATTCGTCTATATTTTCGGGATTGATAAAACCGCAATTCCTTAGAGCGATACGGAGCTGTTTCTTGTAAAAATTGATATGCTTGGAATCCGGTACTTGCTCGTTAGTTTCGGGATTGACATATAGAAGCCGTTCTACCTTACGTCCCTTCACTAAATGCTCCCGGACAATGTCTTCGGCATCCGTCGGTTTTACCTGAACATAGAACGTATTGTCCGGAACCATTTTAACTATCGGCCCTTTTTCACAAAAACCGAAGCAACCGGTACGGATCACTTGGACAATATCCTGCAACTTATGTCGTTCGACGGCCTCTTTCAGATTTTGAAGTATAAGTTCACTCTGTGATGCACGACAGCCGGTACCGCCACACACCAGTATATAACTATTGTACTGTGCCATTATGTAAGTATTAAGTGTTTAAGGAAGTTTTGTTATTCCGGTTTAACAACCGTGTAAGTGACCGGGATAATATCGTCCAGCAGTTCCCCATTCCGGATATACCGGTCAATGATTTCATCCACTTTCGCTTTCTTCACATGTCCGAAAACAAGAGGTTCTTTACCTGGCAGGGTAACCTCGACAGTCGGTTCGGCATAGCAATACCCCATGCATCCGGTTTGTGTCACCAATGCATCTACTTTTTCACGATCCAGTGCTTCAATGAAATAATTCATGATCTCTTTGGCTCCGGCAGCGATCCCGCAAGTTGCCATAGATATCCGGATCTGTACCATTTGTTCAGGATGATTACTTTTTTCTCTAATATCCAAGGTCGAGCGCAAGGTTTCACGCATCTTCCGAAGATCATCCAATGTTTTCACTTTATTCATGGTCTACACTATTTTAAGGTATAATTCGCTCAAATAAGGTATATCTGCAAACATACATATTTTTCCGGAATAAAGCCTATCTTTTCTCTTTAATCCCAAGGCTATTGTGCAAAAATCGTTAGGGGATTAATAAAGCATAGCTTTAGGGTATCTAATGCTATGGGTTATGGAGCCTAAAGCTATGGGTTTTGAAATGAAAGTGAAAACAATATGCCGCCCTCTGCTATTTATCTTCGACAGCACGTGTCTGCAATACTTTGGAATTAGGTGGAACGCTATGGGTAAGCCAGATGTTACCACCAATCACGGAGCCGTGACCAATAGTGATCCTCCCTAAAATGGAGGCATTGGAATAGATTGTAACATAATCTTCGATAATCGGATGGCGCGGTACGTCCAAAGGCAATCCTTCTTCGTCCAAGGTAAAGCTTTTTGCACCCAATGTCACACCTTGATAAAGGCGGACATGATTACCGATTATAGCCGTCTGCCCGATCACAACCCCCGTACCATGATCGATACTGAAATATTCTCCGATTTGCGCTCCCGGATGAATGTCTATTCCTGTATCCGAATGGGCCATTTCCGTTATAATACGTGGAATCACAGGCACACCGAGCTTCAGTAACTCATGTGCTACGCGCTGATAAAGAATGGCATGAATTGCCGGATAACAGAAAATAATCTCACTGGGGCTTTTGGCTGCCGGATCACCATCCAAGATAGCTTTCACGTCTGTCGATAGAAGATACTTGATATGTGGAACCTTATTGATAAAAGCAATGGCTATTTCAGAAGCACGATCTTTGGAATCACAACAACGTTCGACCTCAAAGCACAAGCCATTATAGATTTGTTCCTGCAACAGGTCGTAGGCCTGCTCCAGATATACACCCGTATAATATTGTATGGAATCCGTCTGTGCCTCCTGTTCCGTTCCGAAGAAACCGGGAAAAATAACCTTGCGGAGCAAATTCATGATTTCCCTGAGTGCCGTCACCGACGGGGAAGGTTTCTGGTGTAGCGGAATATATTTATACGCCTCTAAACCAGTAGTCGACAAGAGTTCTACGTTTTTTTGAATCTCTTCTAATATCTTTGTTCTGTTCATGATTAATTATCCCATATCGGATTATACTTGATAAATTTGTTGGCATAATATAGATCCTGTCCTAAAATATAGATTATACCATTTAACATAAACATATGGTAATTGTTCATGCGATAACCCAATAAAGAACGAGCTGTCCATTCACCACTTGACAGATTATATTCCCATATCTTCCCGTTATTATCAATCATAAAAAAGCTGTTTCTCTGTTCATCATAAACGCCAGATGAGACACTTCCTATTTTATCAGGAATAGATATCGGATTCCATATCTTCAAACTATCGGAAGATTCCCAAAAACCACTTCTTATGCCATTTCCGCCTTCTCCCAATCCGGCATAAACTTTATCTCCTACAACCTGAACAATACCACCACGTTGATAAGCAGGGAATTTAGCGATTACATCCCAACTTCCATCTATATTCTGTGAAGACAGGTCGTAACGCAATATCTCATTCATATTATTGCTTCCATCCGATCCTCCCAATACATATAAAGAGTCCCGATAAGTAAAGCTGACAGCACCGAAACGACCTCCCGGTAGTGAATATTGAGTAGGTTCCGACCAATTGTTGTCCAAATTGTATATCTGGCAATTAGCCCCTATCGTCTGTTTGTCTATACCACCAAGGAGATAGGCTTGATTCTTATAAACAGCAGCACTCATTTGAGAGTAGGCATTTAGACATTCAGCCATAGGAATCCATTCATCAGCCTGCACATTATATCCAAACATTTCTTTACTCCGTTCGCCACCTAAGTCTCCTCCTACAACATAGATACGAGAACCTGAGTTTTGATCATTAAGGATAAATCCAGCAGAAAATTGCCTATTAGCTCCCGGATAAATATTTTTATTCTCAAAAATATTCGGAGTAGTAAAAGATTTAACTTCTCCATAGCCAGTCAAACCACTTTTGTTAGTAGCATAAGTCCTTGCATAATAGATTGTTGCACCTTTTAACGAAGGCAATGCATACATGAAAAGCGTATCATCTACAGCAACATGATTATCCTTGATACTCGGTTCCTTATTGCTTGAAGACCAACAAATTCCCCACTCTGTAGCAGCACTGTTTCCGCCATTCTGCAACTCCCCGCCAATGTGAACTGTTCCATCGCTTTTGATCGAATCAGGGGTGATGGGGAATGTTATAATATTCGGCTTCTCGCTTTTTGTCGAAATCGTAATTTCTTCTTCACTATATACTGTGCCGAAGTTATTTATGGCATAAGCCCTTGCATAATATTTTTTGGCAGACTCCAATCCCTGTATCCTTCCCGTAAATTTACCATCATCCTCAAGGCTCGTACAAATGATTGTATCAGCATCTATCGTCGGCCCTTCTTCTACACTCCAGCAGAAACCATAGGCACTGACAGGTGCATCTCCCTCATTGATCAAGAAAGCAAACAGATCGGCTGTGGTGAAAGTCGTACTGTCTTTTATCAGACTCAACTTACCGACAAAAGGTTTGCCATCTGTAGTCCTAAAAGAGTCCACATTAAAAGCAAACTCGCCAAACTGATTTTTGGCAAAAGCACGGACATAATACCAAGTTTCCGGCTCCAGATTCGTAATCTGGCAGGAGAAAGTATCGACAGTTGCCAAGTCACTCCCTTCGTATGTGATAACGGAATCTTGATCCGAGGGTTCGATATCTCCGGTTTGTTTCTTTTTCTTATAGTAGAAACCTAATTTCTCAATGCCGACTCCCCGATTCTTAACTTTCCCTTTTACCCAAGTGGAAGTTGCTTTTACTGTGGCACTATCCACATCCAAAGTCGCAACTTCTCCAATACCATTTATTGTTGTATACGCTCCTTCTGTTTTTGAAAATGCAGTATCTATATCATTAATAGCATAAGCATATACATAATATTTTGTACTATCTTCCAAATTGGATATGGTAGCTGTAAAATTGTGGTTTTCTATTTTATCAGCTTTTGTATATCGCTTGTTACGCATGTTTTCAAGCGGCTCCGTTCCTGTTTGGGTACTCCAACAAACCCCACATTCTTTTACTGGCAAACCGTTCTCTTTCATTATTTGAGCCTTTAAAGTGATCGAAGAAGCATATGCTTCTCCTTCCATTGAAGTCTCGGAAACCTCCGGAGCCTTTGCTTTCTGCAAACGCGTATCCATATCCGGATCTTCCACACATCCGGAAAGCATCCATAAAAGTGAAACAGCTGATAAAAAGATTGAGTATATGTGTTTCATAAATAATTCTTATTAGAAAAACAGACCGACACCGGCATTCAAATCAACATATTTAAAATTCAACGTATTGCACCCTGCACTTACAAACACAGGACCGAACTTAACCATTACATCCAGATCGGCAGCTAACCCGCTATAAGAATAATCCAAATTCTTCGCCCAATAGGATTTTTCTATTCTATAATCCGAATTATCGATTGTGATATATTCGCATAATAATTCCCGACTGCCATATCCTAAACCTACGGACGTATATAACCAGGATGTACATTTTACAACCAAACCAGCTGTACCGGCATAGTTATTCACCTTTTTCTTATTCGTGAAATAAAACGGATTATCGGGAGTAGGACCGACAAACTCATCTGTTCCCCGGCATTCCCCGTCGTACTCCTTAAAACCTAGATTGGTCTTAAAACGCAGGAACCAACCCAAACGAGATTTCACCCCTCCCACTGTCAAGCCATAAGGTGCTTCTATGGAGTAGGCATAACCAATAAAGAACTTCATCGGTTCTTTGGGGGTATCTGGCTTTATTGGGTTGGCAGAAGGATAGAAAACGGGCTCTACCGGTTTGCGAAGTGTTTCCAGACGATCTTGCCAGGATTGGGCCAAAGTTTCGTTTTTGGAAGTTCCTATCCCCTCGGTATAATAGATTATCAGCTGCGAAATGGCTGTTGTATCCTCATTATTGGCCATCAGTTCCAGACAAGCCCGACACTTGTTCATCAGACTGTGCATTGATGGACGCATTCTCTGGTTGGCTAACCAAATCGATGTGAGCTGCTCGATACTGTAAGGATCACATTGCACGACACCTTCTTCATACCACATCCTTGCATCGCTATAGTCCAAGCGTTTCATCGCCTCGTCACCTTTTCTGTTATATTCTGTTTTTTGTTGAGCCAGCAAACACATCGGCAACGCAACAAAAAGAGTTAAAATCCAAAGTCTTTTCATAAACACGTTAATAATACGTTGATCCTTCATTTACCAACACGCCATCAGCATTATAGATATCGAACAAACCATCTTTACGTTCGAAAGCACGGCCATTTTCGGCAATCCCGACATTACGATATTTACATGGTATACGCTCGTTCGCATCCGAATCGATCGCCCCATATAACATGGTCGATTTCTTTCGTACAATTGTAAAGTTCCCGAAAGTTTTCTTCATCTCATATTGAGCTTTCCTGTCGGCCAAAAGTTTGGCTGCTTCCTTTTCATCACAAGAAATCAAAAGACGTACGACCTCTTCCGTCAACTTGGTTTCTTTCGCTTTCGTGAAATCTTTCTTTGCGTTCGTAAAGTCCGCTTTTCCCATCTTCTCCTTGCCAGAAGCTATTAAAGCGACATATTTCGCCTCAATTTCTTCAGCAGTAGGCTGTACTGGCTGTATTGTTATTTTATTTCCTTCAGCCGGAACCTGCTTTGTATCCGGTTGCTTCCGGGGTTCATCAACAACAACGGGCGTCACCTTTTCCGGCTGTCGGGCCATTGCTGCCTCTGTTTTCTTATCCTTCTCGCTAAGCATAGATGCTTCTTTCACCTCCGAAACAGTTGTGTCTTGAAAGATGCCTATTGAATCTTTTTCCTCTTCGACCGGGCTAATCAACTCCGTTACATCCGGTTTCGTAGAGGTTTTGTTCCCCAGCACCAGAAAAGCGACAACAGATCCTGCACTGGCAAATATAGCAATAAGCACGGATATCAGCATCCCTTTTCTTTTTTTCTTAGAGGGCTGAGAAATAATTTCTTCGCTATTTATAATCGTACGATCTTCGTCCTCCTCATTCAGAGGCGATTGCTCATTCGGATGTATGACCGTTGTCTCACCATCCGCCTCCTGCCCGTCTGTATTTTGCAACTCATTTGCAGGTATTTCTTCTTCCGCAGGAAAATCTAATGCAGCCATCATTTCATCCACCGTTTGGAAACGATCGGCCGGAATGATTTGCATTGCCTTGATTATAGCGGCTTCTGTCTTAGGAGATATATTCCTGTTCAGTTCCGACGGATTCTGCAAAGGACGTGTTGCCCGCAAAATAGATTCGGTCGGAATCTTCCCTGTCAAAAGGTTATACATGGTAGCACCGAGCGAATAGATATCCGGACAGGGTGAAAAACTTTGTGTTCCTTCGTTATCGTATTGTTCGATCGAGGCAAATCCTTTTGATAAGGTAAGCATGGTCGTACTTGTTTCCTGTTGCTCGATGTCATATCGCTTGCTCACACCGAAATCAATCAGACGTGCTTTCCCTGACGAGTCAATCAGGATATTGCTGGGTTTGATATCCAAGTGAAGAATGTTCTTTTCATGTACAAACTGGAGTGCTTCTCCTATCTGGCGAACATATCTGAGGACTTTCGGTTCCGGCAATATGCCTTCCCTGTCCATCATATATTTGAGTGAACAACCGGGAATATATTCCATGGCAATATAAGCCGTGCCGTTTTCTTCGAAAACTTCCAGCACATTCACTATATGAGGATGGTGAACTTCAGAAAGAATTTTGGCTTCCTTGATAAGTTTCTCTTTGAATTTATCGAAAAGAACCCTTCCTGTCTCGGAATGCACCTTGACAGCAAATGATTCTGCTTCCCTGTAACAATAGTCTTTAAAGAAGTATTCTTTTATGCAAATAGGCACCTCTGTCTGTACGGTTCCTAACGATCCCTTCACCTCCGTATACCAGACGCCTTTGTATGTTATACCAAAGCCGCCCTGACCGATTACATGAGTGATCCGATATTTTCCATTCTGAAGAACATGTCCGTTTGGCAAATTCATAACTATACTATGCGCAATTCTATTAGTCTGCCAAAATTACGTTATTTATATAAAAGAATAAAGGAATGAAAGAATATTTTGTTTAATTCCTGCGGAATCTAACACATTTTGTATAGGTATGATATAAAAAGAAAAGTTATCGTGTGTTTTCCCGCTACAAGCGGACATGATTGCGTTTTTAATCTCTTCCGGACCACCTAAATGCTTGAATATATCCGAAAGCTCATCATTGTTAAGACGTTCGAGTACACCATCCGAACACATGAACAAAAAATCACCAGCCTTGATATCATCCAAAAGTACGACATCAGCCTCTGTCGGACGGTCCGTCCCTTGGATAGCCCGTATGATCACATTCCGCTGTGGGTGATGTGCAACCTCTTCATGGGTGATTTTTCCTAATTTCACTAACGAATTAACCAATGAATGATCTTCAGTCTGGAACAAGATTTCTCCTTTCCGGAAATGGTAAATCCGACTGTCCCCCACATGCGCCAAGGTTATGCCGGTCGTACCTACAAAGGTCATGGTCAAGGTGGTTGCCATTCCTTTGGCTTCCGGATGAATTGCTACATAGTCATCAAAACGTGCTTCGGTATAACGAATCGCTTTATTTATAAAATCTGCGTTCGGCTCACCTTCACGAAAAGTTGAGAAAAAAGTCTGGAAAGACTCGCAAGCCAATGAACTTGCAATCTCCCCTTTTTCAGCCCCCCCGACACCATCACATACCAAAAATAAGTTTTGATTGGAATTTGCCGTTTCCGGCAAAGGAAAGATAGAATCTTCATTATTCAATCTGCCTCCTTTTTCACTGACTGCCCAGGGGTTGCCGATCGTTATATTCATAGCATAGACTATTTTTATTCATTAAATCGGAGAACTGTGCGACCAATAATAATTTCATCATTATTATTGAGTACGACAATCTCTCCATTCTCTAAGTAATTGCTATTATATAACGTATGATTTTTACTATTATTGTCAGAAAGATAATGTTTATAGCCTCCTTTGGCATCTTTTTTTACCTCGATCCGGATATGTTCTCGGCTCATTGATTTATCAGCCGTCACAATACCGATCGTAGCAGTAGATGCCTTGGATTTTCGTCCGATGATATAGACACCTTCCTGAAGAGGGAAAGTTTGCTCCGGCGTATCAGCATTTGCAATTACAGAGAGATGTCCGGTCGTCATACGAAAAGGCTGTATCAGAACCGTTTCCGATTCAGATGCGACACTTCCTTTCTCCATAGATAGCAAAGAGACTGGAATCGGTTGTCTGCACTTCGGGCATTTGAAAGAGGTGATATCGAGGGGAATTTTCCCCTCGTCTACCTTTAACCCAACATGGCAATGTGGACATTTAACGGAAATCATAAAATGAACGATATATCAGATCCGTCAATATCGGTTGAATATGTATCCAGCATATCTGCGTCGGACAACATAATAGTGTCATCGGATAATGTAATAAAATCAGAAACATCAATACTTTCGTCAATCATTACAACATCCGACAAGTCGTTTTCCCCGTCCACATCCACAATAACAGCGTCGGTCAGTATAGCATCGTCGCTGTCTAAAGTCACGAATGTGTAATCCTCTTCTTGCATAAAATGTTATAATTAAATTTTCTGGAAACAAAAGTAGGGAAACGAGCTGACATCCAAGCACAAAATAGTTCCTTATAATCAAATGTTTGGGTTTACTGTACGAAAGTATTACTTTTAGTATATGAAACAGATTCTTATTCGCTCACCCATTTAGCTTTACAAGAAGGCATCGGGCATTGTTTTCTATTGCGCAATGATTCCCAGGGTATTTCACCCAAAAACGTTCCGCATTTGGGGCAAACATAATCGATTTTGAATTGATTGGTCAGATCTTGCAGCAACTGTGGGATCTTGGCCGACTGTTTCGCACCCAGGTAGATACCGACGGTCGGAGCACAGATCGTAATAAACAGACTCAATCCGAACAGTTCCGGACTTCCTTTCCCTAGGAAACCGATCACAACCCCCACTACACCGGGAAGAGCAAATGGAAGAGACTGGAATAATCTGGTCTTAAATTGATTAGAAGATTGTATCTTAACCTTTGCTTGAATGTAATTATCGTAAACTTGCTTCAGCGCAGCAAACTCTTCGCTGTAATCGTTGTTGGACTTCAAGGCTTCGGAAATGTTTAACACATAATTATCTCCCAGCTTGATCGTATCGCTGGGAGTAACATGCTTCTTAACGATCTGGGCACCATTGACAAATGTTCCGTTTGTCGATCCCAAATCTTCAAGTAGCCAACATCCCCCCTCTTCACGGATCAGCTTTGCATGATACCGGCTTACATGAGGGTCGTTTACTACAAAATCATTATCGCTAGCTTTTCCAATTCTGATGATCATTCTGTAACAACTTTTGGTTCTTCAGGTTTTCCCATTTCCTTTTCGAGCGTATCTTTCAATACCTTCAAGGGATCCTTGGATATCACCAACTCCCTCGGTTTTCCATCCTGCGTTAGCAATAATAGCTTCTGCTTGGGTAAATTTATCTGCAAGATGTGATTTTTATTAATGATATGGCTTTTACCTACACGCATCAGGATTGTGTTACAACCTGCGACTTGTTTCTCCAATATTTCTTCAATTTTTCCTATGTTGATTGCAAATGTGAATTGAATTCCGTTAGATAAAAGTAGTTTAGTGTAATTTCTATCTGCTTCAAAATAGAGGATCTGCCCTATTTTGATACGCAATAATTCATCTCTCGTCTTAATTATTAAATATCGCTCCATACGTAGATATTGTTTATTCGTTCATCATCAAAAAACAAATGTACATTATTTTGTGATTTCTTCGGTACTTTTTTTCATAAATTATTCTCGAAAATCATCGGATACTACGATAAAATAAAAATTCCATACCCATGAAACTTTTGTTTCACAGGCATGGAACTTTATTTTCATAGTCATGGAACTCCAATTTCACTATTATGAAATCGAACATTCATAACCGGATCAGTCTTCTATAGCAGCCTGCGCCACTTTAATATTATATTGACAATCAGTTATCTAAATGCTTGGGGAAAACAAATGGAAAACGCTTGTCTTACCTATATAAATTAAAGAAGCTGATTTCTTAGAGATTTTCCTCTACTGCAGCTTGTGCCTCTTTAATACTACATTGATTTTCTTTTATTTACAGATAGAGAGTAAACAATTAGAAAACAATCTGTTAGTATCAAAACTTTCTCTTCTAAGAATCAAGCTATGGCTACTATATTATTTTTATAAATGGTGAACACCGTTAATGGTAAAGTTTTATTCTACTACCTACATGCAAATGGCCATTACCATTCTTTTAAAATTACATGTCTTTTCTCCTTTCTTTTAATAGTTCAATAATTATATCTTTATCCTTCAGGTTTGAATCAAGACGTAAAATCTGTGAGTTCAGACTTTCTATCTGCTCTTTCAGAAGCTTGATTGTTTCCCTCAGGTTCTCTGTTTCTTTCTTTTCGCTGGATAACTGCACGGCCAGTTCTGCATCACCTATCAGATTATTTGCATTACCGTCCAATGCAACGGCTGCAAGGTGTGCCGATATATGATGCTGTCTCGGACAGAAAAGGGAAAAGAAATTGAAGTCCAATGCTTCGCTGACTTTAATAAGCCTGCTCGTTTCCATTGTCTCCCTTTCCAGTATGCGGTTTATGTGCTGCTGCGGTACACCTATTTTGCGCCCAAGCTCAGATTTACTCAATCCAAGCTCGTTGCGTCTTTTGTCGATAGCCTGACCTACATGCACGTGTTTTATGTCATTATCCATGCGATTCCTTCAATAAATACATCTTAAACAATAAATCATCAAACAAATATTTGGTTATGTAAACCATTTTATGTTACTTTGCGGTGTAACATATTCATTTGGTGAATACAAAGTTAAACATTAAATATTAAACATCCAACAATTATGTCTGAAAACTTAGAAAAAATCCGTCCTGCACTTGTTGCCCTTGAAGTAGGTGAATCCGTTTCATTCCCCATTTCACGTTTGAAAAGCGTCCGTACTCAGGCCTCAGAGCTTGGTGCCATCTACAACCGTCAGTTCAAGACCAGGACTGACAGGGAAAACCATACCATTACGGTCAAACGAACAGTATAGAAAACCAAATCAGGTTTAGTATGAAGATATTACAGTTTCTGGACCATCTTATACCATACGAAACATTCCTGAATGACCTCTCCTCCAGAATTGTCAGGCAATTGAAAGCCGACAAGGATGATCCTGAATTCATCAGCCAGAGGAAGGCATACGAGCTGTTTGGCCGCAGGAATGTAGAAAGGTGGAAACGTCAGGGAAAGGTGGTTTCCTATAAAAGGCCGGGTAAGGTGGAATACCGCACAGCAGACCTCAGGCTTCTACAGCGTACCACCCAGGATTATTTTGATGAGAGTCAGCCAAAACAGGCCGAAAGATCAGTCAAGAAAGATAAATGATAAACATATTATGGCTAATATTTTAATAGTGGTAAACTATATATGTTTAATTTAGCCGTGATACTCTATGAAATATAAAGAAAGCAATTATAGTAGGTACAGGAATGTGCGTCAGTAACCTTTGTTCACCAGCTTATAGTTTTGCCACATAACGATAAAGCCGGACAGGTCTTTTGTATCGCACATTCATAATGATTTTATAATAATGAAAGAAATCAGACCAGCGTGCGATCCAAACGGTGTCTATTCAGTCAAGCGCACCTGTGCTGAACTCGGTATCAGCAACAAGACACTCAAAAAATACAGAGATAACGGATATATCCAACCGCTCAATCCTAATAATATCAGCCGTCCGAAATACTCCGGCCAGTCAATAATCGATTGTTGGAACCTGCTCAGTACGTTATGATAAGCGAAACAACCATACGGAAAGTAAGGGAACTTGCCATTGAAGACGTACTCAGTCCTTATGTCAGGCTGTCCAGAAAAGGCTCAACCCTGATGGGACTTTGTCCTTTTCATACAGAGAAGACCGGTTCCTTTGCCGTTATTCCCAGCAAAAATCTCTTCCACTGTTTCAGCTGTAACCGTGGTGGTGATTCCATTACGTTTATAATGGAAAAGGAAAACCTTTCCTTCAGTGCCGCCGTGGAATTTATTGCCAGAAACCATAATATTCCGGTAGAATACATCAGTGAAGAGCGCAGTGAGGAACAGCTGGCCGAAGCCAGGCACCGGGAATCACTTCTGACAGTTCTCGATACAGTCCAGAGCTTCTTCCTTCAATGCCTCAGAGCAACAGACAAGGAAGAAAGCCTTGATGCCAGGGCCTACGCATACGGCCGGTGGCATGAGGAGTTCTGTGCCTTTGCCGGAATAGGCTATGCACCGAAGGACGGACAGGCCTTTATGGATTTCTGCAGAAGCAAGGCTCTGAACGAAGAACTGCTGTACGAACTCGGCATGTTCAAGCGTGGCGAGGACGGCAACACATACGCCATGTTCCGACAGCGTATCATGATTCCCGTGAGAAACAGATGGGGGCGCATCATTGCCTATACGGCCAGATACATCGGAGAAAACAGGAAAGTTCCCAAGTATATCAACTCGGCAACAAGCATGATTTACTCCAAGGGAGAAACAGTATTCGGTATTGACCGTGCCGTCAGATTGCGTGATGCCGACTATTATATCATTGTGGAAGGTGCTCCTGATGTCCTGAGAATGCAGTCGATTGGATACGACAATACAGTAGCGTCACTTGGAACAGCCTGGAGTGAAAGCCAGTTTGAACAGCTGAAGAAATATGTATCCTCACTCTGTTTCATTCCTGATTCAGATATTGCGGAAGGCAAGCCATACGGACCGGGATTTGAGGCGGTGATGACCAACGGGGCTGCAGCCATAAGAAAAGGATTCCATGTAACAGTCAGGGAACTTCCTTTTGCAGAAATACCATCCGAGACAGAAGGAGAAGTACAATATGCAAAGAATGATGCCGACAGCTATATCCGCAGCAGGGAGGATTATACTTCACTTCCTGAAAAGCATTTTATCATCTGGTTGGCACAGAAACGTTTTCTGGTAGCCGGTTCCATGGTAGAGGAAAGAAAGTGTGTTGCGGAAATCGCTGACCTGTTGCGCTATATAAAAGACCAACTTGTGTATGACCAGTGCATAGAACAGCTCTCCAGACTGCACGGGAAGGTAAAGCTATGGCGTGATGCCGTTACCCAGGCACGTGGCGAAGCCAGGAAAAGGAACGACAAACCTGCGGGCATGAACGAGATGCAGCGTGAAGCGGAGCTGCTACGCCAGTTCGGTCTGTTCGTCAGGGAAAACTGTTACTACTCCATCGGTGAAGATGATGATGAACCGTCAAGAATCTCCAACTTCATAATGGAACCGCTGTTCCATATCGAAGATGAGATAAACGGAACCAGAATCTTCCGTATGAGGAATATGTACAATGTATGCAGGGTCATAGAACTGAAGGAGTCAGAATTATGCTCACTGAGCAACTTTCAGCAGAAGGTCGGCTCACTGGGCAATTATGTATGGCTGGCCAAGATAGACAAACTCAACCGTGTAAAGGAATACCTGTACTCAAAGACCGATACGGCAGAACGTATCAGAAAGCTCGGCTGGAATGCGGCTGAAGGATTCTTTGCTTTCGGTAACGGAATATTTTTTGCCAACACATTCAATGCCGTTGATGATTTGGGTATTGTCCGTGGAATCAACGGCAAGGCCTTCTATATACCGGCTACTTCAAAAATCTATCTAAACAATCCGGAGATATTCCAGTTTGAAAGACTCATGGTGCATGAGAACCGTAACGGGATAAAACTGTATGATTACGTAAAAAGACTTATGGAAGTGTTCGGTGAGAATGCAAGCATAGCCTTCTGTTACCTTCTTGCCACCCTCTTCCGTGACATCATATTCAGACGCACCCGTCACTTTCCCATCCTGAACCTTTTCGGTGAGAAAGGAACCGGTAAGACAACACTGGCTACTTCCCTCCAGTCCTTCTTTCTGCACGGAGTTGATCCGCCCAACCTCGGTGTAACTTCAGTACCGGCCATGAACGACCGTGTATCACAGGCAGTCAATACACTTGCCGTGCTTGACGAATACAAGAATGACCTCGACATACGAAAAATAGCTTACTTGAAAGGACTTTGGGGCGGTGGTGGTCAGACCAAGAAGAATACAAACACAGACGGTATGGCAGCCCAGACCATTGTCACAACAGGGGTTGCCCTTTGCGGCCAGGACAAGCCGACACAGGATATGGCACTCTACACCCGTGTCATCTTCCTTGCCTTTTCAAAGACATCATTCAACCAGAACGAGAAAAGAGCCTATGAAGACCTTGTATCAGTCTGCAACATGGGACTTACCCACCTCACCCTGGAGATTCTGGGACACCGGGAACTGTTTGAGAAGAACTTTCCGGAAATATATTCCATTACCAAGCGTGAGCTGGCTGCGAAACTGGAGAATGAAACCATCCATGACCGTATATTCGGAAACTGGGTTATTCCATTGGCCACCTTCAGGACACTGGAGACAGTCATTGACGTGCCTTTCAGTTATGCGGAGCTTTTTGAAACAGCAGTCAAAGGAATACGCAACCAGAATGAACTGGCTCAGGAAAGTTCGGAAATAGCGGACTTCTGGAGTATGCTTCAGGGATTCCAGACTTCAGGGAAATGTATCGAGAAGGCACATTACCGTATAAGGTATATGAAATCCTTCCGTCCGTTGTCTGTCAAGGAAGATATAGAATTTAAGGAGGCACGTCCGATTCTCTATCTGAACACAGCAGCCGTAGCATCACTGTTCAACAGCCGGAATGCAGGTTCCACCTCCAACCGCTCGAACTGGTCCACCATCATGTCGTACCTGAAATCCCATGCTTCATATTTGGGCCTGAAACAGGACAGATTCACCATACTTCTGCCAAGCGGACTTCCTGACTATACCATCGACATTGTGAATGGAGAGCAGGTTAAGAAGGTAAAGGTAAACCGACCGAAGGCATTGTGCTTTGATTATCTCCAGCTGAAAGAGACTTTCGGACTGGATCTTGAAACTGAGGTTGTAGCAGAAAACCAGGAGGAAATTCCAGCGGAAAGCAATGCTATAGACCTGCAACAGCTCAAACAGAATGAACTGCCTTTTGAATAAACTCATCTTAAAAGACTCAATGAAATCCATGGATAAGAATTTAAAACTGAAATTGCGAAGAAAAAGCGCGAAAAATGAAGAAAAAACTTTGAATAGAAAATTTAAAAGGTTATTTTTGTGGAAAAGATGCAAGAATATGATATTAAATTTAGAAATTAAGAATTACCGTTCATTTAAGGATGTATGTTTCTTTACGACAGAGCCGACCTCTTCAAAGGCTAAGGTTGATAATATATGTGAAGTTGAGACCAATGCGGAAGGATTAAAGAAGGCTTTGAAAATTTCTTTGATTTATGGAGCAAATGCTTCAGGTAAGACTAATATCATAAAGTTTTTATACAGGTTCAGACGATGGGTCCACAATCTTGACAACAGGGTTGGTGATGATATTCCATTGTATCAGCCGTTCAAATTTGACAATACTACGGCTGATGCACCAATAGGTTTTTCAATGGAGTTTATAACTCAGAAAATCAGATATAAATATGAAGTCAGTTTTACCAGATTGCAGATAGAGTCAGAGTCGCTGATTTATTATCCAAACGGTAAACAGACACAACTTTATGAACGCACTTTGCTTTCAGAAGATAAAGAATCAGATACTATTAAATTCGGATCAAGCCTTTCTTCTTCAAAGCCTTTCAATGTGTTCAAGAACCAGTTGCTGATTTCCAAGTTCCTGAAGGATACACCATGCGAACCGATAACAAATGCCGCAAAATATCTGGCAGATATGATTGTTTCCAACGGTTATCATGAAGATACCATGTTGGGTGAAGATAAGGAAATGGTCAGATGGCTTTATTCACGACCTGAAAACAAGAAACTGCTTGCTGAATTTCTGGCATTTGCGGATACCGGTATGACCGGTTTCCAGCTGGAAAAGCGCAGTGATGGCGTTGAAGTTACAAGCCTGCATGGTCTATATAATGATGGTGAGGATTTGGGCAAAACAGCAGATTTGCCTTTAAAAGAAGAATCTTTTGGTACAAGATCACTTTTCCTTATAGGCTGTTATATATTACAGGCACTGCAGAATGGAAGTCCGTTTTTTATAGATGAAATGGATTCCGGGCTACATTCCTACATAACACAGCTTATTGTGGACATTTTCAGAAATGAAAGAATAAACAGGAATAATGCCCAATTGATTTTTACAACCCATGATGTGAATCTGCTTGACCAGAATACTATCCGTAAAGACCAGGTATGGTTTACAGAAAAGAATGGGCAGGGAGTATCAGAGATATTCTCTCTTTCCGATTTTGAGGACGTAAGAGAGGATACATTGTTTGCCAAATGGTATTTGAATAATAAATTTGGAGGTGTTCCTTCATTAAAACCACTGGAGAAACTGTTTGTAGACTATGGCAAGAACGAGTGAAAATAAACGTCATAGTAAGTATGTCATAAGAATAGTGTGTGAAGGCGATAAGACCGAACCGTTATTCTTTACAGACTTGTGTGACCGGTTTTATGGTGACAGCAAGGATTTTGATGTACGTACAATTCCTCAGCCTAATATACCGGTTGAAGATGCTGAAGCGGATTCTTCCAGAGGAAGCTATAAAGGGAAGAAACGTAAAGTCAAGTCAGGTGGACAGAAAGATGTTGCTGAAGATGAAGTTATAACTGGTGTTCCACCATTAAAATGGGTGTTGTATGCAAGAAAAATCATGTCTGAAGGAGTGGATGAATCTTGGGCAGTATATGATAAGGACGAACATCCTAAACATGAGGAAGCCATGGCCGAAGCCAATAAGATAATAGACGGGAAAAAGGTAAATATTGCTTTTTCAAGTCGTAGTTTTGAATATTATTTGCTGCTTCATTTTGAGTACCTGTATTATGGTTTTGAAGCAACGGAATGTGGCGAGAGAATAAAAGGCAAAAAGCAGATATACGAATGTGGTACTGGTAAGAATCCTGATAAGGATTGTGACGGTAAGAAATGTATCAACGGATATGCGAGGAAACACGGATACTGGATGGAAAGCAAATCATCAGTTTCTACCTTTCCGCTGGTTAAGGACAAATTACTGAAAGGCATGATAAGTGCATGTCGGTTGAGAACGGAAAGTGACTCAAAAACCGATGAACCGATTTATAAACGCAATCCTTATACGAATGTAGATATTCTTGTTGGTAGACTGATAGGAAAAGAAACGGTAAGCTATGGTACTACATATACCTTCAGAGACCATGGCTCTGACTGGTCTGTAAAGCTTGACGAGAGAGGCTTAAACCTAACAAACAACAAGAATGGTTCTGAAATATTCCAAAGAGGGATGTTTATGATATATGATCGGGAGAAAAATACCAAAAAGGAATTGAATGAGAAGGTACTGCTGTTAGGGCCTGAGGAATCGAAATCATTACCTTGTACACTAACCTGTAATCAGGTAATATTAGTGAAAGCTAGTCTTAAAAAGGAATTACTGCTACTAACAGATGGTATATAATATAATAAATGTTTAATCTCCGAATATAAATATCAGATTAATACTTTCTTAGTAAAAATAGTATAATATGAGAATAGAATCAATAAATTTTAGGCATCATAAAATCTTAGGAACAACAGATATTAATTTATATTATAATGCAGATATTGACAGAAGCCAAAAAGAACAGATTCATGATGACATGTCTATTTCAACTTTTAATACTATAAATAACACATATACCTATATAATAGGTGATAACGGTGTCGGAAAAACCGTGCTATTTAAATCTGTTATAGATTATTGCAATACATTTGTAAATGAGGATAATCCTAATATTAAAGAGCTATACAGCATTATAAAGGATAATAAATATGCAATTTTCCATGATAGAGCTTTTAATGAATTGTTTTATAGATACGATATATGGAATGTCTTTAATTGTAAAGACTTTCTAAAAAACAATAATGCATATCTTGTATATTTAAGTTCAGCAATAAATGATTTTGAGGATGCATTTTATGGTATATCTAATAGGTATTATAAAATTAACTATTCAGATGATAATCAATTAAAGATTATGTTTCTGAAAGCATTTAGATATTTAGAAAATGAAAATTTTGCAACATTATCTAAGTATTTAGAAAAAAAAGATTCTCAATGGAATATAGATATAATGTTGAGCCATTTTTCTTGGAGTAAAGATCAAAAGATTATTTCAGTTAGAAATGGAATCACAATATTTAGCGTTATTGGATTCTTTAATGAATTAGAGTCTGTACAATATAAATTTGAAGAACTTGGTGAACAAGCATCTATTTTTTTAGATTGTTTACTTTCTACTAAATCAATAAAGGAATATATATCAACATATGACGTAAATATAAAACAACTACTAACAGAGTTAAAACTGTCAGATATCTTTAAATCCTTAGTTGAATTTATTTCCAAATTTAAGGCTTCTGGAACTATAGGTAATAGATTGACTTCAAAAGCAATTGGAATTTGTTTGAATTCTAGTGAAGATATTTCTCCTATTATCGACAAATCACTAGACATCAAAGCAATATCCGAAATAGATTTTTTATTTATTATAATATTGCAGGAATTAAATTTAATAGATTCTGAAATAGAATGTGATGATATTCCCATTGAAAACATGAGTTCTGGAGAACAAATGCTAATTAGAGTTTTCAGTCTATTTGCGAGTTTACCTCAAAATTTTGAAATGAAAAACTTAATAGTTCTATTAGATGAACCGGAGAATTCTTTACATCCAAAATGGCAGCAACTTTTTCCAGAATACTTTAAGTCTGTAGTAGAAAATGTATATGGTATACATTCTTCTCATTTTATTTTTGCCACTCACTCTCCATTAATAATTATGAAAACGGCTTTGTTAAGGGGAAACTCTAATGTAATTAAATTATATAAAGACGAAAATGGCATAACTAAAAGTATGCAAATTAAAGACGTTCATAGCTATAGTATAGAAGAATTACTTATGGATGAATTCTCTTTAAAATACAGAAGTAATCAACTAGAGCAAAGAATAAAAAACATTTTGGATCAAGAAGCTCAAAGAAGGAATAGCGATAGTTCTTGTTGTATTTTAGATTATGAGAACTTTAGAAATGAGGTGGATATGTTATATCAAGAAGTAATAAGAAATAAGAAATGAAATTTATTGATAAAGATTTAACAAATGAATTAGTTAAAGATGCTCAGCAAAGATTGTTAAAAGCAAAAGATTACAATAGTGACCCAATAGTTCGCGATGACATCAGGAAAATATATAATGGATGTTGTGCTTATTGTGAGTCCAGTTTTGAAGAAGGGGCTTATTTCCAAATTGAGCATTTTTATCCTAAAGGTCTGAAAAAATATAAATTGCTTTCTAAGGATATAAGGAATTTACATTATTCGTGTCAAAGATGTAATAATTTAAAAGGGACAAAAAATCAAGAAATATTATCACCAAATTGGTTTCTATACAATGGGAATTGGGTTTTGACAAGAAAAGAAAAAATTTCACAAGAAATTTATTACGTAGGTCATATGCTTTATTCGAGAAACACATCAGATGGAAGTGTTGATAGAGGCAGAAATACTATAGAATTATTTAATTTGAATAATGATAATATTAAAATTAGGAATAATAGAAGTTTCCTTGTGGAATCGAGGCTTAGAACATTGAATAATGTATACAACCAGCTTAAATGTATAAAAAAATTATTATCTAATTACGATATATTACCTTGTGAGATAAATGAATCAATAGAAATTCTTTTTAATCAAGTAATATATGCAGTACAACCAAATGCTCACTATTCAACTATGATAATCCAGAATTATGGAGATATTATTATTAAATTATTGCGAATATATGTGCAAATAAAAAAGTAAATTATTTATCATATAAATGGAAATATTTTACTTCTATTATATAAGATATAACTATTATTCTTTTGCGTAATATGCCGAATAACAATAATTTATATTCCATGTTTTATTGTTAACCTAAATTATACTCATATTAAACATACCTGCTCTTGATACGTCCAATTTTCTGAAAAAGCTTCATTCTCAACTTTTCCGGATAAGCAATCTCCACCTTATCACCAAGAGCCAGGATTTCATCCACCAGCTCGTCAGTCACAAGAAGAGTGTAATCAAATGACGTGAAAGTCCCCATATCATTCCTTTCCACCTGCGAATGGTGGAAAGGATGTTTTCTCAGATAATCAGCAAATGGACCGTAAGCCCTTAGAGTAACCTCTTCCGGCTGCTGTCCGGTCGGAGCCACAACACCAATGGAGTCTGAAAGACGAGTCGCCAGCGAAAATCTGCAGTCAGTCTGAAACCTGTTTTCGCTGAGATAGATTCTTGTCAGTGCATCAAGAGGAACGGCACAGAACTCTGATCCGTTCCTGTACCCGAGCAGATACCAGCGGTTATGGAACAGCTTCAAACCTTCCGGTCGGAAACGGCCTTCCACTTCATTGCCCTTGTCATTCGTGTAGAATATGTACAGTTCATGCCCATCGCTGATACACTCCGATATATCCGGCAGGTATTCAATACCATTTGACATGTCAGGCAGTACAACACGATGGAACAGACACGGACTGCTTTTCAGAGCCACATCAATGATACGGCTGTTGAAGAGCCAGTTCCGGCAGCTGTCACCGAGTATTTCATCCAGATTCTGGATGTAGTATGTATAATCCTTTCTGTTACATGCAATGACTATATCAAAATTTTCCTCAATCATTTTCCGGTGATGATGGAATGTGCGCAGACTCAGCGGCTTTCCATTGTATAGGAAATGGTGCTTCCAAATATCACAAAGCCTTTCAAAAGTAACCTTTCTTTCCTGGTAGACCGTATGCAGCAGCCAAATGTAGCGGTTGTAGATATTATTCATAAAATCACCTCTTGTAACTTGTTTAACTATCTAAATACAAGCATTATAAATTAGATATGCAAGAAATTTGCATATCTGTTTTGTACAATATTTTCAGTGTAATCCGGACTGGTTTTCAGTACAGATTTACTATGTCCATGCCTTTCTTCACTGCCTCCCTGCAGGTATAGAATGTCCCACCATAAGGTTTGCCGTCATAAAAGGCTATCACGCCACATGAATGCTCCAGCATGAAGTCATTGCGCCTTAGAAGACATCCTTTGAAATAGTGTTCACTCAATACGATAACCCAGTCTGCCTGGGAAATTATTCTCTGATGGTGTTCCTTCTCAATTAACGGCCACCGGCAGCTCTGTCTTCTGAAAGGAACAATGGCAATTAGCCGTATATCCGGATACCTTCCCTTCAGTGATAATACAGTTTCAGCGGCCATCAGGTCGAATCCCATGGCCATGCCTGAATAGAAGCAGGTTATACCCGATTTGCAGGCGACGGACACAGCTTCAACAAGTCGTGCCCTTATTTCATCTTGCCTTTCTACGGGAACAGTTCTGTGTCCCGTGAAAGCCAGTGACTTTGATTTTTCTGATAATATTCCGTTCATGGTCCTATACTTTATAATGGGTTCTTGCAAGGAAGATGCCTTCAATGACATTCGCTCCGAAACTCTCCAACTGATTCGCATACATACCGAAACTGATTCCGCGTGTTATTACATCATCGAAGACTATGACTGCCTTTCCTCTGAACCACTCTTCATCAAACTCGATGACGCTCACCTTTCTGATTTCCTTTTCAGCATTACGGTTTTCATGAATAGCAAGTCTTTCTCCGCATACCCTTACATGGTCATATCCGTTTATTGCTCCTGTGAGTTCACATACCCTTTTGCAGAAGTCCATATACCGGATTTCATTCTTTCTTACCGATGATGCCGGTACCGGAATGAATACCAATTGTGAGCATCTGCTACCGTGTTCCTCAATCATTCTTGCTGCCGTCATCTGTGCTACCGCTTCATGAGACCTTCCGTCCTTGAAGTCATAAACCAACTGTCTGTCGGCGATTTCCTTCTCGCCCACATTCTGAATACGTTTGGGAAAATACTTGCAGAACCATGTCTGTGGCTTTTCCAACTGCTTTCTGATGTTTTCGTCCATCTGTACCATACGCTCTGATTTTTTTCCCTTCTGTCAGCAAGTTTTTCAGCTTGCCCGAAGGATATTTTTTGCAGTTCTCAGAAGCGCAGGCATTCAATAAGGCAAACTTAAAGGAAAGCTGAAAATACGCTCAACCCCGTTTGAGGAAGATTTTCAGCCCTGTGTTTGACGTTTGCAATGCCGGAGATACCTTTGCAAAAAAATATCTGAAGAGGCATGCTGAACAAACCTGTGGCTGTAATGGTACATTAGGATAACCATGTATCCCTTTCGCATCAGATGTTTTCAGATAATAAAATGCACACGTTTCAAGAGTGACAGTGTTGACAGAGAGTATCTGTCAGTGTATCAGATACTTCACATAGAAATCATGCGTTGACAAACGTTGACAAGTGTAGCCACAATTTTCAGTCCGCTAAAAATCCATAGCCAAACGTTGACACACTATAATACTCTATTCTTTATAAGAAAAATCAGAAAGAATATAATATATTGTATTACAGTATTTTCCAAGACTGATTTTATGCTGGATTTTCATTGGATTTGCTGTCAACGCTGTCAACCATCAAATATATGCCTTCCTGATTTTCATAAAAAAGATTCGCTATCAACCGCCAAACCTACTGTATTGAATATGACAGGTAACACATAATCCATACAAATCCCACAATCTCCGGAATAATCCCATATTTGACGTATTGACAACTAATAATCAACTGTTTACCTTTACGGCATCCAATAAACGAAAAGATTAACCAGCATGAGATATAATGAAAGTCGTTCCCGAAAAGACATATTCAGTGAAGGAGGCAGCACGCTACCTGGGTGTTCACCGCTGCACCATCTATGCCTATATCCGTTACCTGGAAAAGCCGCTGGCTTTCCTGAAGATACCTGATAAGGCAAAAAGGGTGTTCAGAGGAACTGACCTGATAGCCTACAAGGAAACCGGCCTGCCCAAACGTGGCCGCAAGCGTAAGAAACACCGTTAGTTCAGTCTGTCCCATGGAATGGTATCCAAAAGATTACATTTGGCATTCATGGCTGCAAGTTCAAGAGCCAGCAGCCTTGCCCTTAGCCTGACATCCTCCATGTCGGAAACGGCCTGAAGGAACTCCGATGGCTCCATTGCTCCCGACTGAATCATCCATTCCCTTGCACATTGTTCAGGAACAGCGGCACTGACGAAAGAGAATATTTCTTTTGCTATGCAGCCGGCTGTACCGTCACCGGCTTCAATGGTAAAGCAGAACGGTACACCGCTCGAAGTCTTCCGTCTGAAATTGAGATACCGGATTCCATCCTTGTTTTCCATAGAAACGCTCCACCCATGTCGGGCAGAGAGATTAAAAATATTACGACAATTTTCCATTTACCATACAATTATAGTTTTGTTTTCATTTACCTGCTATAATAAGCAGCCGGTCTTGTCCGTGACGGATAGGACCGGCCACTTCTGTTTACTTACAGCCTATTCAAACCTTGCAAGAAATTCCTGAAGCCTGCTGTCCTGAATCTGTTTCAGCGGAACCGGCTTAAAGTTCTTCTGCTGTCTTACCTGAAGCTTGCCAAGCCCCTGAACACTCAGGTCAAGCTCCACATCCGAAAGCTCATTGAGGGAAATATACCCGTATTCATCCTCCATGAGTCCGACTACGATACCGAATAGAATCACATCGTCATCCTCCCTGTTTCCTTCAAGGATAAACCACCTTACAGAACCAAGGGCAAAAACCGCACGGCAAACAGCCTCCTTTCCCTTGCCGTCCTGGGAGTAGAGCGGATAACCCTCCAGAGCTTCCGCCAGTTGTGTCGTCATCAATCTGCACATATCAGTAAAAAATTAAAAGATTGTTTGATACTCATTCTTTTTGTTCGCATAACACTTGATTTTGAAGTTCCAGTCCTTTTCCCTCCGGTAAAGCTCATTGAGCTTCATGGCCGGGATAAACCGTTTTATGTGCATTTGTAACTGCGGACCAAAGGGAGAAAAAGACAAGTGTGAAGTCAGAGAATGCAGACGGAATACCCAAATTTTTGAGGCATGAGAAAATTTGCGGAAGGCTGCCGTCAAGTCCTCCGACTGAAAGCGCAAGCGTCACTTGGCGTTTCTCCAGTCCGCAGTACCTTTGCACATAAGAAACGGTTCCGGCTATGATGCTCCAATGATTTCCTGATATTCAGTATTCAAAGATTTCAGAGGAGCATAGTATCCGTTTTCAGACAAACCACCGGTAACCGGTTGCCAATGTCAGAGTCTTTGAAATGAAGAGCAGCGTAACCTTAAAGGCTCTGTCTTTGGCAACTGTCCTGATTTATCTGCATGATTGTATGAACCTGTCGGGTGAAACTTGCCTGGTATCAGGATACGAAGCAAGTCAGCCGGTAAGTTTCCGTAGCATAAGGCAAGTTGTTCCGGCATCGCATGAAATACGAACAGTCGGAACAGCTTGCCTGTATTTTAAAACGAGTATTCAAAGATATAGGACGTTCCGTCAGTGCAAGCTTTAGCCTGCATCATCGGGACGGTCTGTTTGTTTTCGTTTTCAGACAAACCATCGGTAACCAGTTGCCAATGTCAGAACCTTTGAAGTGAAGAGTAGCGCAACCTTAAAGGCTCTGTCTTTGGCAACTGCCCTGATTTATCTGCATGATTGTATGAACCTGTCGGGTGAAACTTGCCTGGTATCGGGATACGAAGCAAGTCAGCCGGTAAGTTTTCGTTATACATAGTCAGTCACAAATCAAAAAAGTTAGTACTAGAATTTTATAAGATTGTTTTAGTGAATGAAAACTTTTCATTAAATTGCGCTCATGATAATAATAATGACCCTATGCAAGATATAAATAGACTGAAGTTGGTTCTTGTTGAGAAGAAACGTACCAATAAGTGGTTGAGTGAACAGTTAGGAATTAATCCTTCTACTGTTTCTAAATGGTGTACTAACTCCTCCCAACCTGATTTGGAAACTCTTATAAAAATAGCATTACTGCTTGAAGTGAACGTACAGGATTTGTTGAATACTCCTAAGGTATGAAAGTATGGCAATCAATGATAAAAAAGTAAAGTATGATTCCGGTATAAATGTTTTGGGTAGTATTCCTGATTATGTAGCTATGCTTGAATTTATTTGTGAATACACAGGAAAGAAATCTGAATCAGAGCAGGCGTTTTCTTTCAGAACTCATAAAACCTTCAATAGATTCCTGGCTGCTATCAAAGCTTCTATTATTAAGTTTGCTAATGATAATCAGAAGAATATGTTTCTTACCGCTATCAGTTCAGATGATTTTTCTGTAAGAGAAAAATTGCTCGTATTGTTTTGGCAGTTGGTTTATGGTAACGCTCTTTTTGCTAAAGTGACCAAGGACGTTTTTATGAGAGCTGTATATCAGGGGAGGACCTCTCTTTCTGTTATAGATGTATTGAGCTTGCTGCATCATATAAAGGAAACGGAAGAGGGGGAATTGAACTGGTCGGAAGAAACTTTGAAAATAACAGCATCCAAATATCTGACAATGCTTAAGAAAATGAACCTGGCTGAAGGTAAAACAGCTAAGGATATATGCCATCCTATCATTACAGGACAGCTGTTTGTTTATTTTATCCGTTGGATAATAGTTACATGTCCTGAGAACAGGACGTTGGAAAATCCATTTGTCATCTTTGGGTTTATGGACAAGAGAAGCATTATCGAGAGATTAAAAAAAGTTGAGTATCTTTCACTATGGCAGATCAGCCAGATGGGTGAAGATGTAACCATAGATTTGATAGACCATGAGTAGTACATTTCAGATAGAGCATAATCGTTTGTTTGGAGAACTGAGAGAAGTGCTTAAAACAGATATAGCGCGTATCACCGGTAAGGCTAATGGAGGAAGAAGCATCCTTTTTGTTTATCCTCCTGAAGATGATGATGCCTATATAGCGTATGCAACAGAGAATTTTAATTCTGATGAATATTCTTTTATAGATTTAAGAACTCTTTTTACTGAGTTTGTTTCTGAACAAGGAATAGAACAGTTTCAGGAGAATTACAAGGAATTTGGAAATGAAGTTTTCTTTAGTGATAATTTCTATGAAGAAACTTTCTTCTATTATATAATTAAAGCTATAGAAAATTCCTATCAAATGAATAAGATTCCTGTCCTTGTTCATACAGGTGCTATTTATGGTATGGGCTTCTCCAATATCAATATTATGGAACATCGGATTGTGATGTCAGCCCAACTTCCATTGATTGCTTTTTATCCTGCTACTGTGGATAAAGATAACATTAACTTTTTGGGTAAGCAGATTGCTTCCAAATACCGCTGTATCGTAATAAAATAAATCAGAAACCTATTGATTAAAGATGTCTTATGAGTAAGATAAAAGATATACTCTCCATTGAATTGGAGAACGACATAAAGAATGTCATTGACTTGAATTCGCAAAATGAGGAAGATATAAAAGATGAACTGGATGGTTTTATCCTTACGGAAAGTCTTGCCAAACATTTATCTGATTTCCTTGATGTATTCTGTTCAGATATGAAGGAATCCGGTGTGTGGCTTAGTGGCTTTTATGGTTCCGGTAAATCATATTTCGCAAAGATGATAGGTTTCCTGATAGCCAATCCTGTTATTAAAGGAACCCCTATGTGTGACCGGTTTATGCCTAAACTTATTGGTCTAAAGAATAAGGAAATCATAGAGAATCAGATACGTTCATTGGATAAGACAGATTATCAGGTTACTCTGTTCGACTGTGCTAAAGTAGATTCCAGTCATGGCATATCGTATATGGCTATGAGCCATTTCCTGTTATCTTTGGGTTTTCTGAGTAACTGGATTGGAATGATGGAATTCAATCTGATGCTTGAAAACAGATATCACAAGTTCTTAGCTACAGTAAAGGAGCAGAATGCAGGAAAAGACTGGTATGACATAAGAAAAAAAATGTCAGCAGTTCCGGCTCTTAAAAAAGCCATTCTTACTTTCATGTCAGAAGATGAATATGAAGAAACCCGTAAACTGATTGATGAAAGAATAAAAACATACGATGCTACAAAACTGAAGGAAGATTTGAGTCTTTATCTGGAACATTATCCGGAAAAGAAAATCGTGTTTTTCATTGATGAAATGAGCGAAGCTTTAAGTCAGAAAAAAATTAATCTTTTGGATTTGGAAGGACTTTCGGAAGCCTTGTCTTCTCTTGGAAACAGAGTATGGACTGTGGGTATCGCACAACAGGCCTTTAATGATGTATTGAATGCATCCGGACTGAATATTCATCAGCTTAATAAGGTGGAAGCCAGATTCAAGACCCGTATTCCTATAGCTGCAGAGGAAATTGATACTATCATCCGTAAACGGCTTTTGGCTAAGACTGATTCAGGAAAAGAACAGTTGGAAGCTTATTATAATAAAAACAACGGTATGATTCAGGATATAACGCATATTGCCGGTGTTTCCTTGAATGCCACTAAAGATGAGCATACATACGCAGATTATTATCCGTTCTACGAGCATCAGTTCAAACTGTTGCAGTATTTCCTGTTCGGCTCAAGAGATACGGTAACTTCTCAAATCGGTACCCGCGGTATGTTGGTTTCTGTGTTCGATGTATTGAAAAAAGAAGCTATGACTGAAGCGGACGTATTTACGCATGTCAATGCTACGCAGCTATGCCGTCAGGCAGAGGAAAATATTCCGGAAGCATTGCGTATGCGCTATGAACAGGCAGATAACCATATCGGTAAAGAAGGTATGAAGTATGTAGAAGGAAGGGCTTTGTTGCAAACCATTCATTTCCTGGAGAAAGCCAATGCTTATACTACAATAGAAAATATCACCAAGTCGTATGTCCGCAGACCGGAAGACTATTACAGTGTGCTTGCTGAAGTAAAGAAGGCACTTGAAATATTGGTAGAGCGTAATGTCTTGATTACATCCGGTAATCAGTATCGTATCACCAGCCAGATAGAACAGCAGATTATCGATGATATGAATTCATTCTCCGCTGAAGTTTATCGTGTTCGTGCCGAGATAACCAAGATATTGAAGCAGCAGAAAATTATCAAAATTTCGCAGACACTTACATCGGATGGACAGGCTATACCTTTCTGTGTGGAAAGCTCTCTTGGAGAGAATTTTGTAAATGCAGGAGAAAAATATATGAAAGTCAGCTTCTATGATGTCTTTCATGAAGATCATGCACAGCTTGTGGCTTCTGTAAAACAGGATACACAGAGCCAGAAGGGTATAATAAGTATCATCCCTTCATCTGTTTACGGAACAGAAATCTTTAATCGTGCACAGGAACTTTTGAAGATAGATTATATCGAAACCAAGACCTATCATACAGCCGATGAGAAGAAGGTAGTAAACAATATTGTTTCTACTAAGGAAGAAAAGATGAAATTCCTTACTGAATTGATTAATAAATCATATACGGAAGGAACAGCAGTCTATCTGTTTAACACTTATCAGTTGACTGATGCCAACTACCAGAAAGAAATAGAATCTCTCCAGCGCAAGATGTTTGGAAATATTTTCTATAAGAGACTGGGAGCGTCTTTATCCGATTCATTGGCAGTTAAAGTGCTTACGGCAAACAGTACTCAGCTGACTACCATGTTTGGCGGTTCGGAGGAATTTCGTTTCTTCGATTCTGCCGGAAAGTTTATCGGTGAGAATTTAAGTGTGGCAACAGAGATTTTAGAGAAATGCAAGTCGTACTGTACAGGGGATAAACTGGAAGAGGAACTTTCTGCACCTCCTACAGGTTATAAGTTTGGTACTATCATTACTTCTGTGGCGGCATTGTTTCGTGGTAATAAGTTGATAGCTAAGTTCAATGGCGAAGACTTCCATTCTGTATCGGATGCGCTTGCAGCTAAAATTTTCGACAATACCCGTAACTTTGCCAAAGCATCGTTCAAGGCTGTCATGAAATCCTTGTCTTATAATGACAGGCAGGAGATTGTAGATATTCTGAAAGAGGATTGCCAGTATAAGAAGATTACAGGAGAAAATGCTCCTTCTTACAATTTGAATGATTTTGAGCTGGTCGATTGCATCCGTACACTTTCCAAACGTATGATGGATAAGGTAAAGGACAAAATCATGGGCGATGATGAAATGGAACTTCTGTTCAAACGTTCTGTTCAGGCACGTAATGTATTCAGTCAATATACAGCAGCTGTAACGGATGCCAATTATATAGCTACCGCACGTACATTCCTTCAGGAAGCGGATGATTATATCAAAGCGGTAGAACAGGTACAGAAAGATTTGAAGTTCATAGATTCTGAGTTTAAGGCTATTGAAGAAGAACGTGCTTTTATTCAAAATGTGACGGAGGAATTCGACAAGACAGGAAATGATATGAACCTGATTCGTGGCAAAAAAGAACAGTTTGAAGAAGCACGTGAAAAGGACTTGGTGGCTAATGCTCCATTAATGAAAAAACTGACTCAGGACATTAAGGATATTTATTACGAGGTAATGAAGCATAAAGCCGAACTATTGAGTGAAGACGTTCTGGCTTTATTTGCTAAAACAGATGAACTGAAGACTCAGATAGACCAATATCCAAAGGAATGGAATACCAAACTTTATCGTAAGATTGAAGAATTGGAAAAATCATGGAAACGTTATGTTACAGTCAAAGTAAACTTGGATAAATGGAGCGTGAAGTGTAGCAATACAGGAATGTTGTTACGTGACATTGAATACAAAATTACGAATTTGAGTATGGTCAAGCAGGAAGTCAGTTTGTGGGATACAGAGATTATAACCCAAGATCCTACACCAAAGAAACCTGATATTCCTAAGTTACCTGATGCTCCGATTCCGGAAGATAAGCCGGCACAACCCAAACCTATACAGCGCAATATGAAAGCGAAGTTGCCGAAGGGTACCGCTTCTGTTTCTGAATACAGGTCTTGGCTGAAACAACAGTTGGCGATGTTGAACATGTTTGGTGAGGATGATATTTTGAATTTTGATAATTAAGAATGTAAGATAGACAATAAAAACAGGTATGAAACTTATAGATCATGTACTCCATATACGCAGCCTGATACAACAGGCCATTGACAACTGTTTTTCCCGTTTGGGATTGGAAGCATCGGAGGAAAAAGAACTTCCGGAAAATACTTCAACCGGTAGTAGAGAAAAAAGAAACAGACTGGAAGCTATTATAGCAACGCATAAGCAGGCGTTAGGTAATGATTATGCAGAAGCGAGAAAGGAAACCATCAATGAATGTACCTTCACGCTTTTTAATCGTCTGGCAGCTCTTAAGGTGATGGAAGACAGGGAGCTTTTCCCGGAAGTAATCCGTCACCGTGTGGAGCATGGAAACCTTTCGTATGCGCATAAACAATGGCTGGAAGAACATACGGATGAACGGAATGCAGAACGAATGGGCTTGAAGCATTTCCTGAAAGATAAATTTCAGGAGCTTTCCCAAAATTACAAGATCCCTTTGTATAGTCCCGATTATGCATACGCCATGCTGCCTACAGCCGATGAATTGTTTGAAATTATTACGGCTTTCAATGAGATAGAACAGGATGCGGATTGCGGTGCGGATATTTGGAAAGGCGATGATATATTGGGCTGGTTGTACGAGAACTTCAATACTGTAGAGAAACTTGAATTAAAAGATTCCGGTGATAAGACAGAATATGACAAGGTCTCTTTACAGAGCCAGGTATATACTCCTCAATGGGTAGTAAAATTCTTGGTGGACAATACATTGGGAAAGATGTATTTGGAAATGTATCCGGAGAGTAATTTTATCTATGATGAAGATGGTAAGGTGAAATATCTGATTGCCAATGCGCCTACTTCACAAATGCGTCATCCTAAAAAATTAGAAGAAATCAAATTGATAGACCCGGCTTGCGGTAGCGGAAACTTTCTGATTTATGCGTTTTCACTGTTCTATGATTTATATTTGAACCAGATAGATCAGTATGATGCCGATTATTCACGCAGGGATATACCGAAGCTGATTGTGGAAAATAACCTGTATGGTGTGGACTTGGATGAACGTGCCGTACAGCTTACTCAGATTGCTTTGTTTATTAAGGCTATGCAACTGAAAGGACGCAGAGGAGCTATGCCTGCCTATACACATGTGGTAAGTACCCACTTTGAACTTCCGGAGTATTCTAAAGTGAAGGAAGCATTTATTTCAGGCTCAGACTGGAATGAAACACAACAAAAGACAATCCGTTCTATTTGGGAAGATTTGCGTTCTGCTTATAAATTCGGCTCTTTGATTCGAGTAGAAGAGCAGTTGGATGCCTTACTACCGGTAGATTCTTCAGATATGTTTGCCAATCAGTGGAAAGCGGATATGTTTGATTTCAAGCATCAGATGATTACTACTTTGCGCAATCAGGTTCATCAGTGGACAGGAGAAGGCAGCAATGAATATTCATTGGCAAAGGCGAACGATGCCATTACTTTTTTGGATATTTTAAGTACGAAGTTTGATGTGGCTGTAGCAAACCCTCCCTATACGGATAGTGCAGATTTTGGAACTGAATTGAAAGAGTTTGTGGGCGCAAATTATTCCAAGCCCTTGAAGTTTAATTCCAATCTTTATGCTTGTTTTATCAAAAGATGCTGTGAACTGACAGGGGATGATGGCAAAGTGGGGATGATTCATCCTATGACTTTTATGTATATTAAGACATTTGAAGATGTTCGAAAATATATACTTAATCATACTCATATTAATTTATTTGTTGAATATGGTCTGAGTAATTTATTTGGCACAGTGATGGTTGATCCAGCTTTCTATGTGTTGGAGAAGGATGGTGACACAAAGAATAATGATTCATTATTTATTTCACTAGATCAATATACAAGGACACCTCAAGAAAAATATAAAAAGCAATATTGTCTGGAGGCATTAAATGATATTGTGACAAAATCGCAAAATAAGCATGTTTATCAACTACCTCAATCAAAACTGAAAGATATAAAGTCTTATCCATTTATTTATTGGATTTCGGATGAGTTTAGAGAGAAATTTGGTGATAAACTTTTAGACGATGTAGTAGATGTTAAACAAGGTATTGCGACAAGTAATAATAATAGGTTCCTTCGTTATTGGTGGGAAATAACAGGTTCTAATCAGTCATATTATCCATATTCTAAAGGAGGAGAGTATGCTAAATGGGCTGGAAATTTATGGATATATATCAATTGGGAAGAGAAAAATGTTGAGTACATAAAGGTAAAAGGACGATTACAAAATAGAAACTATTATTTTAGGGAGGGTATAACATATTCAGGTAGTGGTTCTAAAGGAACATCTTTTAGAATTTTCCCTAAAGACTGTTTATTTGATGTTGGTGGTTCATGTATTTTCCTGACAGATATATATTCTAATCGATATTATTTGTTAGCTTTTTTAAATTCAAAAATTTGTTTTTATATAGCAGAATGTTTAAACCCAACAGTTAATACACAGGTCGGTGATTTACAGAGAGTACCTTTTATTATTCCATCAAAAGGAATAGAAGAATTAGTATCTGCCTTATCAGAACAAAACATATCAATAAAACATTACATTGATTCATGCTTTATCATAGATAAAAATTTTAAATCTTCTCCTATTGGTTATACTAAAGATATTAATTCTGAATTATTTTCGTTCTATGTATCAAGTAATGGTTATCTATCTATTAGCTTGTTAAATGAAGCTATAATTAATGGTAAAATATTTGATGTTTATGAATTGTCAGTCCATGATCGTCAAATGGTCATTGATAAAGAAGGTCTTCCAGTTGGTGATTACAGTGTTTCTTCACAAGCTAAAGCAGCCTACAAAGAATGGCTATCAACCAATACCGAATTCCCTGCTTCTCAAGAAGTTTTAGAGCATATCGACTCATTGGAGATAAACGAAGATCAACCGCATATTGATGACTTTGAATCACTCTATCAGAATAACAACGGATGGGAAGAATTCTGCATCAAGCATAAGATGAACCCGATAGAAGTATGGTATCAGTTTAGAAATGCTGGCATATTGCCGCCACAACGTACACAGGTATTGGCTTTTGAACTGGTAACAGACGTAATCCGTAGTGTTTTGGCGAAAGATGATGATGGGGTAATCCCTTTAACGGAACGTATGGGCGAAGAACAGTTGGCTGGTCGTATAGAGCAGGAATTGGTGGAGCGCGGATATAATTCGGCGCAGATTTCACAGATTATTCAGTTGCTCGGAACTCCATTGGATAAATACTTGCAGGATAAGTTCTTCAAACAACTGAGCGATCATCTGAATCTCTTTATGTATCTGCCAAAGACTCCGTTTATATGGCATCTGACAAGTGGTACGCACCATGCCATAGAACTGTATATCAGTATCTATAAATGGAGCCGTGATACCGTGTTCCGTATCAAGAGTGTCTATATAGCCAATAGGGAAACTGCCTTGAACGACCGTCTTTCGGGTGTAGATATCAGTACCGCCAATGGCCAGCTTGAAGCAGCAGAACTGAAAGAGCAGTTGAAAGAGCTGAAAGCGTTTGCGGAAAAGATAGATAAACTGTTGGCAAGCGGTTATGATCCGAAATTGGATGACGGTGTAGGCAAGAACATTGCTCCTTTGCAGAAGGCAGGCTTGTTGAGCTATGAGGTACTGAATGCCGGACAGCTCAAAAAATACTTGAATGCTGATTGGTAATAGGATTACTAAAAAGAAAAGGTATGAAGGAAAATTCACTATACGATAAAAAGTCTCTTCGTGAGATTACCGGTAAGAGTGCAGACTGGAACGAAGTGGCCAAAGATTGCGTGGCTTTCAGTAATGCTCAAGGTGGAGTGATAGACTATGGCATAGAAGATGATGCAGATGCACCACCGGCAGACCAGAAGGTTTCAGAAGACATAGCCATTAATTTGGAAAACAAAATCAGTGGCAAGACACTGAATGTATCTGCCCATGCCGAAATCCTGACACATGAAAACGGCGGGCAGTATATCCGTCTGCATATAGCACGTGGGACTTCTTCTGCTTCTACTACCTCTGGAAAATATTTCACTCGTGTAAGCGACAACAGTGTACCGCTTACAGGAGACGACATAACCCGTCTTTCGGCTGAAAAAGGTTATTATCGTTGGGAAGACGAGGAAAGCAAATGGAGCTGGAAAGATGCTGACAAGGAGAAATTAAATATGCTACTTCAAAATTTACGGAATTCAAACCGTGTGTCGGATTTTGTCAAGCAGAAAGAAGATAAGGAACTGTTGGATTATTATTTCCTGACAGTGGAAGAGTCGGACAAAATGACCAACCTGGGAGTACTTTTTATCGGAACCCAATCGCAACGAGGCAGACTGATGAATGCGCCTGTGGTACAGTGTATTCAGTTTGACCAGTATGGTGATAAGGTCTGGAAATATCTTATTGATGACTTTACCAAGAATCCTCAGGAAATCATTGAAGCGATTTGGAACAATGTGCCTGTTTGGAGGGAAAGCAATGAAATCAGTGACGGATTGTTCCGCAAGGAAATTCCTGCGTATGACGAAGCGGTAGTCAGAGAACTGACCTGCAATGCATTAGTGCACCGTCCTTATACGGTAAGAGGAGATATATTTATCAATATCCATCCGGACAGGATTGAAGTGGTCAATCCGGGAGCATTGCCATTGGGAGTAACTCCACAGAATATCCTTCATAAAACGGTAAAGAGGAACGAACATTTTGCCAATCTGTGCTATGCCCTGCAAATGATGGAGCGTGAAGGTTCCGGATATGACAAAATGTATGAAGTGCTGCTGTCCAATGGAAAACAGATTCCGAAAGTGGAGGAAGGAGATGATTATGTGAAGGCTATAGTAGGAAGACGAATCATCAGTCAGGAAGCCATCAAAGTAATTCGCTATGCTTTGCAGATGACGGAACTCCGACAGAAGCAGATTATCTGTTTAGGGTTGATAGCACAGCATGAAAGTCTTTCGGCGGCAGATCTGATTAAATTGCTGAATCTGAAAAATCGTGATGCTCTTTCTCCATGGCTTGATAAGTTGGTGGATGACGGTATCGTTGAAACTTCTGGTAGAAATAGAGGAAAAGAATATAGAGTGAATGCATCTGTTTTAAAACAGAGTGATTATAAGGGTACTACTTCGTTAAAGAGAATCGAACCTTACAGACTTCGTGAACTTATTATTGAAGACTTGAAGATATACGAATGCTCCGGATTGAAGGACATTCAGCAAAGAATCGGAATCGAGATTCCTTATAAGAAAGTTCTGGAACAGATTAAAGCTATGCTTTCTGATGGAATAATAGAGTCGGAAGGTGAAAACAGATGGATAAAATACAAACTGAAGAAATGATGATTCTCATTTCCAAAATCAGGAATAGAAGAACTGATAAAATCCGATTTGGAAATGAGAAATGGAAATGAGAATTGCTAATATTCTGATAATTAGATATTTAATCATTTCTAAAATCGGTAATAAAAAAGAGAGAAAATCGATTTTGAAAGAGAGAAATGAAAGAGATAAAGCTTTAAACATAGAAAATCATGATTGATAGATGGTTTCAAAACGATATAAATAAAGTATTGGCTGTACATGACCGTGTGGTGGTGACTGATGCTTTAGGAGAAGGCAGATTCCTGTTGGATTATTTGCCTTTGGATGTAGTGGTGATCAATACTGGCAATGAGGAAATAGACGAAATAGAGGCAAGATACAAGGCTGAAAAAGACTGTATAGACAAGAAGGTGGTATTCTATAAGCAGAATACACCGGATTCCTTATGCTTTCTGTTGGAGTATGCAGAGACTAATGGCTGTATTGTACTGGACGATATGGAGGCTTATATCAGAAAACATCTGTTTGAAGGTATAAAGGAAAATACAGAATTAGGAAAGCAGGAACTTCTGATGGCTGCCAAATTGAGCAAGGGAAAGGACTTGAATTGGTGGCATGGGGTAAGTAAGGGAATAATCAAACCACTGGATACTGACGGACTGGTAATAGACTTGCTGCATCATCCTAAAGAAATTAAAAAGAATATGGATGGAGATGTCTGGAAGATCTTTGAGTCGGAAGTTTATAGCCTTATCTCAAAGCCACAGACAAAGCAGCATGTAGAAGTGTTGGCACAGTCGGTGGCTGATACGATATTTGATGGACTGATTCATAATAACATGTCAGACAGACTTCTGAAAATCTATTATAAGTGTGTGGACAGTAATTCAATGAGGGAGCCTTTACTGAATTATATCGAGAAATACAAGATGCCTCAAGGTGTATCTGTATTGGATACTCATCCGGACCATTGTCTTATGGAATTGGACAGACTGTATTTCAAGCAACTAAGTGCCGCACTGGAGAACAATGAATATATTATCGGGTTCCAGAAATATGTCTACAATCGAACTAAAAGTAAGAAAGCAGAAGCATATAAGGCTGAGTGGCTGAAGGATGTAAAGGTATTGCTTGACTTCAAGAATGAGAAGCTTTATGAAATCAATACCGTTTCTCAACTGGCGAACTATTATCAATCGCACTTTGCTCCTTTGGATTCAGCCATAAGACATCTGTATGTGGCATGGCTTCAGGAAGAAAAACTATTGCGTCCTTATCAATACAGATACGAACAATATAATAAAGAATTGCTTGACCGTTGGTTTGGGCTTATAGATGGATATAAACCAACTCAAAGAAACTTTATAGCTGATAAACTTTCCGGAAACGGACGGATAGCGGTAATAGTTTGTGACGGGTTGAGACTAGAAATAGCAGAATCCATAGCTGATAAGATTAAGGTTAAGGGAAAGAAGGATGTGGCTTTTGCTGAATTGCCATCTGTAACGGAGAATGGCATGAGTTCGCTTTTCGGTTGTGCGGAAGTAGAAGATGTAGCCCAAACAAGATATAATAACCTGAAGACCTTAATCCCTGATGTTGAGGTTATCCAACTGGAAAAACTCAACAGTGGAGTAACGGCAAATAAGTTAGTATTGATGTTCGGTGATATAGACCAGGTTGGCGAAAAGAAACAACTGGCTGGATTGAAAGATATAAATGCATACGAGGCCTTTGTCTCGGAAAAAATAAATGAACTCTTTAGTATGGGTTATGGTAAAGTGTATCTTACAGCCGATCATGGATTTGTGATAACCGGTATATTGGATGAAGCGGATAAAATTCCGGTTCCGGATGGAGATATAATCAAATCGGAGGAAAGGTTCTGTCTGGCAAATGATACTTTGGATAATGAAAATATAATCATTCGAAGCCAGAAGTATAAGGAGAGTCAATATCAGTATTATGCTAAGTCGGACAAACCGTTCGTTTCAAAAGGTGCTTACGGTTACGCACATGGTGGATTTACTCCTCAGGAATGTATTATTCCGGCTTATGAGTTTGCAAATGAAAATCAGGAGTCTTTAGGAGTATCCATCGTAAACAAATCAGCTTTGCAGAATGTTACAGGAACTTATTTTACGGTTAAACTGAAGGCTGAAAGTGTAGAGAATACTTTGTTTAAGGCAGAAAGAAAAGTGGTGATTCAGATTTATGGAAATGGAGCTTTGCTGAGTACGTCTTCGGTATATAGAATGACTCCTTCATCTGTGCAGGAAGCTGAATTTGCATTGGTAGCAACTGGAAATGTGAAAGTAGTGGTTGTGGATATTCAGACACAGCAGCAAGTGGATTTCTGTGAAGTGAAAAAATCAGTGTCACGAGACCTGGATGACTTATTTTAAAAGATGGTATTATGTTGGAATTAGATAAAAAATTATTGGACCAGTTTCAGGGCTATGTAGTTCGGAAAGACGTGGTTCGTTCTGTAAAAGGTGGTGCGAATGTACCGGTTTTTGTGTTGGAATATTTACTTGCCAATTCATGCAGTACGGATGACGAACAGAAAATTAAGGAAGGAGTTGAGAATGTGAAAAATGTTCTCCGTAAACATTATGTCAATCCGGATGAAGCTAATCTGATACAGGCAAAAATAAGGGAAGAAGGTACTTACAAAGTGATAGATAAGATTTCTGTCCGTTTGGATGCTTCTAAGGATAAATATTGGGCAGAACTTTCAAATCTGAATATTCGAGATGCAAATATTGATGACAGGATTGTGACGGAACATGAAAAGATGATGATGGGTGGAATATGGGCTATCGTGGATATAACATATGATTCTACTATGGCTATTGGCAGTAAGCTGTATCCGTTTGTAGTATCTAAAGTTCGCCCTATCCAGTTGTCGAACTTTGATATGTCCAGAATAAGCTACAACAGAAAGAATTTTACCAATGAAGAGTGGTTGAACGTGCTGTTGCGTAGCGGTGGTTATGAACCGGAGTCGGAAGGTATGACACAGCGAATGAAGATGCTCCTACTTTCACGTTTCATTCCTATGGTAGAGGCTAATTTTAATATGGCTGAACTTGGCCCGAGAAGTTCCGGTAAATCATACGTGTTCAAGGAGTTGTCGCCATACTCCATGCTGGTTTCGGGAGGACAAGGTACGGCAGCCTCTCTTTTTGTGAATAATTCCAATGGTCAGATCGGAGCAATGGGTAAATGGGATGCCGTATGTTTCGATGAATCGACTGATGAGTTGTTTAAAGACCGTGAAGTAGTGCCATTGATGAAGGACTATATGGAATCGGGTTCTTTCTCAAGGGCCGGAAAATCAGGTGAGAAATCAGCCAATGCTTCTATTATCCTGAACGGTAATATCAATCAGCCTGTAGAAACAGTATTACAGACCAGTCATTTATTCAGTCCTTTTTCTGATAAGATATCGGATGATACGGCATTTCTTGACCGTATAGGATTTTTCTTGCCAGGATGGGAAATCATGAAATTTGCACCTGCCAATTTTACTAATCATTTTGGTTTCAGTACGGATTTCTTCAGTGAAATGCTTCATGCATTAAGAAAGGACAATTATACGAACGCCATAGATGAGTATTTTACGCTAGGCTCACAAATGCGTCAGCGTGATACGAAACCGGTTCGTAAGACTGTTTCAGGACTAATAAAACTGTTGCATCCGGATGGAAAGTACACTAAAGAAGATGTACGAGTTTATTTGGAATGGGCAATTGAAATGCGTAGAAGGGTAAAAGAGCAGTTGAAACGCATTGGTGGAATGGAGTTTTGGGATACCAATTTCTCTTATATAGATAAGGAAACACAGGAAGAGACTTTTGTTCCAGTGCCGGAAGAAAGAGGTAGTGGATTGATCGGTGACTCTCCTTTACCTCCAGGAACATGTTATTCTGCTACTTCGGATGGGGATAAGGTTGCCTTGGTAAAGATAGAGGTAATCACAATGCCAGGTAATGGAAAGTTGAACATCAGCGGAACGAATTCAGCTTCCGTAAAGGAGGATATTAAGAATACATATAACTATATGAGGGCGAATGAGAAGATGTTGTTTTCTCAACAACGTTCGTTTGCCAACATGGATGTAACGGTTCAAGTAACAGCCTTATTAGGTTCTACAGTACAGAGTGGAATTGGTGGAGCGGTCTTTGCTGCTATCATTTCATCTGTATTCAGTAAGAACCTGAAGCCAGCTTTGGGTATTATCGGCAATATATCTATCGGTGGAGCTATAGAGCGTGCTATTAATTTCAGTGACAAGGTTTCTATACTGTCGGAAAACGGAGCAAAGACGGTACTTGTGCCTATGGATAATCTTGCAGAACTTTCTACTTTGCCGACTACGGTTTTGGGCAAGACTGATGTACCTTTTTATGCCAATACACAAATGATTATTCAGAAGATGATGTTGTAAATGTATAGTTCAGATGAAAAGAGTGATAAAAAGATTAACCAATTATAGGTACTTACGAATAATATTAAAAAAACTATGGAATGCTATTCGAATATACTTAACAATAACTTTTAAGAACCTATTGGATAATATCGGAAAATCACCATTAAAATGGTTGAGTTGTATAACCATATTATTGTCTTTCTTTATTTTTGATTCTTTTTGGACAGCATGGATAAATAAGATATGGGTTGATCCGATTGCATCTCAAATCAAAGACAACACATGGTGGATTATTGCCATTTATTCAGTAATAATATCTGCATATTATTATCATAATCTCAAGGAAACGGAAGTGATAAATATGAATAGATGTAAAGTTGTTGTAATTGGAACTTTGCTATATTGTATTTGTCTTTTCTCCAGAAAATGGGACTATGTATTGATTTGTGATTATAGTAGGTATTTAGCTTGGAGTAATTTTATTATTATAGTTCCTATATTATGGGAATGTTATATCTGTTATCAATTAAAGCATAAAAAGGCTGCTGAAAATGCCAAGCCAGAACTTGAGATTGAAAAGACAAATAATGTAGCGGATTCATATAAAAGGAAGGCTGTATGCGAATCTGCATACAAAACCTTGGGGTCATGTTTTTATAAAGAAGGAAGTTTTACATTCTCTATAACTGGTATTTGGGGAAGCGGAAAAACAACTTTTATTAATATCCTAAAAGAACAGTATAGAAGAAACAACTCGGTCAAAAGTGTCATTATATTTGAGCCGTGGAAAAGTGATACATCAGATTCCATTGTAAAGGGATTCTTTGCAATGCTACGTGATGAACTAAGAAACTATATTCCAAACATCTCATCTACCATAGATCAATACGTTGAATTGCTATTGGATGAAGAATCTGGAAAACCTTTAAAGATTATAGGAAAATCATTACATGGTATTTTCAATGAAGATAAAAATCCATACGAGCTTATAAAAGAAATACTCGAAAGAACAAAACATAAGACTGTTGTTTTCATAGATGATATAGACAGATTAAATGCAGCAGAAATAAAGGAGGTTTTACGTTTGATAAGGAATACGGCTAACTTCCCATATATTCAGTTTATAGTAGCCTATGACAAGAATTATGTATGTGAAATATTGAAGAACAATGGAATTAATACTCCTGACCGTTATTTAGAGAAGTTTTTTAATGTGGAAATGTCATTACCAAGAAGTGAGGAGAGAGTTCTTTGTAATGAATTGCTGACTCGTATTCAAGAAACCGTACACGCAATATGGGGATTGAAAAAAGAGGATACTAAGATTACCAATATGGTTTATTATCGTCCTGATAATCCTATCAATAGTATAATTGACAATAATTTAGTAACTCAAGTATTACATACTATCAGAGACGTTATCCGTTTCCATAATTCTTTTTATTTATTAGCTAAAGCATATAAAGATCAGAGTGCAGAAAAAGAAGTTTGTTTTCAGGATTTATTCTTCCTAGAGTTGTTAAGATATAGATATTTGGATATTTATACTGTTCTGTGCAATAGGCCTTTGTTATTATTACAATTGTCGGACTATGTGTTCTCATTAGATAAAGATTATAAAAAAACTCTTCAGGAGTATTTAGATAATGCACATGTTGAAATTGTGTCAGATATATTAGAGTATTTATTTAGAAGCGATAGAGATAAGGCAAATGCTATATATAGTCTTAGAAACTATTATAAATATTTTATGTATAGACTTGATGAAAAGATTCTTACAGTTGATGAATTTATCTCCTTGGCTGAAAAGACTGATGAAGAGATGACTAAATCTGCGAATCAGTTATATATAAGAAAATATGGATTAGAATTTGAAAATGAAATAGGGATACTTCTGGCTCAGATTTATAAAAACAATGGAGAGGATAGAACTTTTGGCTATACTGACATTTATAATTTATTAGAGAAACTGGCGAAATCTACTGTAAGAGGATTGAAGGATGAAATTTATAATGCTATAATACCTCATCTGCAACAACTTAGAAGTATAGATAATAGGCATTTTAAAGCATTGTTGCACTTATATAATGTAGTGGATTTTAACTCAAAGACGATTAAATATTTTGATATATTGAATTTTTTGATGGCTATATTGGTCAAGAAAAATCTTGCTGTGAGATTACCACACCCTATTGGGCAAGAAGAACATGATATAGTTTATGATTTCTTGTCTAATACGACACATCCAGCTATTATAAGTTCTGCATTATCATCATTTAAAGAAGCTATTGAGAATGGTGATAAAGCCATAATAGACGACTTGTTGATAGATTTATCTGTTTTATCAGACATACAATTAAAACATTTTGAAAATGAACAAAATAAATTTTCGGAAGATGGATTTACATTATTTTATAATTGTCAAAGTAAAACGGATCCTAAAACACATCGTGTCTATTTAAGGCAAGAAGCACTGGATCTAATGAAACATGAAATTCAAAATAATCCGCAAGGATATTTTAGTATGTTTATTCGTAAAGGAGAAACATCTAATCCAGAGTTCAATACAGTATCGCCAGAGCCATTCTGTATCACAATTTTTGGAAGTTATGGAAAATTTGAGGAGTTTCTGAAAAAATGTAAGAATGATAACCAATATACGATAAGGGTAAAGAACTTTTGGGAATTATATAAGAATAATGATTATAGACCTATTGAATTTGATGGACAAGGAAATGTACAAGAAAAAATTGATAATTGTTTTATAAACGAAATAAAGCTTCTTTATCAACTGCAATACATAAAAAAATATCTTAATAGAGGTGGAAAAGTAAATGATAAATTAAAAAGACTATTTGATAAGAGTGAACTATATATTACGCTAAGAGGTGATATATATGAAATGATGAATAAGAGAGACGGAATGAGTTAATAAAAGCATGGAGTGAGTTGATGCTCACTCCATGCCAATATCGGTAATAAAATTCTTTTCAGCTTCATAACAGTGGGATTTCAAATGACCTGATTACACATTGCGCTTCCTTATCCATAATGAACCAGTATTCAGAGCGGTATGATTGTCCGTCAGAATCAGTAGCTTCATACTCTATCTTTACCTTCCAGCCGCTGAACGGCTTGCGTTCCTGACTGGCTTCATCACCAGCAGGCTTCAGTTCCTCCGTAACCATCAGAGAGCGGAGTGCCGTCATGGCATCCATCTGACGTTTCATCTGTCCGGACATCCCGTGACATTCTGAATTCGGATTATCAAAATCCGTATCCTCCATAAACCTGCGGCTGATTTTCATCATGGCCACAGAAAGAGCCATCTTCTCCTTCATAGTAACATACTCACGGCCAAATACAGAATCCGGTTTGCTGATACCGACAATCTTTA
>OHAE01000295.1_pt1 | contig 47687 bp, 43 predicted proteins | sample 1577061 | NCBI WGS metagenome assembly OHAE01 (sample SAMEA3541535, study PRJEB24748) | human gut metagenome | biome: human gut; feature: human-associated habitat; material: faeces | place: China | collected 2012
AAGGAAATAGTTATATGGAAAATTTATTGATATTATTATTTATAATTCAGGAAATCCGTAAAATAATAGAATTGGTTAAATGAAAATCCAATTTATGTGAGAATATAATTTTAGAATGAAATTATAAGATAAATATGCAATATTCTAAAATATTATATATATTTGCACTATTGCAATGTGCCATTGTGCCGCAATGCCCTTAATTTGGGTATTGCGGCTTTTTTGTTTTTCATTGCGTTAGTATAAATTGTAAAAAAACATTATTATGAAGAAAAATTTTAATGAAATTGTAAGAGAAGCGGCAGCGCATTTGCCCAAAATATCTGATGTATGGGGAGAATATTATTCAGTGAAAGTTGATAATGGCTTAGGTGAATATGTGACAATCGTTTTTGCTAAGTTTGGTGGCACGTGGCTTTTTTATGGTTCTGATGTGTAAAATATAAATTCTTATATACCTTTGCCGGAAAATAAAAAAGCAATGGAATACAAGGATAGCTATACATTAGATGAAGTTAAGGAATTAGTAGGCTGGTTTAAAGGCAAGGAACTTCCTAAAGCGATGCGGATAGATGAATCTACGTACAGTTCTAATTTACCTTTAACGGTTGAATCTTTATGCCTACAGGCGTTGTTACACTACGAAAACCAAACGTTTAATAATTCTATCAGGCTGCTGTATAAGATAAGGGAGAATTTAGAAAAAGTTGATTAAATAAAAATTCCCGGTACGCTCGAATACCGGGAATCATTGTCATAAGAAACAGCTATTAACAGGTAATAGACAGCGAGCTTATTTTATTTCCAATTTCTTTTAATGCACGATTAAATATTTCTACTTCTTTACTATTTAAAGTATATACCTTTCCTCGAACCTTGTTTCCATTGATACGCTGATAGAGCCATGATGAACTTTTTCCGAAATAATGCTTTGCAATATATGAAAGAGGTAATATTTCAGAGAACTCTTTTAGCTGTTCTCTTATTTTAAGTTCTTTCTCTATCAGGTCTACATTATCTTTAACTTCGCTTAGTCCTTGTGTAAGGAACTCACCCAAAAATGTACGTTCTTGATCGGTTAGTTGCATTAATTCAATATCCGACATTATAGAATCAAATTTATCACGGCTTTTGTTGTCCGTTTTTCCTATGTACTTTTTTAATTCTGCTAATTTCGTCTTTAAATCTTCCATATAAATAAGGTTTAATGCCCCTCCTAAGAGGGGCTTTTTGTTAATTCTTTGTTTTCAGTAGGTTATTTAAGCGGTCTAATAAGATGTTTAATTGTCTTTCATACTCTTCAGGAGTTGGTTTTAAGACTGCTTTTAACCTTTGGTAATCGGAAATCATTTGTTTGACTTTCTCGATTTCTAACTTTAACTCTTCATCTGTCATTACTTTGTTTTTTAATGGTTAATAATCTGTTTTCTTATGACACTACAAATATACATAATAAAAATATTATGTGCAATCTTTTAGGCTATTATTTTTGTTAAAAGTTATATTATTATAGGCACTGATTATATTGCATCATCATAATATTATTTTTGAACTCTATGAAGTCTTTAAATTCTTCGGGTTTATTAGTATAATCAATAACTCTTCTTATGGCTAAATCCGCTTGTTTTTCTTTAACTCGTGTATAATAACTTAAAACGCCTTTTCTTTGTGTAGAATGTCCTAAACAATAGTCTATAATACTATCGGGTATTCCTATTTCTGATGCAAATTGAGCAAACGTTTTCCGGGCTGTATAAAAACAAATATTGGCATTTATATCAAGATGTTTCCCCATAGATTTAATGCATTTATTTAAATAGCATTGGAAATTTGAATAAGTGAAGTTATATCCAAAATCTATTTTCCCATTTCGTTTAATATATTTCTTTATTATTTCTTTAGCTTCTTGTGGAATACTAAAGGATATATCTGCATCACCTTGTTTTGTATGGGCCGTTTTTGTTCTTGCAAATTTGATTTTATCTCCGCTAAAATCTGAGTTTACGATGTCAATAAGGTTCATGCCACATAGATAAAAGGAAAGTAAAAAGCAATCTTTTGCTAAAGATATTTTTTTGTGCTTTGTTTCTAATGTTTTTATTTTTATAAAATCTTCTAGCGTTATATCAATTTGTCTTATTTCAGATTTAGGCATTTTGACGTATGTAAATGGATGTATTTCATATTTTACTAGCCTTTCTTTTATAGCCTCATTGATACAGGCTTTGAAGTGTGATAATTGCATTTGTTTTGATGCATTACTTAATTTATTGATTCCTTTTATAAATGTTTCTATAGAGGTAGGAGTGATGCTTTTTAGGGTTATTACACCTAGTATTTTATTGATCCTTTTAAGTGTATAGGCGTTCATGTCTGCGTAATTGTTTCGTCCTTCTTTCCTTAGTCTTTCAATACGCAAACTCATATATTCATTAAATGTTATTTCCTGATCTGTTTTTTGTTTCCCTTCTAAAATTTCTTTTATTTGAGTGCAATTATATATATCTTGGTTTTCGATATTGTCTAATTTGCTTTGGTACTCTGATAGTGTGTATTTAAGTCGTTGCGTTAAAACCTTAGCATCTTTTCTACAGACAATGACACCGTTATCAAATTGGTACAAATCATCAATAACATAATCTGTTTTTATATATCTTACATTACGATTATGAGTGATTGAGATAAAGAGAGGAAATTTACCTTGTTGATTTTGTCTTGCTTTTAAGACTGATAATTTTAATGTTGCCATAACCTTTTAACATTTTCGACAAACATTTCGACAAACAAAAATGCTGAAATCTCGGAAATATTGCCGTTTTTTTTAAAGATTGGCAGTGAGGATAAGTTTTGATAGAGATTGTAAGGTGTTGACTTACAATGTTTTACAAATGAGCCGAAAGGGGGACTCGAACCCCCGACCTATTCATTACGAATGAATTGCTCTACCAACTGAGCCATTTCGGCAAACTGTTGTAATCGCTCTTGATTACGGGATGCAAATTTACATCTTTCTTTGAATATATGAAGAAAAAAGAGATGTTTTTTTGTACATTTCCTTATTTTATCCTATATCTATGGTTAGGATTAACGTGATAATAGTTGCTGGAGTAGAAGAGGATTGTTTGTTGTAATAAAGTCTACTCCGTTGTTAATCAGCCATTTCATTTGACTTTCTTTATTGATTGTCCATGCATTGACCTGCATTCCCATACCATGAGCTTGTTTTATCCATTCAGGATTTTTCTTGATAGGTTTTAATGAATAGTCAAATCCTGCACAGCCGATTTCTTTTAATTCTTTTGGAGATAGTTCACCATTCAGGTAATAGACCGGAGTACCGGGAGACTGACGGATGAATTCTTTGGTGGCATGCAGAGAGAAGGATATATATTCTATACGGTTTTCCAAACCATATTTCTTTACCATTTCCACAATGCGTTTTACTGCTTCTGTTTCCCGTTGTTTATCGCTATGTTCCTTTAGCTCAAGAATTAGTTTGGTTTTGTTAGGGAGTGTTTGGGCTGTTTGGAAATATTGTTCGAGAGTAGGCATATTTTCACCGTTGCTAAGTTTCAGAGCGGTAAGCTCTTGAGCAGTGGATGTCTCCATCCGTTTGCCTTTTAAGTGCGGGTCATGGTTAACGATAAGTACATTGTCTCTGCTGAGCCAAACGTCGAATTCGCTACCATAGCAACCGATGGAATCGGCTTTGATAAGGGCGGCTATGGAATTTTGTGCAGAACCGGGCGTATCCCAGAAACCGCGATGGGCTATCACTTTAGTTTGTGCAATGAGGGATAGAACGGATAGGCTCATGGTGAGGACTAATATACTTCTTTTAATGTTCATAATATTAATGTGTTATATATTTGAATACATTTGCTTATAGTTTTAGCTACGGTAAATATAGGTAATTTTATAAAATGATAAACGGAACATTCCGACTATTGTTTGAAATGTTCCGTTTATTATGCAGATTATGTTACAATCCTATGAATAGGTTTCTTCATGTACTCCTTTTACGGCACGTTCGTTCGGTTCGTTGAGATTGGAGAATTGTGTGTCCCATGCGAGGGCTTCGGTGGTGCTGCATGCCACACTGGTACACTAGGTACGCTAAGAGCGGCACTTCGGCTTGGGAAATGCTCCTCGAAGATGCTACGATAGTAGTACTCTTCTTTGTTCGTCGGGGGATTGATTGGGAAGCGTTCGATTACTTGTGTCATAGTATGTTCGTCCAAAAAGTGAAGACGTGAAGGCAAGAATAACTAATTAATAATCTATCTTTTGATACTCCGAATAGGTGAAATCGTCTTTGGTTTTGTTTATTTCTTCATCAGTAATTCCTGTCCGCTCAATGATGTTCTGTCTGATATTTTTTAACACATTGGTGAACATACCGAGCACAACTGTATGCGCTTTGTGCATCAGGAAATAGTGAGCAGTATAAGGTGTCTCCTGCAACGCTTCCATTAGTTCCTGAGCTCTTTCGTAATCGTTGAGTGACTTCCTGTCCATGAAACTGTAGAGCACCTTTTCCCGTTCCTTTTTGTCTTCTGCTATTACATTGCTGAATTCGTCTTTTATCGCCTTACTATTATTGATAAAGGTCAACAAAGAAAGGTCGGTCATGTTTTTAAGCATTTCGCTATTGCTGTCGATAATATTTTTCGTGGGTATGGTGATAACGGAAATATCGGCGGTCAGGAATGTCGACAGGCAGATGTCTATCGAATCTTTCGGCATATCTTCGGTATCATTTTTATTAATGTAGTTGTATATACTGTCTTCATATAGGAATTTGTTGTACAAGCGTTCCATATCATATATCTGATTATCGAAGTCTGCGATGGACAAGACTAATAGATTTCTCTCCATCTTCTTTTGCGTACGGTTATCCAGATATTGCGATGTTCCGAAAGTAACAATGATACCAAGGCAAGATCCCAGAAATCCGCACATTAAGTTGCCCCACCAGCTTCTGCCAGGAAGTAAGAATCGCAACTTCTTTTTAATATTGTTTTTCATATAGGTAACTGATTAATTATTTATGCAAACATACATATTTTTGTCGAGATATATTGAGATAAAAAGAAAAACATTAATATATTACCTCTTTTTGACTGTGGTTTGTATCTAAAAGGTGTGATATGTCTTTGCTTTGCTGTTAAATTGATACGTTTATATGTTTTCTATATATTTTTGTTGATTATTTATTCGGAACCTTATCAATAAGTAACCGGATATTTTTATATTTGCAACTGAAACTAAATTTAGGAGTTTATGTGTGGAATAGTCGGTTATATAGGTAACAGAAAAGCCTATCCTGTTCTGATAAAGGGATTGAAGCGGTTGGAGTATCGTGGTTATGACAGTGCCGGTGTGGCATTGATTAGTGATAACAAAGACTTGAACGTCTATAAAGCGAAAGGTAAAGTGTCCGAGCTGGAAGCCTTTGCAGCGCAAAAAGATATCTCCGGTACCATCGGTATAGCCCATACCCGTTGGGCTACTCATGGCGAACCTTGTCAGGCAAATGCACATCCTCACTACTCTTCTTCCGAAAACCTTGCTCTTATTCATAACGGTATTATTGAAAACTATGCCGTGTTGAAAGATAAACTGCAGAAGAAAGGATATACTTTCCGTAGCACCACGGATACGGAAGTGTTGGTGCAACTGATTGAATATTTCAAGGTGACAAACCATCTCGACTTGCTCACTGCCGTACAGCTTGCCTTGCATGAAGTGATTGGCGCGTATGCCATTGCTGTGCTCGACAAAAGTAATCCCGACGAGATTATTGCTGCACGTAAGAGTAGTCCGTTGGTGGTAGGTATCGGAGCGGATGAGTTTTTCCTTGCTTCGGATGCAACTCCTATTGTGGAATATACCGATAAGGTGGTTTATCTGGAGGATGAGGAGATTGCGGTGATTAAGCGAGGAGAGGAACTGAAGGTAGTGAATCTGAACAATGTCCTGATGAAGCCGGAGGTAAAAACGGTTGAACTGAATCTCGGACAATTGGAGAAGGGAGGTTATCCGCATTTTATGCTAAAAGAAATCTTCGAGCAACCGGACTGCATTATGGACTGTATGCGTGGCCGTATCAATGTAGAAGGTACGAATGTGGTCTTGTCTGCTGTTATCGATTATAAGGAGAAACTGTTGAGGGCACGCCGCTTTATCATTGTAGCTTGCGGAACGTCGTGGCATGCCGCTCTGATAGGCAAACATCTCATTGAGAGTTTCTGCCGTATTCCGGTGGAAGTGGAGTATGCTTCCGAATTTCGCTATCGTGATCCGGTGATTTATCCGGATGATGTAGTGATTGCCATTTCGCAGAGCGGTGAGACGGCGGACACACTTGCTGCCGTGGAGCTTGCCAAGAGTCGTGGTGCATTTATTTATGGTATCTGTAACGCTATCGGGGCTTCCATTCCCCGTGCTACGGATACCGGTTCCTATATTCACGTTGGTCCTGAAATCGGTGTGGCGTCTACCAAAGCTTTCACCGGACAGGTGACGGTACTTACCATGCTTGCCCTGACACTGGCGAAGGAAAAGCAGAGCATCAGCGAAGAGCAGTTCCTAAGTATTGTGAAGGAACTGAACCATATCCCCGGTAAGATGAAAGAGGTTCTGAAGATGAACGACAAGATAGCCGAGCTGTCCAAGATGTTCACCTACGCTCACAACTTTATTTATTTGGGTCGCGGATACAGTTATCCCGTAGCATTGGAGGGAGCTTTGAAGTTAAAGGAAATATCCTATATCCATGCCGAAGGTTATCCGGCTGCCGAAATGAAACATGGCCCGATAGCCTTGGTCGATGCTGAAATGCCGGTGGTAGTTATCGCTACGCACAACGGTATGTATGAAAAGGTGTTGAGCAATATTCAGGAGATAAAGGCACGCAAGGGACGTGTTATAGCTTTGGTGACCGAAGGTGATATAGTCATCAGCCGGGTGGCCGATGACTATATCGAATTGCCTAAGACGATTGAATGTCTCGATCCGCTGATAGCTACCGTGCCTTTGCAACTATTGGCGTATCATATAGCCGTATGCAAGGGTAAGGATGTAGACCAACCCCGTAATTTGGCGAAGAGCGTGACGGTGGAATAATCAATCGGTTAAATTATGCGTTACAGGTGGGCTACTTGGGCGTCACCTGTACGTTGCTCGTCCATGTTGCTCCGCTAATGTCCGTGAGCACCAGCTCATAATTACTTGCAGGCAGTTCTTTTGGTACGGCGTTCCTGTATGTCAGCACTGCTTTGGCTCCCAAGGGGATTACGAGACTGTGTTTTCCCGGTGCAACTTTGGCTACATATTCGTTGCGGATGTCGTTGACCGGGAATTGCGCCAGTTCCTCTCCGTCTTTGTGATAGACTGTTTGTCCATCCTTGTCTTTCAATGTGATGTCGATAAGGAATGAACCATATACATCGACGCCCTCCACACGATAGATTTCGAATGACAGTGTACCGTTATTAAGTTGTGCATCGGTTATTTCTACGATGGGTTTTACTGATTTGTTGTGCAACGGACCCCATACGCCGTTGTGAAAACTCTGGTTGGTGAATAAGGTCAGTGCCAAAAGCGCTACCGCCCCAATGACAGAAACACGCGTAATGTTTTTGATACTGACGGGCAATTTGCCGGAAGTAATCCACGCCATCCATCGTGTACGGGGACGTGAGGTCGCTTTACTGAACAGTAACCTGTCCAGCGAAAATCTGCCACCTCCGGAGAGGAAAATAGTGAATCCCGCAGCAACGCCCAAAATGCCTATCTGCCATTCGTCAAGGCAAGTAGTACCTAACCATCCCGAGCCGAGCAGGATACCGAAAGCAAGGCCGAATACACCGATACTCATTAATCGGGTGAAGAATCCCAGCATATAAAGTAGTCCCACGATACCTTCTATCAGGGTGAAAATCACCATCGCCCACCAAAGCAGTTCGGGGTGAGTGACAAGATATTCGATTATCGGTTTGATGCCCAATGAGTTGGGAAGGAAGTGGTTGAATTTCTCTCCGATGTAGCCGGCCGTGTCGGGAATTAATTTGTTCTCAAGTACTAATCTTCTCCAGAAAGCGGAGAAATACGTCCATCCTACAATCAGCCGCAGGGATAAAGTAAAGATACCGACCAGTGTGTAGGCTTTCCATTGTTCTTCTTGTTGTTGTGTCATATAGTTTATAATTGGAAATTAATAAGACGTGTTTTATAGTTAACAGTTGTACCTTTTAAATTGTTTTAAAGATAATAATAATCTTATTGATGGGTATATTAGAAGGATATTTCTTGTATAATAGGATAAAAATATCGTCCTTTACCATCCAATATACTATTTATTTATATGAACTACCTTGAAATAATAGGCGCATTCATCGGGTTGATCTACTTATGGCTCGAATATAGAGTAAGCATTTGGCTATGGCTGGCGGGAATCGTTATGCCTGCCGTCTATATTGTGGTGTACTATCAGGCGGGACTATACGCTGATTCGGGTATCAGCCTCTATTACCTGATAGCAGGTGTGTATGGCTGGGTGATGTGGCAAAGACGCCCTGCACGGCAGAAAGAGCGGCAGATTACACAGACTGCTTATAGCCGGTGGCTGCCTATGGCGGTAGTGTTTGCCGCCTTGTTTCTAGTGATAGGGGAAGTGTTGGTGAGATTTACGGACAGTACTGTACCTTGGCTTGACAGCTTTACGACAGCTCTGAGTTTTGTAGCCATGTGGATGTTGGCGCATAAGTACTTGGAACAATGGCTTGTGTGGATTGTTGTAGATGTGGTAAGTTGCGGATTATACATATATAAAGAACTCTATTTCACTTCCGTGCTATATGGACTGTATGCCGTGATAGCCGTATTCGGATATATGAAATGGAGGCAAATCATGAAATCAGTGGAAACAAATGGATAAATATCTTCTTCCGACTTTGACGGATGTGCCGGAGACGATCATTCTTGCCGACGGTGATTTTCCTGTACATCCCTTGGTGGTGGCGTTACTCGATGCCTGCCCTTACGTGGTTTGTTGTGACGGGGCAGCCAATCGGTATATCCGTTCGGGGCGGATGCCGGTTGCCATTGTCGGTGATGGTGATTCACTCTTGCCGGAGGTCAGGGAACAGTATGGTTCGCTTATTCACAGTGAGGCGGAGCAGGACACGAACGATCTGAGCAAGGCTTTCCGTTTTTGTCTCTCACAAGGGCGTAGGAATATCCTGATACTCGGGACAACGGGTAAACGCGAGGATCATACACTGGGAAACATCAGTTTGCTGATGGACTACATGGATTTGGCTACCGTCAGTATGCTAACGAACTACGGTGTCTTTACTCCGGTAAAAGGGAATGCAGAGTTTCAGAGTTACCCCGGTGAGCAAGTATCTGTCTTTAACATGGGTGGTTGTACATCGTTATCCGCGCGAGGGCTGATTTATCCTTTGTCGGTCTTTACCAACTGGTGGCAAGGTACGCTGAACGAAGCTGCCGGAGGGAACTTCACAATTCTGACGGATGGAAAGATTCTTGTCTTTCGGACATATATTCCATAGTTTGTCTAAACAAATAGGGAGGGTAGATTGTCTGTATTTATATAGTAGCTTGAACGAATATGAAACAGAATGAAATCTCCGGAATCCGACGTGAATATACCAAAGGGAAGCTGACAAAATGCAGTATCTCCGACAATCCTTTTACACTATTTGACGAATGGCTGGACGAGGCTGTTGCGATAGGAGAGGAAGAACCTACCGCCATGATTGTGGCAACTGTCTCTCCCGAAGGACATCCTTCTACACGTACTGTTTTGCTGAAAGGTGTGGAAGACGGTAAATTCATTTTCTATACCAACTATGAGAGTCGTAAGGGGCAGCAGTTGGCTGCTAATCCGTACATCTCACTCTCTTTTGTGTGGCATAAGCCGGAGAGGCAGGTACATATCGAAGGTAAAGCGGAAAAATGCTCACCGGAGGAATCGGATGCCTACTTTGCGAGCCGTCCTTATAAAAGCAGGATAGGGGCACGAATCTCACCTCAAAGTAAAGTGATAGACGGTCGCATTGGTATTATTCGTGCTTTTGCCCGTGAAGCGATCCGTTTGGCAGGGCAAGAGGTAAAGCGTCCGGGTAATTGGGGCGGTTTTGCTGTCACACCCACTCGAATAGAGTTCTGGCAAGGCAGAGAGAACCGTTTGCACGACCGTATATTATACACTCGACTTGCCGACGGGAACTGGAAAAAGGAGAGGTTGGCACCATAAAGGGAAGAATTGCTAACTTATACGGCAAAATAGCCATTTGTTTACAGACTTGAATCATCGACCTTTGTATACACATAATATAGAAAGGTAATAAGATGATGGAGAACTTCAATTTTAATGAGAGAGTCGTTGGTATGCAGGCAGAGTTATATCGTTTTGCCTACAAGTTGACTACCGATTATGATTCGGCAAACGATTTGTTACAGGAGTGCAACCTTAAAGCCTTTAGCAATAGAGAGAAACTGGTGATGACGGATAATTTCAGGGCATGGATGTACACAATCATGCGCAATATCTTTATCAATAACTTCAGAAAGTCGGCACATGAGGTGATGCTGACCACACCGGAATATGACGAATATCTGAAACATACCCTGTTGAGTCCCGATGCCGACCGTTTTGATACGATTTATGATCTGAAAGAGCTGCAACGTGTACTTAATTCCATGCCGGAGGAGTATAAAAAGCCCTTCTTCATGTTTGCTTCGGGCTTCAAGTACAGGGAGATTGCCGATAAGATGAGACTTCCTATCGGGACGGTCAAGAGTCGCTTGCATTTCATACGTGGGAAACTCCAGGTGGAGCTGAAAGACTTTGTCTGAATGCAAGTCCGGGCACGAGATTTCCTAATAAAATTTCACTATGCTATAACAAATATTTAAGGAATCTCTTGCTCAAATTTAACTGATAGTTTGTATATTTGCAGTCGAAATGAAATATACATATCAACAGCCATGCGAAGTACTGTAGGCAATAGGGATAAACGGAAACTGCCTACTCCGCCAATAGCGGAAGTCGGCGTATTTGTTCTTTTTCGTTCCGTTTCCTGTTCCTTTTCCTTTTTTCCTACTTCTTCTTTCTTCCCGGTTGCTTTTATTTCCTTTCCTTTTATTTATTCCGATTCTCCTCACTTAATACATAATAACAATGGAATCCTTGAAACATGAATGTGGTGTGGCAATGATACGTTTGCTGAAACCACTGGAATATTATCAGCAGAAATACGGTACATGGATGTATGGGCTCAATAAGCTCTACCTCTTGATGGAGAAACAGCATAACCGCGGGCAGGAGGGAGCCGGACTTGCCTGTGTGAAACTGCAAGCAAATCCCGGCGAAGAATATATGTTTCGCGAACGTGCCATGGGGGCGGGAGCCATCACCGAGATATTCGATACGGTAGGAAGCAATTTCAAAGGTCTTACATCGGAGCAATTGGCGGATGCCGATTATGCTAAGCGTTGCCTGCCTTTTGCCGGAGAGGTCTACATGGGGCATTTGCGTTACAGTACTACCGGAAAGAGTGGTCTGTCTTACGTGCACCCCTTCTTGCGGCGCAATAACTGGCGGGCTAAAAACCTTGCTCTTTGCGGTAACTTCAATATGACGAATGTGGAAGATATATTCGAACAGATTACTGCCATCGGGCAACACCCCCGCAAGTATGCCGATACGTACATCATGTTGGAACAGGTGGGACATCGCCTTGACCGTGAAGTGGAACGTCTTTACCGGAAGTTTGAGGACGAGGGTTTGCGGGGGATGGAGATTACTAATGCCATTGAAGATAATATCGACCTTGCCAACGTGCTGAAGAAGTCGAGCCAGATATGGGACGGCGGCTATGTCATCTGCGGATTGACGGGTAGCGGAGAGTCTTTTGCTGTACGTGACCCTTGGGGAATTCGTCCGGCATTCTGGTATATGGACGACGAGATTGCGGTGCTTGCTTCCGAACGTCCTGTGATACAGACGGCATTGAATGTATCGGCAGAATCCATCAAGGAATTGCAACCCGGTCAGGCATTCTTCCTCAACAAAGCAGGCAAGATGCGTCTGGCACAAATTAATAAACCGAAAGAGTACAAGGCATGCTCATTTGAACGCATCTACTTCAGTCGTGGTAGTGATATGGATATATATAAGGAGAGAAAGCAACTCGGTGAACAGCTGGTGGAACCTATCTTGAAAGCTGTTGGTCATGATGTGAAGCATACAGTGTTCTCATTCATTCCTAATACGGCGGAAACAGCCTTTTACGGTATGCTCGAGGGGTTTGATAACTACCTGAACGAGCAGAAAGTAACGGAGATAGAGGCACTCGGTCACAACCCGGATCATGAAGAATTGGAACGGATATTATCGTGGCGTATCCGCAGTGAGAAAGTGGCTATCAAGGACATCAAACTTCGCACGTTCATCGCCGAAGGCAACAGCCGAAATGACCTTGCCGCCCATGTGTACGATATCACTTATGGCAGCCTCGAGCCTTATAAGGACAACCTAGTTATCATTGACGACAGTATCGTACGCGGTACGACCTTGAAGCAGAGCATCATCGGCATTCTCGACCGCCTGCATCCGAAGAAGATTGTCATCGTGAGTTCGTCGCCACAGGTGCGTTACCCTGATTATTATGGTATCGATATGGCACGTATGAGTGAGTTCATTGCTTTCCGTGCTGCCATCGAACTGTTGAAAGAACGGGATATGAAAGATATTATCGCCGCAGCTTATCGTAAGAGCAAGGATCAGGAGTCATTGCCGAAGGAGCAGATGGTGAATTATGTGAAAGAGATATACGCACCTTTTACGGATGATGAGATTTCTGCCAAGATGGTGGAAATGCTTACTCCTGCCGGAACTCAGGCAAAGGTACAGATTGTCTATCAGACGCTTGAAGGTTTGCACAGGGCTTGCCCTACGCACAAGGGAGATTGGTACTTCTCCGGTGATTACCCTACTCCGGGTGGGGTGAAGTTGCTCGACCGGGCGTTTATCAATTATATCGAGAAGGTGTATCAGTTCTAGGAGAGTCACAGACCCTTCTGTTTCGCCAAGCGCCCTAAAGCTCTCCCTCTGTTTATAGAGGGAGTACCCCTGAAAGGGGGGAGGGAGTTGAATTGGAGCGAAAAGAGTTGAAGGTCTTGAAGACAGAATTAAGAATAACAATAATATAACATATATAAAGGAGTAATGCAACAAAAAGATGTAACCTTAATCCTTGACGACGGGAGCCGATTTAGCGGTAAGTCGTTTGGCTACGAGAAGCCGGTAGCCGGAGAAGTGGTGTTCAATACGGCCATGACGGGTTATCCCGAGAGCCTGACAGATCCTTCTTACGCAGGGCAGTTGATGACCCTGACCTATCCGTTGGTGGGTAATTACGGAGTACCTCCGTTCACCATCGAAGCGGACGGAATCCCCACCTTTATGGAAAGCGCGAAGATACATGCCGAGGCTATCATCGTGGCAGACTACTCGGAGGAGTACAGCCATTGGAACGCTAAAGAGAGCCTTGCCGAATGGTTGAAACGGGAACAGATACCGGGCATTACAGGTATTGATACTCGTGCGCTCACTAAAAAACTCCGCGAACACGGAGTGATGATGGGACGTATTGTGTTTGAAGAAGTGGAGAGCGGAGAGTTGAAAGTGGAGAGTTATGAGGATATTAACTATGTAGACCGTGTGAGTTGCAAGGACATCGTTGTCTATGCCGGAGGTGAAAGCCATGCTTACAGCATCGACACTCCCACAGCTGAGCTTAACTCTCAACTTTCAACTTTCAATTCTCAACAGAAGAAGAGAGTAGTGCTTGTGGATTGCGGTGTAAAAGCGAATATTATTCGCTGCCTGTTGAAGCGCGGCGTAGAGGTAATTCGTGTGCCTTGGGATTACGACTTCAACGGATTGGAGTTCGACGGATTGTTCATCAGCAATGGTCCGGGTGATCCTGATACCTGCGATGCTGCCGTACAAAATATCCGCAAGGCGATGCAAAACGAGAAACTCCCCATCTTCGGTATTTGCATGGGCAATCAGTTGCTTGCCAAAGCGGGTGGTGCGAGCGTATACAAATTGAAATACGGACACCGCAGTCACAACCAGCCTGTGCGTATGGAGGGAACCGAGCGCTGCTTCATCACGAGCCAGAATCACGGTTATGCAGTAGATAATAAAACATTGGGTGAAGATTGGGAACCCCTGTTCACCAATATGAATGATGGTTCCAACGAGGGCATTCGCCACAAGCGCAATGCATGGTTCTCGGCACAGTTCCATCCGGAAGCCGCATCAGGACCTACGGATACCGAGTTCCTGTTCGACGAATTTGTCCGGTTGCTATGAACGCCTGTGTACCGGTACCCCAGAACACATACGTTTCGGTCGACCAAACTAAAAGAGGGGAATTGAAGAACAAAGTTTGCGGATAATGCGGATAGAACGGAATTCACTCTCCGATGTGAGGCGAAGGTTTCTCCCAAAAGAATTCCGGCATGAGTGAAGAAGCGTGAAGCGGAGCGACCGAGACGGCGTGAAGAACGAAACACTGTTTGAGCGTAGCGAGTTTGTTTCGTTTAGCCGCCGACCGAGCGTAGTAGCTTCGTAACGTAGCCGGCAGCTTTTCTTTGCTTCCGTTTCTTTTCGCTGACGAAAAGAAATGAAGAGCCTGCGCAGCTAGAGCGCAAAACAGATTAATAATAAAAAGATATGAAAGACAAGAACATAAAGAAAGTCCTGCTATTAGGTTCCGGTGCGCTGAAGATAGGCGAGGCGGGAGAGTTTGACTATTCAGGCTCGCAGGCACTCAAGGCGTTGAAAGAGGAGGGGTTGGAAACCATCCTCATCAATCCGAATATTGCGACGGTGCAGACTTCCGAAGGTGTGGCGGATAAAGTTTACTTCCTGCCCGTGACTCCCTACTTCGTGGAGAAGGTCATAGAGAAGGAACGTCCCGAAGGTATCCTGCTGGCATTCGGCGGGCAGACGGCATTGAACTGCGGCGTGGCACTCTACAAAGAGGGTATCTTGGAGAAGTATAACCTGAAAGTGCTTGGCACGCCTGTGCAGGCAATCATGGATACTGAAGATAGGGAATTGTTTGTTCGTAAGCTCGACGAGATCGATGTGAAAACCATCAAGAGCGAAGCGGTGGAGAATATCGAGGATGCCCGTCGTGCGGCTGCCGAACTCGGCTATCCCGTCATCATCCGTGCTGCATATGCACTCGGCGGACTTGGTTCCGGCTTCTGCGACAACGAGCAGGAACTCGACATACTTGCCGAGAAAGCCTTCTCTTTCTCCCCGCAAGTGTTGGTGGAGAAGTCGTTGAAAGGTTGGAAAGAAGTAGAGTATGAGGTGGTGCGTGACCGTTTCGATAACTGTATCACGGTCTGCAACATGGAGAACTTCGACCCGCTCGGCATCCACACGGGTGAGAGTATCGTCATTGCTCCGTCACAGACGCTTACCAACAAGGAATATCACAAGCTGCGCGAGCTTGCCATCCGCATCATCCGTCACATCGGTATCGTGGGTGAGTGTAATGTGCAGTATGCTTTCGACCCTGAGAGCGAAGACTATCGTGTCATTGAGGTCAACGCCCGCCTGAGCCGTTCATCGGCATTGGCATCTAAGGCAACCGGCTATCCGTTGGCATTCGTGGCTGCCAAGTTGGGCTTAGGTTATGGGCTGTTCGACTTGAAGAATTCCGTAACCAAGACTACCAGCGCGTTCTTTGAACCTGCTCTTGACTATGTAGTCTGTAAGATACCCCGTTGGGACTTGGGTAAGTTTCACGGTGTAGACCGCGAATTGGGTAGCTCCATGAAGTCCGTAGGCGAGGTGATGGCTATCGGACGTACCTTCGAGGAGGCCATCCAGAAAGGACTCCGCATGATAGGTCAGGGTATGCACGGATTTGTAGAGAACAAAGAACTGGTTCTTGAGGACATTGACAAGGCTCTCCATGAACCTACTGATAAGCGTATCTTCGTTATTTCCAAAGCCATGCGTGCCGGCTATACCGTAGACCAGATACATGACCTTACCATGATTGATAAGTGGTTCTTGCAGAAACTGAAAGGCATCATGGATACGGATAATGAATTAAGGAGTAAGAGTGAAGAAGTAAAAGGGGATGAAACACTCTTAACTCTTCCTTCTTCCCTCTTAACTAAAGCGAAGCGACAAGGTTTTACCGATTTCCAGATAGCTCGTGCTATTGGCTTAGACCATCACATGGATAGCGAGGAGGCTATTTTGAAAGTTCGTGCCTACCGTAAAAGTCTTGGTATCCTTCCGGTGGTGAAGCAGATAGATACCCTTGCTGCCGAGTATCCTGCGCAGACTAATTATCTCTATCTGACATATAACGGCACAGAGAATGACGTCACTTACTTGGGCGACCATCGTTCTATTGTTGTGCTCGGTTCGGGTGCTTACCGTATCGGCTCCAGTGTAGAGTTCGACTGGTGCGGTGTGCAAGCGTTGAATACCATCCGTAAGGAGGGTTGGCGCAGTGTGATGATCAACTACAACCCTGAAACCGTGTCGACCGATTACGATATGTGCGACCGCCTCTATTTCGACGAACTTACCTTTGAACGGGTGATGGACATCCTTGAACTCGAGAATCCGCACGGTGTTATCGTGTCCACCGGAGGTCAGATTCCGAACAACCTTGCCATGCGTCTCGATGCCCAGCAGGTGAACATACTCGGTACTACTGCTAAGAGCATTGACAATGCCGAAGACCGTGACAAGTTCTCTGCCATGCTCGACCGCATCGGTGTAGATCAACCAGAATGGAGTGCACTTACTTCGATGGAGGACATCAATGCGTTTGTGGCAAAGGTGGGCTTCCCCGTCCTTGTGCGTCCCAGCTATGTACTTAGCGGTGCGGCAATGAACGTCTGCTCTAACCAAGAGGAACTGGAACGTTTTCTTCGTCTCGCTGCCAACGTTAGCAAGAAACACCCGGTAGTGGTTAGCCAGTTTATCGAGCATGCCAAAGAGGTGGAAATGGATGCTGTAGCAGATAAAGGAGAGATTATAGCTTATGCTATCAGCGAACATATCGAGTTTGCCGGCGTACACTCGGGTGACGCTACGATACAGTTTCCGCCACAGAAACTCTATGTGGAGACGGTGCGTCGCATCAAGAATATCTCTCGTCAGATAGCTAAAGAATTGAATATCTCTGGTCCGTTCAACATTCAATACTTGGCGAAGGACAATGACATAAAGGTGATTGAGTGTAACCTACGTGCCAGTCGTTCGTTCCCGTTTGTGAGCAAGGTGCTGAAACTGAATTTCATTGAACTGGCCACCAAGGTAATGCTTGGCATTCCCGTAGAGAAGCCTAATAAGAATATCTTCGAACTGGACTATGTAGGTATCAAGGCAAGTCAGTTCTCTTTCAACCGTTTGCAGAAGGCTGATCCGGTACTTGGTGTGGATATGGCGAGTACGGGTGAGGTGGGTTGTATCGGTAGTGACACATCTTGTGCCATTCTCAAGGCGATGCTCTCTGTGGGCTATCGCATTCCGAAGCAGAACATTCTGCTCTCCACAGGTAATATGAAGCAAAAAGCCGATATGATGGATGCCGCAAGACTTTTACAGCAGAAAGGTTACAAATTATTTGCCACTAAAGGTACACACCAAACCCTTGCCGAAAGCGGTATAGAGAGCACTTTAGTCTACTGGCCGAGTGAAGAAGGGCAACCGCAAGCATTGGATATGCTCCATCGCAAGGAGATTGACATGGTAGTGAATATACCCAAGAACCTTACTGCCGGCGAGCTTGACAATGGTTATAAAATACGCCGTGCCGCCATCGACTTGAATGTTCCGTTGATAACGAATCCAAGATTGGCAAGCGCTTTCATCAATGCGTTCTGCACGTTGAGCGTGGATGATTTGGCTATTAAATCATGGGATGAGTATAAGTAGGAAGGAGAGGCTTATGTCACGATTATATGTGCTATTATTTGCTATTGTCTTCTGTTTATATTCTCGAGCACAGGATATGGAAGAATACCGGACTGTCGATAGTCTTGCTCTTGCCATACCTGACGCCCAGACGCATTCCACAGAAGCGATAGCAAGTTATATCAACCGTCACTTCACTACTACAGATGATAAACTGCGTGCTGTCTATACATGGCTTGCCTATAACATTCGTTATGACCTCAGTATGCTTAAACTGGCGGAGCAGGAAAAGGATGTGGATGCTCTTGTCAGTCATGCACTAAAGGAGAGGCGGGGAGTCTGCTTTCAGTTTGCCGGGTTATTTCACGAGATAGCCGAAAAGCTGGGTGTGAAAAGTTATACGGTGAGCGGCTATACCAAAAAATATGGTAAGGTGATGGACGATTCCCACCAGTGGGTGGCTGCACAGGTCGGTGATGATTGGTATTTCTATGATCCGACGTGGGCTTCGGGCTATCGTGATGAGAAGATCCAGAAGCAGGTACAACACTTTAATGGGGCCTACTTCAGAGTGTTGCCGCAAGAGTTGATTCAGTCACATATGCCTTTCGATCCTCTTTGGCAGTTCTTGGATTATCCTTTGACTTATCCGGAATTTGATGTAGCGGAAACAATACGTACGGATAGTGTCTATTTCAATTGGCGGGATACATTGGCTGTGTATGAACGCAGTGACGAACGGACATACTTGCTGGATGAAACGAGGCGTATGCGTGCCAATGGCACTCCTAACCGATTAGTGGAGGAGAAGATAGCATTGAATGATCATAACATATCGGTTGATCGTTATAATAACGAGGTTGCGCTTTTTAATGAAACCGTTAAACTCTACAATAGCAGTGTAGAACAGTTGAATCGCTTCATTCATTACCGTAATGCCACCTTTGTGCCTGAAAAAGAGGAAAGTGAAGTACGAGGTATGCTTGCTGTTTGTGATGAAAATATTGGGAAAGCCTTGTATTATCTTTCTGTTATCAGGATGAATGAGGGTGAGATTGCTACGGCTGTGGCGGATTTAAAGCGGCAGATTATCACTCTTCATGCAGAAGTCGGGAAACACCAAGTCTTTCTGGATACCTATTACAGTACTCCGTTGGAGAATCGTAAATCATTGTTTCTAAAGCCTTGAAAGGGAAGCACGTTAGAACTATAGCTATTGTTTTGTATATCATGTAAAAAAAGTCTATATATTGTATGGTATTGTGCGAAAAGTTTTTCTATCTTTGATTCGCTAATAACTTAAAATAATGGACGACAAAAGGAAGTTAGAGGAACTGCAGCAGGAGATTGCACAGCTCAAGAAAGAAAACAAGGTATTGCACGACGAAAACAAAGCCCTCAGAGAAGAAGGCGGTAAGTCTGCTACGTTTAAAGAAAAATATGCCGTTAAGATATTGGAGTCATTACCCGATATGTTGACGGTATTTGATCATATGGGATATAACGTCGAAGTTGTGTCCAACGAGGAAAGTAATCATGTAGGGATAAGCAATGCTGAATTAATAGGGCGTAAAATGTGCGATATTGTTCCGGAAGAAGCGTATCGAAATATCTGGAGCAATATGCAACGGGCAATCAATACCGGCAAAGTTTCGGCGGCACATCACGAATTGGATGTCAATGGAGAACACCATTACTACGAGAACCGTATATTTCCGCTTGATGAGAAATATGTACTTATAATGTGCCGTGATATTACCTCACGTGTAGATGTAGAAAGTGAGATGCAAACCTATAAACGGGTGCTTGACCGAGTGAGTGACAGTGTATTGGCACTTTCGACGGATGGCACGTTGGTCTATGCTAATAAGAAATTTATAGAGGAATATCACGTCACGCAGGAGTTGGGAAAACAGAAAATTTACGATCTTCCCGTGACGATTAATACCCCTGAATTATGGGCGGCAATGTTGGAAAGAATCCGTAACCATGGGGGAAACTACTCCTATCGTGCTGATTATCGTAAGTCGGGTAAGAATAGTATTTGTCAGGTCTCTACTTTCCTTAACCGTCAGGGACAGGAAGAAGTTGTGTGGTTTTTTACACAAGATATTACTGACGTTATCCATTTCCGTGACGAGCTTCGCGAGCAGAATTACTTGTTGGAGAGTATCTTGAATAACATACCTGTCTACCTCTTTGTTAAAGATCCTGCAAATGAATTCCGTTACCTCTACTGGAATAAAGCCTTTGCTGCCCATTCCGGTATACCTGCATCCAAAGCTATCGGGCATACAGACATTGAAATATTCCCCAATAGGGAAGATGCCGATAGGTTTCATGCTGACGACCTTGAGGTAATACGTACTAAAAAACGGATGGATATGCAGGAAACGTACGTTTCCACTAGTGGAGAAACACGTGTTGTACAGACGATGAAAACACTTGTACCGATGGATGGTCGTGAATCTCTTATCATTGGCATCTCGTGGGATGTAACCGATATGGAGAACATTGAACAGGAATTGATTAAGGCACGTATCAAGGCTGAACAGTCTGATCACCTTAAAACCGCTTTCCTTGCTAATATGAGTCATGAGATTCGTACGCCGCTTAATGCTATTGTAGGCTTCTCTAAATTGCTTACTGAAGCAGACAACCCTGAAGATGAGAAACTCTATTCTGACATTATCAACCAGAATTCCGAAATCTTGCTGCAGCTCATTAACGATATTCTTGATCTTGCCAAGATAGAGGCTGGTACATTAGAATATGTTAAGCATCCGATGGATCTTGGTGAACTGTGTCGCAATGTTTACGAGATACATAAAACCCGTGTACAAGATGGCGTGACATTGGTGTTGGACAATGATAAAGATGCGCATCTGATTATTAACGAAGATCAGAATCGCGTTATGCAGGTTGTTACTAACCTCATTAATAATGCTATCAAGTTTACCATGAAAGGTGAGATTCATTTCGGTTATGAGGTGAGGGATGATGTTATTGACTTCCATGTCTCCGATACCGGTATGGGTATACCTGCAGACAAGGTAGATCGTGTATTCGATCGTTTTGTCAAGCTAAACGATTTTGTACAGGGAACCGGGCTTGGTCTTGCTATCTGTAAGATGATACTCAAGAAAGCGGGAGGAAATATCAGCGTCACTTCGGAAGAAGGTAAAGGTACTACATTCCATTTTATCGTACCCTATGAAATGGGGCGCTGTCGTGCTGAAATACAGAAAAACACCAAGCAAAAAGTAGATACGCAGAATCTTTCAGGAGGAATGAAAACTATCCTTATTGCTGAGGATGTAGATAGTAATTATCTATTGTTGAAGTCGATTATTGGTAAGTCCTATAATCTATTATGGGCGAAAGATGGCGAACAGGCGGTTAAAATGTTTAAGGAAAATGATCCTGACCTGATCTTGATGGATATTAAAATGCCGAATATGGATGGTTTGGAAGCCACCCGAATTATTCGTTCCTATTCTATGCTAATTCCTATTGTAACCCTGACAGCCTATGCTTTCGAGTCGGATAGAGAACAAGCATTTGAGGCCGGTTGTAGTGACTTCCTGACTAAACCAGTTCAGTCTGGGGAATTAAAAGCTGTGTTGGGGAAGTATTTGGAATAATATAGAGAAAGGGACTCCCCGTATGGAGAGTCCCTTTTGTTCGTTTATACCGCGCATTTTATTTGATTTCGATAGTTTTTGTAGTCTTAACAGTTTCTTCAGGTTTACGCTTCGGAAGTTCGATAGTTAAAACGCCATTTTCTACTTTAGCGTCGATTTTGTCTTTATCCACATCGTCAGGTAAGATAAGAGTCTGTTGATATTTGGAGTAAGAAAATTCACGGCGTAAATAGCGTGCTTCCTTATTCTCATCTTTCTTTTCCTCTTTTTTCTCCATTGAGATAACCAAGTCGTTATCCTCGTTTACATGGATGTTGAAATCCTCTTTCTTCATTCCTGGAGCAGCTACTTCAACCTTATAATCTGTAGCAGATTCAATTACGTTGATTGCAGGAGCTGTTGCGTTAGCTTTAACCATCCAATCGTTATCAAAGAAATCATTAAAAATACTCGGTAACCAATTCTGAGTTCTTCTTACAGGCATCATAGTTCTAATCTCCTATTATTTAGTTATACATTAATTGTTTCTAAACTTCGGCTTTTTCAACCGTCGTTCACTGATAATAATGCAAATGAAGTGCCAAAAGTTCATTCTGACATTTTGTATCTAAATAATGTCCTTATAATGCAATAATGTCTTCTAGTATGACAAAATGTGCTGTATTATTAAAATAATGAAGCATTTGTTTAGATAAGTTTAAATCTTATCCGAAGAATGCCATTGTTATAATCATAGCTGATTATCTTAAATATTCCTATTTCTGAAGTGTTTTCTACATGCGTACCGATACAAAGGCATTCATCGTAGTCGCCTACATGTATGATACGTACAGTTTCAGAAGCATTTTCCGGTAGACGTTTCATATCAAACCGTCCGACAGCCTCTTCTTGGGTGATGAATTCAGTAGTGACGGGTAAATGTTGTGCTATTACTTCATTAACCGTTTTTTCTATCTTCTCAATATCCTCTTCACTTGGTTGCTGTGGCAAAGCAAAATCCAATTTGCTCTTTTTCCTCTCGATATGTGCGGAGACTGCCCTTCCGCATCCGAAAAGGTTCACCATTGTACGGTTTACAATATGTTCGCAAGTATGCATCGGCGGATGTTCCTGCTTGTTGTGATCGTTGAGTTGAATTTGTTGTTCCATAAGTTACTTAGTACGATTAATATATTGATTAAACATTTCCATATGGAGACCTGTACATTTAACTTTTACAATATGTTGTTTATCTGTTAAAAAGCAGGTGGGGGTAGCTTGTGCGCCATATTTAATTTTCATAGGACTTGCATCTTGTTTGAAGTCTGAAATGAAAATATATTCTGAAGGATATTCTTCTTTTAATTTTTGTAAGTCCTCCAATGAACTACAAGGCCAGTATACTAAAATCAAGAGATCGTTGCGTGACGTTTGATTATATAATAATTCAAGTTGTTCACGTCCTTGCTTTCCCATGCAGCCGAGTCCACCATAAAGTATAAGTAGTTTAAGATGTTTTCCAAAGTATCTTTGGATATATCAAGGCGAGTCATGTATAAACGTTGTAGTCCACTAGGGACTGATGCATATTTGATTGCTAACTCTATATTGGTTTTAGATGCCTTCTCTAAAATTTCATCGAAGATATTCTGGATACTGTCTCTTTTATCAGGCATTGTTTCCCAATACTGACTTAATATATTTTGCTGATTCTCAAAATTACTCCATAAAATGCTATCTTCTTTTAGATAGTTAGCTTCAGTTGTTATCTCTTGTGAATGGAGTTTTGTAATACTCAATAAACATATACTTACTAAGTATAATTTGTTTATAATAGTATTTTTAATGTTTTGAATTGTTGTTTTAGTCATCTTCTTTGTTTTTTTGTAAAGGTAGAGCTATATTTTGAAATGTGAAAGAAATGCATCATTTTTCAGATTAGAGAGTATTTTTAAATTCTTCTTTAAAATGATGGGAAGTTGTGGATTGTCGACCATATGTTCGTATTTCAAAGAAACGAACTGTATAGACATAAAAAAAGGAGTCACGCTTGACTCCAACCTTTGTTAACCTTAAATCTAATACTATGAAAAACACATTGCAAAGATACGGACTTTCGGATAATCTGCAAATATTTTGCTTTGAAATGTATGCTTTATAACATGATTTAGTATTTTGCCATTATAAATGTTTATATAGATAAAAGAAAACTGTTTGTTTTGATTGCCTGTTGTTGTTTTTGATCGCATTCTTTTTTACTAAAACTGGAAATAAATGAAGGGTTGAACGTTTCCGGATTGGAATTGGATAACTAATTGTACCGTAATGGTGAAAATGATAACTTTCACTATCCAAGGAGCATTAATAAAATACGTTTTAACTTTTTCATATTGCTGTATACGAATACAATGGAAAAGATAGATGAGAAAAATGAATATGCACCAAGTAGTTCGTGCCTGGAAAAAAGGCAAGCAATGTGCCAAGTCGAAATCTTGTGCTATGTGCTTGATTAATAAGATGCCTTGTTGCAGATTCTCAGCCCTGAAGAATATCCATAAGAAACTGACGAACGAAAAGGTAAGTAACCACGAGAAGAAATTGACGACTGGAGTATTGGGCAACCGGTTTAACCATGGCTTATTGAGCTTTTGGAGGACGAGACCTATCCCATGAAGTCCCCCCCAAATAATAAACATCCACGAAGCTCCGTGCCATAATCCGGCTATAAGCATGGTTGTTATATTGTTAAGGTAAGTACGGAAACGTCCTTTTCGGTTGCCTCCTAAAGGGATATAAATATAGTCTCTCATCCAGGTAGACAGGGAAATGTGCCATCTTCTCCAAAACTCTTGCAGATTAGTAGACTGATAGGGAAGGCAAAAGTTCTTGCCTAAATCAAATCCCATGACAGAAGCTATTCCGATACTCATATCGCTATATCCGGAAAAGTCGCAATAAATTTGAGCACTATATCCTATGACGGCCATTACCCCCTCGAAACCGGAGTATTGTAACGGAGTATCGAACACCCAGTTATTGTATTGTGCAATGTAATCGGCAAATACTGCTTTCTTGATAATTCCGATGATGATAAGCCATAGTCCGCCATATATCATCTCTTTGCTGATATACCTTTTACTCTGTATTTGTGGGAAGAACTTATCCGCCCTCATGATAGGTCCGGCAAGTATTAATGGGAAGAAAGACAGATAGAAGAGGTATTGCAGGAAAGAATTGGTCGGCTTAATTTTTCCCCGATATACATCAGTTATATAGCTGATGGTTTGAAATGTATAAAAGGATATGCCGATAGGCAGGAATATGTCGAATGGTTGCAGGTTATTTGCCAGTAGATTATTCCATGTCTCAAGAAAAAAGTTACTGTATTTGAAACTGAACAAGATACCTGTGCTGAGACATATAGAATAAATGAGGTAGAATCTTCTTTTCCATTGACTTTGAGACTTATGAATAAGAATAGCCAATGCCCAGTCGATAAATGCGGTGCCGGGTAATATGAGAAACATAAATCCGTTAGCCCGATAGTAAAAGTATAGACTGAAAGCTGTAACATAAAGCATCATTTGCACTTTCTGCCTACGTATGAGCGAGTAGACAGAAATAAATACGATAAACATGATCCAGAAAGTTCCGGAAGAAAACAATATCGGTTCTCGCGTCTGTAGAGAGAATACAGATTGTAGTGAAGTCAATATGTTGTTGAGGATTTCCATGCTTGTCATTATTTAATTGGTGCAAGCAAAATCGTATTTCCTTGCCGTGGGGCTTGTTTGTCGGGTTTGTTTAAACGGATTGGATATTTGCTTTCATGTACTATCCATGAGGCGATACTGTCCATCCATTGAGAGGCGGAAGCTAAAGTGGAATGTGCTCCGTCTGACGAACGTTCGAAAGATAAATTGAACGATGGGAAGAAACGACCTTCCCCTGTTTGCTCATAAATCATTCTATTAATACCGGTATCTTCTTTCCAATTGGGAGGTCCGATCCATATATATGGCTTGTCATCAATCTTTTTGATAATGCTTTGGATATATTTACTTCGTTTATCCAAGTCTCTTACGAATAGCTCATTGGCACCAAGACATAATATAATGTAGGTAGGTTGGAACTGCTCTAAATAATAAGATAATGTATCTGTTTGTGCCCATAATTGGGTGGAAGAGCTATACCAGATCACATTCAAAAGCTCATGTCCATTGAGATAAGCATATTGTCTCATGCGTTTGCTGAGTCCTTCCAACATGGAGTCTCCGAAGAATAATATACGTTGTGAAGTAGTGTCTGTGGTGAGAGTGTCTTGTGGCATGGAAGTAACCGTATCTGTTATAATAGGTATATCGGGGATGTTTTCTGTGGGAAGTATTTGTTTTCCTATTTCGTTTTTTTCCAACGTGAAGTTGCCTATGGATATTTCTTTGTCGAATATGGAATAGGATAGTATGAATAGTAAAGGTATTACTAAAATACCGATTAGCTTTGCATATAAGAATCTTTCGGGTTTCTCCTTCTTCATATCTATCCACTTCAGATGTATGCAAATGTAAAATTATACATTGGCTTTTCCAAATGAAATAGTGGATTGTTAGTGTTTGGGCATAAAAAAAGGAGTACCGCTGTACTCCAACCTTTGTTAACCTTAAAATCTAATACTATGAAAAACATGCTGCAAAGATACGGACTTTTCTGTTCTATGCAAACCTTGCATTCGAAAATATATGTTTTCTAACATAGTTTAATAGTTGGATTATTCGTATGCTTAATTCCTATTGGTTAAAAACTCCATTTCATTAGTTTTATGTATCTTTGCCTATCTATTTAGAAATACATAAGTTTATATAGCAATGGCATTTGAAGCAACAAAGAAGGAGTGGAGTGAGATTTATTCTGTTTTACGTCTTTTGTCGGACGGTGCAGTTTACGCCGGGACGTCTGAAGTAAAAAGGAATGAGGTCGAATATCTGCCTGTGGCGATGTTACAACGTGAAGAGCACGATGGTACACGTTGCTACATTGTAGAGGGTGACGATATCCATATAAAAGGTGAGAAGATTGATAAGCTGGTTCCTCGAGAAGATTTCGGTGAAGCGGCCGGACGTATACTTAAAGCCATGAAAGAATCTTCCGATGATAGCGTGGAATCCCCTGAAGGGGTAGAAGAGTTCTTGGATGAAGTGTTGATTTATGACCTTGAAGCAAAGACCGATGATCGTACGGATTATTATCTCTCTTTTTATACCGTGGACACACCACCGATAGGTTTTTGTGTTCGTTCCCGCATCGGGTTGTTGGTTCCTTTGCTGGATGGGGGAAGAAGTGCTAATTTTAAATTTGAGTTGACCGGCGTGAAATTTGCCGTTCCTACGGTTAATAAAGTCAATGCTTTAGAGTCTCCCAATGAGGTGGTAGACCGTATGTTGATGATAGAACGTTTGGGTGGAATCTTAAAATACAGCGATGTATCGGATAAAGTGTTTCGTTCCAATTTATTAATGATTGATCTTCATTTTCCTCGTTTATTGGCGGAAATGCTACGGGTCATGCAGTTGGACGGTGTGACGAAAGTGAGTGAGCTGGTGGAAAAGATGAAAGAGATAAATCCGTTGAAGATAAAAGATGAGCTGATAAACAAACACGGATTCTATGAATTCAAGATGAAACAATTCTTGCTTGCTTTGGCGTTAGGAATGCGTCCGGCAAAGATTTATAATGGTGTTGATTCTGCCGTATCTGGTTTTATCTTTGTCGATGGTAACGGACAGTTACTTTGCTACCGGAAATCGGATAAAGAAACCTTCGAGGACTTCCTTTATTATAATACCCGATTGGAAAAAGGTTCTGTAGAGAAAGATAAGTATGGTTATCTGGAGAGGGAGAACGGGGTATATTATTTTAAATTGAATTTAAAGATCGGTTTGTTGAAAAGATAGAGAATTATGTCTTTGAATAATCTTTGAACTTGGTGGCCTGTATCTTTGAATCGTTCACCCTTGGAGAGCTTTTCGTTTAACCATGGGTAAACGACAGGTTGCCCATGCCTGAACGACAGGCTTGCCAAGGGTAAACGAATGGAAAGTGCAGACGAATAAATTTATCCGTCTGCTTCTTTGTTTATCAGTATGTGATCTTTAGGACTTTACCGTTCATCGCTTTCAATGAAAGCTCTGTTGCTTTGTAGGGTAGCATGCTGATTGTTTCTTGTTCTCCGGTCAACAAATCAGTTGCGGTATAATTCTCGTTTTGTGGTATACCCAGATAATCAAATGCGTGAGTAGGAACGTTTATGGCAATATTTACTGCAATCTCATCAAAATTCACGACAATCAGTAGAAGCTCCTGCTCATATTGGCGCATGAATGCGAATTGTTTGTGTTCATTAAACTTCCAGCCGTTCAGGTTGGCATACATCAGATCGAAAAACTTACCTTCGGAGATGGCTTTCTCTTCATTGCATAAATTAAGTAAACGATTGTAGAAAGCATGCAATGCCTTTGCCTCCTCGCTCATCATCTTTCCGTCGAATTTTCCTCCGTTCCTCCATTGACGAATGGTATTTATACTCCAATAATCGAAAATAGTAGTACGTCCGTCTCGTCCGCTGAAACCTTCCGTATCCATACCGCGCTCTCCAAATTCTTGTCCGAAGTAAATCATGACAGGATTTGTGTTTATACAAGCAGATACAATCATTGCAGGAATACCACGATGCCCGCTTCCTGCAAAAAAATCAGAGGCAATACGTTGCTCATCATGATTTTCCATGAAATTGAGCATCTTTTTTTCTATTCCTCCCAGGTTTTGCCAACAGCGTGTAATGGCTGTTGCTGATTCATATCCGCAGGTGATGCCGCGTAAAGTGTCATAGAGACCAACTTTATCGTATAAATAATCAAAATGTCCTTTGAAGAGATAGTTATGATAATCTGCCGGATTATATACTTCGGCAATGAACAGCATATCAGGATATTCCTTTTTGACTTGCGGAATCACCCATTCCCAAAATTCTACCGGGACCATTTCTGCCATATCACAACGGAAGGCATCGATATCTTTTGAAGCCCAGAATAGTAGGATCTCTTTCATTTTCATCCAAGTATCCGGAATCGGATTAAAATGACAGCCTCCTCCGTTTGCATAATCCACACCGTAATTTAGCTTCACGGTTTCATACCAATCGTTTATGCATGGATAGGCATCGAAACGATTGTTTCCCGTAGCTTTGGCCGGGTATTCATAATAGGGTTCTTCGGCTCCAGCTTGCATATTAAACTGGCCTTTTAACGAAGTGGATGGGATATAATAGAAATTGTTGTAGGCACTGAAGGCTTGCGATGAGTCATCCGTAGCTCCGAGATCTGTTATACCGTCAGGTTTTGCATCCGATTCATATTGGCGGGCAACATGATTGGGAACGAAGTCGATAATAACTTTTAGTCCGGCACGGTGTGTACGTTTTACCAGATTCTCAAACTCTTTCATCCGTTTGAAAACATCATTGGCCAAGTCAGGATCTACGTCATAGTAGTCTTTAATGGCGTATGGTGAACCGGCTTTACCTTTTACTACGGCCGGATGGTCGGGACGAATACCGTAACGGCGGTAATCGGTTTGAGTGGCGTGTTCAATAACTCCGGTGTACCAAATGTGTGTAGTACCCAGCTTTTTGATTTCTCCTAAAGCCTTGGGAGTAAAGTCGGCAAATTTACCGCACCCGTTATCTTCAATAGAACCATTCGTGATACAATGGTTGTTTGCATTTCCAAATAAACGGGTAAATACCTGATATATAATTATTTTATTTCTTTCAGCCATTAGATTTTGTCTGTATATTAGTATTGATTTATTTCCAGATAGTTCCTTTCTCTTGTATCAGTTTATCCAGTACTTCATTACCGGTTTTGTAACCTTGCTCAAATATTTCTTCGGCTTTCTCCAGCTCTGTGTTGCTGTATCCCCTCAATCCATATGGCTCAATGAGCAAATCGCATATATCCTTATCGGCAAATGTGTTTGCACGAAACATGAAATGATAAGAGCGCATGGCTATGTTGATTACATTCCTTTTATATTCTTTTGCAGCGATAGGACTGACGTTGACGGCAATTACTTTCTCACATTCTTTTCGAATAATGGAAACCGGTAGATTCTTAAACACACCACCGTCTACATAGTCGGTGCCGTTTATCGTGACCGGAGCAAACATAACAGGCATACAACAAGATGCAGCGATACGTTCTGCTATTTTCCCTTTCCGGAATTGTACACTTTTACCATGGTCGAGGTCTGTTGCAGTAACAATAAGAGGAATCTTTAGGTCTTCCAAGCGTTTTGCTTTAAGGTTACTGTTGAGGAAATCCATGAAGTCGTTCAGCTTAAATAGTCCGGCTGTTGTTCTAGCCCAACTCGTTAAATCCATGAATTTATGATTAGAGAAAAACTCAACAACTTTATGTGGCTCATTCCCATCGGCATAAAACACCCCTGCCAAAGCTCCTGCACTAACTCCGGAAATAATATCCGGTTTTATATCATGCTCTAATAAGGCCTGCATTACTCCAAGATGTGCGAATCCTTTTATAAATCCCCCACTAAGTGCATAGCCTATTTTATAAGGTTTGTCTGTATCAAAGTTGTTATAGTTACTCATATTGTTTTTCTCGCTTATTTTCTATAATCGGTACGAAATTAGTTAATTTATTGGAAGATAAAACAAAAAAAGACCGGACTTTTAGTAAGCTCCGGTCTTTTTTATGAATATTAAATTAAATTTACGCAATTCCGTGTGCGTTTACGTTGCTGTCAATTTTCTTAATTAATCCTTGAAGTACATTGCCCGGACCACATTCCGTGAAATCGGTTGCACCATCGGCAATCATGTTTTCTATGGTTTGTGTCCAACGTACAGAGGCTGTAAGCTGGGCTACTAAATTCTTTTTGATTTCTTCAGGGTTAGTATGAGGTTTTGCATCTACATTCTGATAAACAGGGCACTTAGGAGTGTGGATTTCTGTTTCGTTAATCGCTGCTTCTAATTCTACTTTTGCCGGATTCATCAAAGGAGAATGGAATGCTCCGCCTACTTTAAGAGGAAGTGCACGTTTAGCACCAGCAGCTTTCATTAGTTCGCAAGCCTGATTGATTCCTTCGATAGAGCCGGAGATAACAATCTGTCCCGGGCAATTGTAATTTGCAGGTACACAGACTTCGTTTTGGATAGAAGCACAGATTTCCTCTACTTTATCGTCTGGCAACGCAATGATAGCAGCCATTGTAGAAGGAGTTGCTTCACAAGCTTTTTGCATAGCCATTGCACGTGCGTAGACAAGTTTTAATCCGTCTTCAAAAGATAATGCCCCGGCGGCAACTAAAGCGGAGAATTCTCCGAGAGAGTGTCCGGCTGTCATTTCCGGTTTGAACTCATCTCCCATGCATAAAGCTGAAATAACAGAATGTAAGAATACAGCCGGTTGAGTGACCTTTGTTTGACGTAGGTCTTCGTCTGTACCCTCAAACATAATATCCGTAATACGATATCCTAAAATTTCATTAGCCTTTTCAAATAATTCTTTTGCTAAAGGCGAGTTTTCATATAAATCTTTACCCATGCCCACAAATTGTGCGCCTTGTCCGGGAAATACGAATGCTTTCATAATTAATTATGTTTAATGATGTTTTTATAAGCGGCGCAAATGTAGCAATAAAATTCTAAATATTACTCATTTGTTTGGATTATGTGCATTTTTGTCGGGTTATAAAAATGGTTTAATGGGCCGTTTCCATGTCCTATCATTATATCTTTTCCTGCATCGATAGCATTTGCTACGTATTCTTTAGCTTTGCTTACAGCTTCCGGCATATCAAGGCCGTAAGCAAGGAAAGTGGCGATAGAAGAAGACAAGGTACATCCTGTTCCGTGTACGTTTTTACTTTCTACATGTTGTCCTGTGAATATGTATGGTTTTTCCCTATCTTTAAGCTGTAATACATCATACATGTTTTCTCCACTTAAATGTCCTCCCTTTACTAAGACAGCCTTACTTCCAAAAGCCAGTAACTCTTTGGATGCTATTTCCATTTCTTTCAGATTTTCTATCTTCTTCCCGGTCAGAACAATGGCTTCATCTAAATTAGGGGTGATCAGGTCGGTTAGGGGCATTAATTCTTTTGTGAGTGCTTCTATGGCATTGTCTTCAACAAGTTTACAACCACTGGTTGATACCATGACAGGGTCAAAGACAACATGTTGTGGATGGTATTTGCGAATACTTTCAGCGATAACATGTACTATTTCAATATCGTTGATCATGCCTATTTTTATTGCATCCGGCATTATATCGTCCATTACGGCTTCTATTTGTCCTCGGACATATTCCGAAGGAATGGCATGTATTGCCCGTACTCCTGTTGTGTTTTGAACTGTAATAGCAGTTATGGCAGTGGCACCATAAGCACCTAATGCCGAGATTGCTTTTAAATCAGCTTGAATACCAGCACCGCCACTACTGTCGGAACCTGCTATACTTAATATGATTGGATATTTTTTCATTTGTAATTCAATTAATAATCTGCAAATGTACATTTTTTAGCAAAAAGGTCGTCTTTAACCGAAATTTTTATTTTATTTTTAAATAAGTTTGAGCTCTTCTTGTGTAGTTTGATGAAATAGCTTACTTTTGTAAATTGTTAGAATGTCCAGTTACATAGTAATTTGTAATGTTAAATATTGAATGAAAAAGGTTTTAGTAAGTGGAGGTGCCGGTTTTATTGGCTCGCATCTTTGTACCCGGTTGGTTAATGAGGGGCATGAAGTGATTTGTTTGGATAACTTTTTTACGGGTTCAAAAAAAAATATTGAGCATTTGTTTGATAAACCTAATTTCAGATTAGTAGAACATGATGTGATTTATCCATATTGTGAAAAAGAGATTGATGAAATTTATAATCTGGCTTGTCCGGCTTCACCAATACATTATCAATATGATCCGATTCAAACAACGAAAACTGCTGTAATTGGTGCATGGAATATGTTAGGTCTTGCTAAACAAACGGGAGCTAAAATTCTTCAGGCTTCTACAAGTGAAGTTTATGGTGACCCGGTAGTTCATCCGCAGCCGGAGAGTTATTGGGGAAATGTGAATCCGATAGGGGAGCGTTCTTGTTATGACGAGGGTAAACGTTGTGCAGAAACATTGTTTATGGATTACCATCGGAAACATGGAATTAGAATTAAGATTGTACGAATCTTTAATACTTACGGTCCCAATATGCTGGCACATGATGGACGGGTTGTTTCGAACTTTGTAGTACAGGCATTGAACAACAAGGATATAACAATATATGGTGATGGTATGCAAACGCGTAGTTTCCAGTATATTGATGATTTTATAGAAGGAATGGTTCGCATGATGGATTCTCGAGATGATTTTATCGGACCGGTTAATATCGGTAATCCCGGTGAGTTCACGATATTGGAGTTGGCTGAAAAAGTTATAAAACTAACAAATTCAAAATCGAAAATAATTTTTCAACCATTACCTTTTGATGATCCGAAACAAAGAAAACCGGATATTACGTTGGCAAAAAAAGAATTAGGTTGGGTTCCTTGCATTCCTTTGGACGAGGGCTTGAAGAGAATAATCTCTTATTTTAAAAGTGTAGATGTATAATATAAAGGTATGCTAAATAGTTGAGATATGGATATGGAAATAAATAGATCGGAATATAAAATTCTGATTGTCGATGATGTAATGTCGAATGTTTTGTTGCTAAAAGTATTATTGACTAATGAAAAGTTCAATATTGTTACGGCCACAAACGGTCAGCAGGCATTAGAGCAAGTAAAGAAAGAAAATCCGGATTTAATACTACTGGACGTTATGATGCCGGATATGAGCGGATTTGAAGTTGCTCAACGTTTGAAGTCAGACATTGAGACAAAAGATATCCCTATTATATTTTTAACTGCTCTTAATAGCACTGCCGACATAGTTAAAGGATTTCAGGTTGGTGGAAATGATTTTATATCTAAACCCTTTAATAAAGAAGAACTGATAATCCGTGTTACCCACCAGATTTCATTAGTTGCTGCAAAACGTATTATCTTGAAACAAACGGAAGAATTGAGACGTACCATAATGGGGCGTGATAAATTGTATTCTGTTATTGCTCATGATTTACGTTCTCCTATGGGATCTATCAAAATGGTATTGAACATGTTGATCCTGAATTTGCCGAGTGAAGTGATTGGGAAAGATATGTACGAGATGCTGAACATGGCGAATCAGACTACGGAAGAAGTCTTCTCCCTCTTGGATAATCTATTGAAGTGGACAAAGAGTCAAATAGGTAAACTGAATGTTGTTTATCAAGATTTTGATATTGTAGGAGCAGTAAGAGGTATTTTGGAGATATTCTCAATGGTGGCTGCTGTGAAACATATTGATATAGAACTAAAAGGTGCAGATGAATTGAAATCCTTGGATGTACATGCAGATGTTGATATGTTGAAGACCGTGATGCGTAATTTAGTAAGTAATGCTATTAAATTTAGTAATCCGGATAGTAAGGTCATCGTACAAATTCATAAAGAAGAGGATATGGCTGTTGTTAGTGTGAAAGATAGTGGTTGTGGTATTAGCGAGGAAGATCAAGGTAAGCTTTTGCATACGGATACTCATTTTAGTACATTTGGTACAAATAATGAAGAGGGTTCGGGATTGGGCTTGTTATTATGCCAGGACTTTATTGTAAAGAATGGAGGAAAACTTTGGTTTGAATCTCAAAAAGGTGTTGGTTCTACCTTTAGTTGTTCTGTTCCTTTAACGAAATAAATAATCATAGAAAAGATTACCTGAGTTTAGTAATAATTTCGGATTAAGAACGAAGAATTTGTTTTCCTATAGAGGAATGCAAATTCTTTGTTTTATTTTTGAGAAATTATTTTTTATAGTTCGACTTTCATAATGACTGGATTATGGTCACTCCCTTTTAAAGATGGAGAATAGTATTCTATACCTTGAAGATTATCTGAATGGAAAATATAATCGATACGAAGCAAGTGCAATAATCCCCTAAAAGTGTATCCATAACCTTTGCCGCAAGTCCTAAATCCGTCTTTTAGATTACTTTTTAATGTTCTGTAAGTATAGGAAGCTGGCGTGTCATTGAAATCACCACAAAGTATGATAGGCTTTTCTGTTTTCGTGATGTGTTTTTCTATTAATTTGGCCTGATTAGCCCGTATCTTTTGATTGTTTACGATTTGTCGATTTATATTTTCAAGGGCCTCTTTTTCTCTTTCGCTATCACTGCTTTGTACTTCTTTGGCAAGGATATGACGGTTCCGATTAAGCTCTGTTGTCTGCATATGTACATTGAATAGTCGTATGTCTTTTCCTTTGACTTTAATATCCGTCCACATGCCGCAATTATTGCTATTATCGAAAGAAATGTATAAGGAATCTTTTATCGGGTATTTACTGAATATAGCAATACGTGTTCCGCCATTAGATTGTCTGGGAATATATTTATAAGGATATTTTTGAAAAGTATTATATAAGCTATCCGTATTAAAATATCTATTTGCACTAAATTCTTGGAAACAAAGAATATCAACTTGCTCTTTTTGCATATATCCGGCTATTTGCTTTGCCGAGTATCCTGTGGGCTCATTATTGAAACCTCGTATATTATAAGTTGCTATTTTGATTGTGGGTTTTGTATTTTCTTTGTCGAAAGAATATTGGAACATTGAAGTGATAAATCCCCAATTAACCAATACGCCTATTAATGAAAACCATATCCATATTCTACCTCGTATCCACCAATATATAATATAAAACAGATTGATTAAAATAAGTATTGGAAGAATAGTTCCGATATACCCTAATAAAGGATGCTTATTAGGGTCTGCGTATGATGAGAAGGCACCGGCAACAGTTATTGCCATGAATGTTAATGAAATAATAATGGAACATAGATAAACTAATTTTGATACAGCTTTAGTCCCCATCTGTTTTAAATTATATTGGTTTCTTACTATGAAAATTTTATGCTCTCTTGGCTTTTTCCCATACACCACTCCCTTTTTTCTTCATTAAATAGAAAAAACCTCTAATTACATTGACGTTCATAAATAAGAAATAATAGGGTATGAATAAGAATTTGTTTTTAATAGATTTTGTAGACAAGTAGTATCCCCATAATCCGGCTATATAAAATAGACATTGAAGAATTAGTATTATTATATATGGCAACGGATTATAACAGTATAAGGCTAATATAAGATTTATGGGAAATAAAAGAAATAATAAGATAGGAGTGAGAGACCATCTTAATACCCGGTGTGATACATACTGAAAACTAAGCATTCCATAACGGAATATATTTAATAATGAACGTAGACGCCAGATAGATTGTAAACCTCCCGCGGCTATACGGACTTTACGCTTTTCTTCATCCTGCATACTAGCTGAAGCAGTTTCTATTGCGTAGGCAGTATCACAATAAGCAATTTTATATCCTTTTTGCGCAATCCGGAGAGATAAGATAAAATCATCCAATAGAGTGTCATTTTCCATCTTCTCGAATAACACTTTTCGAATGGCAAATAGCTCTCCTGCCGCACCTACGGCAGAGTACAATTGTGAATCTAGTGATTTTAAAGTAGATTCATATTTCCAATACAGTCCTTCTCCTCCGGCTGTGGCCTCATCCTTGTCTTTTACAAGAATACGTTTTTCTCCGGCTACACAGCCTACTTTTTTATTAGCAAAGCAATTTACAATTTCTCTTATAGACTCCTTGTTAATCATTGTATTAGCATCTGTAAACACAATGATGGGAGAGGTCACATATTTCATTCCACGATTGATCGCAGCCGTTTTTCCTCTTCGTTCAGGTTCGTATAATACAGTTACATTTGAATATTCTTTTAGAAATTCATTTGTTTTATCATTACTTCCATCAGTAACCCATACTATCTTTAATGCATTTTCGGGATAGTCTATTGCAAATGTGTTTTCCATTTTGTCTTTGACCACCTCTTCTTCATTATATGCGGCAATAAATAAGGTTACTTCGGGCGTGTCTTGTTCGTAATAGTATATGGGCTTATGGAATATATTTTTTAATTTGACCATAAAATACAATAAAATGCCATATCCTAAATAGGTATAAAAAATAACGAAAAGGCTTATCCAAAAAATGACTTCTAGAGTTTTCATATATTATTGTTTTTGCAAATGTAGATACATATTTCCATATTAAAAAGAATATTTTTTTATTTTCTTTTAATACTTAATTTAAATGCACTTTTTTTTATACTTTTGTACTGCCCTTTGCTAAAAATAAGAAAATCATTATATGTTCATAGTAATTTCTGTTATTGAGTTTTTGTTATTCATATGCTTTTCAATAAATATTATTTATTTATTGTTTTTCAGTGTAATGTCTTGTAAAAAATGTGAGAAGAATGTTGATCCTATATCTGTATATAAAAAGATTGCAATATTAATACCGGCTTACAGAGAAGATAAAGTCATATTAGAATGTGTAAATTCTTGTTTGCAGCAAAATTATCCGAAAGAAGCATATGATGTTGTAGTAATTTCAGATAGGATGAAAGATGAAACAAATAACTATCTGTCTTCTTTACCTATAGAGCTTGTTAAAGTCTTCTTTGAAAATAGCACAAAGTCAAAAGCCCTGAATTTAGCGATGGAACAGATTGGCGATTATGATATTGCTTTAGTTCTTGATGCAGATAATACGATTGAAAATGATTTTCTATGCCAAATAAATGAAATTTTTGCTAATCCGTCCGTACAGATTGTGCAGGCCCATCGTACAGCTAAAAATACAAATACGAATATGGCTTTGCTGGATGCAGTAAGTGAAGAAATTAATAATAGTATTTTTAGGAAAGGACATGTTAATGCCGGTTTTTCTGCAGCATTGATTGGCTCGGGAATGGCTTTTGATTATTCCTTGTTTAAAGAAACAATGGAATCAGTTGATGCAGTCGGAGGGTTTGATAGAGCTTTGGAGTTAACTCTTTTATATAATGAGAAAAGAGTTCATTATTTGTGTGATGCAGATGTTTTAGATGAAAAAGTACAATATCGTGATGCTTTTTCTACCCAACGGCGCAGATGGTTGTCTGCGCAAGTTCACTATTTAATGCGTTTTCTAAATTATTTTCCGCAAGCTTTATTTAGTGGAAAATGGGACTTCTGTGATAAGCTTTTCCAGCAAATGAGTATTCCTCGTTTAATACTCTTAGGTTTTACTTTTATTATAGCAGTTTTATTCTCTTTTTTGAATTGGGATATTGCTATAAAATGGTGGATATTATTTGCTGTTTTAATTTTCTCCTTATTTCTGGCAATACCACGCCGGATGTATAGTTGGCGTTTATTAGCCGCTTTGTGTGAGTTGCCTTATTCTTTCTGTCTTATGTTTTATAATCTGTTTCGCTTAAAAGGGGCTAATAAGAAGTTTATTCATACTTCGCATGGAGTAGAAAAATGAGATAATTATGTTTATAGGAAGATTTAATAGTAGTTTGCAATACCCGAAAGATTATCAGGACAGTCATCTGGAAGATTTAGTAACTGATGAGAATTTCTATTGTTGTAAAACTGTAGAATTTAAGGTATACTTTTTCGGAATGATTTATAATAGGTTTGAATTAGGTTATACTTCTACTGATAATAATGCGGAAGTTGTTGCTAAGCTCTATAAAAATGGAGGATATAATGCTTTTTCTTCTTTAGATGGGACTTTCACTGTTATGTTTTATTTTGCAGATGGAACGATAGCTGTTATTCGTGATCATCATGGAACTCATTCTCAGGTATATTATAATGATAAATATTTTGCGTCGTCATTATCATTACTTCGACAAACACCTGATTTTTGTATAGAGCCTAATTATTCAACTTTAAGTTCCTTTCTTACCATTGGTTATATTGCGACCCCTGATTCTTCTTTTAAGAATGTATTTAAATTACCCGCAGGACATGTTTTAATAACTAAGGGAAACGACTGTGAGGTTAAAGTTATATTTAATACGGATAATATAGAGCCAGTTACATCTGATAAAAGTTTGGAATCTTTGTCAGAGGAATATGGATATTTGCATAAAGAAGCGATACGCCGTCGAATAGGAGATAGTCATGATGTCGGTATTTTATTAAGCGGAGGATATGATTCCGGTTGTAATCTTGCTGCTCTTCGTAGTTTCTATGACGGTAGTATTTATTCTTATTCTATTGGATTTAAAGGAGATAATTGGACCGAATTACCTTTGGCGCGTTGTATGTCTGAGACATTTCAAACGATTCATCAGGAATATGAAATCAATGGGAGTGAGATAATGAATCTCCCGAAAATTGTGGAGTATTTAGGAGATCCGTTTGTAGAGGGTGGATTAATGGTAAATTATGCGGCCATGAGTATGATTGGTGATCCAAAACCGGATATTATTTTAGGTGGTGATGGCAGTGATCAATATTTTGGCACATCGGGAAGAGAAGTTGCATTACATTATTTAGCGGCTAAATATGGAGTGAAACCGATCTTAAACTGTATATATAAGATATTGAATCGTGCTCCTTTTGAAAAGAATATAAAACCGTATCGTGTTCGTTTTCATTTAGATAAGATATTGCATATATTGGATGGAGATTTATTTGGTTTTCCTACTTTTTTATTGAAAGACTTAATCTTGAGTGAGGATTTTATGTCTATATCTCATTCCTTAACTCCTGATTTGCGAAGTTTTGAACATTTGTATACTCAGCATACTTATAAAAGTGATATTGAAAAGATCATTAATCAGGTTATATTGTTTAAAGCTTCAAAAATGGCATCCATGTTTGGTAATCATATCGCTTTTCCTTATATGGATAATACTTTGTATCAGTTTTTGCAAAAATTGCCGATAGAGTATAAGTATAGAGGTAATAGTGTTACGGAAATAGCTAGAGGACATGCTGTTGCCAAATTTTTATTGAAATATCGTTATAAGCCGATATTACCGGAGGCGATTACGACAAAGAAAAAGCAAGGAGGTTTTGCACCGATGCCTATATTTTTTAAAGATGCAGCTCAAAGAGCTAAATTAGCTGACTTTATTCTTTCTTCTTCTGTTACTGTAGATTATTTACGTAAAGATAAGATTGAAGAGTTTATTCGAAATTATAATAAAGAAGCGACTGAGACAGGGAAATGGTTTTGGTATAATCAGAATAAGGCTATACAATATTTTAATTTATTATCTTTGTCTGTATGGTGGGAGATCTTTGTGAAGGGTGAGAAAAATATTAGTTTTTAATACAGTTTTATCCTATGGTTTCGATAATAACTATTAATTATAATGGATATAAGGATACTTCTGAATTGATTGAATCTTTGTTTAAGTATGAAACTTATCCTTTTGAAATAATCGTGGTCGATAATGCATCTGAAGGAAAAGATAAAGATTATTTAAAAGAAAACTATCCTAATATAACGGTTGTATGTAGCCAAGAAAATTTGGGTTTTGCCGGTGGAAATAATTTAGGCTATCGGTATACAAGAGGAGAATATGTCTTGTATATGAATAATGATATGCTGATTGATGCTCCTTTTTTAGGAGCCCTTGTTAAGCGGCTTGAGTCATTGGATAAAGTAGGGTTAGTATCTCCTAAAATAAAATATACTTATGCTAAGGATACAATACAATATGCCGGTTATACGGAAATGATTCCATTGCTTGTTCGTAATGATTTGATTGGTGTGAATCAAAAAGATTGCGAGATATATAACCTACCATCTAAGACAGCTTTTGCGCACGGTGCATGTATGTTGACATCAAAGAAACTTATAGAAAAGGTTGGATTTATGACTGATATTTATTTTCTTTTCTATGAAGAATTGGATTGGAGTTTACAATTTAGACGTGCGGGCTATGAAATTTGGTATGAACCATCTTCATGTGTATATCATAAGGAAAGTATGTCTATAAAGCGTGGAACTCCACTTCGGCAATACTATTTAACGAGAAGCAGACTATTATTTGTTCGTAGAAATTATGCTGGTATGAATCTGATTTTGGCTTGTTTGTATCAGGTATTAGTATCATTGCCGAAGAATATATTAATGTCAGGTCTAAAGAGAAATTTTAAATTGTGTAAAGCAATTTTAAGAGGGACTTATGATGGTATAAAAGAAAATCTAAAATTGAATAAATGAAAGTTTCGGTTATTATCCCAGTTTATAATGTAGTTTTATTTATAGAACGTTGTCTTTTGTCTGCTTTAAATCAGACCTGGAACGATTTAGAAATCATTTTAGTTAATGATTGTACACCTGATAATTCTATGGAGGTTGTTGCTGAAGTTTTAAAAGTACATCCTCGTAGTTCTATTGTAAAAATTATATCTCACCAGCAAAATAAAGGACTTTCAGCAGCTCGTAATACTGGGATATACAATTCACAAGGCGATTATTTATATTTTTTGGATAGTGATGATTATTTACCTTTAAATAGTATTGAATTATTAGCTTTAGAGGCAAAATTGCATAATGTAGATTTTGTTATTGGCGATTGCAAGGTGGTTGGTAAAATTAGAAGTATTCCTCCACTATGTTTGCCTAGTTGTTCTTTAAAAACAAATTTAGATATATTATCGACTTATGCAAAAAGTAAATGGCCGGTAATGGCTTGTAATAAATTAGTAAAACATTCATTTCTATTAAATGAATGTTTGTATTTTAGAGAGGGAATTCTCCATGAAGATGATTTATGGACATTTATGTTAGCATGTAAAGCGAGTAATGCCTATATAGTTCATGAAATAACTTATTATTATTTTATGCAATCTAACTCTATTACGGGTAATCCATCTATTAAAAATTTGGAAAGTCGGATTTCCATCATTCAATGTATTTATGATTTTATTATTAAATCTGAGGACTTAAAAAAAAACAGATGGGTATATATTACTTTTGAAACATTGAAAGCTAAATATTTTGACCGGATTATTTATTTTACAAAAGATAAGAATTTTCATTATCAGAGCTATCATATCTTTAGGGATAAACGATATATTTCTTCTATAAAAGCGTATGTAAAATTTCATCCTCATTTGAAATTGATTTTACGTAATATTCATTATTTATTACCTGATAAAATAGGATACTTGTATTTTAAAGGATTTGTGAAGTTGTCGTATTATTGTTTGGTATTGTCTATAAAAATGAATAATTGGAAATCTAAATTGATTTAATTTAATGTTTTTCTTTTTAAGTACTTTATCAAGTTAAATTCTTTACTTAATTGGGTATAGATGGCAAATATTATAATAAAAATGACTAATTTAATTGTAATGCTTAAATAAATATTGAATTGATTTACTAAGAGTGATGTTATATATAAGATGCCTGCTGTGAGGCAAGTTACAATACATGGAGATAATAATTGTTTCCAAAAAGATATCATATTCGTTTTAAATGTTATTTTATACATAGTGATATAACATTGAACAAAGTTTAGGAGTGTGGCAATGTTTATTAAAATAGCTATGGCTTTTAAACTTTTAAAAATAATTACACCGATATAAACAGCACTAATAAACGTTGCTGCTGTAAATACTCCACATATAAATAGAGAACGTGTGTCGTTTCCCGCTTGGAATATTGCTCCGGAAGTATTTAATAAGATTTGTATTCCAACACAAATTGACAATATTTGAAATATAGGGATAGAAGGATACCATTGATCTCCAAAAATAATGAGAGTGATCTCTCTTGCTGTAAAAAAAAGAAATGTAGATAATGGAAAACTTATGTATGCGAGGAAATGAATTATTTTTTCGTATGATAAAAGCATCGTTTTTTTTTCTGCTTGCATTTCTGAAAAGATGGGATGCATGACTGGGCCGAGTACATGTGCTACATTTTGCAGAGGCAGCATCATCAGTCTGTACGATTTTTCATAATATCCCAATGGATTCATACCCATATATTTACCAATAATCAGTTTGTCGATATTTTTTCCAAAGTAATTTAGTAGGTTGAATAAAAACTGATAAAAAGAATAATTAGATATTTTTTTTATTGGATCTATTTTAAAATATAATCGAATAGGTAAGGGGTATTTGCGAAAATTTAAAAGAAATATTAATAAAGCTGATAGTATTGGACTTATAACTAGAGCGTATATACCTGCCCCTAAAAATACAGCAAGAATAGCTATACTTCCCGTTATAATTTGTATGAAGAATGTCCTTGTTGCTATATATTTAAATTCTTTATTACGATATATAATTGCATTTGGTACGATATTTATTGTTGCGAAAAATAGATTTATGGATAAAAGTTGGCAAATAGTTATTAATATTTGATTTTTATAATAATTGCCTATGCCCCATGATATACTCCAAAATAGTAGTGAAATGATAATTCCAATCCATATTGTGAAAGAGAATATTGATTGTATATCTTTTTTGTCTAACTCTTTGTTTTGAATAATTGCGGGACCTATGCCAAATTCAGAAAATGTGCTAAAAAAAGAAATAATAACAGTGGCTATGGCAACTGTTCCAAAATCTTCAGGAGATAGCATCCGGGCGAGAATACCGGCAATAATTAGAGAAACAAGCATACCTGAGTATTTGGAAATGGCAGTATAAAATGTTCCTGATAATAATTCTTTTTTTATTGACATAATTGTTTTGTGACTTGTATGTTCTTATGCTACAAAGATAATTTAATTTTGTAATAAAATGAATAGAACTCTTTTTTTAAGTATGAATAATCATTTAATCTTGAAATATATCAGAAAAACTCATTAGAAGATTGTTATATTAAGATAATCCTTCATTCCTTCAGAATTGAATAAATGCATTGATAGTCAATGGTATATCCTGAATGATTTCTATCACAACCATTCAGGATATATAATAACTATATAGAAATAACTCGATATACATTTCCTGTTTCGGTATGCACTCTTTCCGTTCCGATAACCGTCAGCATTCTGCCTAAAGCATAGGGGTTTGAGTTTTTCATTGTTGCCGGAGACATTTTCTTTAATTGATTAAAGATTTCGCTTGAACTTAATAACAAACAAGGTTCATCTTTTCGTGCGTTGCGAAAGTGAGAAAAGAAAGTTTCCGTCTCCATATCTTGACGGCAGAATGAGGCGTTATTTCGCATTATTTCGGCTTCTTCTTCGTTGTCAAACCAGTATTTGTTTCCGGATAGTAATTCGGCTTTTAGTTGTGCATAAATTTGCTGATGGTCGATGTTCGAACAATTAATTTGTTCGGTTATCTCAATACATAGAAAACGTCTGCTTCCGGTAGGGTCTGTCAGTAAATCTTTGCGATTTGATGTTGCGATAAAAGATGCGATACGGGGTAGGGGACGATAGTTTTTCTTATGTGCCTTACGAATATTTAATCCGGCCATTTGTATTAGATTTTTTAATAGAGCCATTTTCTTGATGGAAATCTTATCCATTTCATCTAAATTGATAAGACCGAATTCTGATAACTTTTGTTCTGCTTGAGTTGGTGCATTCAGGTCATAACTGTCTGTATAATATCGTTGTAACTCTTCGGGTAATAGCGATTTGCAAAATGTTGATTTATGTTTTCCTTGTTTAGGGCTGATTAAAACCGGTGCTACGCTGTTTGCATGTAGCTGATTCATACCCATCCATTGTGCAGAAAGAGCAAGCATCCATCGGTGAAATCCTTTTATCCAAATTGAATTGGTGGATGATACCCGGAATGCTAATTCCTCTATTCGGTCTTTTCCATCCCATATCGGTAAATTATCCATAAATAGTTTAAAAGGATGATATTCTTTTATGTTGATGGAGTTTATATAACGACTGATATCTCTATCCCAACATTCTATACCGGATTTACGCACTTCAATACAAAAACTATTTAGTTCACGTTGGGTAATGGGTCTGTAATTAAGGTCATCTTTGGATATCCCTGAATATTCGGTTTCCTCTGTCAATTGGTTGTACCTGAATAAATAGTGCTTATTTAGAAAAGCTTCCAACTGGAACATCATGTTGGTCGTTTTTTTAGGTGTATGTGTTTCTACTTTTTTATTTGTTGTGTAACTCTTATGATTCCTGTTTTTCTTGATAAGTTGTTCATTGTACCATGTTTTGATTGTCTCTACCAATTTCTTTACCATTTTTTCTACGTGATTCATTGTTTTTTATTATTTGTTTCTTGCAAATATAAGCCTTCAAACTATTGATATACAAGTAAATGATATTCGTATTTACTAAAAAATGAGTAAGTAGTTTATAATGCTTTATTTCTTGTTTTCTTCCTATATAATTAGTACTTTTGTATGGATGTATTTATCTTATCACCATGGTGAAAAGATCTCTTCATACGGGTGATGAGATCTTTTTATTAGTGTTAAAAGACCTCTTCACCATGGTGAAAAGATGAATACGTCTGTATTTTCATGATAGATAATCTAATAAAATTTTGAAATGGCTGTAAGATATGATTTATACAAAAATCCGGATCAGAAAAATGATAAACGGAAGAACAGAATGCATGCTCGTGTAGTTCCTTATCGAACGATGGAGTTGGATGAGATAGCGGAGCTTCTGGAACAGAAATGTACTTTGACTTCGGGTGATGTGAAGATGGTTGTGATTGAATTAAGTAGGATGATAGCAGATCGGTTGAAAGATGGTTATAATGTTCACGTAGATGGTTTAGGCTATTTTAAAATGAGCTTGGATTGTCCTCCAGTACATTCTCCGAAAGAAATACGTGCGGAGTCTATCAATTTTCGTTCTGTAGCTTTTCGGGCGGATCAGAATTTTAAAGATAAATTTCGTTCTACCCGTTTTGAGTGTGTGGAAGAAAAAAGACACTCTAAAGATAGGTCGGCAGTAGAGATACAAATGTTATTGACAGATTATTTTGTTGAACACGATTATATAAGTCGTAAAGATTTTCAAGTCCTATGTGGGTTTACTCAGTCTACAGCTTCTCGTAAAATAAAAGAGTTGGTGGAACAGAAATGTTTGAAAAAGGAAGGTTTGTACAATTTCCCGATCTATGTACCTGTTTCCGGTAATTATCGGAAATAAGTTTCAGCTGAAAGTTTCTATCATTCAGTCTAACTAGTTGTGAATCAAATAGAATTTGGTTAGACTGAATGATGAAAGAGAAGTAAGTTATCTTTTACCAAGGAATAGAATACGCGTTATTTTCCATTTGGATAAAATTAGTTCCACAATAATTGGTAGGATAACAGCCAATATAAAAGAAAATATGAAAATTGGTATATTATTGTCAATACCTATTTGTTTTAATATAATTCTTCCTCCTGACGTTCCGAAAACATGAAAGAGATAGATGGTATATGCATAATGACCTATCCATATGAAAAATTTGTTAGTATATATAAAATGGAATATTAATATTAAAGTGCATATTACCATGAAAGGTTGTAAACTTTCATACCATTTGTATTCATATAGAGGGTAAAACCATTCAAACTGTAGAAAAGTCAGTCCGATTATTGCAAATATGGAATAGATTATTCTATAGTCTTTTGTATATAAATAATTGGAAAAACGACAAATCCCTATCCCTGCTATAAAGTAAGGCATTTGTGCAATTGCTCCTTTAAAACTAAGAAGATTTGGTATACTTTCTGGAATAATAATATCTCTCATTGCCATTGGTATATATGCTAGAGTAAAAAAAATAAACCAACTAAAAAAAATATTTATCCATTTGTTAATATCAACGCATGCTGTTACGAGAAAAATAAGGAAGAGTGATGGTAGATACCAATATATTGTGTAAGGAAAAATGTAAATTCTCCATATTTCTGATAGATTACCTTTATTATTTGTCCCAGGAATAATGTATTGCATTAGGAAATAGATAGTTCCCACAGTAATCATTGGTAATATTAAACGGAGAACTTTTTTTGAGATAAAAGACGAAAAATCTTTTTTTTGTGGTGGACGTAAGGCATATACCCAACCTGCAATAGCTGTAAATAATGGCATTTGAATATAATCAATCCATAGATATAGATATCGCCATGGTGATGGAAAGTTTATTTTCATTCCGCCATCGGGAGCAGAACCTATAACATGACCGGCTACAACTAATAGTATTGCAATTCCTCGCAACGTTTCTATATGGTAATCTTTCGTTTTTATTGCTTTACTCGTATCCATTCTTGTTTCTCAAAATCATATTGTTTTAATATCTTTGCAGGGTTACCGGCTGCAATACTGTAGGATGGTATGTCTTTTGTAACAACACTACCAGCACCAATTTGACACCTTTTTCCTATATGAACTCCGGCTACAATTACAGAATTGGCTCCAATATGACTATCTTCTTCAATAATAACAGGGCGTTTATCTAGTTTTTGATATTTGGAATTCAGAGATGCGTCTTTATAACCATGATTAAAACCTGCAATAAACACATGTTGCCCTAAACCTGCTCCTGATTTTATAGTTACAGGACCTAACACAACGGACCCGATTCCTATTCTTACATTATCTCCAAATATTAAATCACCTGCTCCATTATTTATTGTTGTAAAATCTTCTATAGTCGTATTTTTACCAATATCAAAACGATTCCATGGAAAAACATCAATTCTAGAACGTCTTTTTCTAATAATACTTCCTTTTCCTCTTTTATGAATAAATGGATTTATTATAATTTTGACCCAAAAACGTGGTTTAGGATTTCGTTTTGGAGTAATTGTTAATAAAATTAAACTTTTAATTTTCGAGTTTCTTTTTAGTAGTTGTATGAATGTATTCATTTTGAGGTATATTCTTCAATGTATTTATATAATTTATTAACGCTGTTTTCCCAGCTATGTGTATGTGCGAATGCGACTCTTAATCTTTCTTTATTTTTATCTTCAGCCTCTTTAATTGCGTTATCTATTGCAATAAGATATTCTTCTTTAGTGGTGGCGAGTTGTGCGTACTGAGAAAATATATGATGCATAGTCTCTGT
>OHAE01000299.1_pt1 | contig 47020 bp, 34 predicted proteins | sample 1577061 | NCBI WGS metagenome assembly OHAE01 (sample SAMEA3541535, study PRJEB24748) | human gut metagenome | biome: human gut; feature: human-associated habitat; material: faeces | place: China | collected 2012
TGGGTTTTAAGCCGCAAACGTCAGTGAAGGAAGGCGTGAAGAACTTCGTGGAGTGGTACAAGGATTACTATCAGATCTAATCCCCCTGCCCTGCCGCAATCATCTGATTGCGGCAACCCCTTCTATGTAACTTCCGTTGTCCTGACTATGTGTCGACGGAATGCACATTCATTATTTTTTATATAATATTTTGTGCTATAGACGCTATTTTTGCCTTTATACTCGCCCGCCTGAAACCAGTTTCATCCAGCCTTTTTCAGAAAAGCAAATATCCGCGCGCCAGGCACTCAAACTTTTCTGGTATCCAGACCAATTTGGTTAGCGGAAACAGCATTATATGCTGATTGATAAAAAACATTACTATCTGTAGGAATTTTCCTAAATCCAGGATATGTTAGAGCAAGCCATGCAACAGCATAAAACTGATGTATTGCTTATCAAACTAATAATTCAATCAACATACGCCCTGTGGTAGATATTATGGAAAACCTATTTTTCTTAGTGGTCGCTGCCATACTACTTGCTGTTTCCGTTTATTTCTTAATTTCTTATTTAAAAGACAGAAAGAAAACGAAACTGACGTTTAATAAACGCAAGTGGTAAGGCCCGCTTCATATTGCAATTAGATTAAGATAATATTAAGAGATAAAAAAATGATATGACAGAATGACTATTCATTCTGTGATTTGCCATGGCATAAAGGCATGAGAAAAGCACTCTTGGCTGGCCATGCTCATCATTTTCCCTGCACACAGAAATAACAAAAGCCTGCGTTGCAGGCTTTGTTTTACCTCCCGGCGCTTATCTCCGGCATCTACATCACAGTGACGGTAGCTCTTCACAAGGTAAGTTTAACTTATCGGACCTGTTTTCAACCCGCAACGGGTTTCGTGCAGGATCGTTAGGTCCATCACAAATCAAGAAAACTACGCGTACTTTATAGCTAATCGCGTTTCAAAATGCATCTCCTTGTAAGATACATAGTGAATAATCAAATTTAAACTTTCATGGCTGTCAAAAGATGATACCAATACATAGTATAATGTGATATATCTAAGAATATTTTGCTTCAGCCTCAAGTAGTTACTTTTACACAAATTTCATCTTAAACGACTTTTCTGCCAGGATGTAAGTAACGCCACAGACTAAAACCGATCTTTATTACTGGAACCTCTTCAGCATGCTAATCTGCAATATAATACCCATCTGTCTGGATACGGAATCTAAAAAGTATCCATAATCTACCTCCTGTAAACCAAAGGATAATCCGTTTGTTGAGTCATTTAACGTCAGTCTGCGGGATGAACGTCTGAATATTCACTGGTTCCTGCCGCTACAAAATGCGCAGGACAAATTCGACAAATGGTGCGGGGAATATAATGATGAGAGGCCCCATTAGTTACTCAATGGCATAACTCCGACTAATTTCATACGATGTCTCCGGAAAGAAGAAGATATCTTATTTAGCATTGTACTGAAATTTGGGGCAAAGTCATCCAAAAAAGGATGAAACAGCCCCTATTCCATACACACTTTACAAATGCAATACCTAGTATGAGCACAATTAAAAAACTATCTTTATTTCCTAATGAAAACTTTTCTAATTGCATCGATTAAACAATAGTTATCTTTTTATGAGAAGGATATTCAAAAATAAAATTCAAGCGATACCTTACAACCAACTTGTAAAAGATCAATGGGGCCGTAACACCAATGAATGTTCCTAATAAAACATGAATCAACCAACTTTCAACATGGAAGATTTTACTAAGTATTATTCTTGTACCACTAGCAGCAAGTATATGTACCAAGTAGATTATCAAACTCAGCTTACCTATATTTTCTAACCATCTGAAATTATAGCCAGATAATAATATCGACGTATTTGAAACCCAAGCAATTGATATGAGAGCGATAAGCGCAGTATATAAATTCAAAGGTAGGTAGTTATTTCCATATTGTATAAAATACAAATACTCCATTAAAACAAAAAGACAAGTCAGTACTGCAAAGGACTTATTTGACATAATTTTCATTAATATTTGGTAGTATTTACTGAACATACAACCTAAGAAAAAGAATACAGTATTCTGACTGACATAGTTGAAATGAAATCCATTACCAAAGTCACCACTACAAACATACACTACGAAAGATACGAGAAAGAAAACCGGTAAAAGCTTCAAAAAATACTTTTTATGATAAATGATCGCGCATATAATAAAAATCATAAAAAGAGCATACAGGAACCAAAACTGGGCTCTTGGATAAAGAGGAAACAACAAGACGTCAGATATACTTGTCTTTGCATTCGTATATTTCGAGAAAAAGACCTCTACCCCACCCTGTATTAAAGACCATACAGCATATGGATATATTACATTTTTAAACTTGCTCCATAAAAACACCTTCTTAGACCTGTTTTTTATTGAGCTAACAAAAAACAACCCAGAAAGAAAGAAAAAAAGTGGCATATGGAAAGAATATATAACGTTATCTAAATAATGATATATTTCAGGTGAAATATAGATCCCTGAGCTATACAACCCTCTATTGGCGTGACCAAAAACGACCAGTATAATCCCAATGCCCTTGGCATAGTCAACCCATGTTTCTCTCATACCCGCACTCTCTTTTCCTTCGATTATCATTTAGAACTATAATTATAATTAATTCATCAAAACTTCATTCCATTTAATAATGCACAATAATATTGCGCATTATTAAATGGAATGAAAAACATATAAAGATAAAAAATATAGCTTCCCCCTTCCTATCCCAACAATATAAAAGGCTCACTTATCAACACCAGTAAAATAAAAACCATTATTTAATGAGGAATTGAAAAAATACTACAAACCCTTATCTCCGTCTATACACCAATTATATAGAATATACTTAGTCATGCCCCAATGAATAGTGCCAGTTAAAACACAGCACTATTCAAATAGGGCATCTAATATATTTAAAAGACTACCCCGATGACTCGAAGAGCCTCCTGCGTATTTACAGTTTAATCATTACCAAAAAGATCACGCGTGTAAACTTTACTTTTCACATCAGCCAGCTCTTCCGCCATACGGTTAGAAATGATCACATCCGCCTCTTGTTTGAAGGCCTCCAGGTCGCGCACGACACGGGAGTTGAAGAACTCATCTTCCTGCATCACCGGTTCATAGATAATAACCGGAATACCTTTCGCCTTGATGCGCTTCATAATGCCCTGAATAGAAGAGGCGCGGAAGTTGTCCGAACCACTCTTCATGATCAGGCGATACACACCCACCACTTTCGGCTTACGAGCGAGAATAGAATCCGCGATAAAGTCTTTACGGGTACGGTTGGCATCGACGATAGCCGCGATGATATTGTTCGGGACCGATTCGTAGTTCGCCAGCAGCTGCTTGGTATCTTTCGGCAGGCAGTAGCCGCCATAGCCAAAGGACGGGTTGTTGTAGTGGTTGCCGATACGCGGATCCAGGCATACCCCTTCGATAATCTGCTTGCTGTTCAGTCCCTGGCTTTCAGCATAGCTGTCGAGCTCGTTGAAATAGGCAACGCGAAGCGCCAGATAGGTGTTAGCGAACAGTTTGATCGCTTCCGCTTCGGTGGAGTCGGTAAACAGGGTTGGGATATCCTGCTTGATCGCGCCTTCTTTCAGCAGGTCAGCAAAACGTTCGGCACGCGCAGAGCGCTCACCGATGACAATACGCGACGGGTGCAGGTTGTCGTACAGCGCACGTCCTTCACGCAAGAACTCAGGAGAGAAAATAACATTATCAATCCCTAAACGTTCTTTAATGTCGCGGGTGAACCCCACCGGGATGGTCGATTTAATGATCATCACCGCGTTCGGGTTGATCTCTGTGACATCGCGAATAACCGCTTCCACCGTAGAGGTATTGAAGTAGTTAGTCTTGGGATCGTAATCGGTCGGCGTGGCAATGATCACGTAGTCGGCATTACGGTATGCGTCGTGCTTATCCGTGGTGGCACGGAAATTTAACGGTTTTTCTGCCAGATATTCCTGAATCTCTTTATCGACAATCGGAGAGATCTTCTGGTTAAGCATATCCACTTTGGCCTGTACGATATCCAGGGCCACCACTTCGTGGTTTTGCGCAATCAGGACACCGTTCGATAAACCAACATAACCTGTACCGGAAATAGTAATTTTCATTCGATTACACTTTAATCAGTTAACTGGGTAATGGCGGCTAGCCACGAATTTAAATAATGCTGTGCGCGGTTTTACGCTGAGAAGGAAGGTAAGTCAAGTCGGTTGGTTGACCCGGCTTGTAAACGAATAAATATGACGAGTTCCATCTGGAACCCGCCATTTTAGGAAAAACAACCTAATTATTTATAAACTTCTGCAGTGGCCAGAGTATGTGCCTGCAGATCTTTCTCCGACAGCGACAGCGCGCAGTCGCCCAGCGCCGGCCAGTCAATCCCTATCTCCGGATCGTTCCAGATGATGCTCCGCTCTGACTGCGGCGCGTAGTAGTTCGTCGCCTTGTAGACAAACTGCACCGTGTCGCTCAGCGCCAGAAACCCGTGGGCGAACCCTTCCGGGATCCACAGCTGACGTTTATTCTCTGCGCTGAGCACCGCGCCCACCCATTTGCCAAAGGTTGGCGATGAACGACGGATATCCACCGCCACGTCAAATACCTCACCTTCCACGCAGCGGACCAGTTTGCCCTGAGCGTGCGGATCCAGCTGATAGTGCAGCCCGCGCAATACGCCTTTCTGGGACTGGGAGTGGTTGTCCTGGACGAATTCCACCTGGCGGCCCACCGCCTCATTAAACACCTTGCTGCTGAAGCTCTCAAAGAAGAAACCCCGCGCATCACCAAACACGCGCGGTTCAAAAATCAGCACATCAGGAATCTCTGTTTTAATAATGTTCATCTTTTGCTACCCGTTTATTTACCCAGGACTTCTGTTACCACGCGAGCCACACCCTGACGCCAGTCCGGGAGAGTCACCCCAAATGCCTGCTGGAATTTTTCATTCGACAGGCGAGAGTTGAGCGGACGCTTCGCCGGCGTCGGATAGGCCGTCGTCGGAATGCCCTTCACTTCCTGAACCGCCAGCTCGGCACCGTGCGCTCTCGCCACCTCAAACACATAGCGGGCGTAGTCGCACCAGCTGGTCTCGCCGCTGGCCACCAGATGATAGGTACCGGCCAGCGCCGGATCACGCAGCGTTTCACGGATTGCCGTCGCCGTGCAGTCTGCCAGCAGCTCTGCGCCGGTGGGCGCCCCGTGCTGGTCGTCAATGATGGAGAGCGTCTCTTTCTCACCCGCCAGGCGGAGCATCGTTTTGGCAAAGTTGGCGCCGCGGGTGGCATACACCCAGCTGGTACGGAAAATCAGGTGACGCGGGTTGCCCTGCTCCAGCGCCAGTTCACCGGCGCGTTTGGTTTCACCGTAGACGTTCAGCGGGCCGGTTGCCTCATCTTCCCGGCGATAATGGCTGCCGGCGCCGTCGAACACATAGTCCGTGGAATAGTGCACCATCAGGGCACCCAGCTTCGCCGACTCCGCCGCCAGCACCGCCACCCCTTTGTCGTTTAGCAGGTCGGAGAGCTCCCGCTCGCTTTCGGCCTTGTCCACGGCCGTGTGCGCGGCGGCATTCACCACCACGTCCGGGCGGACGGTACGCACGGTCTGCGCGATACCGTCCAGATTAGTCAGATCGCCACACAGCTCTTTATCAAAGTAATCCACCGCGACCACATCACCGAGCGTGGACAGTGAACGCTGCAGCTCCCAGCCCACCTGACCATTCTTGCCAATCAGTAATATCTTCATCTTGTTATTTTCCTTTAATGGCCGTGCGGGTTCAGTCTTCACTGAGCAGACGTTTCAGGTAGGCACCGTACTCGGTTTTCTTCAGACGCTCCGCCTGAGCCGCCACCCCTTCCGCCGACAGCCATTTATTCCGGTAACCAATCTCTTCCAGGCAGGCTACTTTCATCCCCTGGCGCTTCTCAATGGTATGAATAAACTGAGAAGCTTCAATCAGGCTGTCATGGGTACCCGTATCCAGCCAGGCAAATCCGCGCCCCAGCAGTTCCACCTGCAAATCGCCGCGCTCCAGATACATCTGGTTCAGGGTGGTGATCTCCAGCTCTCCGCGTTCAGAAGGCTTGACGTCCTTCGCCATCTCCACCACGTTGTTGTCGTAGAAGTAGAGCCCGGTTACCGCCCAGTCCGATTTCGGCTTCAGCGGTTTTTCCTCGATGGACAGCGCCTTAAAGTTCTCATCGAACTCCACCACCCCGAAGCGCTCCGGATCCAGCACCTGATAACCAAACACCGTGGCACCGGAGGTCTTCGCCGCCGCCGCTTCCAGCTTTTTACCGAAGCTCTGGCCAAAGTAGATGTTATCTCCCAGCACCAGGGCGCAGGCATCGTTGCCGATGAACTTCTCGCCAATGATAAAGGCCTGCGCCAGGCCGTCCGGCGACGGCTGGATGGCGTAGCTGAAGTTCACCCCGAACTGCGACCCGTCACCCAGCAGGCGCTGGAAGGAAGGCATATCGTCCGGTGTGGAGATGATCAGGATGTCGCGAATACCCGCCAGCATCAGGACGGACACCGGGTAGAAAATCATCGGCTTGTCATAGATCGGCAGCAGCTGCTTGGAGACGCCCTGAGTGATCGGATATAAACGCGTGCCGGAGCCGCCGGCCAGAACAATACCTTTCATCTTTACTTCCTTATTAGTTATTCAGACCCAGACGCTCACCGGCATAGGAGCCGTCCAGCACGCGCTGCCACCAGGTCTGATTGTTCAGGTACCAGTGCACGGTTTTCTCAATCCCGCTCTCGAACGTCTCCTGCGGCACCCAGCCCAGATCGCGCTGAATTTTCGCGGCATCGATAGCGTAGCGCAGGTCATGTCCCGGACGGTCGGTGACAAAAGTGATCAGATCGGCAAACTGAGAGATGTTGCCCGGCTTCTGCGCCACCACCTTGTCGAGAATGGCGCAGATGGTGCGCACCACATCGATATTTTTACGCTCGTTATGACCGCCGATGTTGTAGGTCTCGCCGCTCTTGCCTTCGGTCGCCACTTTGTACAGCGCACGGGCATGATCCTCGACATACAGCCAGTCACGGATCTGCTCCCCGTTGCCATATACCGGCAGCGGTTTACCCGCCAGGGCGTTAAGGATAGTCAGCGGGATCAGTTTCTCCGGGAAGTGATACGGACCATAGTTGTTGGAGCAGTTGGTCACAACCACCGGCAGGCCGTAGGTGCGGTTCCAGGCGCGAACCAGATGGTCACTGCCCGCTTTGGAGGCGGAGTACGGGCTGCTCGGCGCGTACGGGGTTTCTTCGGTGAACAGGTCATCGGTGCCGTGCAGGTCGCCGTACACCTCATCGGTGGAGATATGATGGAAGCGGAAGGCCTGCATCTGCTCCTCTCCAAGTCCGGACCAGTAGTGACGGGCCGCCTCCAGCAGAGTGAAGGTGCCAATAACGTTAGTCTGGATAAACGCGGCCGGGCCATCAATGGAACGGTCCACATGGCTTTCTGCCGCCAGGTGCATCACGATATCCGGGCGGAATTCGCTGAACTGGGCCGCCACGGCAGCAGCATCGGTGATATCAGTCTGGGAAAACGAGTAGCGCTCGCTCCCGGCCACCGGTGCCAGGGATTCGAGGTTGCCGGCGTAGGTCAGGCAGTCCATCACGCGGACTTCATCCAGGGTATTTTCAATGATATGACGAACTACAGCAGAACCGATAAAGCCTGCACCACCTGTTACAAGAATCTTCATGATAATCTGATCCGAAATAGTTTCTTTAATAAAAGGGCATGTCATTTTTAAATGCCCTTTTAATTTAAGAGAGAATTTAATGAAACTGTTGATATAGAAAAATATGTAATATCTTTAAATAACAAATAGTCGTTTCATTAAAGATTTAATAAATTTATGAAAGGAGATTAAGTATTTCTATTGTTTTCTTCTCCATGAGACTGCTATCCGCTCTGGACTCAACGTTCAGGCGCACCACCGGCTCGGTATTAGACGTGCGCAGGTTAAAGCGCCACTCAGGGTATTCAATACTGATACCGTCCGTTGTGTCGATGTGTGCGGCCGCCGGCTCATACTGCGCCCGGATGCGCGCTATCGCCTCCGCCGCATTTCCCAGCTTGCGGTTGATCTCCCCCGACGCCGGGAACGCCGCCTGGCGGTCCGCCACCAGCGATTTCAGCGAACTGTTCTTCAGGCACAGCAGCTCCGCCACCAGCAGCCACGGGATCATCCCGCTGTCGCAGTAGGCGAAGTCGCGGAAGTAATGGTGCGCGCTCATCTCCCCGCCGTAGATGGCGTCTTCCTGGCGCATCCGCTCCTTGATGAACGCATGCCCGGTCTTCGACATCACCGGCTGGCCCCCGCTGCGGGTCACGATGTCCACCGTGTTCCACGTCAGACGCGGGTCGTGAATGATTTTCGCCCCCGGCTGTTTCTGCAGGAACGCCTCCGCCAGCAGGCCGACAATGTAGTACCCCTCGATAAACGACGCCTCGTCATCGAACAGGAAGCAGCGGTCGAAGTCGCCGTCAAAGGCGATCCCCATGTCCGCCTGGTGCGCACGCACCGCGTCGGCGGTGTCCTGGCGGCACTCCGGCAGCAGCGGGTTCGGGATACCGTTCGGGAAATGGCCGTCCGGCTGGTGATGCACCTTGATAAAGGTCACCGGCGCCCCGGCCGCCGCGAAGCGTTTCTCCACTTCATCAATCACGTGCCCCGCCGCCCCGTTGCCGGAGTTCACCACCAGCTTCAGCGGACGGGTGAAGTTCGCCAGGTCCACGTAGCCCATCAGGTGGTCGACGTACTCCTTCAGCACCGATATCTGGCGCAGGGTCCCGCGACGCGCCGGGTCCACCGGCGGGAACTGGTTCTCCTCCGCCAGGCGCTGGATATCCCGCAGGCCGGTGTCGCCGCTGATGGGCTTCGCGTTCTCGCGCACCAGCTTCATGCCGTTGTAGTTCATCGGGTTATGGCTCGCCGTCACCTCGATACCGCCGTCCACCCCGAGGTGGAAAGTGGCGAAGTAAATCTCTTCCGTGCCGCTCAGGCCGATATCCAGCACGTCGGTGCCGGCGTCCATCAGCCCGCGGGCCAGCGCCAGCTTCAGCGACTCGCTGGTGAGGCGCACATCGCCCCCCACCACTATCTTCCCGGGTTTCAGAAATTCGCCGTAGGCGCGGCCGATACGGTAGGCGATGTCCTCGTTCAGCTCCTCGCCCAGTTCACCACGGATGTCATAAGCCTTAAAGCATGTTAACTGTGTCATTCTGCGTTTTGTCCCGAAAAATTAGCAACGACCATACTGGTCTTTAATACGAATAATGTCGTCCTCGCCGAGGTACGACCCCGACTGGATCTCCAGCACTTCCAGCGGAATGCGGCCCGGGTTTTCCAGGCTGTGCTCGGCGCCAATCGGAATAAAAGTGGACTGGTTCTCGGTCAGCAGGAACTGCTTGCCGTTGACCGTCACCTGGCCGGTGCCGGCGAGAATGACCCAGTGCTCGGCGCGGTGGTGGTGCATCTGCATCGAGAAGGCGCCGCCCGGTTTCACGGTGATGCGGTTGACGTTGAAGCGCGGGGTCTGGACCACCACGTCGCAGCGGCCCCAGGGACGGTAAATCTCGCGGTGGCGCTTGTACTCGCTGCGCTGGTTCTGCTTGAGGAACTCGACCGCCTTCTTCACGTCCTGGGAACGCTCGCGGTTCATCACCAGCACGGCGTCCTTGGTGCTGACAATCACCAGATTCTCCACGCCGATGGCCGCCACCAGCTTCTCGTCGCTGTTGATGTAGCAGTTTTCGCTGTTGTGCACCCACGCGTCGCCGCTGAGGACGTTACCCTGCTCATCTTTCGGGCTGACCTCCCACAGGGCGGACCAGGAGCCGACGTCGCTCCAGTCGGCATCGAGACCGACCACCACCGCGTCGGCGGTTTTCTCCATCACCGCGTAGTCCACGGACTCGTCCGGGCACTCGCAGAAAATGTCATGCGGGATGCTGATGAAGTCGCTGCCGTTATCGGCGGCATTGACCGCGGCCTGGCAGGCTTCGAGGATATCCGGGCGGAATTTGGCCAGCTCGGAGAGGTATTTTTTGGCGCGGAACATAAACATGCCGCTGTTCCAGTAGTACTCCCCGGAGGCGAGGTAGGCCTCAGCGCGCTCGCGGTCCGGCTTCTCCACGAAACGGGCCACCTGGTACGGAGTATGGGCGCTGTCGGTGAGGGCCACACCGCGCTGGATGTAGCCGTAGCCGGTTTCCGGGGCGTTCGGCACGATACCGAAGGTGACCAGATGGCCTTCATCGGCATACTGCTCGGCGACGCGGATGGCGTCGTGGAAGACCGGCTGGTTATTGATGATATGGTCGGCGGCGAGGACCAGCATCAGCGGGTCATCGCCGTGACGGGTGGCCTGAAGGGCCGCCAGGGCGATGGCCGGGGCGGTGTTGCGCCCGACCGGCTCAAGAATAATGTTGTTGGACAGCTTGTTAAGCTGGCGCAGCTGTTCGGCCACCAGGAAGCGGTGCTCTTCGTTACAGATGACCATCGGTTCATGGATTTCAAGGCCCGAGAGTCGGGTGATGGTTTCCTGCAGCATGGAGTTCTGCCCGAACAGACGGAGGAACTGTTTCGGGTAAAGCTCGCGAGACATCGGCCAGAGACGACTGCCGGTACCGCCAGCCATTATCACAGGAAGTAACATATTAATTTCCTTTAATTAAAACCCTGTTATTTAACACCCAGTAATTTACTGAGGCCAGAAGCAGATTAATATAGGCGTACAAGATAATAAATATGGCAAATTCTTAAAAAGGTTAAAAATTAGATATTAGAAATATTTTTAGAAAGGAAATGCTTAAGGTCAGGTTGCAACATTAAATATAAAATTAAAAACAGTCAGGCCAAATGGCCTGACTGTGTGAAGAAATTTATTCCAACCATTCTGTGTGGAATACACCTTCTTTATCAGTACGCTTATAGGTGTGCGCACCAAAGTAATCACGCTGCGCCTGAATCAGGTTAGCTGGCAGAACTGCGGAACGGTAGCTGTCGTAGTAGGCAATTGCGGCAGAGAACGTCGGTACCGGAATACCATTCTGCACGGCATAAGCCACGACATCACGCAGCGCTTGCTGATAGTCATCAGCGATCTGTTTGAAGTACGGCGCCAGCAGGAGGTTAGCAATGCCAGCGTTTTGCGCATAAGCATCGGTGATCTTCTGCAGGAACTGCGCACGAATAATGCAGCCAGCGCGGAAAATCTTAGCGATCTCGCCGTAGTTAAGATCCCAGTTGTATTCATCAGAAGCAGCACGCAGCTGGGAGAAGCCCTGAGCATAGGAGACGATTTTACCGAGGTACAACGCGCGACGCACTTTTTCGATAAATTCAGCTTTATCACCGGCCGGCTGGGCCTGCGGACCACTCAGCACTTTCGAAGCAGCTACACGCTGGTCTTTAAGCGAAGAGATGTAACGAGCAAATACGGACTCGGTGATCAGAGACAGAGGTTCGCCGAGATCCAGTGAGCTTTGGCTGGTCCACTTGCCGGTACCTTTGTTTGCAGCTTCATCAAGAATGACATCAACGAGGTACTTACCTTCTTCATCCTTCTTGGTGAAGATATCTTTGGTAATATCGATCAGGTAGCTGCTAAGTTCACCTTCGTTCCATTCGGTGAAGGTTTGCGCCAGCTCTTCGTTGGAAAGTGCCAGACCGCCTTTCAACAGCGCATAGGCTTCAGCAATCAGCTGCATGTCACCATACTCGATGCCGTTATGAACCATCTTCACATAATGGCCAGCACCGTCAGCACCGATATAGGTCACACATGGCTCACCGTCTTCAGCAACCGCAGCAATCTGCTTCAGAATCGGAGCAACTAACTCATAGGCTTCTTTCTGACCACCAGGCATGATAGAAGGCCCTTTCAGAGCGCCCTCTTCACCACCGGAAACACCGGTACCGATAAAGTTAAAACCTTCGGCAGACAGCTCACGGTTACGACGGATGGTGTCCTGGAAGAAGGTATTGCCGCCATCAATGATGATGTCGCCTTTATCAAGGTAAGGCTTAAGGGAATCGATGGCGCTATCGGTGCCAGCCCCGGCCTTCACCATCAACAGGATACGGCGTGGTGTTTCGAGGGATTCAACGAACTCTTGTACTGTATAGTAAGGAACCAGCTTCTTGCCTGGATTTTCGGCAATAACTTCTTCGGTCTTTTCACGGGAGCGGTTGAAAACGGAGACGGTATAACCACGGCTTTCGATGTTCAGCGCAAGGTTACGCCCCATCACTGCCATACCGACAACCCCGATCTGTTGCTTGGACATTACATACTCCTGTCAGGTGTGGTCACTGCGACATACTCGCAGTTTAAGTGATCACTATGGTAGCGCAAAGATGACAAATATAATAGAGAAAGGACATTGAAAAATCAGAACTGAACTGGGCTTATACAAGGTTAAAAACACTATAAAAAACAATTAATAAGCGCTTTATAAATAAAAATAAAGCATGCACATTCTGAACACATTACTAACTGAAGAATCAGATTTACCAACAAGTCTCTGAAAAAGGGATATTTTGATAGATTTTAACCTCAACAAAAAAGATTAAGTATCATAATTCGTACAATTCAATATGCAGACTTATTAATAAACCCTTTAAAAACAGTTAGAAAAATTATTTTTAAATCCAACCAAATACTCCACCCACGGATATATAGCAGATCGTACTCAATTCTTTTCTCCATTTTTTCAAGCGTATCCGTTTCACCTCTCCATCCATTAATTTGTGCAAGACCAGTAATACCAGGTTTAACTTTATGCCTCAGCATATATCCTTGAATTAAAGATCTATATTGTTCGTTATGAGCAACGGCATGAGGTCTAGGTCCAACAACAGACATTTGGCCAAAAAGAACATTAAAAAATTGAGGTAATTCGTCCAAGGAAGTACTTCTTAAAAATCTACCTACTTTCGTTACCCTGGTATCATTCTTAGTTGCTTGTTTAACACTGCTGTCATTTTCCATAACCGACATGCTTCTAAATTTCCAAACTTTAATAGGTTTACCATCCATACCATATCGTATTTGTCTAAATATAACTGGCCCAGGTGAGGTAAACTTAACGGCACATGCGATGACAATCAGAATCGGCGAAATAATAAAAAGAATAATCGATGCAACAATTATATCCTCAAGTCGCTTAAAAACCATATTAATGCCATTCAAAGGCGTATCGAAAAGAGGAACGACAGGAACTCCGTTAATTTCCTCAGTACGTGACTGCAGAATATTGAATGTGAATATATCCGGTATTAATAAAACAGAACAAGTAGTATTAGTTAATTGAGAAATAACATTTTTAATTATCGCTTCGTCCTTCATGTTTAAAGCGATATAAACTCTATCAATTCTACCATCTTTTGCTTCATGAATTAGCGCATCCAAATTTCCACCATAAGGAACACCATCTAAATCTATTTGCGCATTATCATCATATATTCCCTTAACTACAAAACCTAACCAAGGCTCCTCCATAAACCCTTTAAGTAAGTTGATACCTACAGGAGTTGCCCCAACAACAGCAACAATACGGTTGTTATAGCCTAATTTTCTTAGAAATCCTGCACATAATCGAATTCCAGAGCGGCAAAAAACAAACCCCACCGTAACAAAAACAAACCAAATTATTAACACATGAAATGGAATATCGAAAGATGGCGTAAGTGATACTATACCCAGTGTTAATAAAAAACTAAGAGACCAATTTTTAAGGATAAGAATTAATTCAGTTGAAATTTTAACACCACGCCAAGAACGATAGAAGTCAGTAATACCACCTATCATTTGGAAAATCACTATTACCGACAAAGCAATTACAAGATCTTTATATCCGAAGTCAACCCCACTGAAAACACACACTAAATATAAGCCAAGGAAAACAATAGATATATCTGAAAATCTTTGAACCATTGATATTAAAGATGCATTAGCATTTGCACGAGCACGATGCGTGAAAGTTTTCATAGAAATCTCACCATAACCATGGCAGGGTATTGTTTAAGCATATATATCTTTTAACCCCAAAGCTTTTAATAAGTGATTTTTTTAGATTCCTGAAATTTTAACCACTTGTCATTAATGAAATTATCCATTTCGTTTTTAAATCGTAATGATGAAAATCTAAGAGAATTCAAACGACAGTTTTCAGGTTCGAAAATTTCAACATTTCGTTCGAAAGCATTTACTTGACTAATAATTGATTCAATGGTTTGTTCACTGAAAAATAAACCTGTTGGATTGTCTACTCCTAAAGGACGGATTGTTTCCAGTGAACCTCCTTTTCCAAATGCAATAACAGGGGTCCCGCAAGCCTGAGCTTCAACGGGGGTTATACCGAAATCTTCTTCCGCTGCAAAGACGAAAGCTTTTGCATTTTGCATATGCTCTAACATAATATGATTTGGTTGATATCCCAAGATTTCAACGTTTTTTGAAGCTTTAGACTTTACCTTACCTATTTCACTGCCATCACCTATAACAATCAGTTTTTTTTCAGGCATTTTAGAAAACGCTTCAACAATCAAGTCTATACGCTTATATGGTACCATTCTTGATGCAGTAAAGTAATAATCTTCTTTTTTATCATTAAGAGTAAATCGTTCTACGTCTACAGGAGGGTAGATGACCGTGGACTCACGATTATATACTTTTTTGATACGCCTAGATATAAACTGGGAGTTTGCAATGAAATGATCAACTCCATTTGCCGTTCGATAATCCCAAAGCCTAATTTTATGCAATAAGTATTTTACAATAGAAGCTTTAATTCCTTTATTAAAGCCAGCTTCCCGTAGATATTGGTGTTGTAAGTCCCATGCATAACGTATTGGTGAATGGACATAACTTATGTGTAATTGATCTGGACCGGTTAAAATACCTTTAGCAACAGCATGACTACTAGAGAGAATAATATCATGTGAAGAAACATCCAATTGCTCAATCGCTAAAGGCATTAATGGCAAATACTTTTGATAATTGTTTTTGGATTTTGGTAAATTTTGAATGAATGATGTTACTGCGTGTTTTCCATGTAATTCATTCCGAGCTTCAGGTTGCAAAAAATCGACAATAGAGTATAGTTCTGATTCTGGAAAAATATCCAGAAATTCTTTTATTACACGTTCAGCACCTGCATAAGTTACCAGCCAATCTGCAACAATTCCAACATTCGGTTTTTGTGACATAACAAATCCTAACACATCATAAAATTTTGTTAAAAGGTTCTATATCATAGAAAGACAGTATTAAACCTACGTTTACCAGCAACCTTTACTTTTAAGGGAACTTATAATTGGTTTTTCATCCCAATTATACTTATAAATACCAAACCCCGGTTCTGTAGGATGTGAATTATTTGGTAGCCCATCCCGTATCTGATAAATAATGACGGCAGAAATACCAATTTTCTTTGCATCACAAATAGCATTAGTAATAAATTGGCTTTGTGATTTTTCACTAACACCTTTATTAGAGCTTGCTGTGCTCCAGCCTATTTCTGTAATAAAAAGAGGTTTATTAGAGAATCCTCTACTCTGTTTAACAAGACTAGATGCATATTTTATTTGTGACAAATAGGCCCAGTAGCCATTATATGGTGGGGTCCTATATACAACATAAGGATGAATACCGATTACATCAGTATAGTTGACCATATCCTGAGACAAAAAGACTCTCAAGAAATCCTCAGAAGTAAGCCCCAACTCTTTATTAAAGGCACCATTAGAAAACTCACCCGTAATGATAACAGACGCAGGATTTATTTTTTTTATGACCGGATACGCAGCTTTAACTAATATCTTATAATCGCGAACGCTACCTACTGAAGTTGCTCCGGCTGTACCATTCCATTCATTCCATATTTGATAATATTTAACGCGTCCTTTAAAATGATTCACCACATATGATGCATATCTGACATAAGCATCAATGCTGTCTTTATCTGTCGGTTTATCTCCATTTTGATAATTCTTATTGCCATAAGCTAGTATTAAAATAGGCTCTAAACCTAATTTTTTTTGCTCATTTATTACTTCATCCCATTTTTTCGGGATTGCTAATTGGCCTTTATTGATTTCAACATCGCGCCATAAAGCATCCATTCTTACATACCTAATACCTGCCGCTTTTATTTTGGTATTGGCTGTATTTGGGTTTAAAGAAGAAGGATTGTTTGACAATAAATGAGCCGCAATTCCAAGGTTAAATTCTTGCGCATAACTTACGGAGAAATAACACACACAGCAAATACATACAAACCATTTTGACATATAAGCCTCATCTGCATAGCAGATAGATTATTTAAGATTATTGAGATAGCTTGTAATATTGGTATACAAAACAGGTAATGAAAAGTCTTTAATCGCCTTCTCTTTCCCTTTATTGGCAACAATTTTATATTTATCTTTATCAAGATAAATGTCATTGATTGCTTTATTAAGCCTTGTTATATCTCCTGGCGGAACTAATATGCCATAAGATTCATTATTGATTATTTCAGGTACACCACCAGAATCAGTCGCGATAACAACACGACCGGCAAGCATCCCCTCAACGACAACTCGTCCAAATGGTTCTGGAGAAGTTGAAGAATGTATAAATACACTACACCATGAAAGATGGTCTTTAATATCTAAAGAGAAAGGACAAAACTCTACTCTATGTTGCAAATTATAATCTGATACCAGTTTTTTTAAATAATTAAAATAGTCATCCTCTCCGAAATTTGCAGAACCAACAATTCTGAGTTTTACGAATTCGAGATCTTTAATTGCTTCGATTACAATATGCTGACCTTTCCAAGGAGATATGCGACCTAAAGATAATATATTTAAATACTCACCATGGAAATCAATTTCACTAATATCTAAAAATTCATTGCTGTTAACCGCATTTAATATAACTGTACATTGTTTACTATTACCCCCAGACGATACAAAGCACTCTTTGGTATAAGAAGAATTTGCAATGACATTTGTATGGAATATTTTTGTAAAATTAATAACAGTTTTTATAACTATTGGCGAAAAATTATCTTTTGTCAGTGCGTCTCGCAAGTGAAGGATGACCTTTCTTTTGATACCCAGAAGACTTAAAGAAGATATTACATACGATTTAAAAGAATTTGTATATACGATGTCATACTGCTTCAATAGTTTTCTGATGGTAAATAATCTTAAAGCCAATGAAAAAGCAGACTTGCAAACCTTTAATATACTAACATCTCTTTTTAATGGATATAATATTTTTTCTAAATCATATAGTTTTACATCCACATTTTTGTCTTGAAGCATTTTGTAAAACTCACCATCTCCGAAGAGTAAAACTGAGGAGTTTTCTTTCAAGTAAAGAGCTATATCAAATAAAGAAAGTTGAGCCCCCCCAATACGAGATGTATGGTCAACAAATATTGTTTTCTTCATGATAGTTCCTATTTATTAGTGCATATTCTTTTAATACGCATAGAAATATGATCACCAAAATTTTTCCATGTATTATTTTTGATAAAGTTAGACAAATTATCAGGTTTTATATCTTCTATATTTTCTATTAGGCTGGAAATTTCAGAATAATCAGAAAAAGTCTTGCATACCCCTTCTTTTTCCAGATCTTTGAATGCCCCAACATCAGGTCCAATAGCAACTCCACCTAAAGCAATGGTATCCATTAATGCACCAGAACTTGAAATAGAACCTGACTTGTAAGGAAAAAGCACGCACTTACTGTCTTCAATTAGCACAGATAATTCTGAAAAATCGACTTTCCTATTGTGTATTTCAATATTATTCGGGCAGTACTTCAAAAGTTCCTGAAAATAACTTTCGTTTTTACACCTGCCAATTATTAGCATTTTATCGATATTTATTCTTTTTGTAGAACTATAGAACATTAGAAATTCAAGTATTCCTTTATAAGGTTCTATAGTTCCCCAAATAATTGCATCATACTTTTTACTTTCTTTATTAATTCTGCGGGATTCTGATTTGTTATTATTTATCAACGAGTCATTAATGGGATGATGTGAAAATATAATTTCGCCTTTAATAGCTTTATTATCTCTTAAAAAAACCTCGGCCTGTCTAGAATGAGTGATAATTATATCACTTTGATTATATAATAGGTTTAACATCAACTTAACTAGTATATTTCTTCCTTTATGCGGGAAAATATTATGCATTATCCATATAACTTTTACATTCCTTACTCTCAGAATGATAAAAATACAAACAGCGATAAAAAATTGTATTATAGCAAATCTTTTAATCGCAACATTCTCTATCCAATTCAAAATTACAACATCATTTTTAAATGATGAAAAAAATAAATCTAAAATATCTACAGAAAATTTAGATTTTTTATTGATATTAAAATCAGCACTTAGGGAATTGATAAATTCCTGACAATAAGGATTGTTAACTACTTTTCTTTCATTATTTCGTGGTGGCGGATAAAAATATATATTCATTATGTCACTTATCCTTTGCTTTTGCTTTCTTTAAAGCGAGAATGTTAATAAAGAAATAGTCTTTCAATGAAATATTATATTTCTTGCGCTTCGCCAACCAATATAAAAAATTATAAAAATAGCTTTTCCCATTAAAGAAACCACTATAGGCTAAAGTATGAATATTTTTTTTCCTTTTTAGTTTATTTAAATCTTTTAAAATTATTTGTTTTATTAATTCATCTTGTTCTTGAAGATTACAGCATTGCGATAAAAACTTATTATACCAATCATATTCATATATAATTGCTTGTAGCTTCAACTCAACAGAACCAGAAGATGAAATAGTTATTGGACTTCGTCTATAGTTTAATAAAGCCTTATTAATGTGAATGATCCCATTATCGCGCATTGCTTGATATGCAGTAATATCATCTGAGGCCCACGCTAACTTATTATAAAAAAAACCATTATTTTCAATGAGGAAATTACGTTTATATACAAAATCAGAAATAAACTGTTGACGAAAGCCATTTAATCTATGCCACATGTTATCTAACAAAGATTCACGTTGTGGCCAACTTTGAGTTAATGATATGATAGCCGAATTTTCATCAATTATGTTTGATCTACAATGGAATACGTTAGACTCTGGATACTCTTGGATCGTTTTATAAAACTCTTCGAGGTAATGCTTGTCCAAGGTATCATCATCACCCATGAGAATAAAATATTCACCAGTTGCAAATGAAAGACACTTATTCCAGTTTCCTATAACTTCTTCGGCTCCATAATTCTTTTCATTTGTTGAATAAATTATACGTTCGTCATTAAATCTACTTACAATAGTGTCTAAATCTTCTGGAGAAGCATCATTTACAATGATCAGCTCGAAATTTGTATATGTTTGATTAAGTATACTCTCTATACAATTATATAAATATTTAGCCTTGTAAGCTGGTATGCCTATCGAGAATTTAATGTCACTCATTCTATTACCCATTATTAATTGATATTTTAAGAATATTATTTTTTAAGCTTATTAAGCCTACTAAGATTATCCATTTCTAAGAGATAAAAAGAAATACATATTGGAATTATGTCTTTGAATATCCAAGAAGAAGTTACAGACACGCATGCAATATAAATGATAAACATTTTTGCATAGACAATATCTGAGGAGACAGATTGTTTAGCCGCGCGCAGGAACATTAGTATATATAAAAATAACCCAATAAACCCAAATCGAATGAAGACTTCAGCATATCCAACATCACTCAAGAAATAAGCAAACTGTTCCTTAATGTTTACTTCTTTATGACCATATAGGGATTCTACATGTGGAACGCCATTACCAAAAATATCAGTAAATATATTTTTAGAATAGGAAGTTAAAAAATATTGATATTCTAAAAGCCTGACATTCTCGTTACCTGTATTGTGTTCTTGCAACTGTTTGGTACTGATGTAGATTAGCCTACTGACCAAACCATCATCGTTAATGTTAATATTAATCCCATTTACTATAATAACGAGAGTAGCCAGAGCAACTATCATCCAAAGCCATTTTGTTTTTCTTAATAAATATACAGCAGAAATCAAAAAGCTAAACAGAATCATTTGGCGTGCCACTTGCAATATAATTATTGCAAATAAAAACACGAAACACACAAGCCATTTTACATTTCTTTCATAAACATATTTAGTCACAGCAATAAAAAAGCCAAGGACTAAAAAACCCTTACCTTCCAATGATAGCCTAAATATACCACGACTATCATCAATACCTGCATCAGGGTCGGAACTGAATATCACTTGTGGTGCTTTTATCATACCATAACACCATAAAACAATATAAATACAGCAAAAAAGAAATGCAATTCTCTCTAATTGTTCTTTTTCTGGCCTTACTTTCATTAAAAGGAAAAAATATATTAGACCTAAATATGGTGCCGTAGCCCTAAAAGATAATATTATATCCTGCCCCCAAAATAGTAAGGAACTGAACATGGAAAATACGATAATTAAAAGTAAAAGACGAAATGGGATTTCATATTTAGATTTTCTCTTTATTTTAAAGAGACTTGGCATCAAATAAACGATCAATCCCGAAATCATTGCAAAAAACAATAATTTTGCAATTGTCACATTAATGCTAATATAATGATAGAATTGATAAAAAATCACGGGATATACATATAGCATATAGATCCCGATATTGTTTTTGTTTATTTTCATCACAAATCTCTTTAAGTAATTTTATTATTTATTATTATGCTTTAAAATTTCGACATTACCAATAGCATCCATTTTCAATTTTTGTAAAACCCTCAACTTTTGTATTTTGTCCTGGCCGTATCCAATGGTCATTATAAAACTTACTAATTTGTGGCAAATCATCCCACCGCTTTCCTTTAATTCCAAATAGAACTTGGGTCCATCCTGCTAGATGAATAGATTGCTTACCTAAATTCTTAACAAATGATGCTAAAGGCAAACCGTAAGCGCCACAGCCAATTATTGCAACATCGAAATCAATTTTTTTGATATCGCTTTGCATTTTTTCTAACGCTTCGAACCAATTTTTAAATTCAGTTTTCTTATCTAGCATCGAAACTATTGGTTTGTATGTCAGTAGTTCGAAGTTAGGTAATACATCTGTGTCTGACCATATTTTTTCCCGATTCGCATATTGTCTTTTTATTTCATCAATGAATGGATGGATAACTAAAACTTTACGCCCTTCTAATTTTTTGGTCCATGGTCGATTATATAAAAAAGGGGCGTAGTAACCATCTAAGTCAACTTTAACTGAATTTACTAAATCTTGGGCAAAATACTTTTCATTATAAATATAACTGCCAAGCACGTCGATATTTTTAATTGCCTGATGATAAACTTGATAAAAATTTTCTAATAATGAGCTATCATTAGGGAAGAAGCCGGCATTACTGCATAATGAATCGATTTTTATCTTCCACCACAGAGTTGGTTTTTCACCTCGAAAGTAATCAACATAATCTTTTAAACTGTAGGATTCTTGTTTATTACATAAATGAGATACTAGTGCATTCAATTCAATAGTGCCAAATTTAGCTACCATAACTGGTTTTTGGCTTGCAATGATCTTTGAAATATAATCATTTGCCTCTTGGCCATTTAGTTGCACATAACCATCATATAATTTCGTCCCCTCTTTTCGCCCAGTCCCATAGACTATTAATTTTCTGATAATTCTAAAAATCACCATGGTTTTAACCTTTAAGTATCATTTAAATTTATCGAGCACTGGGAAAGGAGCAACCGATAATAAGTTATCTTGCATTTTTTTAAGATCTGTCGTGATCTTACTAATGTTGGCATGTTTTACAAATGCCGATTCATAATCATTTATTAAAGATTCATAGTCCTCAAAACCATCATATGGTTTAATGCCCACAGAATCAAAATAATCATAGAATTTTATACCATCAGTATTTATATCATTATGTTTAATCCACAATGTTGGTATATCATATGCTTGGGCCACAATGACTCCATGCAGAGAAGTTGATAGGATATATTCACAAGAAATTATCTCATCGACAACAAACTCTATATCTTTAGTTTTCAGATCTATAACTTTTATATTTTTATTGCTTCTATATTTATTTTTAAAATAATCATAGTCTTTAAGATGAGGTATAATACCCACCTTATAATGTTTATTCTTTTTAGGGCAATACACCCTTGGTAAAAGTAAGCCCGGATCACCCCAAACAGAACAGTATGGGAATCCTTCTTTCATAAGCTTTTCTGCCGAAAATCTACCTCTCACCGCATGCAATGTACCACCTTCGGCCCTCTCAAAATTGTTCATATAGCCGCTACCCCAAACAGAAAAGTTACTACGTGAACGATCAAGTAAAGAGCCTATTCCTAATACAACACTCTCACGCCTATTATAGGGTAACATCCGATTAAAATCGTATTTTTTGAAAGTTAAAATACATTTTGCCAATGACCTTAATTCTTTATAGTATGATGGTGTCTTATAGTTTCTATATTTTACAGGTAGCCCCGATATTTTTGATATCAGATAAGGATTAAGTGCATCACCAAAGTTTTCAATATTACACCAATGTACTTTAACTTCTTTCATTGTATTAACCTTTCTTTTTAAGAATTTTTAAAAATTTATTAAATAAAAAAGCTCGCTCTTCGTTTGTTATACCAATTATAATAATTGTTGTTATCGTACAAATTAAACAAAGCATGGATATAAATATAAACGAGACTACACCCTGCCCTTCTAACAAATAATTTTTAGCTAATATTGGAATAACTGATGCAATTATAGATACACTCATACAACTAAAAATTACTTTTTTGAAGTAAATAGTTATTCTTGTTTTTAATAATTCTCGGTAGATCAATAATCTGACTGCTACACAAATTAATGAAAGGATACAAGTAAGAATAACTGTAATTTCAGGTGATAACCCAAAACTTAATAACATGTATGCAAGAGGGACAGATGTCAGCAGGATGCAACCAACAATCGTTTGATATTTTCTTATTTTACCTGTTGCTTGGATGGCAGAAGTTACTGTGCCAGAAATAGTTTCAATCAAAATATTTACAATTACTAACTGACAAAATAATACCGTATGAGGAGGAATATTAATTAACCACCACTTCAATATAATATCTGTCTCAAGCAGAAATGGAAGTGCAACCACAAACATAAAATAGTACGTAACACGTGAACTTAGCAGTACAATATTTTCCATTTCATTATATTTACCCTCAGCATATAACTTAATTATATGAGGGTTTGCGGCCATCTGAACGTTGCCAACAAACGTGGTAACTTGAGCCTTTATCTGATAAGAAATACTTCTTGCAGCGTTAACCACAGGACCAAAAAATATATTCAATGTTATATTAATTCCTTGGTCTACCATTATATTTGCAATTGAAGTGAAGGAATTCCAGCCAGCGTAGCTAGTTAATTCTGAGAATATTTTTTTTTCTTTCACAAGCATTAACTTAGTTTCTATAAATGCTAACTTGCAAAAAATATAGTACCAAAAAGTTATTACCACAGAAACAAATAGCATTAATAATGCATAAAGTTCCAGTTTATCAAATGAAATATATACAATTGTAAAAGCCAAACAAAGTTTAAGCAACGCCTCAATGATACTACTCCAGGCAAAAAAGCTCATTCTTTCCTTAGCAATAATAAAAGATGTAAATGGCACTCTAATGAGTGTAAAAATAAATGTGAAGATTGACGCATGATATACAAATTTCGCTGCATCATATCGTTCAGCAGGAATATTTAAATGATTACTGACAAACCAATAGCCAATTGTCTCTGCTAGTATAAAGATGATGATTGCGAAGGATAGATATATAATAAACGTTGCTGAAAATAGTCCTTTTAGTTTTTCACTATTACCTTTACCTATCTCATATGAAAAAAATCTTTGAGATGCGCTAGCCATAGTGTTGCTGATAAAAGAAAACATCAATACAACACCACCAGTAACATTATATATGCCAAAATCTGTAACACCTAAAGTATTTAATACAACTCTCGACATATACAAATTTACTAGCAGCATTATGCTCATGCGTATATAAAGCATGAAAGCATTTTTCGCGACTTTTTTACCACTCATCTTTGTGTCCGCGGTTAATAGTTATAACATTTATATGGTTTTTACCTATTAAGAAAAAATCAGGTAAGGCATATCTTTCAATGTTGATATGCCCCCTTTTGATTATTTTTTATCTGTATAGCTATAACCGTAATGATTGTACCCGTAACTATAGTAACTACTTGCTTTTTTAACTACTCCATTTAAAATACATCCTTTAACTTTCACGCCGCTTTGTTCAAAACGTTTATAACTAACTTCAATCTCTTTCGCAGTATTTAATTCAAATCTTGCAATTAGCATTGTTGTCCCCGCATAATTGCCAATTATTGCTGCATCAGTTACTGCTAGAATAGGCGGCGTATCAATAATGATTAAGTCGTAATTGTGATTAGCCCAATCTAAAAGTTCATTGAACTTCGAGTTCATCAATAATTCAGCTGGATTTGGAGGTACTATACCTCGTGATATAAAATCAAAACCAGGCTCTTTCAATCGTTTAACAGCCTTATCGACGGTTACTGTACCTGAAAGTATTCCTGACAACCCATTGTCGTTTGATACATTAAATAATTTATGCGTATACCCTTTGCGTAGATCCGCATCGACGAAGAGTACTTTCTTCCCAGTTTGCGCGATTACTGCAGCTAAATTAGTACTAACAAAAGTCTTACCTGCGTTCGGGCTAGCACCAGATATCATAAGGATTTTGTTGCGTGATTCTAACATTGCAAAATGAAGGCTTGTTCTTAATCCCCTTATAGCTTCTATTGCAAGATCTGCAGGGTTCTCTACAGCTAAAAATCCAGCAGAATATTCACTATTAGCTTTCTTTTTAACACTAATAGTTTTTGCTGCCTGCATTGCTTGTTTAGAAAAGGCTTCTGCTACAGGAATACTAGCATAGACATTAATCCCGATTTCTTCTAGTTGCTCTGGTGACTCAATCCCTCTTCTAAGGAAGATTTGTAAAAAGACCAGTCCAATTGACACAACCCCACCACCTATTATCCCAAGAAGCACAATAATGGCTTTTTTAGGTTTTATTGGCTTTGGCTGAGTAACGGCATTGTCGATAATTCTCACATTTCCAATGGCACTGGATTTGGCAATGTTTAATTCTTGCTGTCTGTTCAACAACTGCATGTATACAGCTCGGCCAGACTCGACATCGCGACTTAAACGGAGTATTTCCTGTTGCGTTTCTGGCATAGCAGCCACACGCTTATTTAGTTTTCCTTTCTCATCCTGTAATGTTTTCCTTTTTTCCATCAATGCCTTATATGTAGGATGCTCTTTTGTGTAAAGTTGTGATATTTCTGACTCTCTAAATGTCAATTCATTTAATTGATTATCAACATTTACAATTTGATCCAATACTGATTTAGCTTCTAAGGATAGATCAACTGAATCATTTTGGCGTCTGTAAAGATTTAATTTATCTTCTGCATTATCCAATTCATTTCTAACTTTAGGTAATTGAGCGCTCAGAAACTCTAAACTTTTTTCATCTTGCGCAGCTTGTCTAGATATGTTCTGAGCTAGATAATTATTACTAATACTATCAATAATATCCTCAATTAGTTTTGGATTATCACCTATTAAAGATAATATTAATATCCCCGTGTCTTTTCCTTGATCAGAAACTGTTAATTGTTCTTGGATATCCGAAATTGCTTTCAGTTTGCTAACATAGGATACTGTAAAAGAAGTGCCGGGTTGAGCAGATATACTGTCAACTTTGATCGAAATGCCTTTCTCCTCAACTAATTCTCCAACAACACCTTTAAACTTGAAGTCATCCGTTTCAATTATATAATTTTTTTCATCCTGAACTATCAAGTTAACCTGAGGAGTATCACCGTCCTTTTTCGGTATGTAGAGATTGGAAATTTTAACTTCTGACTCTTTTTTACCAGAGATTCTTGCCCAACCTCGTCCAAATAGAGGAAAATAATTCTCTTGCACACGAATTTGTAAATTCAAGTCATCGACAGTTTTACCTAAAATCATTCGTGATTGTAACAGCGCAATCTCCGGAGCGGATTGTGGCTGACTATCAGGTAACATTTGACTCAAATTACTTAATATGGCGTTCGCTTGTTTTTGCTCTACTTGGACCAACGCGTCAGCTTGATAAATTGGGGTTGAAAAAATAGCATAGACTAAGGCTAATAACGTAAATAATGCAGTTATTGAAATAATTAGCTTACGATGATCAATTAACTCACCGATGATACGGCCTAAATCTATTTCATCTGCTTCTTTTGTATTGGTTTGTTTATTTCCCGATGACATGAAATTGTTCCTGATCTTATGAGCTTAATTTTTCAATCCAGCTATCGCCAGCTAGTTTGATTAATTGATATACAGATGCGAATGCTTCGTCACTTTTACGATACGGATCAGGAATCTCCCGATGATTCATCCAATGACCAAAAAGCATTGTTTTACCTCTAGCTTCAGGAGCTAACTTTCCAATTTCTTCAATATGAGTTTTATCCATGACTAATATCAACTCATATTTTCTCGCTAATTCAGATGTAAATTGTCTAGCTTTATGACCCGCTAGCGAGAGATCGTTTTGCAAACTTATTTTTTCAGCACTCGGATCTGCGGAACGATCCACTAATGCTCCAGTTCCGGCCGAGTCTATTTTTTTTGTCGGTAGATATTTTCGCAAGTATCTTTCACCAATGGGAGAGCGACATATGTTCCCTGTACAGACGACAAGAATTGAATCAAACATTTATGGCCAATCCTTAATGAATTTTGCGGTTTCAGTCATATCGTGTACACCAGAAATAGTTGGTACAAGTTGCGAAATTACGCGATTCCAACGAACCAAAGGTGCAGTTGTCACATACACAATATCATATGGTTGTAACTGAAACTCAGTGCCAAGAACCATAGCAGAAGCATCTTGCGCATTAAGTTGATAAACATTTGCTATTTTACCCTGCTTATCACCTTTTAGTTGGCGAATGACAAATACCCCTGTGGCGTCGCTGAATGCTTGAGACATGCCTTCGGCGTTACCTAATGCTTCCGCTAAAGTCATTCCACTCCGATCCATTTTCATGGTGCTTTGTTTACCCACTTCGCCCATGACAAACACTTTCAGATCATCATTTCGGGGAACAAATAGAATATCTCCAGGGAACAGCAAATGGTTCTCAGTCAAATCACCTTTTTGCATTAATGCATACAAAGAAACTTTAGTATCTTTACCGTTATGAGTTAATACAACATTTCGCCAGTCCGCATCAGGAGCAAGACCGCCAGCAGCATTGATTGCATCCATAACTGTTAAAGGAATATTTGTTATCGGTTGTTGTCCTGATTTTGCAACTTCACCTGTAACATAAACTTTCTGGGATCGAAACGCCGCAACGCTTACATCCACCTGAGGACTTTCAATATAAGTGGTCAAACGGCTTGCTATATCTTGGCGTACCTGGCTCAGTGTTTTCCCCGCCACCTGCACCTTACCGATATATGGGTAGAAAATGGTGCCGTCGGAGTTCACCCAGTTACCGGTGTCACTAGCGCTACGATATTGACCTGCAGGCGTTGTGAGTTCCGGATGGTCCCATACGGTAACCATCAGCACGTCACCCACCCCAATACGGTATTCATAACTACGAAGTAAATTATCCAGCTGTGGGTTGGGACGAGCAAGAACGGTCTCTGGACGAAGCTGATCGATAAGCCCTGGAGTCATAGGGTAAACATTGACTAGCTTATCTAGATCGTAGTCGCTATCCGGGAGTTCAACCACGTTCTTACGTAGACTATTTAGTCCCTGACCTGGAATAATTGTACAACCCGATAAAAACCCAATTGCCAACGCTAATGCCGAAAATCTAACAAGTTTTTTCTTCATAATGTCACATCATCAGTAAATCAAAATTTGCCAATTCCTGAGCAGCTGTCATAGCCATTGCTTCCTTGCCGGCTTTGGAGAGAAAAGAGCTGACTGCATCCTCCAGCACTACCACCCTCTCCCCTGTTTTCAGCATTCAGCCTTATAAACTAAACGGTATCTCTATCCCTGCGCTGGCCCCAACGTCATCGCTGTCGCTGTGGTTTGCATTGGTGTACCACAAAGAAGTGTTCAGTCGGACCGACTGATAAACATCCCCGCTCCAGCCCAGCTGTACACCTTTCAAGGTATCAGCATGTGGGAAAGCTTTGTTGATCAATTGATTCTCCGGGTTAACTTTGGCATATACCAGACGCGTACTCCAGCGTTGGTTATCCTCTGTAATAAGCTCAACTTTCCCTGCGATGAGCTGACCATCCCCCCCCATCGCATCACCAAGCGGATACCCTTGTTGGTAATAGCCATCCTTATAGATATGATGGTTATAGCTGTAATTGGTTCGACTCATATTGCTGCGCGTATCATGAGCTTCAATGTACCAGTTTACCGCATCCTTACCCCAACCGTGGTGGCCTTCCACTCCACCTAGAAACATATTCGCTGATGGTAGGTAGCCGGACTCATCCTCACCGATCATTTGCCCGTAGAAGCTCACTGGCCAGCCAAGTGTTGGCTCGAGTTTAAATTTAAAATCAAAACCAGCCAGCTGATTTCCGGGTTCGTTGGCTGTCCCAGTATTGTCTTTCCCGGTAAAGCCATCCCAGAAACTGCTAAATGATTGCGGTCGGCCTTCCCCACCCCACTGCATAATACGCGATGCGCCTAATTCTAAAGACTGGAAAGGAGAGAAAGTAAAACGACCGCCGATAATTTTGGCATGGGGTACCGCGGTATATTGATTCATCTGGCTGGCCGAGATCTGATACTGCCATGGCCCCACCCAGCGTAACCACCAGGTCTCTGGCGCCGCCTGCTCGGCTCGCTGCATTAGGAAGCCGGTCATTGGACGCATCGCATCCCCGCGGATCAAGCTACCTTCATACCCAGGTCCCCACCACTGCGGTACCTGGCCAAAGGAGAGCCACTGGTTCCAGAATTTCACCGCGCCATAGGCGCCGTTGGCATTAAAGCGCGATCCGTTGCTGATCCGCTCTCCCCCTTCGACGTTACCCTGGAGGTGGACATCCCACCACTCACCGCTGTTATTGAACGCCAAGCCTAATGAGTTATCTGCCGGCTGCGTCTGGCCAAACCCTTGCGGGGTGCCCGGCTGGTCGGTTGAAGTGTAGCCGGTAACCCGGAAATCGGCTTTTAAAGCAGACAGTCTCTGGTTGATACGTGCCAGAACCACTTGCTCAGAAGAATAAGAAGGTTTGGCCTTTTTTAGCGCCCGGGTAATCTCTTCCTGGCTTAGCGGCCAGGTCGACAGGCTCAGATGGATGACCCCGCGATCGGAAAGCCAGGCAAGGTCGTTACGCAGATCGTTATCATTTACTACTAACCCGGCCGCGTAAGCCTGAGCTCCCAGTGTGGAAAGCAAGCCCAGCGTCACGGCAATGCGCGCAATTTTTATCATTGTACAAGATCCATTTTCAGCCCCGCTGTCGTATCTCAATGAGAATGAGGGGAATAGCAAGATAGAAAGCGCTCGCGGCACCAGCTGACTTCACTGTGCAACACCGGCGAGGCAAGTACAGTTACCCTAAGCTGCTTGTCACCTTTATAACATTCACCCAGCTCACAATGTAGGCGAATTTTACCGTACAGGCTATCGATGAGACGGGAAAGTTGGTATACAGGCGATTTAAACAGCCGCTCCTGACTCCATTTATGCGGATATCTGGGATATCCCATGGTGTTGATCACCCAGAGTACGTCGATTTTTATAGTCGTTCAAAGAAGACGTTTTGTGGTGCAGAAGGCGATTTCAGCGACGCTACCGCCCCTGGCTTAACAGCTACCAGCGCACTGACTACCTGAACGGCGTATTTAATCGGCCTGCGGGTGATAAATGGTCAGGCCATTATTTTTGCGGCGTTAAGTTTACGGGATTTCGGTCACAATTGGGAGTCTTGTTACCGAATATCTGCCAATTAATAGCGCCTGCCCTTCTATTGGAAAAAATAAGCGGTCAACACTTAAGATTATTCACTAAGTTAAACGGCCAGACAGTGTCCCGTTGTTGCCAACCTATCAAGTAAGAAGCTAACCATCTGTAAAACAAGATCTTTTATGTTAAGGTCGCGTCATTCAAAAATCAGATGATGGCCTCTAAGTCAACTACAATTTCTAATAGTTTCCTGGTAACGGAATATTCAGCAGACGTGCTCCAGGTCCTTTCTCAGCGCATTTAAGAAACGTCTGATCACGGCTATATCCAGGCAATATGCATTAACAATGTAGTAGCACTTCATTATTTCATAAATATGAATTATCAATTACCGGGTATATAGTAGATTATTTTCTGATTTGTCTAATTAACCGGCGAAAACTTAATTTCCCCTGTAAAACAAATGGCGATTACCAGGCCTGCTTATGCAGGTCCTCTCTGGTAAAAGGTTTATCCAGCGGCCCAATTGCGGTGGCGATTTGCCCCAGCAGGGTCTGTGTCGGCGCTTTACTGCCGCTATGCAACAGTATCAGTGGGACCATTACCAAGCATGCAATTCCACCCCAGGGTACTGTCTTATAATCGCAGTCAGAAGTGCGTTTTTGCAGCAGCAGGAACAAAGCGCTGCCAGCAGCGCCCAGCAGCAGGCCAGCAATCACTTCCGAGACGGAATGCGCATGGATGACCAGCCGCGAATAGCCCACCACGGCGGCCAGAATATAGCCGGTGGCGACGGCTGCTTTTTGCCAACCCGCGGAAAAACGAGCGCTGAGCAGCCACAGAAAGATAGGCCAGAAGGCCGCGGAGAGCGCGGAGTAGCCGCTGAAGCCGGTGTAATCCAGCTTGCGAATACCCAGACCCCAGCCCATAAAGGCCAGTTTGGAGGCGCAGACGATAGCGCCGGTGATGCCGAACAGCAAACTCCACTGCCACGCCAGCAACCGCGACGTTTTACGCAGCATCAGGACAATAAACAGCGCCGCTGCGCTGGGCAGCAAAACGGTGCTATCGCCAAAAAATGAGATGAGTTGCCAGTTCATATACCTGTGATCCTTCGATGATGTCCACTGCCGTGCTCAGGGATTATCCGTAATGTCTGTACCAGCTCGCATGCCAATTCATTTCACATTTTTATGCATGCAAGTGAGATGTTTAAAGCGGAAACATGATCGCAGTCAAGTTTTATTTTTGGCTGTCGTTGACCGCTTTCCCTTCGCTTTAGGAATTGTCGCACTAAGTGACTATTCATAAAGCATTATTGCCGCTACTCCGACCATTGCACCACAGAGGCCAGAGACAAACTACCAGAAGTCTCCGAAGCCATACGTTTCTTTACAATCGTTATAACATTCACGTTATGAATAATTTCTGCATAACGTTATGAGCGGCAGGACGAATGCTTCAGCCTTGCCGCTCGGTTTCAGGCTGGCACTCAGGCCAGCAGTTTTTTAATGCTTTCGCGGAATTTGGCGCCTTCTTTCAGGTTACGCATTCCGTAGGTAACGAAGGCCTGCATGTAGCCCATTTTCTTACCGCAGTCGTAGCTTTCGCCGGTCATCAGCATCGCGTCGACGGACTGCTTCTTCGCCAGTTCGGCAATGGCGTCGGTCAGCTGGATACGGCCCCATGCGCCCGGCTCGGTACGTTCCAGTTCGGCCCAGATATCCGCTGACAGCACGTAGCGCCCCACCGCCATCAGATCGGAGTCCAGGGTCTGCGGTTCGTCCGGTTTTTCAATAAACTCGACGATACGCGCCACCTGGCCTTCAGCCACCATCGGCTCTTTGGTCTGGATGACGGAGTATTCGGAGAGATCGCCCGGCATGCGTTTCGCCAGCACCTGGCTGCGGCCGGTCTCGTTAAAGCGGGCGATCATAGCGGCGAGGTTATAGCGCAGCGGGTCAGCGGTGCCGCCGTCAAGGATGATATCCGGCAGGACCACCACAAACGGGTTGTCGCCGACTACCGGGCGGGCGCAGAGGATGGAGTGGCCCAGGCCCAGCGGCTGCGCCTGACGCACGTTCATGATGGTCACGCCCGGCGGGCAAATGGCCTGCACTTCCGCCAGCAGCTGGCGCTTCACGCGCTGTTCCAGCAGGGCTTCCAGCTCGTAGGAGGTGTCGAAGTGGTTTTCCACTGCATTCTTCGAGGAGTGCGTCACCAGAACAATCTCTTTGATCCCGGCGGCGACGATTTCGTCAACGATGTACTGAATCATTGGCTTATCAACGATCGGCAGCATCTCCTTTGGAATTGCCTTTGTGGCCGGCAGCATATGCATGCCTAGTCCTGCGACCGGAATAACCGCTTTCAAATTCGCCATATTCATCTTCACCTGTTTGGTTGCAAAACACGCGGTTTTGCAAAATTATACATGTCACAAATCCATTGGAACTGATAATACACGGATACTGCCCGGGCATCTGCCCGCCAAATTCTTAAATTCACTGTCACGTAAAAGAATACACACAACTCCCTTTTACCAACAGTTAGAAGTGAGAATAATCTTATTTTCGTTCAGGTTATTCAGCGGCTCGTTCCTTTGCGACGCGCGATGTGGCTGAGAGGCCCGTCTATCGGGGTCTGTTGGCCGCCTGACCCGCCGCGCCGCGCGTATGCCCGGAAAGAATAGATATAGATAATAAATTTCGCCAGGCAATATATTTCAGCATAAACAGCCGGATATGACGACATATTAGCCTGAATCCGCGGCGGTGAACCGCGATCCGCCCTATTCTGCACTCACTTCATAATATGAATTATGCCGGTTTTATGAGCGGGCTTCGCGCTTCGCTTCTGCTCTGCGCATCCGCGCTCACCGTGACGAACCGCGGGGGGAAGCCCTTTTGCCGCCATCGCTGAAACGCAGCGGAAAAAGTTCTGATATCGGCAAGCTAATTCCATGGTCGCCGCCATGGTGTTATTTTTTCACTGTTCTTTTCCGGAACATAATTCTTATCGGTTCGCTTAATCCACTGGAAATATATCCATCCACGGCAGGGCGATATCCGCGTCGTTATTGCATTTTAGACTCATCTTATCCATGATCGTGGTAACACATACCGCAGTCGTACAGGTTTTAATACATATGGAATGGATTGCCGATCCGTCAATCTGGGCAGGTCTCGTCACGCTGGTGGTTATCGAACTGGTGTTGGGTATCGATAACCTGGTCTTTATCGCTATCCTCGCCGAGAAACTCCCTCCCGCCCAGCGCGACCGCGCGCGGATCACTGGCCTGATGCTGGCGATGGTCATGCGTCTTCTGCTGCTGGCCTCTATCTCCTGGCTGGTCACCCTGACCAAACCGCTGATTGTTTTTCACGACTTCAGCTTTAGCGCTCGCGATTTAATTATGCTGTTTGGCGGCCTGTTTCTGCTGTTTAAAGCGACCGTCGAGCTTAATGAGCGGCTGGAGGGGAAAGACAGCGATAACCCCACCCAGCGCAAAGGGGCGAAATTCTGGGCCGTCGTGGCGCAGATCGTGGTGCTCGACGCCATCTTCTCACTCGACTCGGTGATCACCGCCGTCGGCATGGTTGATCACCTGGCGGTGATGATGGCCGCCGTGGTTATCGCCATCAGCCTGATGCTGATGGCCAGCAAGGCGCTGACGCGCTTCGTTAACAGCCACCCGACCATCGTGATCCTCTGTCTGAGCTTCCTGCTGATGATCGGCTTCAGCCTGATTGCTGAAGGCTTCAGCTTTATCATTCCGAAAGGCTATTTATATGCGGCCATTGGCTTCTCGGTCATGATTGAAGCGCTTAACCAGCTGGCGCAGTTTAACCGCCGTCGCTTCCTCTCCGCCAATATGACGCTGCGTCAGCGCACTACCGAAGCGGTGATGAATCTGCTGAGCGGGCAGAAAGAAAAAGCTGAACTGGATGCTGACACGGCGTCGCTGGTCGCCGATCAGGATCAACATCCACTGTTTAATCCGCAGGAAAGACTGATGATTGAGCGGGTGCTGAACCTTAATCAGCGCAGCGTCAGCAGTATTATGACGTCGCGCCATGATATCGAGCGCATCAACCTCAGCGCGCCGGAGGAAGAGATCCGCAGCCTGGTGGAGAAAAATCAGCATACCCGTCTGGTGGTCACCGGCGGGAAAGATAATGAAGATCTGCTGGGGGTGGTGCATGTTATTGACCTGCTCCAGCAGTCCCTGCGTCAGGAGCCGCTGGATCTGCAGGCGCTGGTGCGTCAACCGCTGGTCTTCCCGGAGGGCCTGCCGCTCCTCTCGGCGCTCGAGCAGTTCCGCCAGGCCCGCACCCATTTTGCCTTTGTGGTCGATGAGTTTGGCTCCGTCGAGGGGATTGTGACCCTCAGCGACGTGATGGAGACCATCGCCGGCAATCTGCCCAATGAGGTGGAGGAGATCGATGCCCGGCACGATATTCAGCATCATCAGGACGGTTCATGGACGGTCAATGGCCATATGCCGTTGGAGGACCTGGTGCAGTACGTTCCGCTGCCGCTGGATGATAAACGTGAGTATCACACCGTTGCCGGTCTGTTGATGGAGTATTTGCAGCATGTGCCGCAGGTGGGGGAGACCATTGAGATTGACGGTTATACGCTGCGCACGCTGCAGGTCGACAGCCATCGGGTGCAGAAGGTGCAGATCGTCCCGCCGGTAAAGCAGGATGAGCTGGATTATGAGGTGTAATTCTCAGGCATAAATAACGGCTCGGGGTATCCAGGGTAGTAAAATTGATAGCCAGGTATCCTGTTTAATGCCTGATGGCGCTTCGCTTATCAGGCCTACGGGATGGCGAACTAATCGGGGGATGACACCCACCGTATAATCCAGACCGGGTCAGGCGTAGCTGCCACACTGCCTGATGGCGCTGCGCTTACCAGGCCTACGGGATGGCGAACTAATCGGGGTATGACACCCACCGTATAATCCAGGCCGGGTCAGGCTTAGCTGCCACACTGCCTGATGGCGCTGCGCTTATCAGGCCTACGGGATGGCGAACTAATCGGGGGATGACACCCACCGTATAATCCAGGCCGGGTCAGGCGTAGCTGCCACACTGCCTGATGGCGCTGCGCTTATCAGGCCTACATTAAGTGGCGACGCAAACGGATGATATTGCGCACATCCCGGGCCGGGTCAGGCGCAGCCGCCACCCGGCATCATTGTGACATTACGCTTTGACGATAAACACAGCCCGGAAACTTCCGGGCCGCGGGGGTGGGAATTACAGCTTATCGAGCAGCTTTTTGGCATCGTTGCCGTCTTTGCTGCCTTTATTACGCTCAACCCAGTCGTTGAGGCGCTGCTTCGCTTCATCCTGCAGCTGTTTGCGCAGGATCTGATCGACCTGCAGACTGTAGCTCAGCGACTGCCACTCGCCGTAGATGCGCAGCGGGATAGCGGTCTGTTTCAGGCGGTCGATAAGCTTGCCCTCTCCTTTCCAGCCGCCGAGCACGCGCACGTTGAAGCGCATATCGCAGTTCTCTTTCTGCAGATCGAGCTGTCCTTCGCCGGTCATCGCCATCACGTCGGACTGCCCCTGCAGGCGGTTCAGCGTCACCAGCCCGTTATCCAGCGTCAGCCGGCTGCTCACGGAATCCAGGCGGGTGGCATTGTCGTAATTTTCCTGCGCCCGCACGTTGGTGCTGCGCTCCACGGCCTGCTGCACCAGCTGCTGGAAGTTCAGCCCTTCGGTGCGGGTATCGGCCATCTGGAGCTGAGCCTGTCCCTGCCAGTGGCGACGGAAATCATCAGCGTCAATGCGCGTTCCGGAAAATTCGCCGCTCAGCGACAGCTTGCCGGTCAGGTTTAAGGAATAGTTAAAGGCTTTGATCAGCGAACCGATCTCAACATTCCGCAGCGCCGGCTGGAACGTCGCCAGCGGCGTGTCGCCGCGGGCATCAAGGGTGCCAGGGAGAGAGAGCTGCCCGCCGTCAAGATTGCCCTGCATTTTGCTGACCGTCAGCAGCCCCTGCTGGTTGCTGATTTCGCTCTGCACCTGGGTGAAGTTCAGACCGCGCCACTGCAGCTGGTCGGCGCTCAGGGCCATTCGGCCGTTGAAGCCGCGCAGGCTCTGGTAATCTTCGCGCTCATCGCTGTCGGCGATCACCGGGCGCAGCGGCCGTGTCTGACTCTGGCCCTGCTGACTGGCGCTACTGTCCGTCGCCGGCGACCTTTGCGCCAGCAGACTATCGAGATCGAGAGTGGTGGCGTGCAAATCCAGCGACCAGTCCGGGCGATCCCCCAGCACCACGCTGCCGCTGCCGGTAACGGTGCTGCGGTTAGCCATCAGATTCAGGTTGTCAAAACGCAGGGTCTTGTCATCTTCCTGCCAGCTGGCCTGCAGACTCCCCTGACCATTAATGCCGTCCGGTGGGAGCTCGGCGCCGCGCAGCTGCCAGCTAAGCTGGGTAAAGTCGGCTTTTAAGGAGTGCGGATAATCGCCGCCCTGCACGGTGGCGGAGAAGTTCAGCGCCAGGTCGCGCTGGTCGCGGTTCACCCGGCCGGAGAAATCCACGGTGGCCCGGTGATTCTCATCCTGCTCCATCTGCAGACGGATATCGCGCACGGTCACCTGCTCGCCGTTCTCGTGCTGGAAGAAGAGCACGCTGTCGGCCACCTGCAGCTGACGCACATCGTAGGACCATCCGCGATCCTCCGGGGCCAGCGGCAGGGTGTTGTCATGCGGCACCACCGGCGCTGAGCTGTCGCGAACCGCCTCGGTTTTCGGGGTCAGCTGGATCACCGCGCCCTTGAGCATCACCTGCTTAACCTGCAGCTGATGCGAGAGCAGCGGCAGCAGCGCCACGTCGAGGCGCATATTGTCGGCGCGGATCACCGGCTCTTCGGCGCCTCGGGCGGTCAGCGTCATCCGTCCGCTGAGAATGCTGAGCTGCGGCCAGACGTGCCAGCGCAGCGGGCCATCAAGGTCAAGCTGATAACCGCTGCGCTCTGCCACCTCATGCACCATATAGGCGCGAAAATCGTTGGGATTGACCAGCAATACCAACGAGGTAAGCCCGGCGACAATGACCGCCAGCAGGATCATCAGCGTTGTCAGTATTCGTCTCATGGCACCCTCAGCAACACCCCGTTGACGTTATCAATCCTTGTCGATTCTGCTCGCCACCGCGCCCTGCTGGTCGCGATATTTGGCGTCTTCACGGCGGTTATACGGCCGGGCCGCCGGGCCCGATAACGGTTCAAAGCTCAGCGCGCCGATGGGCATCCCCGGGCGCAGCGCCAGCGGCAGCTTACCGGAGTTGTAAAACTCAAGCACGATGCAGCCGGACCAGCCTGGATCGATACGGTGCGCGGTAACGTGCACCATCAGCCCCAGGCGCGCCAGCGAGGAGCGTCCGTCCAGCCAGCCTACCAGGTCGGCAGGCAGGGTGACAGACTCGTAGGTCACCGCCAGCGCCAGTTCGCCCGGATGCAGGAAAAAGGCTTCCCCTTCCGGCAGGACGATCTCTTCGCTCATCACCCGGTCCAGCGCGGCGCTGACCTCGGCCTTCGGGCCGCTTAAATCGATAAACGGCGCCGTGTGGCCACGGAAGGTGCGAAATTTATTACCCAGCCGTACATCAACCGTCGCGCCATTAATACGCTCAACGGGCGGACGCGGATTGATGGCGAGTCGCCCTTCATCCAACCAGGCTTCGATATCTCGGTCACACAGACGCATGGGCTTTCTCCTTATAAGGCTGCTTCCCGCACGCTTCGCGGCGGAGAGGGCAACAGGGCTACTCTTTGCACGTTACACAATTCGGCCAGGTTATTCAAAGAACTGACTGATTTTGGCCTTCAGAATATCAATAGCGATGCGGTTTTTGCCGCCGCGCGGCACGATGATGTCGGCATACTGCTTCGACGGTTCAATAAACTGCAGGAACATCGGGCGCACGGTTTTCTGATACTGGGCCATCACCGAATCCATGGAGCGGCCGCGCTCGTTAACGTCGCGCTTAATACGGCGCATCAGGCAAATATCGAGCGGGGTGTCGACGAAAATAGAGAAGTTGAGCTCGTTACGCAGGCGCGCGTCGGTCAGCAGCAGGATCCCTTCAAGGATAATCACCTTCTTCGGCTCGACGTGAATGGTGTTCGGCGTGCGGGTATGCTCGACGTAGCTATAGACCGGCAGTTCAATCGGCTGGCCGCTTTTCAGCATCTGCAAATGCTGGAACAACAGACTGTGGTCCATTGAGCTCGGGTGGTCATAGTTGGTTTTGACGCGCTCTTCCATCGACAGATGGCTTTGATCTTTGTAATAGCTGTCTTCCGGAATGACGCCAATATGTTCGTCGCCAACTTGTTCACGCAATTCGCGATAGAGAGTACTGGCGATAAGACTTTTGCCAGAAGCCGATGCGCCGGCGATACCTACAATGACGCACTGATGGGACATATCAGTCATAAATTTTTGCGACCTGATTAACCTGGATAGAGATGGAGGGTGGCGGCGGACCGCCAAACGCGGCAATTATAGGGATTTCAGCGTCCCGATACCAGTGGTATGCGCCCCGGGCGGCTATTCCGCCGCCGGCGCCCAGTCATCGGTATACCAGATATGCAACAGCGCGTAGGATCGCATCGGCTGCCAGCGGCGGGCATATCGGGCGATGGCGGCCGGGGTCATTCCCGGAAAGCGCTGTTTAATCAGGTAATCATCCGGCAAAAAGATATCTTTCGCCTGCCAGCCGCGCAGGGCAAAGTAGTTTGCCGTCCAGCGGCCAATCCCGGGCAGGGTCTGCAGTTGACGCAGCCCGGCGTCGATATCCGCCGGCGCCGTCAGGGGCAGCTCGCCGCTGAGCGCCGCCCGGGCGAGGTGGATCAGCGCCTCCGCGCGGCGCAGCGGCATCCCCAGCGCCTTAAGCGCCTGCGGATCGGCCCGGGACAGGGCCTCTGGCGTCGGGAACAAGACGTATCCAGGCGCCTCCGCCAGCGGTTCGCCCCAGCCAGCCGCCACTTTGGCGGTGAGCCGGGCGGCCATCGCCACGCTCACCAGCTGGCCCAGCACCGCGCGCACCGCCTGCTCGAAGGCATCCAGCGCCCCCGGCAGGCGCAGCCCCGGCCGCGCCTGCGCCAGGTCGCCCAGCGTGCGAGCGACCTGTCGCGGGTCGCAGGCTAAATCAAACAGCTGGCCAATTCGCGCATAGCAGATCTCCGCTACCGGCTGCAGCCCCGGGGAAAGGGTCACCCGCAGGCCCTGCGCCTCTTCGTCCGGCGCCAGATGAATCAGCCCGCGGTGGCCTTCCACGCCAAAGCTGCGGCTGTAGCCCCCATCGTGAAAACGCTCGACGCCGGCAACCGCGCGCGCCTGCAGAAAACCAACCATCCACGCCCAGTCATAGGGCGGGGTCCAGGGTAACAGCACCATAAGCTCTCCTTTATATAGCGTTTCAATGATAGTCGCCCTTGACCATCAGCGCCTTGCTTTTAAATTCCGGTTGTCGGCATGGCGACGATCCGCTAAAGTCGCCCCCCTTCTTCACCGGCATGGGGATTTTGCAGACGATGTTTATTGGTTTTGACTACGGCACCGCCAACTGTTCGGTGGCCGTGATGCGGGAAAATACCCCCCAGCTGTTAACGCTGGAAAACGGCAGCGCCCTGCTGCCCTCCATGCTCTGCGCGCCGACGCGCGAAGCGGTCAGCGAGTGGCTCTATCGCCATCATGATGTCCCCACCCACAGCGACGAAAACCAGGCGCTGCTGCGTCGGGCCATCGCCGCCAACCGCGACGAAGACATCGAGGTGCTGCGCAACTGCGTGCAGTTCGGTCTCGCCTCGCTGCAGCAGTATGTTGAAGATCCGCAAGAGGTCTACTTCGTTAAATCGCCCAAATCCTTCCTCGGCGCCAGCGGGCTGAAGCCGCAGCAGGTGGCCCTGTTTGAAGACCTGGTCTGCGCCATGATGCTGCATATCAAGCTGCAGGCCGAAAGCCAGCTGCCCGAGCAGATCGACCAGGCGGTGATTGGCCGACCGATTAACTTCCAGGGCCTCGGCGGCGATGAGGCGAACGCCCAGGCGCAGGGGATCCTTGAGCGGGCCGCCCACCGCGCCGGTTTCCGCGATGTGGTCTTTCAGTTTGAACCGGTGGCCGCCGGGCTCGATTTCGAAGCGACCCTCCGTGAAGAAAAGCGGGTGCTGGTCGTCGATATCGGCGGCGGGACCACCGACTGCTCCCTGCTGCTGATGGGCCCGCAGTGGCGGGAGCGCGCCGACCGCCAGCAGAGCCTGCTCGGCCACAGCGGCTGCCGCATCGGCGGTAACGATCTCGACATTGCCCTGGCCTTCAAATGCCTGATGCCCCTTCTCGGCATGGGTGGCGAAACGGAGAAAGGCACCGCGCTGCCGATCCTTCCGTGGTGGAACGCGGTGGCCATCAACGACGTGCCGGCGCAGAGCGATTTCTACAGCACCGCCAACGGCCGTCTGCTTAACGATCTGCTGCGCAGCGCCCGGGATGCCGACAAGGTGGCTCTGCTGCTGAAGGTCTGGCGCCAGCGTCTCAGCTATCGTCTGGTGCGCAGCGCCGAAGAGAGCAAAATCGCCCTCTCCAGCGCCGCCAGCGTCGAAACCGCGCTGCCGTTTATTCAGGACGAGCTGGCCACCGCCATCGCCCAGCAGGGTCTGGAAGCCGCGCTGGATCAACCGTTGACCCGCATTATGGAACAGGTGCAGCTCGCGCTCGACAGCAGCCAGACCACCCCGGACGTGATCTATCTTACCGGCGGCAGCGCCCGCTCGCCGCTGATCAAAAAGGCGCTGACCGCCCAGTTGCCGGGGATTCCGCTGGCCGGCGGCGATGATTTTGGCTCGGTAACCGCCGGGCTGGCCCGCTGGGCGCAGGTGGTTTTCCGCTAACCCCAGCCCACCGCTGCCGCGCAGCAGGTCTGTCCTGATCCTGGCGCTGCAGATTACGCTGGAATATTCCTGGTCTCCCACGCAAAATGGCCTGTTCGTCCGGACAGGCCTGTCCACTCTCCCCCGCTTCCGGGGGCGTATTATCCATACCGTAGCCAGACGTCTGCGGTCAGTAATCTTTGCATGCCGCAAGGGGGCGTGATTGAAAAGGGTGTCTGCGATCTTCGCGGCGGTCCGGCGTTGCCGGCCGCAGTTCCTGGCAGGCTGGCTGCTCAGCTGTGGATTATTCTTGCTGCTGGTCGCCCCACAGGCGCAGGCGGCGACGCGCCAGGTGGGCATTGATATTCCGGTCCAGTGGTACGCGGACGCCAGCGGCCAGATGACCATCGATCGCTTCGCCGCCCTGCCCACAGACCAGCTCGCCACCACCCGGCAGATCCCCTCCTTTGGTTATTCGCGAAAAACCTGGTGGCTGCGCAGCGAACTGCCGGGAACGTGGTTTGCCGGGGAGCCGCGCTGGCTGCAGCTAGGCCCCTCTTTTGTCGACCATCTGACTATTTACTACCGGCCTCTGGGCAGCGATGCCCCCTGGGCACAGCGCACCTTTGGCGACCGCGACGGCGCCCGCGAGAGCGACCTGCACTACCGCGAAAGCGTGCTGATCCTCCCCCCGCCGCCGACCGCCGCCGGCTATGAGGTGGTCTTTCGCCTGCAGAGCACCAGCACTCTGATCCTGCTGGCCTCGCTCTCTTCGCCGCAGGAATTTGTACAGCGGGCGACCGCCGACACCGCGTTCTGGAGCTTCTATTTCGGCCTGGCCGCCGTCGCCAGCGGCGTGGCGCTGTGGCTGGCGCTGGCCCTGCGCCGGCGTCTGCTGTGGGGCATCTGTCTTTTCTCGCTCAATTATCCGCTGGTGGCCGCCCTGCACGGCTTCCCGGAGTGGTTTTTCGGCCACGCGGCGCTGCCGTTCCAGGACTTCATGATCAGCAGCCTCTCCCTGTTCAGCTATGCCACCGCCCTCTGGCTGCACAGCGAGATTTTTGATCTGAAGAAGAATATGCCGCGACTTCATCAGCTGCTGATCGCCGCCGTGATACTCAACCTGGTACTGCAGGTCAGTATTCCGCTCGGGTTTTACGGCTTCGCGATGCAGATTGAAGGGGTAGTATTCATCATTATCACCCCGGTGCTGCTGTTCACCTCCTGGTGGCTGTGGCGCAAAAAAGCTATCGACCGTACCACCCTGCTGCTGGGTCTGCTGCCGCCGTTCTATGTCGTCGCCGCGGTGCTGGTGCAGTTGTCGATCCATGGGATTATCCCGTTCCATATGGCGATCTATTCCCTCTGGCAGTACGCGCTGATCGTCCACATCATTACGGTGCTGATCATTGCCATCCTGCGGGTGCGTGCTGAAAACCGCCAGCTGGAGCAGAAGCAGCGCCTGGCGCGCGAACTGCAGATTGAGCGTGAAGCCAGCTTCCACCAGCGGCAGTTTATGGGCATGGTGGCGCACGAATTCCGCACCCCGCTGGCGGTGATCCAGGCGGCGCTGGAGAATCTTCGCCTCTCGGCGGCCTCGACCAGCCAGGAGGCGCGCTTCGATCGCATCGGCCGCGCCGCCACCCGCCTGGTGCAGCTCACCGATAACTGCCTTGCCGACGCCCGGCTCGCCTCCCACGATCTGCACGTCGAGCGCCAGCAGACCGCCCTGCTGACGGTGATCAACATGGCCGCCTCGGTGGTGGCCATCTCCCATGATCACTACCTGAACATCCGCCAGCACGGCGCGGTGGAAAGCCCGCAGCTGCAGGCCGATGCCGGCCTGCTGTGCATCGCCATCGCTAATCTGCTGGATAACGCCGTCAAGTATTCGCCCCCCGGTGAAATCGCCATCGATATTCATTCCGATGCCGGGCAAACGGAGCTACGCATTCGCGACCACGGCCCGGGACTCCCCGCCGGACAGGCGGAACTGATCTTTGAGCGCTACCGCCGCGGCGAGCACACATCGCCGGTGCCAGGCGGCACCGGTCTCGGACTGTATGTTGCGCGTCAGATAGTGCAGGCTCATGATGGCAAACTGTGGCTGGCCGAGCATGGCCCGGACGGCTGCACCTTTATTCTCACCCTCCCCACGGTTGCTTAAGAGGAGAACGACGTATGGCTTTACGGCTGGCGATAATTGAAGATAACGCCGATCTGCTGGATGAACTGCTGGCCTGGCTGGGCTATCGCGGCTTCGAGGTGTGGGGGACGCGTAGCGCCGAAGCCTTCTGGCGGCAACTGCACAGCCATCCGGTGGATATCGTGCTGGTTGATATCGGCCTGCCCGGCGAGGATGGCTTCAGCGTACTGAACTATCTGCATGAGCTGGGGCACTACGGTCTGGTGGTGGTCAGCGCCCGCGGCCAGCAGCAGGATAAACTGCAGGCGCTGAGCCTTGGAGCCGATGCCTATCTGATCAAACCGGTAAACTTCGCCCATCTTGCCGAGACCCTCACCGCCCTCGGCGCGCGCCTGCGCCAGGACCGTCCGACGGCTCCGCCTGCGGAGGCGATCGGCACGCCGCCGGCCGTCTCCCCCGGCAGCTGGCGTCTGCAAGAGGATAAACTGATTTCACCCGACGCCCGGACGCTGGAATTAACCCAGCAGGAATATCGCCTGGTGGAGCTCCTGATGCGCAATCGCAACGAAGTGTGCAGCAAACTGGATCTCCATGCCTGCCTGTTTTCCCATGAAAGCGAGCCTGACCTGCACCGGATCGACGTGGTGGTTAGCCGCCTGCGTCACAAGGCACGCCAGCAGGGGATCCACCTGCCCGTTCGCGCAATCTTTGGTAAGGGACTGGCCTTTATTTCCTGAACGACGGGGCGCGTCGGCGGCCGCGCGGGATATAAAAAACTCGTAAGTGTTAATTTTTCTCATTTTCTGAGAGAAATGAGAGGAATGAGACTGACGATGACCTTAAGAACTTTCTTATAGTACTAGCACATCAGGATGATGGCGTAAGATTTTCACGGGACAGAAAAGCATATAACAAAACGTATTAGCCGTTCGCGGCAAATTCTGACACCATGCAACACAATCAGGGTAAAAACGATGGCCATGCAAACGTGGTTAGTTTTATTGCTATGCATTTTTTTCTTCAGCATCTCTGTATACAGTTTTATTTCCTATCTGAAAGACAGGAGGCGGCAGAAATTGACTTTTAACGATAAGCGTTCGATGCGTCGTAAATAATTCACTTTAAAATAATAAAAAATTATTGTAGGTACTTTTATATCTTCAACACACCGCATACGCCCGGAGGATTTGTCACAGCATGGCGTTATGTTTTGCGTAAGGAAATAACGCCATGAGAAACATTAATGTCACCATCAACACCCGCAACGCCTTTGTCCGTGAATCGCTGGTAGCCATGGTCAATGACCTCACCCGGGGCGATCTGCGGGCGCGTTTTTCCTGGCGTAACACCGATCTGTCAGCTGAAGATATCATTATCTGCGAAGTGATCCCCGGGGAAATATACCTGTGTAATACCCTGATTAAGAACAGAAAAAGAGGAAGCTCGCTGATTATCCTCCATAGCTATGACCAGCTGCCGGAAGATGAGTTCATGATTAACTGCCTGAAAGGGGTCATTTTTGTTTCGCTAAAAACGGCCAGTATTCCGCAATTGCTGACGATCATTAAAAGCGAGCTCCAGCATTGTATGACCCCCACGGCTACCGACGCCGCAGGCCGGGAACTCAGCTGCGCCAGCTGTCCGCATCGCGTGTTATCGCGATCGCAGACCGCCGTAGTGCACGGTATTCTCGAAGGGCTGGATATGAGTAAAATCGCCGCCCTGCAGCGTGTGAGTCCCCGCACCGCCGCCTATCATAAGAATAAGATCATGGAAAAATACAGCCTGAATAATAATCATGAATTTTTCCAGTTTATGAATCTTTTACGTGAGCGCTGGTAGGCAAACAGCAGCACAAAAAAAATAAGATATTGACCTGGCTATATTGTCGGAAATCCGAAAATAGCCGCAGGATGCTAAAAAATATCCAGCGCTGGCGGACATAACGTTAAACTCTGACGCTTCCTCGGTATAAAGACGTTACCGCCCGTCTTTATATAATAAAAAACACGCTACACGAGGAAAACTGATACTTCGTCACATTGCCCCTGACGTGCCTGTCAGGGGTCTTTTTCCGTGTGGAATAGCGCCCTCAGTGAAAGGGCGCGGCAGGATCAGGCTTCCGCTTTCTCCACTTCCCAGTCCGGCTGCGCTTCCTCGTCGGTCAGCAACCCTTCATTTTTCGACAGCATCGCGGTGGCGATGCCATTACCCAGCACGTTGATGGCAGAGCGCCCCATGTCGAGGAAATGGTCGATACCCATCAGCAGCAGGATCCCGGCGACCGGTATATTGAAGCTGGGGATCGTCGCCGCCAGCACCACCAGCGCCGAACGCGGCACCCCGGCGATACCTTTCGAGGCCAGCATCAGGGTCAGCATCATGACCGTAATCTCGCTAAAGCTCAGCGGCACGTTATAGGCCTGGGCGATAAACATCGCGGCGAAGGAGCAGTAGACCATCGAGCCAACGAGGTTGAACGAGTAGCCAATCGGCAGGACGAACGAGACGATATTGCGCGAGCAGCCAAACTTCACCAGTCGCTCGAGGGTCTTCGGATAGGCCGCTTCCGAGCTGCTGGTGGTAAAGGCCACCAGCACCGGATCTTTCAGCATGTTCAGCAGGCGGAAAACCTCTTTTTTCAGCACCATATAGCCGACGGCAATCAGCACCGCGCTGGTCAACAGCACCGCTAGGTAGTAGCCGCCGATGAACGAAGCATAGTTGAGCAGGATCCCCAGCCCCTGGGAGGCAATCACCGACGAGATGGCGGCGAAGATGGCCAGCGGCGCAACGTACATCACATAGCCCGTCACCTTCAGCATAATGTGCGACACCACGTTAAGGGCCGCCACCAGCGGAGCATTAAACTTCTCCCCCAGCGACGCGCCGGCGATGCCGAAGAACATCGAGAACACCACGATCTGCAGGATCTCGTTGTTGGCCATCGCCTCGGTGATGCTGGTGGGGATAGTGTGCGACAGGAATCCTTTCAGGCTCATGCCGCTGACCGCCAGGCCGGTATCCACCGCCTCTTTCGGCACCGTCAGGTTTAACCCGGCGCCCGGGTGCTGGAAGGTGACGATCACCAGCCCGACGAGAATGGATAATACCGAGGAGGTGATGAACCAGACCATCGCCTTGCCGCCTACCCGGCCGATGGTCGCCGTCTCGCCGAGGCGCATAATGCCGACCGTCAGGGTGCTGAACACCAACGGCGCGATGACCATTTTGATCAACCGCAGAAACAGATCGGTGAGCAGCGTAATATTGTCCGCCCAGGCGGAGACGGTGGTTGGCGTCGCGTAGGCATGGATAGCCGCGCCGGAGAGGATCCCCATCAGCATAAAAATGACGATGAAGAGCGTGAGTTTGTTTGCGTTTGCCACAGCAATGACCCCTGATTATTTAACACGTTGATTTTTAAGTGCATATTTTATTATTATGAGAATGCACTGATTTATTCACCGCATAAATCTAATTAAAGCCCCCGCGGATACAACTATTTTTTGCTTTTTTAAACTAAAAGTTGATATCACCCCGGATATCGGCCGCGGGAGCGCCCGGCGTCGCGGCGGTTATCCAGACATTTCTCAACCTTCTTTTCATAATTCCTCCATTTTTACGGCCCCTTCCCTCACTAAACTAGTATCATTCAGCGAAACGCTTCAGGATGAGACCGTAAACTAATGAAAGGCAGTAACATACGTCGTTGGGGCGCCGCGCTGGCGGTAGTGATTATCGCCGGGGCCGCCTACTGGTTCTGGCACGATCGCGGGACGAGCGGCAGCGGGGCTCCCGCCGCCGGGCAGGGCCCGCAGGG
>OHAE01000305.1_pt1 | contig 46645 bp, 45 predicted proteins | sample 1577061 | NCBI WGS metagenome assembly OHAE01 (sample SAMEA3541535, study PRJEB24748) | human gut metagenome | biome: human gut; feature: human-associated habitat; material: faeces | place: China | collected 2012
ACAACCTGTCCGACACAATGCCCTTATAGTCCAGCCAACCAAATAATGCACACATCTTACATCTCCTCCTCTGCACAAACTTCTTCATTTACGTACAACTGCCGCTCTTTCAGGTACTGAATCAGCTCTGGCTCTGTGATGTCAGCCACAAAATCCGACCATGACAACTTTGCAATAGAATCGTCCGTGTTGTACATGGCGGAATCACAGATACGGTTGACCAGCTGAATGGTCGCAATGAACGTGTTGTATTTCAAAGTGCCACGAAACAGGCGAAACTCCACAGTGTGATAGTTGCAAAGGTTCACGGCAGCATACCGACCGTTGCCGCCCTTTTTTGCCTTGTCCATGATTGCTTTTGGGGTATGTTCATAGCCGTATCTTGCCGCCCAGCGGTTCATGGCGTATTCCGAACGACGACTGAATTTCAAGAGTTCATTCCAGTGATGCTCCACAAAATACAGGATTCTGGAGATCACCTCGTCTTGTCCCTCTTGGCTGTCGGAGAATGCGTTGCGGTTCACATGAAGATGCAAGCCGCAGGTGCTTGTCTGATGCGAACGATAGCCTTGACGAACGGCACGGTGCATGATATCTTCCCACGGGAACTCGATAATGTGATAGTCCATGGTGCAGGGGTGGGAGACCAGTTCCATGCCATCATCCAGCGAGCCGTCTGTCTTGATGTAGAGCAGGTCGGCATGAGCATTGGCAATGTCCAGCAACTCTTCGGCATAATCATCGTCTCTGCCTGCTCCGTCAATTTCCAGTTCGATGCCGAAATAGCGATTGCCTTCGCCGTAGAAAATGGGGTTTGGCTTGTAGCCGTATTCGTGAATCAGGTTGTTTTCTTCACGTTCATCCTCATAGCAGTCACGGCAGTATGTCTCGCCGTCCAGATAGTAAGCGTCGTCTTCATGCAAGAGAGCATCACAGCAACTGCATCTGGTGTAGCTGTGATGGTAGCAATGACTGCACAAAGTGATGTCGTTGTCGCCATAGACATCCTCGTCCCAAATGCGTTCCCCACAGCATTCACAGGTGGTGGTGTGATTTTCCAGGCAGTCAGAGCAGATGATTTGTCCATTCCATTCCGTGTAGTCATCGTCATCGATAAGGCATCCGCAGCACTCACAATACAAGGTTTCTTCCTGTTCGTTCTGTTTGGTTTTTACTTCTTCGCTCATTTGAAATTCCTCCGTAAAATGAAAATAGCCCTACCGATTTTCTTCGGTAGGGCTTTGTGTTTGGGTTTAATATTCTTCTGCTAAGAGCATAGTCGAGTGGTCGATGTCGTCAATGACATAGACCTTTTGATTGACTGGATTGGCAAGGTCGATCGTATATTCCTTGCTGTACTCCGGCTGTTCGGAAAAGTGGTGAATGTGCTGTTTTCCGTTACACACATCAAGCTTGAATACCTGGAAATAGTCTCGTTCTTGCGGTAACTGGTCAATGCAGTTCCATAGGAATAGCTGTAACTCCACTGGTAGTTCTGCCTGTACACCTCTGGTCAAAAATCGCTTGTTCTGGAACATTTGTATACCTCCTTTCGCTGGTTTGTTATGTCCCTATGCTCCGCCCGAAGGCGGTTTTTCTATGCGGTCGACATGATCGTATCATCAGTACCTGGCACAGATTCACGATAATGATATACAACTGAAAAACAGAAAAAAGGCAAAGCACGTAAGCGTACTTTGCCTTTTGAATTTCTTGTGGGTTGTCTTATATGCTTCACATCAGAACTTTGTCTGAAATGGAACAAAGTTTCGGAAAGTGTATCCGTGAACAACGCCGTTTTTCAAGCCGTGTTCTTTGTGGTTGTAAAGATTGCCATTGATGTAACACTCGCCCTGTTCCATGGAAGTGAGTTCTGTTACAGGAACTCCGATGGTCTTGGAAATTGATTTTGCCGAAATGGCATCGGGCTGTAAAAAGACTCTGAGTGCTGCAAGATTGATTACCTTTAGGAGGTCTTTGTTGTTGCTGGGAAGGAACTGGGTTGCATAGTTCAAGCTGATGTGGTACTTTCTTCCCTCTTTTAGAATCTGCGAGATTGCACCATTGGGACTGAAATTCTGATTCTGGATCTCATCAATGAACACGGCAATATGCTGTGTCGGGTTGTTACGCTGCGTGTAGAACAGTGACATCAGAAGCATATCCACAAGTGCAGAGCCGCTGGAACAAGATACAGCATCTGTTGAAATGACGATAATGCCTTTGCTGTCATCAAAGAATTCGCCCCAGCTGCGGTCACTGCTGGCATATTCCAGAAAGCAAGAGAGCATATCTTCAAACTGCATGACAAGGCTGTCAGACATAGATTCGTCGGTTAGTCGTTCGTACAGATCAATCATGTTGATCGATCTGTTTTCCATAAGATCGCTGATTCCAGTGCGTAAGGCAGCTTTTTGAACCTTCCCCATATTCTGAATGTGTGCAGATACAATGGCGTCAATGATTTTTCGTTTGGTTTCGGGAACACTTGGATATTGGAGATTCAGAAGATCTACTGGGACACCAAGCTCTTCGACCTTGTGAAATGTTACATTTTCGGTGATGAATTGGTCTGCCAGTGCTTTCGCATGATCATCTCCGCCAGCTGAAAGATTCTGGAGCATTGCTGCTCGTGTGAAGGAATCACTGGTGTCTAATATCACGATTTTCTGACCAGCCCGAAAAAGACTGCACATACGTTCCGTAAGACTGTTGGTTTTTCCGCTTCCGCTTTGACCGAGATAGAAGCAGTGCATATTGTCGGCTTTCTCAAACTCGTATCTTTGGTACACCTTTTCTCCCAGTCGGTTGGTTGCAATAGGAAGCAGATGTTCGGCAGGAGCAGTTTCAGAGAACCATGCGGCATACTTGCTTTCTTGAATCTTCAGGCATAATGTTTTATCGAAAATGCCCTCCGATTCCATTGCCAGAAAAGTCACTCTCTGAGCCGTTCCGTTCTGATAAACCGTCAATGGATATCGCTTTTTCTTTGTTGCGTGAAGCAGTCCCATATGATCCAAAGCTTTGATGATATTATGCACACTTTCCGTTGTTTTCATTTTCGGAAGGATCACATTCCGAATTGTAGATTCTTCCAGCATGATTAGATCATCCTTTACAATGAGTTGATATGCACCTGCAACGTAATTCATTTCTTTGCTGTGCAGAACGATCGGAATATCTCCGGATTGAATGCATTGACGCAAGACAGCAGAAAAATCATTGACGATCACATCATCGTTGTCCGCAGAAATTGCGTTTGCCTCTATATAGGAGTGCAGAAGGAAATTGGAAACGTCATTGCTGTTAAATGAGTGGGATAGCTGCAATTCCACAAAAGATGCAATGCTTTGAATGGCAGCAAAACTGATATTGCTTTGCATATTAGGAAGTTCGGTGTGTATATCTTGACAGATCTCATTGACAATATTCTTTTGCTGGATAAGTCTCTTACAAGTTGATAAAATAAATTTTTTGAATTCACTGAAATTTTCGCAGGCAATGTCAATCAGATAGCGTGTGATACAGTTAAGAGCATGGCACATTTCGTGTTCTTCCTCTTGTGTCATCTCTGTATAGAAGTCATCGCTGAGGCTGATATAGATCTTGTTGTCTTTTTCGAGAACAGATGATGCAAAGTTTGAGAGAATCGCAGTGCAGTGTGGTAATGTTTCATTATCTTCATGCAGTGCCAGAATATAATGAAGTGCTTCATTTCTTCTTGCTTCGTTATCGATGATATTGCAGTCATTGATGACGATCGTATCGTCTTTCGTGCTTTGAAAAACTCGTCTGATTTTGGCTTTGTTTGTATCAAAAGAAATCGGTGTTTGTTCTCTGTTAAAACCTTGCAGAAAGAACGCCGCCTGTCTTGCAGAATCGGTATTTGGATAGGAAATTACAACGATTTGCTTTGGCAGGTAGTGAATATCATTTAGAATACTTGAAAAAATTCCGCATAGAGAAATGTTGTAGAGCATACGTTTCTCCGGTTTGTTCAGATATTTTTCAACATAAGACTTGATTTTTTCAGGTGCCTTCTTATCTCCTGTCATGTAGTTGCTGCGGATGTTTTCAGAACAGCATGAAAGAATTTCTGGCGGTATAGAACCATCATTGCAATAAAATTTTGCGTATTCTTTTTCCTCTTTCATGTATGTGGAGAATCCAGCATGGTATGGAATCATGTCCGCAAAATCATTCTGGTACATCGAGGTGATATACCATGCAAGAAAGCGATTAGCCATTTTAGAACTGGAGCAAACATATGTGAATCCAGGAAATCGGCTGACCAATTTCTTTTCTGTAAGCTCCTTTTCTGTGATTACTGTTGTTCGAGGATTTCCGATTGTATCCTGATATGCAATTTGGAAAACGTTTTTATAACTGTTTTCATCGCAAATGGCATAGTTTCTGACGCTGTTGATTTTAATTCTTCCAATTGTTGTACGGTTGCCATTATGGACGCAAATTCCAATATTGCTGCTGTTGATAGTAAACAAGTCTGGTTGTTCCTTTTTTGTGCGTTTCATGTTTTCCAGATGCATTCTCAGCATTTGATTTTCTTCTTGTGATACTTTTAAATCATTTGTTGCTTGATTGACATATGCCAGACTTTGATTGACCATCTGACTTAACGCTTGAATGGAAGAATTTTGTTCTTGTTGCGGAATGCAGGATTGCGGCATATTTATATTGGGATATACTTGTTGATTTGGATGACCGCAATAGGGGTTTTGATTTCCAATTACTGTTGTATTCTGTTGTACCGGTTTATTTTCTCCTTGAAACACAAAAACATCCTGAAAGCTCATGATTCCTTCCTCCTGAAAATATCGTATAGAGTCAATACAATTGGTGTATTGCTATTTATATTGTACAAAAAATCAGGAGAATAGACTACGTTGATTTTCTCAAAAAAATGAAATGGACCTTCATCTTGGAGCAGGCAATTGAGATGAGGTATCGGGACTATCTTTTAAATTGCCAAGCCATAAAATATCCAGTTTGTTTGTCTGTTTGTAAAGTAAGAACCGAACACAGCAAAGATAATTCAGATCTTCTCCGAGATAGATCGGAATGGTGAATATTCTGCTGAGAATGGGTTCTCGCTTATAATTTTGTGTGGTATCGTAAAGGTAAATGATTTCGTCAGCAAGTTCATTGACCAAAGTATCAAGTGAACCTTCGACAAGTGGAAGCTGCCTGTTTATCTCTATAGCTTTTTTGAAATTTTCGTCTTCCATGGAAAGAGCTTTGACTTTACTCATATAATGAATTCCTTCTTGTACGATTTCTTTTACTCCAGGCAGACGAATTCGGCGGTATGGTTTATCCCAGCACAAAAGGCAGATAACCAGCCTGTGATAAATTTGAAAATCTGGTTCCACTCTTACGTTGGAAAGGTCTTGACGTTTTGCAGATAAAACCTTAAAAATGTCAGCATTGAGAGAATGTAATGTTATCCAGAATTCAAAACTGGATGTGAAAATTGCCAAAACAATGGGATAGAGGCTGTGATGTAAATACTTTTTCGTTTCCATACTATGTGGAGAGAATATCAATTGGATCAGTTTTAAAAGACACTTATCTGCCTGAATCAGATCCTGAATAACGTCCTTTGCTCCGATGGATAAAAGAAAACGCAGAGTCAGTCTTTTTATAAGAATCTGTTTTGGCAGTTCAGGTGCCTGAGGCAATAGTTTGACTGCTGAGGTAAGCGTATGTTTTCCACTGCCGTAGTATCGAATATATCGATCTGTATAAGATGTCTTTTGTTCGGAAATCGACATCAATTCCTGTACAATAATGACCCATTCCAATACAGATATTTTCTTTTTGGATTTCCAGAGTTCTGAAACTTCGGGAGCAAATCGAATCGCAAATTGATAGCTTGTATTTGAAGTGCGGATAATATCTTCTATTGTCACAGATTCTTTTAAGAGCAGAAAACTCCATATATGATGGATCGATTCATTTTCGAGATCAATATGCTTCTTGTCTATGAGGGGAAAAAATGATTCCCAGGTCATGTGCTCTGAAAAAACTGCGTGATCGTTCAATGCAATGACTTTTGGTGTAAACCGATTTGCATCAGGAAACTCATAAGAACTTCGGCGGCAATCCTCAACTTTTGCAATGATACGGCTGGAGAGCATTATGTTGTAAAAAGTGTCAATGACGTTCTCTCCTTCGTGCTTGCTTTCAAGGATTCCATTCTTTTGGATTTCTTCGATAAAAAATTGAAGTTCTGCAATCGCTCTTTTTAATTCGTCAGTTTTCGTGTGGGTTTCACCCATTGCGAATTGACACAGATGAGTTTGGAGGTATTGCCAGTGATCAGCGATCCTTTCAATTTCCTTTTCTCGATATTCAGGATGGCTTACACCCTGACGAAGTTCAGCAAGGTCTTTGGCAAATTTTTCTCCATAAACAGCATTGGGACTATCCGTGTGTTCCAAGGATGGATTTGCAATAAGATCGATAATGGAAATCGATTTTTGGGAGGAGAATGCGGGATAGCACGTATGAAATAAAAAGTACATCAGCTTTAGGACATTGAATTTTTCTAGATCGTTTGTTGCATAGGATTTGATGTCAAGCCGCAATAATTTTTTAGATTTATTTAAGATGCCGCTGGAATCTCTTCTCTCGAAAATTTCTCTTGAAGTAAAGGAATTTGATGTGATGTAAGGTTGTTCATTATCAAGAGTTTCATACAGTCTGGTGTATGTCAGAAACTCTTTGAATGCTTTCTGGTAAGCTGTTGCCATGTGATAGCTGAATGATTCGGGCATAAGATCACCTCTTATCACATTGTAGCATAAAACATTACTGCCATCAAGTTTTTGGAGAAAAATAAAAAAGTGTACTCTTTTTCAGAAAAAAAACTTTTTGGGTTTTCAAAATCAGCAGGGCTTCAGCATTTTACAAACTGAAAAAATAGAAAAAGAGTACAAATTTTTTGAAAAAGCAAAAAAATGATTCACGTGTTATTCCTGGGAAGTGTGTTTAAGAGGTGGCTTATGAGAGGCTTTGAAACTCTTGCGATTCAGTATCTGGTATGTGATTCACGAAAGAAAGTATTACTTTTTCTACAAATGATCGAACATAAAAGTAAAGCTGAATCGAGACAGATCAGTTATTATGCAGTCATATCAATACAAATATAGCCAAATCAGATGCAGGGAGACAGAGGTATTACCATTACCTCTGTCTTGCAGAATTTACTAAATAACAAACAGTAATCATCAATCAATAATAGTATTTAGCTTAGTAATCATAGAAGATATATAGTAGTATACATATATATTGTTATGATATATAACATAATAGAGTATATAGTATATCAGTATATGTCACTATTACATGATTGTATTATATATAACCAGAAGGAGGAATTATTATGAGAAGTGAAAGAGAAAAGAAATCCATTACAAAGAGCATTAAGCTTTCCCCGTTACAAGTACAACAAATTGAAGAAAAAGCAAAGGAAAAGAATCTGACATTTAGCAGCTATATGGTAGATTGTGCCGTACATGGGAATAATAGCATTACACCACAAATGGCAGTTTGGATGCAGGAACTTGTGAATATGGTGCTTGAGATTGCAGACAGTATTGACAGCACGGAATATATTCGAAAAGAAGAATTGCGGCAGAAAGCATATGATCTGGACGGTTTATTTACTTCTGTATCGCCGCAAGAAAAGTATGAAAACTTGCAGCAAAAAATGGGATTGTTTGTAGAGGGAGGATTAGATGTATGGGAATCTTTAAAGTAATCAGAAACACCAACGACGAACTGCAATATCTGTATAACGTTTTGAATTATACGATGGGCATACATACAGATTACGATAAATGCTACAGCCCAAACGTAGACATCTATAACGCTTATGATCAATTTTTATCGGTAAAGAAATATTTCGGTAAGACCAGTGGAAATCCGGTATTTCATTTTATTGTCGTGTATGATGCGAGATCGACTTGGGGTGACAATTATGAGCGGGCGGAATCTATGAGTCGGAGCATTGCCTCTTATTTCTCGGACAAGTATCAGATCGTTTACGCAATACACCGAAAACTCTGCTCTAAGAAATATGGTTGTTGTTCGTCGGTATATCACGCTCATTTTGTTATGAACTCGGTTAGCTATATGGATGGAGCAATGTTCGCAGGGAACAGATCAGAGTTGTATGCTTTTCTGGACTACATCAAGCAAGTCACAGGAGATAAATCCTGGGTGACGCAATATGGTTCTGAGAAAGGAAAAGGGCATCAAGGCGTTTCTGATGCTATGGCAGTGTGATTGAGCCTGTTTTTGTTTTGGCTGCATTGTGGCGAAATGGCTTGTTCTCAGTGCGGGTGTGGAGTAGGTTGTGGGAGGCTTGATTCTTGTTGTAGTGTTCCATTTTTCCGAAAATGCTGTTGTGTAAATGAGAGCATTCTGGTATAATAAAAATAGAACGACAGTTAATATTACAGAGAGAGGAACAGCAATGACGACAAGAGAAATTGACCGAGAAAGTTTTGAGAAAGCCAAGCAGTTATTTGTAAGCGGTGAGATCAATAGAATAGAAGTTGGTACAGTAAAAGGGTTACAGGCAATCCACAAGGCACTTTTTGACGGGTTGTACGACTTTGCCGGAAAAATCAGAACCTTGAATATTGCAAAGGGCAATTTCCGTTTTGCAAATAGCTTGTACTTAGATGCGGTTCTTTCGGCAGTCGAGAAGATGTCTGAAAGTACGTTTGAGGAAATTATCGCAAAATATGTGGAAATGAATGTGGCACACCCGTTCATGGAGGGCAATGGCAGAAGCACAAGAATCTGGCTGGACATGATCCTCAAAAAGCGTCTGGGGAAAGTGACAGACTGGGCGAAAATTGATAAGGTACAATATTTGCAGGCGATGGAAAGAAGTACGATAAACGACCTGGAACTGCGGTTTCTGATACAACCAAATCTGACGGATAAGGTCAATGACAGAGATGTGATTTTCAAGGGAATCGAGCAGTCGTATTATTATGAGGGGTACGAGAAATAGGGCGGTTAAATGACTGGATTGCATCGGATTATTTTGATTTTCAAATTCCGAGCAATCCAGTCATTTTTTCTTTTCGTGGAAAAATGGGATAACTTGTGGAAATCCGATAAAACTTGAAACCACACATAATACTCTATGAAAAAGTCAGTGCATTCAAGTAAGCCGTATAAAAAATCACCAAATGCTCCAAAAAAATACAAACATATTAGTAAAGAGCAGGAGGTGATAATTATGGTAGCTCTACAGTACACAGAAACAAAGTATTTGCTGAAAGTTAGCGAGGCAGCAAATATGCTGGGTTTGAGTGTGCATACAGTTTACAGACTGATCGAACAGGGTGAATTGCAGTGTAAGAGATTAAGCGTCAGAAAAACGCTGATTCCTGCGGCAGAAATTGAGCGATATGTCAACGAGCATTGACGGAAATAGGAGGTCGCATATGCTTACAACAAAGGAGATACTTACAAGAGAAGAGATCATGGAGATTTTGAAAATCGGCAGAAGCACGTTTTATAAGCTTTTGCAAACGGGTGAACTGAAAGGTTTCAAAGAGGGTAACCGGTACAAGGTGCCGGTTGAGTCGGTGGAACAGTATATAGAGATGAAAATGAGAACATGAAAAAACGGTATGTCCTTTTTGTGGGCATACCGAATTTTTTATGATTGATGATATTTGAAAGCGATCATCTTTTCTACAATTTCGGCGATTTCCACCGATTCTTCTTCTGAAAGGCATTGCATTGCTGTTTGGATTCTGTGGAAAGCCTCTATATTGGTTGGCTTTACTTCTATGGAAACATCCAGAAGTTCATGGAGCGGGATTTTTAGACCCTTGGAGATTTTATAGAGAGTTTCGATAGTAGGGCATTTTTCTCCTCGTTCTACTCGTCCCAAATAGGCAGGAGATATTTCTGACTCAAAGGCAAGTGCTTCTTGGCTAAGTTTTTTCTGTGTGCGAAAGGTGTAGATTCGCTGTCCGATAATATATGAAATTCGTTCACGATCGATGTCCATTTCGTCCTCCTTTGTGCTAAATGTACAATTAAGTAATACTTTAACAGCTTTAAAAGCAAGTTTCAATGACTATTAGAGCATAAATTATGTGTCTAAAAGTGTTGACAGAAGGATAAAAATGTGATACACTATATATTAAAAAGAAACTCCATAAAAATTTTTGAAGAATGGAAATGATGACATGATCGATGTATTGGTAAAAGTAAAATGTCCCTGCTGTGAAAGTGATATTGAAATGAACTGCAGTGAATGGGTTGTGGGTTCAACAAGCAGTGAAAAAAGTATGGGAATAGATACCCAATGGATAATAGAAAGTGAGTCTATGAATTGTCCAGTTTGTAATAATGAGATTATTCTTGAAGGCACTGTCGGAATATATCCTGAAGATACTATTGAATATATTGATGTCAACTTTAGAAAAGTTTGATGTCAAACATTTCGTGTCAGTAGTAGGTTGATTGAGAAATAGACGCTTTATCCTCTAACATTTTAAGGAGAATGAACATGGCGAAAAAGATAAGATTTCCACTAAAGATCAATGGAGCAGATGTAAGAACGATTGAGGAACTGAGAGAAAATTTTGATCTTGAGGGTGTCCTCGGATATTTTGCAAATGGCAAGCTTGTGATATGGCTTAGAGACCGTTATTACAATGGGGAAGCTGATGCAATAGAGAATCTGTCATCTGCGGATGAAAAATTGTCTAAAAAGATCTGCAGTATTCTAAAAGTAGAATACTCTGAAGAAGCAAGTGATATTGACATTGAATCGGTAAAGAGAAGAAATGAAAAGATTGCTCTACTAAAGCAATTAGATGAGAGTGAACAACTTATTGCAAAGGTTGATGCAGTGGCTTTTAATCAAGATGATTTATTAGACATTCTTGATACAGGTACAGAAAAAATGATTTACTTATGCCAGGGTGATTTTGAAGTACCGTTGACCATTAAAAACATTACCTATGTTGGTATTGACAATCCGTCTGTTCTTTTACGTGCATATGATAACGTGGACTTTTCTTCTTTGAATTTGAAATTTGTCGATATTTATTACGGTTGGGATACTTCAAGCGTTTCAAGTGCAGACAATTTATATCAAGCAGAAAACCTATTCAATTTGGGAAAGTACGACGAGTCGATAAAAATGCTTGAAAAGCTTGTTCAAACAGATAATCCAAGAGCGTGTTGGTTATTGCGTGTTATATTGTACGTTGTAAAAAATGAAAGTGATAGAGCATATGATTTAGGCAAAAAATCGGCTGATTTGGGTTATATAATTGCGTGCAAGAACTATATAAACAATGAAAAAATAAATTTAAGAACCTTAGAAAGATTATCTGAAAAAGGGGATGCAATAGCAACAAATTCAATTGGTATTATCAAAGAAAGTGAAACACAAGTAGAATATTATAAAAAAGCAATTGAACAAGGTTATTTTCTTTCTGAATTTAATCTGGGTGAATGTTATTATAATGGTGATGGGGTAGAACAAGATTTGACGCTTGCAGCGAAGTGGTATGAAAAAGCTGCTGAAAGAGGACATAAATTTGCACAAAACAGTATTGGCAAATGCTATTATTATGGAAAGGGTGTGGAAGAGGACAATGAAAAAGCTGTTTATTGGTATAAAAAAGCAGCTGAATCTGGTGTAGCAGATGCTTGTGAAGCATTAGCAAACTGTTATGACGATGGTTATGGTGTAAAACAAGACTACCAAAAGTCAATTGAATGGCGTCAAAAAGGAGCTGAACTTGGAAATAAACTGTCCATTGCTAATTTAGGCTGGCATTACAGGACTGGAAAAGGCGTAGACCAAGATTACCAAACCGCTTTTGAATGGTACAAAAAAGCGTCTGAACTTGGAAATGCATATGCCCAAAAGAATTTGGCTGATCTCTATTATAATGGCTACGGAGTAGATGTGGATTATCATGAGGCTGCAAAATGGTACTTGAAAGCAGCTGAGGGCGGAAATATGGATGCACAAGAGTCTATTGCAAAATGTTATGTGTCAGGTAAGGGCGTTGAACAAAATTATCAAAAGGCGATAGAATGGCGTCGAAAAGGGGCTGATAACGGCAATAATACTTGTATTTCAAATTTAGGGTGGCACTATCAATATGGAAAAGGTGTAACTCAGGATTATAAGAAGGCTTTTGAATACTATAAAAAAGCGTCTGAAAACGGTGATGATTGGGAAAAAAATAAATTAGGCGAATTCTATGAAAATGGATATGGCGTGGCAGCAGACATACAAGAGGCAATAAAATGGTATAGAGAAGCTGCAAAACTGGGAAATGAAGATGCAAAAGCATCACTTGAAAGACTTGGAGAAAGTTTATAATTATTCGAGGTGAGATATAGCATGGCAAAAAAGATAAGATTTCCGTTACAGATGAACGGAACAGATGTAAGGACAATTGAAGAACTGAGAGAAAATTTTGATCTTAGTAGTGTCCTTGGGTACCTAACGAATGGTAAGCTCGTGACTTGGTTAGAGGATCGTTATTATGACAATGAGGCTATGGCTGTCAGGGCTTTATCTACTGATGAAACAGATTTGAATCAAAAACTGATGTCAATTCTTGGCGTTTCAGACGATGTGAAGACTGAGGAAATTGATTTAGAAGAGATCCAAAGACGCAATGAAAAGCTTATGTTACTACGTCAAATTACGGATGACGAAGAGATAATTGATAATGTGGATTGTGTTGCATTCAATCAAGATGAATTATATGATATACTTGACGATGGAAAAGAAACAATATATCTTTGTCAATCTGAATTCGAAGTCCCTCTTTCTGTACAAAATAAAATCTATATCGGTCTTGAAAATCCTAAAGTAAAATTGCGTCAGACTGAATCGATAAATTTGGATACATTGAATGTTAGATTTAAAAATGTACTTTTTTCAGATGAACTTAGTCCTGAACTGGCAGAAAAAATATGTGAGGATGAATCAGAAAAAATCGACTATGAGAGTGCTCTAAATTTAATAGCTGAATATAAGAAAAAATTAATAAAGGTACCTTCAATTAGTTTGTATTATTCTATATCATCACTTTCACTTGGAACCGGTAGCTATTCTTCTTATGGAACGCATATTACCTCAAGAAATGAATTGGTAGAAACTATAAGACAGCATATACAAGAAAAATATGATAATCGAAGCAAAGTGATTCAAGAGAAATCTAAGGAAACTGCGAATATTTTAATAAAATATAGTACTTTTGAAGATTTTGAGGGGAATTATTATTGCGATGATTCTGCTATAAGCATTGGAGAAAATATAGATGCTTTAATTGAAGGATTGGGAAAAATAGGAATATACTTAGACGATGATATCGAAGATGTTATGGATAAGGCATTGGATAAAGTGGCTGAAGATAAGCCTGATGAAGTGCTAATAGACTATCAAGGACTTATTGATAGATTAAGTTATAATGTAGTTAGATATGGAGACGGATACTCTATTTATGATTATATTGAAAATTACGCCGACATACAATCCAAAACCAGCTTGGAATATGTTCAAGGGTTATTTGGCGGTATGAATAAGAATGTTACAACTTATTATTGTGATCATCCGGATTTTGAAATCATAAGTGAAATGGTCAATGACATAGAAACAGTATACAAACAGAACGGCGAGGCTTTGGAGCAAGAAATAAGAGAATATGCAAGTAAATGCGTAAAATATCTCAATGCCTTCTATATCTTATGTCTAGAAGAAATAGAAAAAAACGTAAGAAAGCATATGTGCTAATGAAAATCAGAAAGGTATAGCATGAAGTTAAAAGAACAATTAATAAAATATGTAGATGCGGGCTACCCGATTATTTTTATCAATTCTTTTGAAGAAATAAAAACTGATGCAATAATTAAAGAAGTTATGGGCGGTCGAGAAGGTCTCGAATGGAACGGAGCAAAGGGCTTTGTTGATTTCCGTACAAAGCAGCCTTTGATAAAGGGCAAGAACCTTGTAGAGACACTTCGTCTGCTTGACAGTGATAATGAACTTGACAGAAAGTTTCTTGTATTGAAAGATGCAATCGGTTTTTTGGAAGAACAAGAAGTAACAGCATTGCTGAAAGACGTTGCATTACAGATTTCTCAAGGTCTGGATACTGTTATAGTAATTGTCTCTTCAATTGTAAAAATTCCGAAAGAACTTGAAAAATTCATTACAATCGTGGAACTGGAATATCCGACACAGGATGAAATTAAAAAGCAGATAGGTCGTTTTTCAGAAGAACAGGATTCACCAATTTCAGATAGTTTGCTGGAGGAAATGTCTATTTCCTTCAAGGGACTTACAGAGTTTGAAATAGAAAGTCTGCTAGCTACGGCACTTGCTCAAAATGGTATGTTTACAAGACAGGACTTAAATTTGATTTTTGAACAGAAGCAGCAAATGATTATGAAATCCGGCATACTGGAAATGATTCCGTTGAAAGAACGTCCCGACGATATCGGCGGACTTGAAAGCTTGAAAACATGGCTTAGAAGAAAGGCCAAGGTTTATAAGTCGATAAATAAAGCAATGGATTTTGGCGTGGATATGCCTAAAGGTGTACTCATTGCTGGTGTACCAGGTTGTGGAAAATCTCTTGCCGCAAAAGTAACTGCACAACTTTTTGAAGTACCGTTATTGAGACTCGATATGGGTAAAATCATGGGGAAATATGTTGGTGAGTCTGAAGAAAATATGCGTAAGGCGATATCGCTTGCAGAGGCTATTTCACCATGTGTACTTTGGATTGATGAGCTTGAAAAAGCATTTGCAGGAATTGATGGCTCTGGGAGTGAAGTTACAGTTCGATTATTTGGAACTTTTTTAACTTGGATGCAGGAGAAGACAAGCCCAGCCTTTGTAATTGCAACTGCAAATGATATTACAAAACTGCCGCCTGAATTGATGCGAAAAGGAAGATTTGATGAGATCTTTTATGTAGGACTTCCGAATAGAAAAGAACGGAAAAAGATCTTTGAAATACATATTGCCAAACGACGTAAGTCAGATTTGAGTAACATTGATCTTGATATGCTTGTTAGTAAAACCGAGGGTTACAGTGGTGCCGATATTGAGGGTGTTGTGAAAGATGCAGTTGAAAATACTTTTGCTGATGACAAAACAAGTCTTTCGACCGATTACATTATTTCATCAATTAACAACACACATTCTCTTTCGGAAATCATGAAGGAGTCACTGAACAAACTATCAAAAGAGTACGAAACTCGCAAATTCAAGAATGCGTCTGCATAGGAAGAAAACAATGAATACAGAGAAATTTATAAGTGAAAATTTTCCTCAAGATAAAGCACAGCAGTTTGCAGATATTCTGAAGGATTCGATAAGTGATTATATTGGAAAGAAAGATAACTGTACAGTTGAAGAATGGCTGAACAGCTACCTTATGGAATGTCTGCCTGATAAAAGCCCAGAGGAAATATCGACAATTTCAAATGAAATCATCAGCACAATCCAAATTCATGATAAGACTATGGATTCTATGCACAATGCTATGAACTCTGGAAAATCTGTTGAGGCGTGGTTTCAGGAGGAAATATCCTCGCAGCAGTCTGTTGGGCAACAGGCTTATGAACTGACAGAAGCACATTCTGCCTTAACGTCTGTTTCAAATCAATATGTCGATTCGGACGAACAGCAGGAAATAGTAGATGTCGAAGTCATAGATTCAGAAGAGTGGAATGACGAAATGTGGAATAAGTACAAGATGAAAGATCTTGTTACTGAGACCGTTCGTCAGGCTGGAGATACGGCATTAAGAACTACAGCAAGTGATTTATATGAGAAAACCATGGAATATGGATTGAAGACTGTTTTGACGGATAAGGCTCTTATCAGTGAGTCGATCATAAACGGAGCAAGTTCTGGCTTGAAGATTGCAACAGCTGGTGCAATGGAAATAGCGAACGGAAATAATGTTTTTCCTGTGGATGGATCTGATACTGAGAGCCGTGCACTTATTGCTGGTGTAGCCATTGAAAATGTAAAAACACTTGGAAGAGTTGCAAGCGGAGAAATTGGAATTGCCGATGGTTTAAAGGAAATGCAGAATATAAGTGTTGCTACAGTTGCTGCAATTATAAAGTCTAAGGCAATTAATATCGGCTCTAAGATCGGCAAAAAAATAGGAACAACAATTGGTGCAGTATTTGGTCCAATTGGTGCTGCAGTGGGGCATTTTGCAGGCGGTGTCGTTGGAAAAATGGCAGGCACAAAAGTCGGCTCTAAAATCATCGAGACTGCTAAAAGAGTTGGTTCAGCTGCAAAATCTGTTGTATCTAGAGTAGCAAATGGAGCAAGGAATGTTTTCAATAAAGTGAAAAGCTTTTTTAGGGGATGGTAAATTATGATGGCAGCCTTTAAGTTGGATGGAAATAAAAATCAACGCTGTGCATTCTGTAAATATTGGTACGACTTAACAAATCAGTATATCAGACCACAAGACGCAAAGCACGGAATTTGGAAGTTTGAAACTACTGCAAAATGTCTTTGCTTGAAATGGAACCTGCAAAAGGGCGCTGGTATGCGTTGCGAGAAATTTGAGAACAAATTGGGATAACTGAGGAATCCATGGGGAATAATCAGAAAATGACTTGAGGAGCAGGATATATCCTGCTCCTCATTTTATATATACATTTGGCTTTCTTGATGATAATTATATTTTATTTTGTGAAAGCTCTTGAAAATTATTTTTAGATGTGATATAATTATTATAGATTTTCACATCTTCAATGACTGCTAGTGCAGTCTGATCGTAAAAATGTTTATATACGAATTAACGATAAATGCAATAATAAGAATATGTGATACTTTATGCAAGAAATTTGATAGAGAGTAAACGGAGGAAAAATATGAAAATAGTTGATTCAGGATATAAACTCGATTTGCATATCCATTCATGCTATTCTTTTAGTAAAGATGGGAGAAAAGTCGCATTTAACACCATAGATAATTTAAATATACTTATTCAGAAACTAAATGAGAATGGAGTTCAGATATGTGCGATAACAGATCATGATGCATTTAATTATGATATATATCGCTCGTTAAAATCTTACGAACAAATAGAGGGATGCTCTATTGTCAAAGTGTTTCCTGGAATTGAATTCTCAGTTGAATTTGAAGGAGACCTTAAATCAGTTGTTGTTCATGTTATCGCTATTTTTGATGATTCCGATGATGAAAAAATAAAAAACATTAGCAATATTCTTAATGATTCATCTGGAAATCCAAAGTATGATAGAGGCATGGCATACTCGGAAGAAACTTTTCTATCAATTTTGCGAGATATTAAGATTGACACAGTATTAATTGCACATCAAAAGAATACAATCACTAGTCAAAAAACTAAGAAAAGCGATGCTAACAGTGTAGGGCAATTGCGATTTGAAGAATTTATAGAAACTGACTATTTTGAAGCTTTTGAGTTTAAAAACAGACGAAATGAAGTGTTTAATAAGGCGTTTCTTTTTAAGGAAAATCTAGAAGAAAACATTCGTTTTATCACAGGTTCTGATTGTCACGATTGGAGAGTATATCCCAAGGAAACGTCATCTGATTCTTCTGAATTTGTGTATTCATTTGTAAAGTGCTTGCCTACTTTTAAAGGGCTAGTTATGGCAATTACGGATCATAGAAGGATAAAAAGAGTGAATAGCTTTTTTAATGTAGCTGAATCGTATCTTTCAGAAATAAATCTTACTATATCAAACAAACAATATACAATACCACTTTCGAGAGGAATAAATGTAATAATAGGTGATAATTCCATTGGGAAATCATTATTGTTACACAAATTAACACGTTATTGCAAAAGACAAAAAGGTGGAATAAAAGCAAGCTTAGTTAGTAGCTATGATAAGTATCTCAAAGCAAATAATATTGTTGTTCAATCTGAAATTACCCAAGATATGATATTTGGATTTGATATGCAAGGAGAAGTAAGAAAAAAGTTTGAAGATGATCCTATAAAATCGGATGAGTTTCTTAAAGATTTTTATCCTCCTGCCATTGATCCTTCGCCTTATCGTGAGCAAGTTCAACGTCAATTAGACAAAGTGTATCGGTATTTGCAAGAAAAATATGAGATTGACTCGTTAATATGTAATCTTGGCAGAGTGGAATTGGAAAAACTTGATGATAAAAATGTTGAAAGCCTAGTTTTTGTTGGTCAAATTAGTAAAGATAGCAAGAAAACACAAAATTTAGGAAATGTTATTTCGTCTATAAAAAGAATAATTGAAGAATTGCACACAATTTCTGAAAATCCAACTGTAACACCTGAGGATAAAGAAGAATTAAAGGCTATTGAGAAGAAGTTGTCCATTGTAGTTAGACGCTTTATTTTGAGAAAATCAAGTGTTGACAACGAGAACCAAGTCATTGGAATTTTTCAAACAGTCTTATCGGAATTCAAAGCAAAATATAATAGAGCTACATCAGATGCACACAAAAAACTTTCTTCCTACAAAGAAGCAATAAAAAAGGCTGAAGATAATATTATTGATATTATTATCAGACTACAGAACAATGCTCGTCCAGTCATTGAATTTGAACCAATTAATATTCAATTGCAGACCTATAATATTTACAATTACGAATTCCATAGTAGACTAAACATTCTTCAAATTACGCCAGAATATATTTGGTCACTTTTTGAAAATGCACTAAAAAAAGATACTAAAATACCTATCCTTGACATGACTCAAGAAGAATTGACAGATGCTTTGTTAAGATACGACGGACCTGAAGTTGGAGCGTTAGATGAGCTTAAGAAAAAAATTTCTGAAATGCTTGATGAGGATTTTAAGCCTAAATTTACTATTACAGAATCTGGTCACGATAAAACGGATGAATTATCAGCTGGTTTAAATGCAAAAATATACTTTGATATTCTTTCTTATGCAAGTGATAAGAATGGCATTTATATTATTGATCAACCAGAAGACAATATATCCCAAAAGTCTATTCGAGAATACTTGCTCGACCGCTTTAAAACTATGGGAGAACGCCGGCAAGTTATTATTGTAACTCATAATCCACAGTTTATTGTTAACCTTGATGTAGATAATGTTGTGTATTTGGGTCGGGATAGCGATGGGACTTTTGTTGTTCAATCGGGTGCATTAGAATATTACGATGATAATTACAGTATGTTAGATATTATCTCTACACATATTGAAGGTGGATTAGAAACATTACAAAGAAGGTGGAAACGATATGAAAAGAATAATAGAATTTCAAGTACTTGATGAAAAATACATTTTCAAGGAAAACAATACCAATATATTTGAAATTAACAAATTAACTAGGCAATTAGATGTAAAATCTTTTTATGAGGCATTTTTTGCTAATGGAAAAGATTATTCAGAAATTGAGTTCAATAATCCCTCTCAATTGAATAAAGATGATGAACGAATCTATAATGCAATACATGAATTAACTACAGATATCTGTACAAGGCTGAAAACAGAATTACCCACTCAAATTGATAGCCAAGAAAATTTTCAAGCATATATGATGAGTGATCATTCAGAGAAAAAATAATTAGAAAAAGTTTGCACTCAATGCTACAGTTATTTAAAGTCGAATACAATACAATCGGGTTCTATTTATTTCCATACTGATGAAGATCTTTTATTTAGAAGCTTTTATAATACTTGATCACTTAAATAAAAAGAAGGAAAACGTTTTATACATGCGACATAGATTGTAATTTGATTATGTGGCATACTCTATCGAAGAACTTACACGGCTCTCTGTAAAGTGAAATTGAATGTTGGCAAATCAAATAGATGGATTAATTTTGACCCCAAAACTGACCCCAATATACTGTACGCAGTGCGTAAGCTGACGAACGTCAAAATAAAAAAATAACGCAATATCGCCATTATCGTACGATTTGCGTATGTCTGAAATGTATCGAAAATGTGAAATAAATCCCTCATAACCCGAAGGTCGTCAGTTCAAATCTGGCTCCCGCAACCATATCTGCACCCATATTTTGATACAAAATAGGGGTGCATTTTTATGCCCTGAAAACAACGCAGTATCGGCATTTTTCAAAAAGTGCCGTTTTATATTGATTGAATAGGAGAGAGATATTTACCTCTAAAATAGGTTTAAATCCTGCTTTTCAGGGGTTAGCGTTTTCTTTTGCACCCATTTGGACCTGTTTGCACCCCATTGTTTTTCTATGGTAGAACATAAAAAACAGCCGCCACAGTAATCGCATTGACTACTGCGGCGGCTGAATGTTAATTTATGCTTCAATCTCTGTACCGTCAAGGAACTGAAAAAACATTCTGTTATCATGAAAAATCGTAACTTTTTCAATCATCGTTCTCCAAAGATTTTCATCAAACGTATCGATAGGGGTATCAGCTTTTTCAAGGTGAAGAACAAGCTGCTGAAGTTGTTTGACTTTATTCTGCTGGTTACTCTTTTTCTGCATTAGTTTCTCATAAATTGTCTTTTGACTTTCGTACTGCTGAACCAATTCATCGTGACGTCTGTCGAATTCTTCCTTGTTTCTTGCCGTCACGATATTGTTCTGAATGTGCATTTGATTTAATGCGGAAGTATTACTCATTTCCTGAATGGTTTTTTCAATTTTCGTATTGAGTGCAGAAGTGTCGGAAATGCTCTCAATAAGCATCTGAACTGTTTCAAGAATCAAATCCTTTTCCTGAAAAAACATCGAAAATGCGTTAATGAAACGCTGTTTGATTTCATCCTCATACAAATGCGGTGTGGAGCAAAGCTGCTGTCCTTTGAATTTGTTATTGCACTGCCAGATGACACGTCGGTATTTGCTTGTGGAGTGCCAGACCTTAGAGCCGAAGAAACAACCGCAGTCCGCACATACAAGTTTTGCAGCGAAGAGTGAATTTCCGCTGTACTGCTTGCCGAGCTTTTTACGCCTTTTCATTTCAAGCTGGACTTGCTCGAAATCTTGTGGATCTATAATTGCTTCGTGACTTTCGTCAATGTAGTATTGTGGTACTTCACCTTCGTTGATTTTTTTCTTTTTCGTAAGAAAATCAGTGGTAAAACTCTTTTGCAGCAGTGCAGACCCCTTGTATTTTTCGTTAGTCAGAATACTTTCAACTGTTGATGCGTACCACTTTTCCTTACCACTCGGAGATAGAACACCACGATACATCAAAGCCTTTGCAATGCTGTAAGTAGTCATGCCCTCAAGAAAAGAACGATAAATAAAACGGATGATTTCGGCTTCTTCCGGTACAATTTTCGGCAGACCGTCTTCACCTTTTTTGTAACCGAGAAAACTGGAGTAGGGGAGTGAAACCTTTCCGTCTGCCATACGTTTCCTGTGTCCCCATGTGACGTTTTCGGAAATGGAGCGTGACTCTTCCTGAGCTAAACTCGACATAATCGTGATGAGCAATTCGCCCTTGCCATCAAACGTCCAGATTTGCTCCTTTTCAAAATAACACTCCACGTTATGTTCTTTCAGTTTTCGTATCGTGGAAAGAGAATCTACGGTATTTCGGGCAAAACGGCTAACACTCTTTGTTATGATAAGATCGATTTTTCCGTCCAGAGCATCTTTTATCATCTGATTAAAACCATCTCTGTGCTTTGTATTTGTTGCGGAAATTCCCTCGTCTGTATAGACCTTTACAAACTCCCATTCGCCGTGTTTTTTGATATATTTGGTGTAGTAATCCACCTGTGCAGCATAGGAAGTCTGCTGTTCTTCCTGTTCCGTAGAAACTCTCGCATATCCTGCAACCCTGCGTTTTATGACTATATCATTTGGCAGATGCGTCAAGGGATTGATCGTTTGGGGAATCATCGTGACTGTTCGTGCCATTTTCTGCTCCTTTCTCCGGTGGCTTTTTTCATTTCAGGTTTCCAGCTTTCGGAACGTGAACGGTCTTTCCAGTTTGCAGAAATCTGATGTCCGTCAGTGAAAATAAATGTCATCTCATTTGGTGCAGGAACAAGAATTATTGCAATTTGACTTTCAAAAACATTCACATCAAATTTTTGTAAATCAAGCACTTCGCAACATACTGAAATCAGCGTATTTTCGGGAATTTGCTTTGCTTTAGAACAGTATTTTTTACCCTTTGTGTTGTATGTAGCACAGATCCAGACAATGCCCGTTGGCGTTGTTTTTCTGCGATAATTTTTGCCGCAGCATTCGCACTTGATTTTGCCTGTAAACGGATAAGTGACAGCCGTTGATTTGGTTGGAGTAAACTGTTCTTGATGCTTTTTCATCAAGTTCTGCACTGCGAGAAATACGCTCTTTTCAATAATCGGAGGATGTGCTTCTTCCACATAAAATTTTTTGATCTCACCGTGATTGACCATTTTCCTCTTTGTCAGATGATTTTCACTGTAGAATTTTTGCAGCATAAGTTCACCACAGTATTTTTCATTTGTGAGGATTCTTCTGACTGCTTCCGCCGTCCATTCGTTATCAAATTTGGTGGAGATATGCATTTCATTCAGCATATTTGCAACTGCAAGTTTCCCCATTCCCGACAGATAACTGTTGAAAATCAGCCTGACAATTCTCGCTTCGTCAGGGATAATTTCAAGCACTCCGTTATGATTCCTTTTGTAACCCAGCATCTGCAAACTGCTGACCTTTCCTTTTTCAAAATCCTTACGGATACGCCATTTCTGATTTTCACTTGCGGATAAACTCTCCTCCTGTGCGTAGCTTGCAAGAATAGATAACATCAATTCTCCGTCTGAAGAAAGACTGTGAATTTGCTGTTCCTCAAAATAAACGTCAACACCTAAATCTTTCAGTTCACGCACTGTTTCAAGAAGTGTTAACGTATTTCTCGCAAATCTTGAAATGGATTTTGTGATGATAAGATTCAGATTTCCTGCACGGCATTCCGCAAGCATTTTCTGAAAGTTCTGACGGCTGTCCTTGGTTCCGGTCATTGCTTCATCGGCATAAACTCCGCAAAAACGCCATTCAGGATTTTTTTGAATCAGATCGCTGTAATAGCTGACCTGTGCGGAAAGGGAATGCAGCATAGCGTCCTTTCCGCTGGAAACACGAGCATAAGCAGCAACTCGTTTCTGCTTTTTTATTTTTGGAGTATAAAAATCTACTCTCTCCACGATTCTTGCCATAAAATCGCCTCCTTGTCAGTGTTACATATTAAATCAGAAGTGCCTGAAAGTCAAGCAATTTCACGATATATGCTGCACAAGGATAAGCCACATTTTTCGGCAATATTTGACTCGCATCTGTGAAATTCAGACTCCGTGATTGTGCCGCTTTTCAGTAGCTTTCGGAATAAAATAATCGCCACTTTGTAGGTGGCGATATGCTGTAATTTTTCACTGGTCATTGCGGTACTCCTTTCGGCAGGATTTGCCATAACAGGTTTTAGAACAGTATTTTCTTGACTTGCTTGGGTAAGCGTAGAACGTTTTTCCACAAGATTCACATTTGTATTCAATCATTCCGGAAGTGCGGTGGGGATGCCTCCGCCACCATGTCATTCTGCATTTGTCGCTGCAATATTTTCTTCCGATAACGACTGTGCCACAGACAAGGCAGGCATCGCTGTTTCTCTTCAAAAATGACTTTACCGTGTTCTCCGATAGTTTTAGTTCAGCGGCTATTTTCCTATATCCATAGCCATTTGCCTTTAACTTTATTATTTGAGTTTTATCAGCGTCAGTCATAAGGCACCTCCAAATGGAAACGGCTGCCGATTGGTTCAACAGCCGTTTATAAAGTTTATTTCATTAGTTCATTCACATATTTCTGCACAGCATTGTAGTCATATCCGGCATTGGCGAGTCTGTTTTTGCGGTCAGCACCGTTGCCCCATTTTCCCTGAATAACCTCACGGGCAATTTCATCAACGGACTTCTTAACAGGATAAACAACCTTGCCGTTGCTATCGAACACAGAATAACTCGGTTTACAAGCCTTTTTTGCATTTTCCAGAGAAGAAAAAGCACCGATCTGCGACTTTGCATCAGACCATGTCTTTCTCACTCTATAAATCTTTTTAGCAGAAGGTGTTGCAGGTGCGGAAGAACCGGAGTTCATATAGGACTGCACCTTTTTCTTAAACTCTGCCCAATGGGGCAGAATGTACAGCGGACACGTTTTGTACGGATTTTTCGCTGTATTGAGATAATCCAAAGTGCCTGACTTTCCGTCACGAACATTCAGCCAATGGGTGTGGGTGTAAAGGTGGTTTATGTCAAGATTGTACTTTTTCAAAAGTGCCGCCGCAAGTCTTGCACAGTTATCCTCGGACTTTTTGTCTTTGTCATTATATGCAGAAGACATAATACATTCAATCGCAATGGTTCGGCGGTTGCCATTGCCACTGCCGTCAGCGGCGTGCCAGCCACTAAGATTCAGAGGCAAATTCTGCCACGCACAGACGTTATCAACATAATAATGGACACGGACATCTTTCATATTACCGTTGACCGTTGCCCTTGTGTACTGCTCGGCAGGAGTAGTTCCTGCGGCAGTTGTAATCCACGAAGTATTGTGGATTGTTACACCGATAATTTTGCCCTCCATAGATACAGAGGGCATATCAATGTTATATGGATTATGCTTTGTGAGTAAATACTCGTTGACGGTTATACCGCCAAGGTTTGTAGTTTTATCAGGTTTCAGAATCATCATCATTTTCCTCCTCAAATTCTTCTTCCATTCTGCCAACCTTAGTTTGCAGAACATCAATTGCTTTTTTAATTGCGGGCGGATACGGGATTCCCATTAAAGTAGTGTTCTCAATAATTGAGAGCAGCTCATTCAGGCAGAAACTGATACAGACTGTATCACGGATATATGTAGTTCCCAGAAGAATATCAATTCTCACGCCGACTACAACCATGAGCAGAATGCAGAACTTCTTAGCAAGTCCAATCCAGCCTGCCTTGCTGTTGAGTGTACCACTTCTGCTGTGCTTGGATTTACCCATTACAGCAGTAACCAGACCCGTCACAAAGTCAATGCCCATAAGGACTACGAGGGTAGCAAGTGCAGAGTCCCAGCCACCGAGCAGAGTTGCAATAAAACCTCCCACTACTCCTGCAATAAGGCAAAAAGTTTCTTTCATAAACATCATCCTTTCATAAATTTGATTGATTCAATCATCGGATGTGAATTGTCCGATGTGCCTTTAAAGGCAAGATAATATTCTCCATCCGGTACATTTTCAAGTGACTGTATCACAGAAATATAGGTATCGGAATAAAGCCATTTGAATTGCAAAGTTTCCGCATTTCCTGCCTGTATTTCTTCATAGATATACTGAGCAAGTTCAGACCATGTTTTATCATTTTTTCTCACAAGATAGAATTCTGCATCCTGCGATGCACCTACTGTATATCTGAGAATCAGGTTCATGGAAGAAGTCAAAGCAACAGGTGTCAGACAAAGCACAAATACCGTTCCTGCCCAACTGAAATCGGTCTGGTTAAAGTAAAGCGCATAGTCATTTTCAGCACAGCAAAAATGCGGATAACTTTCAGAGAATCCGGCAAGTGAACGATAACCGTCATTGTAATAGGTGTAAATACTCTCACCATATTTCTGCAAGGCGTCACTACCGGAAGAAAATACAGTGATATATTCGATGCCAGTGCGGTTTTCGAGTAAAATGATTCTGTTTTCAAGACTAAGTATTTCATCTTCCTTTTCCTGAAATTCAAACTGAACTGAATCAGTAAGCTGCTGAAGAGTAATATCTATTTCCTGAATATTGGCGTCAAGATTATCACAACGGTTTGTAAGTCCTATGATGTAGTCCATGGTGCTGTCCTTAAGGGATTGTAATTTCAGCTGTAAATTCTCATAATCTGCCTTGGTAGAATATTCAGACATATCGGGAGTAACTCCGTCTTTACCAGGAGGACCCTGTTCACCTTGCGGACCCACAGCACCGTATTTGCCTTTCAGACTTTCAAGCCATTCAGCTTCAGTGCCGACAAAGCCATTTTCCACAGCGATTTCAAATGCTGATTTTCCATTTGTACCGTCCAAACCATCACGTCCGTCTACACCGGGTGAGCCTTGTTCACCATTTTTGCCTGGCTGACCGTCTGCACCAGGCGGTCCCTGTTCACCCTGCGGACCCACAGCACCGTCTTTTCCGTCAATACCGTCTTTGCCTTTCAGACTTTCAAGCCACTCAGTTTCAGTACCAACAAAGCCATTCTCCACAGCAATTTCAAATGCAGATTTACCATTGCCGCCTTTTTCACTTATCTTCTGTAATAACTGCTGATACAAATCGGGAGTTGGCGGTACACTGCTGTTTTCACCGTCAAAACCAGACGGCCTGATATTCAGCGTTTTTACAATGGTGGTTGCCCTTACAGTTTCTGATGCACTTGCATCATATCCGAAGAGTGACATCTTCACAGCACCGGGCGTAAGTTCTGCCGGCAACAGACAGCTTGTCCCGTCTGTTCCAAGAACCCTGTTGTATGTAAATTCGTCCTGTGAGAACTGCACCACTTTGTGAAGCGGTTTCCAGCTGTTATCAAACACAAAATGTATTTTTACAAAAGCAATCTGGTCAGCTGCGATTATCTCATGCTCTAAGGTTTCAATGTTCTGTCCTTTTACAAGATATTTAATCATGAACTTCCCTCCATTCTCCGTTTACATATTCCATATATCCGTCAAGGCACTGAATTTTTGTCAGCGGAGTTTCAATTGTTCCTACTGCGTGACCGTCCCAGTTTGTATGCTTTGTAATGGAATTCCACTCAGAAATAGTTCCCTCATAGGTTATGAGAGTGAGGCTTTCACAGTAATTGAAACAGCCTCCAAAAATTTCTGTTGTGCTTTTTGTTATGGTAAAGTTTTTTAGTTTAATACAGCGGACAAACATTCTGTCACTGATGATTTTACCGCTGTAACGAACAGTTTCAAGTTTCTGACATTCGCTGAATGCCATTTCCCCGACAACTGAAACAGACGAAGGAATTGTAACTGATTTTATTGAAGTTCCTGAAAAGGCGTTCCTTGCAATCTCATTCACGCCTGCAGGAATTGTAATTTCTATAAGTCCGTAAAGATTCTGATGAACAATATATTCGTCAATATGCGGCATGAAGCTGTTTCTCTTGATTGCTTTAAGGGTTGTAGGAAGTACAGCCGTTTTCAAGTTATTGCAATACTCGAAAGCATACTCACCAATAGAAGTAATGCCCTCTGACACAATAACCGACTTAATATCAGGATTATCTTTAAAAGGAGATGCGTTTGAACCATTGTCATAGTCAAACATTGCCCCAGTACCTTTGAGAATTAGTTTACCGTCAGAAAAAAGTGTAAAGTTAATATTCTCACCACATTTGCCAATAGATACCACATCACCCGTCACTTCATCAACTTTTAAAGTAAGCTCATCAATCTTTCCTGTAAGCTGAGCAATTGTTGTATTATAGTCTTTCATCTGCTCTGTAATTTCAGCCAGCTGTGACATCATATCTGTGACCTTGCATTTACCGAGAATACAGCGGACATAACCACAATATGTTGTATTTTCTCGATAATCAGTTACTTTGATTTCAGTCGCACCTGCATCAATTCTTATCGCACAAAGTGTAAGATATGTTTTGGTTTCTGTATCCTTGAATCTCGGTATTGACGGTGATGTTGCAGGTGTACCGGCGAGAATCTCAAACTCAATCTTTCGATAATTTTCACCAGTATTGCAACAGATACCAACTGACAAATATCTTCCCAGTGATTCGTTCACATAGCTTGAAAGGTCGTATGTGTACGGAGTATCGGAAAGAAAATAGTGACCGTCAATCCATGCTTTTCCGCTGCCAATAGTCAGCTTTAATTTGTTAGCAGTCAACTTGAAGCACTGACTATAATTATCCTGAATGCCGTTACAGATTATACTGCCAAGATAGTCGCAGAAGTTCTCAGCAGTATATGTTCTGTCAAGATTTTTTGAATTGAAAAATCCGAATGAAAATGCCATGTTCATACCTCCCTGAATGTCGGTGTGAGGTTCCTGCCGTTCCGGTCAAAACTCTCAATCATACCGATTAGCTGTATTTTATTTTGCCTCAGACCAAATCTGCGGTGTTCTACTGTAACATAATCACCGACAAAGTAATCGGTGTTGTATCGAAATTGCGTAGACTGTACAGCAATCTGCGATTCGGATGCTGTCAGCGGAAGAACCATGCTTTGTTTTCCTTTTTCTTTCAGCATTTCAATATACTTTGCCTCCGGTATAGGCTTTGTTTCTCCGTCAATCTGTTCTTCATCTGACATATCTTTTGCATCAACATACACTTCATAGCGGTCAAGATGTGAAGGTTCATTGCCATTACAATATGTAGTACGTTTTCTTTCTTCTCCTTCACCTTTGCCGAGAATATATGCAAAGTTCTTTTGCTCAGATATATCAGTAGCATACGAAAATGAAAGCAGATTATTGTATCCGTCAGAGAACACAATATGCGGATTTTCTTCCTGCATAATGGAACGGTCCGCACCTTCCGATAATTCAAGAATCATCTCATACTGTTCACCTGTGATTTTATTTAGCCGTATATTTGCAGTACCGCCGATTTTCTCACAAATTGTATATATCCACCGCATAAGATTATCATAGCTGATTTGGAGTTTTGTTTTCTGTTCCCAGCAAGAACCTATTGCAGTTCCAACGGAAAGACCGGGAATCTTTCTTACACCGGATACAACAGCATTAAACTGCACAACAGTTTTTATTATGTCTGCGTATGCTGTTTCCTTTGTGAAATTCACCGTCGGATAGATTATCCTGCGTTCAAGCAGACAAATTAAAAAACGGCCTCTCACAATGAGATAGTCGCCGTCCTCTGCATCTGTCTGTATTTCAACGGATTCAATTAGTCCGTAGTGTTCCATATCATCATCACGCCCGACAATTCTGCCTGTCTGGAAAATTTCAATATTTTGTGGACTTGCTGCAATATATACCTCAAAAGCACCGCAGGAATAGTATTCAATATCCCATAAAAGAGAAGAAAAGCTGTCGCATATTGCTTCAAGGGTTATGGATAGTTTGTCCTCCACAGGAATCATATTGTATATTTCAATCTGCATAAATCACACTCCCAAGTATGCATTACGATGTATCAGACGAACTTTCAGTTTTGAAAGCCCCTCAGATGCACGGACATAGAATTTGTTTTCACCAGGTCTTAATGTCAGCCATGTAGAACCGCTGACAAGCCTGTTTATGATATTTGTAACAACACCCTCACGCTCCAAAGTAACAGTTTTATTGCCTGTTTTCGTGGTTATGGTGATGACATCGCCCTCTTTAATCTCGTCAGTAATCTGCATATATTCATCTGTTACAGCATTGTAGATAGTCGGATTCTTTGCAGGTCCACCGCTGATTTCAAGAGTAAAGCCAACCTCATCACCGTCATTTACTATGGTCATAATGTTCTGGGTGTTATACTTGCCAATCGGAAAAGGCTCATCATTATCGGGAAAAATGAAGTGAAATGCTCCTGTTATTCTTGAATATTCAGCTATCTGGCTTTCGCTCGAATACCAGTAAATATCGGGACAGACAATTGATATTTGCCCTTTGGTCAGCATCTCAAAATTCTCCATTTCGCAGGTTTCTACAATACCCTCAGCATATACAGAAATATTTTTTGTGGCGTAATAAATCTTGATATATCGTGACGGCTTGACTACTTTATACAGTTCATGCCGTCTTTTTTCAATGCCCAAACCACGCATTTCAAAAGGAATTACTACGTTTCTTTTCTCGATATAAGCATTATTGAGATATGAGCCGTCCATTCCGGCATAGCTTGAAGTGCTGACTATTCCGGTGGGTGGGTTCAGACCCTTGATTTTGGAGAACATATATCGGTTTGCAGTTCTGGACAGGTCGATCTGCTGACCTGTTTCGTTTTCAAGAATGAGCTTGTAGAACAAAATTTCACCTGCCTTTCATTGACTTTGTGTATGTGGGTGGGGTATAATATATGAAAATGATTGTGGACATTAGCTTTACAAATCAGCATTTGGTGGTGAATAGCATGATTGAAAAAACAGAAAAGTCATTTGTGAAAAGATTTATAAAAAAGGCAAAGCAGGACAGATTGCTTTTTGAATTAAACGGAAAGAAACGTAAAAACGGTATTGAGCGTTTTTGTCACAACACAGAAGATATGATAGTTACGGAAAGAATTGCTTATAGCGGAAACAATTTGTTTCCCGATGAAATTTTAAGAATCACAAAACAGTATAAAGTGCCGAAATCATGTTATATTATGGCTTATCATGAAGAATTAGACCAAAAATACGTTTCATTGGCAGACGCATTAGATCTCGTATTAGGAAATGGTATGGCAGCTATCATAATATGCGATGATTTCGTTATAATTGAAACAGAGCAGTGCTCAGGCACACCATTCCGCTATATTTTACATGAATAAATTCCAGTTTGCAGAGTAAAAGGAGCGACCAAAATCGCTCCTTTTTATATTTCTACTGCATTCCTCGTCTGCCTGTAAATCTCCAGCCGTGACAGTGATTTCGGACTATTATTGGTCTGATTCACTGTACGGCTGTTGTCATTATTGTAGTAGTTATTCACAACAGAACTTTCAGCGGAACCATTCATTATAGCACCTGTCATTCCGTCCATTTTGTAGTTTAGCTCAGAAGTGAGCGAAAGTTTCATTGTATCGGCAACACCGGATACAGCTTTTGCCACAACCTTTTTACTCTTTTTGATGCCGTCAGCAAGTCCCTGCATAAAGTCTGGCATCCAGCTTTCGTATTCAGTCAGCGGACCTACATCAGGAACAGAAAAGTGCAGATAACTTCTGATTGTATCGGCTACATCTGTACAGGCATCTGAAATCCAGTTGATGCAACTTCTTATACCATCAACAATACCGCTGATAATATCCGAACCCCAGCTGAAAGCATCACTCGCCAGTCCCTTTACAAAATTCACAGCCTTATCAAATCCACCCTTGATAGTGGTGTATATGCTGTCAATTGTATTGGAAATGGCTGATTTTACGCTGCCCCATATACTTGTTACGGTTGATTTTATGGTGTTCATCACAGATGAAATCGTAGAGGAAATGCTGTTCCAGACAGAAGAAATGGTGTTTTTGATTCCATTTACAACACTTGAAATCGCACCGCTGATTGCATTCCAGATTGATGAGAATACAGACTTGATTGTATTCATAATACCGGAAATAAAGCCTGAAATTGCATTCCATACACTTGATATGGTATTTGAAATTGCATTCAAAGCTGTGGAAATCGCAGTAGAAATTGCATTCCATATTGTCTGGAAAAAGTTTTTGATTCCCTCAAGAAGTGGAGTAATAAACCCAACAATCGCATTCCAGATAGCCTGTATCTTTTCAGAAATCCAGTCCATAACATTACTAATGATAATATGGATAGCCTCAAAAATGGTTTCAAAGAGATACTTTAATGCGTCCAAAAGCGGTGAAATAAACTCATATATCGCATTCCATATGCTTGAAATTGTATCGTAGATTGTAGTGCATACAGTAGAAATGACCGTCCATATTGCGTTGAAAATGTTAGAGAAGAAATCGTGTATGCTTGTAAGGATTCCTGCAAAGAAATCATAAACAGCAGTAAAAATGGAAACTGCTGTATCGTGAATAGCAGTTACAATGCCTGTGAAGAACGTGGATATGGCATTCCATGTGTTTACAAAGAAATCAGCAATTGACTGGAAGAAAGAACATATACTGTCCCAGATTCCAACAAAGAAATCCTTGATTGCCGTCCACACTTCATCCCATGAAGTACCGAACCAGCCGAGGAATACGTCTGCCGTACCTTTAAGCATATCAAAAATATTGCTGAATGTATTTACAAAGAAATCCCATATACCTACGAAAATGCCCTTTATACCGTTCCAGCACTGCTCCCAGTTACCGGTAAACAGACCAATAAACACATCAAGAAGGCTTAAAATAGTATCCGTAACAAGAGTAAAGATATTTGAGATATTCTGAAATACGCCCTCAAACATAGGTGCAAGCAGTTCACAAAGTCCGTTCCATGCAGCCTTTGCAAGTTCTCCGAAGTTTTCAAACTCAAAGCCGAGAGCGTTGACTTTGTCAACAATACCGGAAGTAAGCCTTTCGAATGTAGCTTTTATCTCTTCCCATATAGAAAGTATGCTGTTTTTGAAACCCTCATTAGTATTCCACAGATGTACAAATGCTGCAATGAGTACCGCTATTACAGCAACAACTGCCACAACAGGAGCAGATATACCACCAATTGCAGCTCCAAGAGTAGAAAAGGCGGTCTTAGCACCTGCAATCATTGTAGGAACTTTACTGATAAAAGACATCAAACCGCCTACTGATGATATGACCTTTCCAATAACGACTAATAAAGGACCCATTGCCGCAGCAGCGAGAGCGATTTTTACAATCGTCTGTTTCGTGGCAGGGTCCATTGCGTTAAGTTTATCAATAAATGCCTGAATTTTCGTGACAATATCACGGATTACAGGCATCAGAATTTCACCGAAAGAAATAGCAAGTTCTTCAAGCTGTGATTTTAAAATAGTCAGCTGACCGCCAAGATTATCCTGCATGGTTTCAGCCATTGCAAGAGATGTTCCGTCACATTCAGCTATTGCACCGGACAGCTTATCAATATCCTGCGGTGCTGCGTTCATAAGTGCAAGAAAACCGGACATAGCATTCTTTCCGACAAGAGCCTGTGCTGCACTTGCTTTTTCGGATTCTGTCATCTGATTAAAAGCAACACGGCAGTCTGCGAGAATATCAGAAAGTTCTCTCATTGAGCCGTCCTGATTAGTGGTTGCAATCTCCATTTCTCCGAATGTTTCAGAGCAAAATTTCACATCACCTGAAAGTGCTGTCATAATGGAACGCATTGATGTACCGGACTGCGTTGACTTGATACCTGCATTAGCCATAAGACCGAGAGCCTCAGCTGTATCTTCACAGGAAAAGCCTAAAGCACCTGCGATAGGAGCACAATACTTGAATGATTCGCCAAGCATTGATACATTTGTATTTGCATTACTTGATGCGGCAGCGAGAACATCAGCAAAATGGCCACTGTCAGCGGCTGTTAAGCCGAAAGCTGTGAGTGCATCTGTAACAATATCGGAGGTTGTTGCCAAATCTTCACCACTGGCAGCGGCAAGGTTCATGATGCCGTCAATACCCGACAGCATATCATTTGTTTTCCAGCCTGCCATAGCCATATAGTTCATAGCTTCAGCGGCTTCAGATGCAGAAAACTTTGTCTTACTGCCCATTTCACGAGCCTTGTCACGAAGTTTGTCAAGGTCATCACCGGTAGCACCGGATACAGCCGCAACCTTTGACATAGCAGAATCAAAATCCGATGCAGTCTTTACAGCCGCTGTTCCTGCTGCCATAATCGGAACAGTAACATGGGTGGTAAGTTTACCGCCTACATCAGAAATTTTGTCGCCCACATTCTGTAAAACTTCACCTGCCGCACCAATTTTGGAAAGGGAATCAGACGCCTTATTGGCTTCACTTGCGAGATTGCGAAGTTCCTGTTCAGTTTCAATGATCTCACGCTGTAATGCATCATACTGCTGTTGAGTGATTTCACCATTGGCAAGAGCAGCGTTTGCCTGTTTAGCGGCAGTTTTCAGTGTTGCAAGTTTATCTTTTGTAGCAGAAATGCTGTCAGCTAAAAGTTTCTGTTTCTGCGAAAGGAGTTCTGTGTTCTTTGGGTCAAGTTTCAACAGCTTTTCCACATCTTTCAGCTGTGTCTGAGTGTTCTTTATGGTTTTGTTGACGCCTTCAAGAGCCTTGGAAAGCTTGGTGGTATCACCGCCGATCTCAACGGTGATGCCCTTGATTCTGTTTGCCATGCGGTTTTTCTCCTTTCTAAATATTGACTTTTTTGCTAAAAAAGAATATAATGAAAAAAACAGCTTCCTGCCAAGAGGTGATTGTAATGAAAATACTGTATTGTAATGTAAGAGAAATGGATGAATACAATGGTTTCGTCATTGATGATTATCATGGCGGTGGTTCTTATACAGAAAACAATGTCCCACTTGAAGTTAATAATTTCACGAGACATGATAATCTGTACTATGGCTATGTCCAATCTACACATGATACTATCGATATTCAAAGAAACTTCGGTGCTTCACCAAATGCTGATTACATAGATGGGGTGCTTGTTGTCTGGGTATGCCACCAAGCTAAGATTGTAGGCTTTTACATAGATGCAACTGTGTACAGAAAGAAACAGCCGATACCTGATAATATTGCTGCACAGCGTTCCGAATGTGAAGGAGCCGGATATAATATTACAACAAAACAAGCAATCTTAATTCCAAGTGAGCAAAGAAAAAGAATAGTCACTGGAATGGGACGTTGTAATATCTGGTATGGTAATGATGAAATAAATCAAATTGTGCAGAATTATCTCAATGATTATCAAAAAGCACTCAATGAACTAATTTGCACCGTCGAAGCAAACTCCGATATTAAAGGTGAAGAATATGAATGTCTTGTTAAGCAGCGTGTTAATCAAGGCGTATTTAGAGACCAAATGATTAAGAGATTTCATAAAAGATGCGCATTATGCGGCGTTTCAAATGAATCATTTTTAATAGCCAGTCACATTAAGCCGTGGTCAAAGAGTGATCCTAATGAAAAGCTTTCCAAATTCAATGGACTGCTGCTGTGTCCTAACCATGATAAACTTTTTGATAAAGGATACATCTCATTTTCTGATGAGGGACATATAATGATTTCAAGTCAACTTAGTGACACGGATAAGATTTTTTTGAATGTCAACGATAAGATGAGAATTTCTGATGAGTTAATCAGTGAAGAGATGAAAGTCTATTTGTATTATCACAGGACAAACGTCTTTAAAGGTTAAAATGCATCGAAGTCCGCCTGTCCTGCGACTTCATGCCAGCCCTCATAATCATCATTTTCACGCTCGGTGAACATATCATTGATTAAACCAATCGTAAGCAAATCCAGCTCGGTCATAGAAAGACCGAGCTGTTTGCATCTTAGTAGAAAAAGCGGCGTTGTCATCGGTCGGTCAGTCGGGCGATGTTTTTTTTAGACTCAACTTGCACAGCAGTATTGAGGCCCCACAGTTCAATAAGCTGTGGAAGAATTTCATAAATGCTGAATGTATTGAATCTTTCAAGGAAATCATCCGGACTGTCGGGAACATTTTCAGGGTCAGCGTGTTTTGCCATGATGTATGCGATATTCTCAAATACCTCAAGGCTTTCAATGTCAAGTTCGCTTTTGTTTTCATCACCCTCTGCAACATCGGTTTTCAGTGATGCAAAGTCTTTGTAAATATCCCTGTGAAATTTCAGACGGTACAGGCGAGGCACAGCTGCACTCGCCTTGAAAGGAACGGTAATTCCGTCAATAACAATATCCTTTTTGATAGCCATATCTGTACCTCCTTATGATGTCTTTGTTGTAGTTGTGGTGGACGCTGCAAATGTGGGAATATACACTGACTTATACCAGTTATTGTATGTGGTTTCATCAGTGCTTTCACAGGTCTTGGATTTAACAAGTCCGTCAGGGAGTGCAGTTGCCTTGAGGGAAAGCGTTTCAGTTTTTACCTCCGTGCTTTCTTCTTTGGTGGAAGATTCCGTTTTCGGTCTGCTTGCACTGCAGCAGTACATAACATGACGAATCTTATGCTTATCGCCCTCAAATTCAAACAGCAGTGCAAACTGCTGCGGCTCTGCATCGTTCTTCTCCACAAGAACGCCCTTAGTATCAAGGACTTCTCCCAGAATATCAGTTGAAAAATCTGTGGGAATAAGTGCAATTTCCAAGTCACCTGTATATCCGGCGTTGTTATTGATGACGTAATAGACACTGTTATCGGCAAAAAAATTCTCATTTTCTCCGTTAACATCCATTGAAAGCGATACCGCACCGGGTATTCTAACAGGCGGTGCAAATGTTGGAACATCATCAGCTGACCAGCCGGTTATCTTTGCATAATGGACCTTGTTAAGTCCGAATTTAACCTTATTCTTTTTCTGAGACATTGTCATACCTCCGTTTCATAAAGCACTTCATAGAGCTTTTCCGACTCTATCCATACTTCTGATTTTGTGTAATAAATCTTGTGACGTTTAAGAACCTGTTCTATCTGTGATTCAAGTTCAGGATTCTTAATGTCTGTATAAAGTTCAATATCCAGCTGTTTAAAGCTGAAATACATATAGTTGTCAGCAGAGAAAGTATTCTCACCGGGAGAAAGGAATATCAGAAATGGTGGAGCCGGACTTTCACTTTCTGCAAAATGATGATAGGCGAAAGGCAGTCCAATTTCCTCCATCATTTCATTTATCTGTTCGTATGTCATTCCAAAGCCTCCTCGATAAGATTTTCAAACATCTGTACTCCATTTTCTTCTGCAGGTGCAATATGCGGTCTGCCTGATACACGACCACCGCCACGCTTGGCGTGTCCTTTCTCCAAAAGGTGTGCCAGCTGATATCTGTTTTTTGAATGCACAGTCATTTCAAGGGAATGGCTGTTTTCTTTTGTCTTTTTTGCTGTCCAGCTTTTAGCATATTTGCCTGTACGCTTGGGAGCATTTGCAGAGATTTCTTTTTTTACAGCAGTTGCAGTTTTGCGGACAGCTTTTTTCATTTCCATATCTGCAAGATCAGAATACTCTGTCAGACCTTTCATAATCTCATCTGCAAGATTATCAATTGATGTCATCGAAATCACCCGACTTTCTCGTTTCACCTTCGATTTTCATATAGCTGTTGTGGTCGTAATAAGGTGTAATTCCTGTGATATCATAAATATTGTTTCTGAAAAGAATACGGAAAGCTGTACTACCCAAGTTAAGTGATGCAGGACTTTGCCTTATCAAGAATTCAAGTTTCTGTACTTCTTTTGTAACTCCTGCATCGGTGGTTTCTGTCACTGATTTCGAGGTAACACTTGCCCATAATGAAAAGTTTTCTTCCCATTTTGTAATGTGGTTGCCGATTTCATCAGTTACTGTTCTGTGTTCAAGTATCGTGATTCGCTGATTCAGCTTTCCGATTTCCATCAGATAACACCCTCTCTCTGTGCAAAAAGAATAGAACGTAAATTCAACGTCAGCTTTTTGTAGTCGGGATTACTTCGGTTTTCATAAAGATACCCGAGTGCAAACAGCATAGCCGTCCGCACCGTATCTTCATTTACAGAAAAGTCCTCTTCACTCATTCTGCCAACGTCCATAACAAGCTGTTTTGATGTGGAAAGCAGATTCTGAATAAGTTTGTCGTCCTCATCATAATCCACCCTCAGATAATTTTTCGCTTCTTTAAGAGTAATCATTCAAATCACGCCTTTGCCGTGGAAGTGCCTTTGATAGTCAGTGTCTTTACTGCCTCGGGAAGAATCAGCTTTCCGTCAACACGCTGTGACGCAAGGAAACCTATCTGTCCGTTCATTGCAAACAGTTCATTCAGACGTTTGAGAGAACGTCCCTGTCTGTCAGCTATCCAATAGTATGAGAAGTCACCAAATGCAATTGCCTTGTTTCCGGCATCGGGTGTTGGTGCATACACAGAGGTAACATAAGGTCTGTTCAGAATAGTATCGGGAATACCCTGTGAAACTGAAGGTTGCCACAAAAAATTTCCGTTTGCATCTTTGATTTTACGAAGAGCCTTCAATGTCTGCTCGTTAAGCAGCCATACAGCCTTTTTACGATAAGGACTTTTCAGAGAATAGAAAAGTTCCATCATATCGTCAAAAGTAATAGCTGCCCCGGCTGATGTCGCACCATTTTCAGCACCGCCTGTTGCGGCAAAAATACCGGTAGGCTTGCCCTTACCGTCACCGATGAGGAATGCCTCTTCTTCCTTGGTGCCGATTCTGCGGGCAAATTCCTTAGCAATGTAGCTGGGCAGGTCAAAAACAGAATCGTTCAGAAGTTCTTCTGAAATCTTGATTGCTGTGCCTACCTTGTATGCAGAAAGTGCAATCTGACCGAATGCGTCGTCGGAAAGGGTGTATGCCTCTTCCTCCTCCATCCAGACCGCCTCGCCCTTCTGGGTAATGACAGGAATTTTTCTGTCGCCGCTTGAAGTCTGAATTTTCGTGGCAAGAGGACGAAAAACGTTTTCCTCTTCAAGTGATGAGATCAGCTTTTTCTCAAACTCGTCCGGACAGAGATAACCGCCCTCGGAGTCAGTGCCGATCTGTAAATCATTACGAACATCGATATAATTGCGGTTGCGGATATTATTCCAGAAAGCCTTGCTGTAGCTGTCCGATGCAATACCTGTTTTTTCCGACTGTTCTGTATGTGCGCCGGGAGCAGATACAAGAGGTACAGACGTTGCAGCATTCATTTCACGGGCAAGCTTTTCCTGCCGTTCAAGACGGTCAATTTCCTTTCCGTAAGCCACAATCTGCTGTTCCATATCATCATAAGTCTTGCTGTCCTCTTCGGAAAGCAGACCGCTGTCGTTTCGCTTGGAGTCAAGAAAATCTCTTGCATCATCCCAAGCCTTAGCTCTTTTTTCTCTCAGTTCTTTAATAGTCATAGTAAATTCCTCCTTGTTATTTCAGTAATGCCAGACGTTTGTCCAGCTGATTTATGGGAACACCTTTCGGTGCAGATGCGGATATTTTCTGCATCAGTGATGCAGTTGTTTTTGAGGGAGAATAAATCATAGAATCGGGAGTTTTTCTTTGCTTGTCCGGTTTCTGTTCTTCCTCATTTTCATCTGGTTCTTCTGTAGGTTCTGTTTTCAATGGCTCATCGTTTTCTTCCTCCTCATCGGGTTCAGCCTGTGGTTTATCTTTCTTGTCTGTAAAAAGAATACCGTCAACAAACCCAAGCTGAAGTGCCTTTTTCGCATTGAGCCATGTTTCTTCCGTCATCATTTTTGCAATTTTAGCACGACTGAGATGCGTTTTCTCTTCATAGGCATTGATAATGGATTCCTTGACTTCTTCCAGAAGTTCAATTGCCTTTTCCATGTCAGCCTTATTTCCTGATGCAATACAAGATGGATCGTGGCACATAATCATGCCAGTAGGTGAAATCAGTGTTTCATCACCTGCCATAGCAACAACTGATGCTGCAGACGCTGCAAGACTGTCAATTTTTACAGTAATTCTACCTTTGTGATTTCTGAGCATTGTATAAATCTGACTTGCTGCGAACACATCGCCGCCTGGTGAGCAGAGCCATACTGTCAGATTTCCGGGGTGCTTGCTTAATTCATCTTTAAATAGTCCCGGCGTGATCTCGTAGAGTAGGAAAGTATCGCCTTGCTATGTTTCCATAGTAGGTTTATACAGACCCCTCACCGAACCGTGCTTACCCCTCTCGGAGTACACGGCTCTCCATTGTTATATAAAATAAAATCAACTCATTGATTATGAACTTTATGGTGGCAATTCCTGCATAACACCAATGTTTTTCGCCTTTTGGCTATCATTGCACGTTCCCAATCGTTTTTACCTTTCAGGTCTTTCACTTTATGAACGTGATGAATTTCATAGTATTCTGCATTTGTGTCCCCACACAGTTCGCAAACCTTTGCTTTTAAGCGTTCTTCAAGTGTATTTCTTGAATAGCCATATATTACGGCTGCGTTTGAGATATTGTCCGTACCATCTTTTGAGTCTTTGCAATCAGAGTATTTAGCAAAATAACAGCGTTTTTTACCGCTTTTAGTTTCATATGGGATTCCCCATCCGCCTTTCCCGTCTTTAAACTTTGCTATTATCTTTGAAATCTTGGTATTATGTTTTGCCGCCAGTGTTTTCAGACAGCTATATTCCATTAGATAAGCAAAGTAACGCAATTGGCAGTAATTACTTGCTAAATTATAATAATTGCAGATTCCTCTCAGCTCTGAATTGTATGTTGATATGATTTCAAGGTCTGACATATGTATCATATAGCTGCGATGAGTAGGAAACAGAGAGCCATCCTTTTTTTGAAAGATGACACCTTTATCGAACATGAAACGGTTGATTTTTTCCTTTAATGGAATTAAAAGTTCAACCTTATTATTCAATGTTCTCAATGAAACTCCGCCATTTTTGCTTTTAATTTTGGCATTTCTTCTTACACTGATGTCGTAACCTAAAAATCTTGCATGATTACTGCTGTGAGTTATCAGCGTTTTCTCATCACTGAGCTGCATTTTAAGCACCTCGCTGATGTATTGTGACAGCTTCTTTTTTATTTCGATGCATTCTTCACAACTTCCATTTACTGATAGAATAAAATCATCAGCATAACGAATATATTGAATTTTTTTGTCTGTCTGTGATTTGCATGGAGTTTTAAGCTGAACACTGCGGACTGCTTTCAAATTTTTAATTAGCTGTTTTTTTCGCTCATAATCCTGCGGGTCGCACTCTCTGATTGCTTTTCGTGCTTTTTCTGTCTGATATTTTGCTTTTCGGTATTCGGGAGTATACTTTTCTTTGCTCGGTTTATCAAATTCCTCTTTTAGATTTTCTACAAACTTATCCAGTTCATGCAGATAGATATTTGCCAGTATGGGAGAAATGATTCCTCCCTGCGGTGTACCGCTGTATGTCCTGTGATATATCCAGTCTTCAAGATAGCCTGCTTTCAGAAATTGTTGAATAAGCTGTATTAATCTTGCGTCTTTGATTTTTTTGTTCAGTATTCCTATCAGTACATCATGGTTAATATTGTCAAAACAGCCCTTGATGTCACCCTCTATGAACCATTTTGCACCTGTGAATTTCATACGCAGACTTTTTAAAGCAGTATGACAGCTCCTGTTTGGTCTGAAACCATGAGAACATTCATGAAATATAGGTTCATATATTGCTTCTAAAATCATGCGTACAGCTTCCTGTACAAGTTTGTCTGTAAATGTCGGAATACCAAGTGGACGCATTTTATTAGAATTCTTTTTTTGTATATATGTGCGTCTTACCGGCGTTGGATTAAATTTGCCGTTTTTCAGCTGTTCTGTGATTTTCTGTATTTTTCTTTCACTAAAGCCGTCGGCAGTGTCATCATTTACACCTTTTGTTGATGCACCATTATTTGCATACAGATTTCTGTATGCTTCAAACCATATATCCTCCCGCAATAAATATCTGAACAGACGTGTAAACACTTCATCTTTATTGTTCAATGAGTTTTTGCTTATTCTCGTCAAAATTTCGGTTGTTGGTTGCATTTCAGCCATTGAGGTTTTCCTCCCTAACTTTCTTCATTTTTGACCATAACAACTGTTTCCCTTCGCCATGCAGACGGTGTTACCGTCCTCGGACTACTATGGAAACTCCGTACCCTTGGGTCATATTCAGATTCTTAAATCATAGCTTTTCAGCATTGACCTTTAGGGTATCCTCGGTTAGTGTAAATAACTGGTTGCAGATTGTCGGATATGCTTTCGTTTCGTTTGCACAAGTTCTCTTGCACGTCATATGAATATTGAGGCAATAATTTATTGGAGATGATAATAAATCGCATTCATATTTAAGGTATCAGGCAAATTTCCTTAACCATTGGTTAACTGGGACTTGAAACTCACATTCAACAAATACAGTTTTATCCTCTTATCTGCTTAGCGTTGCGGTTCAGTCGTTCTTGATTGCCTTTAGGAAACTTACCGCTTCCCCAACGTGCTATGTTCCCGTATCAGCTTTCGCCTTTCGGTTAGTTGGGTCGCTTACAGAATTACCTATTCTGTGTGTTACCAATTTCACATTTACTTACACCCTATCCGAGCGCACGTCTCCGTACCAGGTACTGTCAGAGATAGGACCTTCAAAGTAAAGTTCCGTTTCTCCTGTGTCCTCATTCTTTATCCAGTTCCAGAATTTTTCCATTTTGGGTTTCCTCCTTTTTGTAATTTACGCCAATATAGTCCAGAATCTTTCCAAGTCCCAGACCTTTTTTATCCGGCAGCCACACGCCGCTTTCATCTGTTCCTCCGCCTATACAATAGTTATACAGTTTAGGGTGGGTTGCCGCCAGTTTCTGAAAACGGTTCGGCTCTTTTTCAAGATGACAGCCGAACATACAAAAAACGCAGCCTGTGCGGTCTGCGCCTGTGGTTTTGTATCTGCCCTTTTCATCTATGTAAATATCACCATACACCTCTTTGGCGTATGGGATTTTGTAAGTGTAAATGTATTGCAGAACGTCTTGTTCTATCCAGAATGACATAGGCTGTGAGCGTGGTCTTTTTGAATCAAAAGCATTGCAGCCATGAATCAGCCACTGTTCTTTTCGCAGACGGCTTTCAGATGCCATTGTTGCCACAATAGGAACTCTGCCTGTTTCTTTTTCATACTGTTTCATGGGATTTTTCTTCATAACAGTGCAGCATTCGGAAGAACAGTTAAAGGGTGCGTCAAGCAGGTACTTCCATTTTTCACAGTTATACTGACTTTTCTGACCATTCTTATCAACTGCAAGACCGCACAGCTTTTTGTAATCTCCATGTGAATCCTCACGTCCTTCAGCAATTGCTTTCTTCGCATACTGCACACGTCTTGCCACCTCTTTTGAAATGACAGGATAGCCATATTTTTCAATAACCTGTCGAAAGGTCATCTTCGGGCGTATAATCGTTACATTTTCACAGCTTTTCACAAAGGTTTTGATTTCGGGATATTCAAGTCCGGTATCACAAAAGACTGACGGAATGTCATATACGCCTGGAGTTTTGCTGATAATGTCTCGCAGCACTACAGAATCCTTTCCGCCTGAGAAACTGCAATACACATCACCGCCGTAATGATTATACCAGTCCCGTATACGATTTTTTGTCATTCGTATTTTAATATCAAGGGGCAAGGACTGCATTTGATAAAGGTCACTTATCTGATGTTTCATTGCTGTTTTCACCGTCCTTCTGTTCATAAGCCGCACCTGCATCAGAAAGTTTTGTAAAGCTGCCGTTACAGAGGTAAAGGTCTCCGCCTTCTTCGGCAGGAATCATATTCATATTTTCCAATTCACGAATATCATTAGCGGACATCCAGCCGTTCTGACGTGCTGTTGCATAGCCTTGCATACGGCTTGCATAATCACCACGAAGAAGTCCTTCTACATTAAATTTAATGAAATACTTTCCTTTCTCCGAATCAGAAAGCAGAGCCTTTTGTAGTCCCTGTTCCCAGCGAACAATCCATGGGTCAAGGCTGTATTTCACGAAATCAAGTGACAGGTGTTCAACATTTGAAAATGTAGCATGGTCAAGGTCACCTATCATATGAAGCGGAACACGATACAGCCTTGCAATCTCCTCAATCTGAAATTTACGTGTTTCCAGAAATTGTGCTTCATTATTCGGAATAGAAATTGGTGTGTACTTCATACCCTCCTCGAGCACGCAAGTGCGATGTGCATTAGAGCCAGAATAGGCTCTCTGCCATGCATCACGGACACGTTCAGGATTTTTGATTACTCCAGGGTGTTCAAGTACACCGCTTGGAGATGCTCCGTTTCCGAAAAATGACGCACCGTATTCCTCACAGGCAATAGAAATACCGATTGCATTTTTAGCAAGTGCAATCGGTGAATAACCAACCAGTCCGTCAAATCCAAGTCCTGGGATATGCAGAACTTCATCGGCATAGAGAACTATGTCGCCCTGTTCTTTCATATTCGGATTGGCTTCATCGTAACGGCTGTAAATATATATCAAGCGGTTTTTATCGTCACGGTCAACTTTCATCTTGTCGGGCATCAATGGATACAGTCCGATAACATCACCTCTGCCGTTTCGGATAATCTGTGCATAGGCATTGCCGTAAATCAGCAGATGGCTCATCAGTGTTTCACGGAATACAAATGATGTCATTTCAGGATTAGGCTGGTCGTGAAGCAAAAAGTAAAGCGGGTGATTTGGCACTCGCTCTTTTCCTTTATCGTTGTATTTGTACACATGAAGCGGTAATTGTGCGATTGCCTCCGACAGCACTCTCACGCAGGCATAAACCGCAATATGCTGTAAGGCTGTTCTGTCGGTGACACGTTTACCGCTGTTGGCTCGTCCGAAGAAATATGTGTAGGACGGGCTGTCATAACTGTTATTGGGCTTATCTCTGGACTTGAAAAGTCCTGTGAAAATACCCATGAAAATCAACTCCTTTCTTGACTTTGAGATTAGGGGTGTGGTATAATATGATAAACTAAATGTAGGGCAGTTGCTCGACAAATTAGAAGTTGGTGGAGTGATTTGATGGGAAAGATGTATATAAAACAACAGATTGTTCAAGAAAATCCAGAATTAGTTCTTAGTGAAAATGGAGACTTTATAATCGATAAAAGTTTGGTAGATAAATATGAAATAATAGATGTGCATTGCCATTTGTTTAAAGGATTAGCACATCTGTTTCCGGCTATTTTTCAAAAAGAAAAGAATAATACTGCAGTTTCTTTATTAGATAAGAGTTGTTTTCCTTTTTCTATGGATTTGTTTAATCTTGATAAAATTAGTTATACCGAGTATCCAACAAAGTTATTGAGTGGAAACGGAATTAGAACAAGAATTAAGTTATTCACCGGAGCATTGGTTCTAAACTATGCAACGGTAGAACGACTGATTATGGATATGGATGCAAACGGTATTAGCAAAGCTGTTGTGCAACAGATTAATCCACCTAATAAGAGTTGTGCTGGTGAAATGGATGAAATTGTAAAAGGGAATTCAAGACTTTACACTTTTGGGTCTATACACCCGTATGACGATGATATATTAAGTCAGATAGATATATATATGAAAATGGATATTAAGGGGTGGAAATTAAATCCACATATTTGGGGAATATCGATTGATGATAAAAAGACTATTGCATTGCTGAAGGAATTGGAAAAAACATCCTTGCCAATTATGAGTTGTAGTGGTACGGGCTTACCATCAGATGTGAGAAATTCTAATGTTCCAACAAAGCAAACAAAGAAAGAAGTGATGACGCAGACACTTGCTAAATTCGAAAAAGTGCTTGCTTATATCCCTGATGCAACAGTGATTTTAGCACATGGTGGTAGCTTTGACTTTCCGTATATTATAGATATTCTCAAAAAATATCCCAATACTTATACAGATATTAGTCTTCAACCATCTGAAAATATCAAGCAAATTATTGGTGAAGTTGGAAGCGATAGAATTTTGTTTGGAACAGACTATCCGTTTCTTAATCAGGCTTTTTCTATGCTTTCTGTATTGCGGGCAACAACCGATGAAGAAGAACGAAAAAATATTTTTAGTGATAACGCAAAAAAAATATTGCATCTTTAATTTATAGTAAAAATGCTTGAGGGTTGGGGAGCCACAACTTTCAGTTTGTGGGGTAATCACAACTACAAAATCAGCATCTCCCTCGAATCATAAACAGACTCATCAGACACACATCCACAGCGGATTGCACGGTCAAGAGCCATAATCATGGCAACAGCGCCGTCAATTTTCTCTGTGGATTTTTCTTTGTCCGGCTTGATGTTCCCGGCAGGGTCACGCCTTATGAAAATATTGTCCATCATCCACCGAAGAACCGGGTGACCGTTATGAGCAAGGGTCTGTTCAAGGGTCAGTTTCATCAGTTCTTTGGTAGGCGGTGACATATCCTTGTAACCCTGCCCGAACTGAACCATTGTAAAGCCAAGACCATCAAGGTTCTGCGACATCTGCACTGCTCCCCAGCGGTCAAATGCGATTTCTTTTATATGAAATTTCTGCCCCAGTTCATCTATGAAATTCTCAATAAAACCATAATGAACAACGTTGCCCTCGGTAGTTTTAAGGTATCCTTGCCGTTCCCATACATCATATGGAACATGGTCTCTCCGAACCCTCAAAGGCAGTGTTTCTTCCGGCAGCCAAAAATACGGCAGAACGTAATAATGTTCATCTTCATCTGTTGGCGGAAATACAAGGACGAATGCTGTAATATCCGTAGTGGAGGAAAGGTCAAGACCACCGTAGCAAACACGCCCTGCAAGTTCATCTTCATCAAAGCTGACTTTGCATTTATCCCATTTCTCCATAGGCATCCAGCGGACAGCCTGTTTTACCCATTGATTGAGTCTAAGCTGTCGGAAAGCATTTTCTTCTCCCGGAGTTTCCTTTGCAGAATTACACGCAGCCACAACCTTATCCATACCGATAGTCTTGTCGAGTGATGGATTTGCTTTTTTCCAGACTTTCGGGTCTGTCCAGTCCTCAGATTCATCAGCACCATAGATAACAGGATAAAAAGTCGGGTCATGTTTTCTGCCCTCAATAATATCCTTTGCCTTTTGGTGTACTTCATAGCAGATGCTGTTGGTGTCTGTTCCAGCAGTGGTGATAAGGAAATAAAGCGGCTGCATTCTTGCATCACCGGAACCCTTTGTCATTACGTCAAACAGCTTTCTGTTAGGCTGCGTATGCAATTCATCAAAGACAACTCCGTGAATGTTGAATCCGTGCTTTGAGTAAGCCTCAGCTGAAAGCACCTGATAAAAGCTGTTAGTCGGAATAT
>OHAE01000316.1_pt1 | contig 46218 bp, 40 predicted proteins | sample 1577061 | NCBI WGS metagenome assembly OHAE01 (sample SAMEA3541535, study PRJEB24748) | human gut metagenome | biome: human gut; feature: human-associated habitat; material: faeces | place: China | collected 2012
CTTTTTTCAAGATTAGATAGTTCTTTTTTGCTGTGTGATATATTAAAGCCCGTGGACTTCCATATCGAGGAAATCCACGGGCTTTGTTGCGCTTTTTTTTACAGCGCCCTTACGGCTATTATGAGGGTGAGAGATAGAAAGCGAAGCCCTCGACTCTAAAGCATAGAGACAGAGAAGCTAAAGGAGTAAAATTCGCTATGAATAAAAATGATACTGCCGTAGATAGAGAAAAGGCAGAGACAACTTTTAACGCAACGTCCGAGTACAAGATCGAACATACGCTGAATACGGTCAAGACTGTATTCAGCCCTGCTTCAATGGAAAGCCTTTCAGATATTCTGAAACGGCTCATAATCCGTGAGTGTGAGGATTTCCTCGGTGAATCCGGACAAGAACCCGAGAAGCAGGCTGTGTAACTTTGGAATATCGGCGCATTGTATTTATTTTCGGTGCGCGCTATAATGATAACATAGCTTGCTGTATCTGTCGGAAAGAGAGGTAAATTATGACAGACAAGATCACAGCATTATATTGTCGTCTTTCACAGGACAATATGTTACAGGGTGAGAGCAACAGCATCACCAACCAGAAGGCTATCCTCAAGAAGTACGCTGATGATAACGGTTTCCATAACCCGGTTTTTTACATCGATGACGGAGTCTCCGGTACAACGTGGGAACGAGAAGGCTTCAAGGCTATGATGGCAGATGTAGAAGCCGGAAAGGTCGGAACAGTAATCACTAAGGATTTGAGCAGACTCGGCAGAGACTATATGAAAACCAGTAAACTGATTGAAATGGTATTCCCCGATTATGACGTTCGCTATATTGCGATCAATGACGGCGTGGATACCTTAAAGTCTGAAAATGAGCTGATGGCTTTCAAGAACATATTTAATGACTGGTACGCTCGTGATACGAGCAAGAAGATCAGAGCCGTTTTCAAGGCTAAGGGACAATCGGGCAAACATCTTTCTAATCCGATCTACGGCTATTAGCATTCGTAAACGGACAAGAACCTTTGGTTGATCGACGATGAAGCCGCCGAAGTTGTTCGCAAGATTTTCCATCTTTGCATTGACGGCTACGGTCCGGCGCAGATCGCTCGAATCTTGACGGAAGAAGGTATCCCTACGCCGACGGCTTATGCTTTGTCGCAGGGCAAGGATAACGATCACAAGAATGCCAATCTCAGCCGCTGGGGTATGGAAACAATCTCGGGTATACTTGAAAAGCCAGAATACGCAGGTAATACTGTGAATTTCCGCACTCATGTGAAATCCTACAAAAACAAGAAACGTGTGGATAACCCGAAAGAGGACTGGCTTATCTTTGAAAATACCCATGAGCCTATCATTACTCAGCAAGAGTTCGATCTGGTGCAGGAGCTTCGCAAGAACAAACGCCGTCCGACAAAGCACGAAGAAGTCAATCCGTTTTCCGGCATCTGCTACTGTGCCGATTGTGGAAAGAAGATGTATCTGTGTCGAGCGACAAGTCTGACCGCCGATCAGGAGCATCTGAAGTGTTCCACATATTCCTCAGACAAGGACGCTTGTTCCGCACACTTCATCAGAACTGTTGTACTGAATGAGATCGTGTTGAACGAGCTGAACAAACTGCTTGTCAGGGTTAAGGAACATGAGGACGAGTTTGTGCAGGCGGCTATGGACAATTCCGTTCAGAAACAGACCTCGGAGCTTTCCAAAGCAAAGAAAGCCATGAAACAGGCTGAAAAGCGTATTGCTGAACTGGACAGGCTGTTTACAAGGCTTTATGAGGACAATGTATCAGGGAAAATTTCCGATGAGCGATTTGCTGTCATGTCCAAAGGATATGAGGACGAGCAGAAGAAATTGAAAATGTGTTGATGTGAACTCCTTTATAAAGGTTGTGCAGAAGTATGAGCATATCACGGAGCTTACTCCTGAGATCATGCATGAACTTATCGAGAAGATAGTTGTTTACGCTCCTGAAAAGAGCGATGGGCATCGTACTCAGCAGATCGACATTTATTATCGCTTCGATGTTGCAGTATCGGCTGCGGTCGCTGACAGTATGAAGTACGACAAAAAGAGAAAGGTTGCGTAACCAAGGCGGTTACGCAACCTTATCTTAAAATCTTAAAAACTTCTTTACGAGTACCCGTCTTATCGGAGAGCTTTTGGTTATTTTACCCTTATGATAGGCTGAAGCTGTATCCCATCAAGAGCCGCCTGAATAGTTTCGGGTATGAGTTCAAACTCAGCCACTATGGAGTTTGGCTTCTTTTCGCAGTTGTCCTGCGCATATGGTACGAAATAGTAGTTTCTCAGATTTTGCAGATAACCTATGTTTTTAGCACACCCTGCCAGTGCGTCATTTGTCGATATGGCGATGACCACGGGACGAGCGTTTCTCAGGTGACTTTTTACCGCCATGGTGGCTGGAGTGTCCGTCAAGCCAAGAGCAAGCTTTGCTGCCGTGTTTGAGGTGCAGGGTGCTGCTACCATGATATCACACATCTTTTTCGGTCCGATCGGCTCGGCTTCTTCTATGGTGCGTATGACCTTGCGGCCTGCTATGGTTTCAAGGCGTTTGATGTTTTCTTCCGCTGTGCCAAAACGTGTAGATATAGATGCGGCGTTGAAAGACATAATTGGCACAAGCTTTGCGCCCTGCTGCACAAGCCGTTCTGCGGCGGCAAATGCCTTTTCAAAGGTGCAGAAAGAGCCGGTCATGCAAAAGCCTATTCGTATGCCGTCAAGTGACATTCTTTGTTCCCCTTTCATTCAAAATGTCCGTGACTGTTCGGGCGATTATCTCTCCTGCAGTCATAGGTGCGGCTTTGGCTGGAAGTCCCAATGCCCATACCACACGCCTGTTCAGCTTTGCGGCAGTTTCATGATCTACTCCGCCAGGTCGGGAGGCAAGGTCTATGATAAGAGAGTTTTTATCCATTACGCCCAAAAGCTTTTCATCAAGTATCATGGCAGGGACGGTGTTTATTATTATAGTATACCCCGAAATATTGTCCGCAAGAGCTGTGATAAGCTCTGCCTTATAGCCTGCGCCCTCAGCTTCTGCAAGCGCAGAAAGCTTTCTTGCGGATATAGTCACATCTGCGCCGACAGCTCGAAAAAGCTTAGCGCAGGCTTTCGCTACTCTGCCATAACCAATAACTAGGACGGTGGAACCGTTCACGGTGACAGCAAGCTCCTGCATAGCTATTTGCAAAGCGCCCTCCGCCGTGGGGATACAATTTCTTATAACAAGCTCCTCTCGCTTATAGTAATCCTTAACATCGAAGCCGAGAGAGGAGAAATATTCTATTTGATCACGGCGGAGCAGACCGCCTGCCACGAGTGCATTTTTCTTTAAATGCGTTGAAACGTCACTGCATGATACCTTTACATTACGGCTAGAAGAGATATCCAGCCCGTCAGCTTTCATGAGAGGAAGTACGAGAACGTCCGCCTTTTCGGTGAGCTGATCGAGATGAGCGAGGGGGATAGTGTCCTCGCCTTTATCGTCCATGCCGTAAGTATAGACCCTGCCGATTTTAGTGAGAGTCTGAGCTGTATATGTTTGTCTTGCGTCACCGCCGACGCAGAGGAAAACTGTTTTTTTCATATGGATACCTCCTGTGGGACTATGCCTGATAGAGTTATATATAATTATATGTATCGGTGGGCTAAATGTTACCGGCAAAATAAAACGCCATATCCCTGCAAAGCAAGAATTGCGGCGCTTTGATATGATATCATATTTCTATCTTGATAAACTTCGGCTCGTGCTTTTTGAAATAGGTCAGATACTTAAAGCCTGCCGCTTGCGCCATTTCTACGCCTGCGGAAATGTCTCTGCCGATATCTGCGGTGCAGTGGGCGTCTGAACCTATGGTCAATATCTCGCCGCCGAGGGCTTTGTAGAGCTTCACAAAGTCAAAGTCTGGGAGGGGCTTGCCGTATTTTTGCCTTAGTCCCGACACATTTATCTCTATGCCCTTGCCTTTTTGAATAAGTGTACAAAAAATTTCTCTGATAATATCTTCATATGGAGAAAGATCTATTTGTATACCGCAATCTCCTTGGATATATCGCAGAGGATAGGTGAGGTGTCCTAAAACGTCTAACTTGCCCCATTTGCACATTTCAAGCATTTCTTTGAAATAGTCGTCAAGGAGAGCATAGGTTTGCGACAAGTCCATATTTTTGTACTCTATCCAATAGAAATCGTCCTTGCCTTTATTCTGATGATGTGAGCCTATGATAAAATCAAGGCGCTTGTCGGAGGCTATCTCCTCGGCAAATTCTATATCCTGCAAAGGCTGACCAAGCTCTATTCCGCAGAGAAAATTTAAATCCTCCAGATGCTGGGAAGCTTCATACTGGGCGACTATGCTTGCGGGGGCATACTCCCCCGAGCCGTACATCATGCCGTCTTTCAGGGCTTCAGGATCACCGTAATGGTCGGCTTTGTAGCGGAAATTGCAATCGCAATGGTCAGTTATGGCAAATGCCGCCAAGCCAAGCTCTTTGGCTTTTGCCAAAGACTGTTCTACAGTTCCCTCACCATCCGGGGAAAAGCCTGTGTGGGTGTGCATATCTATAAGAGTTTTCATAGGTTCTCCTATCTGTACGAAAATTTGTACTTATATAGAATTGTAGAGCTTTTCAAGCTGTTCTGCCGCTTCTGCCGCACGTCTTACAAAGCTGTCAGGTGCAGCATTTCGGTACATGGTGGACTTTGACATATAAAGCTCTAATGACAATGGTGGCTGGTGGTCAAGGTTTTTGAGCTTTCTGAGAAATTTCTCAAAGTTCAGGTTGCCGTCAAATGGTATCATGTGTCCGTCGGTGTTGCCGTCGTTATCGTGGATATTCAGGCAGGCAAGCTTGCTTCCAAACTTTGTCAGGCAATCGGTATTCTTTGAGAAGCAATTCTCATGACCTGTGTCATAGCAAAATTTCACGTTATCATGGTTTCCAAACTGGTCAAAAAGCACGTCAAGAAACTGCGGGAGCTGGATATTCTCAAAGGCGATATCGACGCTGTTTTCTTCTCCGCACTGTATTATTTTGGCGAAATTCTCTATGCCGAAACGTGACACCTCAGGCGGAACAAGCCCGTCAGTAGGGTGGCATATCATAGTTTTTACGCCATTCTCACCGCACACTCTGACACATTCAAGTGTTCGTTGGAGGATATATTCGCTCTCAGGGCATATTGTCCAAAGGGCGTTCATGCGGTCAAACTGTGAATGGACGTTTTCTATTTCCAGTCCAAAATTTCGTACAATATCACACTGTGTGTATTTTAGTCCGTCAGAAAAGCCAAGCATTACACCGTCAAAGCCGTTCTCTTTTATAAGTCTTATACGCTCCTCAAAGGGTATTTTAAAGGTGAAGTCTGCAAACATACAGCGTTTCAATCTGTTTTCCTCCTTACCAAAAACAGCGGCAGAATTGCTCTGCCGCCGTGAAAATTTAGTTTTTGAGAGAATGGAGTGGTGCAGGGATCTGTCCGCCACGATTGATGAACTTGGAAGGTGACTCTTTTTTGAGCGGCATAACAGGTCCGCAGCCAAAAAGTCCGCCCCAATCAAGTTCTTCGCCAACGCTCTTGCCAATAGCAGGGATAACTCTTACGGCGGTGGTCTTGTTGTTTACCATACCGATAGCAGCTTCGTCTGCGATGATAGCGGAAATAGTATCGGCTGGGGTATCGCCCGGGATACAGATCATATCAAGACCAACTGAGCATACAGCGGTCATAGCTTCAAGTTTTTCAATGCAGAGCGCACCGCTCTTTGCGGCATCGATCATGCCTGCGTCCTCAGAAACAGGGATAAATGCGCCTGAAAGTCCGCCTATTCTTGAGCAAGCCATTACGCCGCCCTTTTTAACTGCGTCATTGAGCAGAGCGAGGGCTGCTGTTGTGCCATGTGTACCGCACTTTTCAAGACCTATTTCCTCGAGGATATGGGCAACAGAGTCGCCTACTGCCGGAGTTGGTGCGAGTGAAAGGTCAACGATACCGAATGGAACGCCAAGACGCTTGGAAGCGATAGTTCCAACGAGCTGACCTACTCTTGTTATCTTATATGAAATTTCCTTGATAACGTCGGATATCTTTGTGATATCAGCGTCAGGATATTTTCTCAAAGCGGCTCTTACAACGCCAGGACCTGATACGCCCACGTTTATCATGCAATCAGGCTCGCCAACTCCGTGGAAAGCACCTGCCATGAACGGGTTATCCTCAACTGCGTTACAGAAAACAACGAGTTTTGCTGCGCCAAAGCAGGCAGAGTCAACTGTTCTTTCTGCACACTCTCTTACAACGCCGCCCATCATTTTGCAGGCGTCCAGGTTGATACCTGTTTTTGTTGAACCGATATTTACAGAGGAACATACTCTCTCAGTAGTAGCGAGTGCCTCTGGGATAGACTTGATAAGCTCGATATCGCCTGCGGAGAAGCCCTTTGGAACGAGGGCTGTATATCCACCGATAAGGTTTACGCCAACGTCCTTTGCGGCTCTGTCCATAGCGTGTGCAAATGGAACAGGTGAACACTTGCAGGCAGCAGACACGATAGCGATAGGGGTAACGGAAATTCTCTTATTTATGATCGGGATTCCAAGCTCCTTTTCTATCTGCTCGCCCACCTCAACAAGCCTTGCAGCTTTTGCGGTTATCTTCTTATAGACATTCTCGCAGGCAACGTTTATATCGCTGTCGATACAATCAAGCAGAGAAATGCCCATTGTGATAGTACGAATATCAAGACAATCGTCCTGTATCATTCGTATCGTTTCCAACACGTCATATGTATTAATCATTTTACTGAAATCTCCTCTTTAGATATGGTGCATACAGTTAAAAATATCCTCGTGCATCGTATGGATCTTTACGCCCATTGTCTGACCAAGCTCTGTCAGTCCGTCTGCCATGGTAGCAAAATCGGAGTTGAGCTTTGTGATGTCAACAAGCATTATCATAGCAAAGAGGTCCTGCAAAACTGACTGAGTGACCTCGATAACATTCGCATTATATTCTGCACACTTTGTGCTTACCTTTGCAAGGATACCTACAGCGTCCTTACCTATAACCGTAACAACAGCTCTCATTAATAAGACCAGCCTTTCCAAATTCATTTATATATCTTCTATTATACCACACAGCGGAGATTTTGCCAAGAGTTTTAATTATAAATATTTTATTAACGTTGGAAAATCCGTGTTATGGGTCGAGGGTCAAGGCAGTCGGGCGAATGATGCTCGCCCCTACCCATATTTTTACGAATTACGAAAAAATTCGCACAAAATTGAAAACGTTGAAGTGCAAAAAAGCGGGGTGTCAGATTTCTGCAAAACAAAAAAAAATTCGATGAGCGGGACGTCAATTTCTGTGAGCTTGCGAGCAGAAATTTCGCCGCTCCCCTACAAAAAACGCCCCCATTTAGGGGACGTTCTTGTATTATTTTTCTGTTCTGAATGGTGCGAGTGGTATGCCTGTTTCGTTAAAGATAGTTACCTCGCAATAGTTGAACCAGTTATATCTTGCATACAGAGGTTTTTCAACGGCGTCTGACTTGATGAAAATTTTACTGCCGTTTATGGTGATATCGGCTTTTACGAACTCTTCGTCCTTGCCTGCTATCTCAAAGCCCTGTGCTTCACCCTTTACTACAAAGCCGTTTTCGGCATGGTCAAAGCTCAATTCTATACCACCGTTTTTATACTCCAGCGACTTATAGATAGGGCCGAATGCTTTTACGTCCATGCCATAGAAAAGCTTTTCTGCCTGCAAACAAAGTCTTTCGCCCACCGGTACTTTTTCCTTAGGGTGGATCTCGTTGAACTCGCCGCAATCTGAGATAACAGCTATTCCTGTATTTTTCACTGTCTTATATGCTCTCATCTGAGCCTCTCTTATTTTACACCAATGCTTATAATCAGGGTCGGCGGCATATTTGAACATTGGGAGCTGGACGATGATGAAAGGAAGTTCGTCGTCGCCCCACTTCTCTCTCCAAAGCCTGATAAGAGATGTGAGGAGGGTATAATAGCTGTCCGGTTTATGGTCGTCTGACTCACCCTGATAATAGAGGAAGCCTTTTATTGTATAAGGACAAACTCTTGACACCATGGTCTCAAAAAGTCCTGTTGGGCGGAATGGGTTTACGCAGTTTATCGGACCCGGCCAATTCTTATCGCCAAGGATCTCGTTGGCTTTCTCCCAGCTCATTGTTGGGTCTTTTAGCAGAAGCTCGCCGTATTTTTTATCCCACACACGCTCAAATTTCTGATAATCTCTGTATTCTTTTATCTGCTCCTCTACAGTTTTGCCCTCAATACGTTTTTCATACTCGTCTATGTAGCTTCTTATTTCAGCGTTGTTTTCAAGGGTCGGTCCGTCTACCCATGCGGAGGCTGATGTGCCGCCCCAGTTACAGCCGATAAGTCCTACTGTTACGCCAAGGTCTTTGGCAAGCTTTCTTCCAAAGAAGAAGCCGACTGCACTCCATGCCCTTGAATTATCCTTTGAAGCCTGTGACCATGCGGTATTGTTTTCGTCCTCATAGAACATTTCGTCAAGAGTGCCACGCTTTTGAGTGTAATAAAATCTTACGTTGCAATCAGGGGTGAGGTTTTCGAGAACTTCTTTGCCGCCCTTTGCGTTTTGAAGTTCAAGCTCCATATTTGACTGGCCGCCGCAGAACCACACTTCGCCTATCATGATACGGCAGAATTTTTTCTCTGTACAGCCGTCTGAAACTGTCATTTCATACTCTCCGCCAGCACTCATTGGAGGGAGGACGGCTGTCCACCTGCCGTCGCAGACCTGCGTCTGGACTGACACGCCGTTAAGAGTAACTGTGACAGTTCTTTCCTCGTCCCCAAGTCCCCAGACTGTTATGTTCTTGTCACGCTGGAGCACCATATCATTTGAAAAAATATTTGCTACTTTTAACATACTTTTTTCTCCTTTCAATATCTATAAAAATTCAAAAAATATCATCGCCGCAGGCGATACCTTAATTTCTCACTCCTAACTAATCAAAGAGTGTGGTAGAACAGAATGATATCCTCAAAGACGCCCTCTTTGTTTTCAAAGCCCTGCGGTACAGTGCCGAGCTTAACAAAGCCGAGGTTTTCGTAAAGCTTTACCGCCTTGACGTTTGATGCAACAACGGCATTGAACTGGAGCACCTTAAAGCCTTTTTGCTTTGCTATGAAAAGACAATGTTCGACTATGACCTTGCCTGCTCCTTTTCCACGGCAGGTGCTTTTTACGGCATAGCTTGCGTTTGCGATATGTCCGCATCTGCCAACGTTATTAGGGTGAAGGATATACATTCCAACGATCTCGCCCTCATACTCTGCAACACCGCAGAATGTTTGTGAAGCAAAGAATTTTTTTGCCCCATCATAGTCGAGGATCTCTTTCTGTGGGAAAGCATTGCCCTCTTTTACAACTTCGTTCCATATCTCTGCCATTGCAGGAACGTCATCAATGTTGTAACCTCTTACGGTCACGTTTTTCATTTTTGCCATTTTGGATACTTCTCCATAATAAAATTACTCTATAAATGACTTCATGCCACGCTCACGTCGCCAATCAAGGAACTCCTCATATGTTCCCTGTCTGTCGATACAACCGTCGGGGGTTATCTCGATTATTCTGTTTGCAACTGTCTGAACTATTTCGTGGTCATGAGATGCGAAGATCACAACGCCTTTGAAATCTCTAAGTCCGTTATTCACGGCTGTGATAGACTCAAGATCGAGGTGGTTGGTAGGTCTGTCAAGCATTATAACGTTTGAGCCGAAGAGCATCATACGGCTGAACATACATCTTACCTTTTCACCGCCTGAGAGAACTTTTACAGGCTTATATATCTCGTCCCCTGAGAAGAGCATTTTGCCAAGGAAACCTCTGAGGTAGGTGTCTGTTACCTCGGAAGTGGAATATTTTCTTATCCAGTCAACTATACTTTCGTCATTATCGTTGAAGTAGGCTGAATTGTCGATAGGGAAATATGAACGTGATGTGGAAACGCCCCACTTAATGCTACCCTCGTCAGGCTCTTCTTCCTCTGCAAGTATCTTGAAAAGCATTGTGATAGCCTGCTCGGACTCGCCGATGAAAGCGACCTTATCGGTACGGCTGAGGGTAAAGGAAACATTATTGAGGAGCTTTACTCCGTCAACTGTTTTGGATATGCCGTTGACTTTGAGGACGTCTTTTCCAAGCTCTCTATCCATATTAAAGCCTATGAAAGGATATTTTCTTGATGAGGCAGGCATTTCCTCGACTGTGAGCTTATCAAGAAGCTTTCTTCTTGCGGTAGCCTGCTTGGACTTTGATTTGTTTGCTGAGAAACGATTGATGAACTCCTGGAGTTCCTTGATCTTCTCCTCGGCTTTCTTGTTCTGGTTCTTTATCATTCTCTGCATGAGCTGTGAGGACTCATACCAGAACTCGTAGTTACCAACATACATTTTTATCTTTGTATAGTCGATATCCACGATATGGGTACAAACATTATTAAGGAAGTGTCTGTCATGAGATACAACGAGGACAGTTCCGAAATAGTCGGCAAGGAAGTCCTCAAGCCAGCTTATAGCGTCGATATCAAGGTGGTTTGTAGGCTCGTCCAGCATGATAATATCAGGATTGCCGAAAAGCGCCTGTGCAAGAAGCACCTTGACTTTTTCGTTACCTGAGAGGGTGGACATCTGTGAATAGAGGATATCCTCGGAAAGACCAAGACCCTGAATGAGCTTTGAAGCGTCAGACTCAGCTTCCCAGCCGTTTAATTCTGCGAACTCGCTTTCAAGCTGTCCTGCTCTGTCGCCGTCCTCCTCGGTGAAGTCCTCCTTAGCGTAAAGCTCGTCCTTTTCTTTCATTATCTCATAAAGTCGCTTATTGCCCATTATTACAGTTTCGAGAACTGTATACTCGTCAAATGCAAAGTGATCCTGACGAAGCACTGAAAGTCTGTCCTCTTTTGAGATCACTACCTCGCCTGTGGTAGGCTCTATCTCACCGCAGAGGATCTTCAGAAATGTTGACTTTCCTGCACCGTTTGCACCGATTATGCCATAGCAGTTGCCGTTTGTAAATTTAAGGTCAACGTCCTTGAAAAGAAGCTGACCACCGAATGAAAGGCTTACGTTTGATACTGTTATCATTTTAACTCTCCTATATCTGATAATTATACTTTGACACTTTATTATACCACACAAAGAGGCTTATGTCTACTTTTAATTATTAATTTTTCATCACTGCGCTTTTATGGTGCAAACGAGGTTTTGCTCTTGACGTTTTCAACAAAAAGTGTTATAATTGTTATGTACACATTGGCAATAGCGATAATTATTGCCCTGAAAATTCAAGAATTAAGTTGGAAAGGATAACTTGAATATGAAAAAAGTTTTGTTTGCTTCTTCGGAGTGTGTTCCGTTTATCAAGACAGGCGGTCTTGCTGACGTTGTTGGCTCTCTGCCTAAGTGCTTTGACAAGAGGTATTATGATGTCAGAGTAATTCTTCCTAAGTATTCCTGCATGAAACAGCAGTGGAAAGACATGATGCAGTACAAAACGCATTTCTACATGGACTTTGCAGGTCAGAGCCAATATGTGGGCGTGCTTGAATGCGTTTATGATGGCGTTACGTTCTATTTTATCGACAACGAACATTATTTCACCGGTGACAAGCCTTACACTGAGCATCACTGGGATATAGAAAAGTTCATGTACTTTGACAGAGCTGTGCTTTCTGCTCTGCCGCTTCTTGATTTCCGTCCTGATGTTATACACTGTCACGACTGGCAGACGGGTCTTATACCTGTATATCTTCATGACAGCTTTGCAGGGGGAGATTTTTTCCGCGGCATAAAGACCGTTATGACTATACACAATCTGAAATTCCAGGGAAATGACGGAGTTGAGCAGTTCAAGAGGATATCCGGTCTGTCTGACTACTACTTCACTATCGACAAGCTGAGAACGGGCGTTGACGGAAATATGCTCAAGGGCGGTCTTGTTTATGCTGACGCTATCACAACTGTCAGCAACACATACGCAGAGGAGATAAAGACTCAGTTCTACGGCGAGGGTCTTGACGGACTTATGAGGGCAAGGGCTAACGATCTCCGTGGTATCGTAAATGGTATCGACTATGTTGATTACAACCCTGACACAGACAAGAACATTGTTGTAAGATACAATTATGACAACGTGCTTGAGAAGAAGATACACAACAAGAGAGCAATTCAGGCTGAGCTTGGTCTTGCGCAGGACGACAATCGCTTTATGATAGGCATTGTTAGCCGTTTGACAGATCAGAAGGGCTTTGACCTTATTGCATACATGATGGAGAGAATGTGCGAACAGGGCATACAGTTCGTTGTGCTTGGCACGGGCGAGCAGAAGTATGAGGATATGTTCCGCTGGTTTGCAGGCAAGTATCCTGACAGGGTTTCTGCTAACATTTACTACAGCGAGGAAATGAGCCACCGCATTTACGCTTCCGCTGACGCATTCCTTATGCCGTCACTTTTCGAGCCATGCGGACTTTCACAGCTTATGTCACTGCGTTACGGCACGTTGCCTATCGTTCGTGAAACCGGCGGTTTGAGAGATACTGTTCAGCCGTTCAATCAGTTTGAGAGGACCGGCACTGGTTTCAGCTTCGCAAACTACAATGCACACGAGATGTACAACACTGTTATGTTCGCAAAGTACATATTTGATGACAGACGTGACGAATGGAACGGACTTATCAAATCTGCAATGGCACAGGATTTCTCATGGCAGGCTTCTGCTAACAAATATCAGGAAATGTATGACTGGCTTATCGGCTAAGATAGATACAAGAAAAGCTCCGCAGGAAAAATGCGGAGCTTTTCTTATATGATACGTTGGGAATCAGGTGGACGACCTCAGATCGCCGCTACGGAAACAAACATAAAAAGCGGCACAGTTTAGGCTGCACCGCTTTTGTTTTGCATTTATCAGTCACCGAAAGCGACGCCCAGAGCCTTTGCGGTCTTGACGAGCTGGTGGTTGGCAGGGACAAACTTTGTTTTGCCTGCAACTTCTGAAAGTGGGTTTTCTGACACAACTTCATTTATCATTGCCACTGCATAGCCGTATTTATCGGCTGCGATAAGCTCTGCGGCATGGACGCCGAACTTTGTGGCAAGCACTCTGTCATAGGCTGACGGACTGCCGCCTCTGAGCATATGACCAGGAACGCAAACTCTTGTTTCTCTGCCTGTAAGCTCTTCTATCTGCTTTGCAATTCTAGGGGTAGCAGTTGTAAGGCCCTGTTCTGCACGAAGTCTTGCTCTTTCCTTCTTTTTAAGCTTTGCCTCGTCCTTATCGAAAGCACCCTCAGCCACTGCCATTATAGAGAATCCCTTTGACTCTCTCTTTTCGCAAGCCTCGGCAAGCTTTTCTATATCGTATGGTATCTCAGGGATCACTATTATATCTGCACCGCCTGCGATACCTGAATAGAGGGTGAGCCAGCCGGCTTTATTGCCCATTATTTCTGCAACGAGTATTCTTCCGTGGGAATTGGCTGTGGAATGAAGTCTGTCGATAACGTCTGTGGCTGTGTCAACGGCGGTATGGAAGCCGAATGTTACGCTTGTACCCCAGATATCGTTGTCTATAGTTTTTGGCAGTCCGATAACGTTAAGTCCCTCGGTTGAAAGGAGGTTAGCGGTCTTATGAGTGCCGTTGCCACCCAAGGTGAGCAGGCAATCGAGCTTCTGCTTTTTATAGGTTTCTTTCATAGCCTTTACTTTATCCACGTTATCTTCTTCGATGACCTGCATTTTCTTGAAAGGCGTTCTCTTTGTGCCGAAAATAGTTCCGCCTGTGGTAAGGATACCAGAAAAATCAGACTGCTTCATTTCCTTGCACATATTATTGATAAGCCCATAATAGCCGTCCTCTATGCCGATTATCTGGACGTCTTCGCCGAACTTTTCATAGCAAGCCTTTGCAACGCCTCTGATAGTTGCGTTAAGTCCCGGACAATCTCCTCCGCTTGTGAGTATGCCTATTCTTTTCTTCATTTTACCAAGTCCTTTCAATGAAATTCTATCATTATCAACGATATCAATACTTATCGCTTGTGCTGAAATCTTCTATATCGGCTTCGTCGGAAGGAGTGATATCCTGCTGAGTTTCCTCAGGGGTGGCCTCGCTTTCCGGCTCATCGTCAATATATGTGAACCTTGAAGTCTGATGCTCTTTCTTATCCTTTTCACTGTTCTCGCTAAGTTTGAAACGTGCTATCATATTCTTTAGTATAAGCGACTGGCTTGAAAGCTCTTCACTTGCGGAAGCTGAACCGACTGCAGTTGAGGTATTGGCTGATACAACGGCTGATATCTGGTCTACTCCCGTATTTACCTGAACGATCGCTTCTGCCTGTGCCTCAGAAGCGTCTGAAATGTTCTTTACGAGATCCCTCATAGTATTTGAATTACTTACGATATTGTTCAGTGAATCAGCGGTTTCTTCGGCTATCTTAGAGCCCTTTGAAACGGCGGCAGACTGGTTTTCGATAAGTGAAGCGGTCTGCTTTGCGGCTTCGGCTGATCTTGATGCCAGACGTCTTACCTCGTCTGCTACCACGCCAAAGCCCTTTGAACCCTCTCTTGCGGCCTCTACGGCGGCGTTAAGGGCAAGGATATTTGTTTGGAATGCGATCTCGTCAATGACCTTGATTATCTTTGAGATCTCATCGGAAGCAGTATGGATAGCATTCATGGCATTTACCATGTTGCCCATATCGCTGTTGCAGTTGTCAATGGCTTCGGTATTCTTAAGTACGATATTATAAGCGTTCTTAGAGTCCTCAGAGTTCTGAGTTATCTGCTTTGAAACATCACTGAGGGTAGCGGAAAGCTCCTCGATCGCAGAAGCCTGCTGTGTAGAACCCTGTGATACAGACTGTGCGATATTTGACACCTGAACCGCTCCTGAGTTCACCTGCTCGGCTGACATATTGATAGAAGCAAAGGTATCAGACAGAGAGTCGAGTATCTCGTTAAACGTACTCTTTATCTTATAGAAGTCGCCCTTGAAAGTGCCTTCCATTCTGTGGCAAAGGTTACCCTCGGATATCTGGGTAAGAGCCACTGTGATAAGGTTGATATACTGTCTGAGGCAGACGATAGTTTCTTCCAGAGAGTTTGAAAGGACGCCAAGCTCGTCCTTTGAATACCACACGTCAACAGGGTCGGTAAGGTTGCCCTGTGCGAGAGAACGAAGTCTGTTTGTGGTAGAAATGATAGGCTTTGTTATCCTCTTTGCAAAAAGCAGAGAGAACAGCACCGTCAGGCACATAAGCACAACGCCCATTACAATGATATTAGTAAGTGCGCTGGAGCTTGCAGTGGTGAAGTCGGCAACATTTGTAACCATGACGACAGTACCGTCAAAATATGACGAACCATAATAGCCCACGATATAATTGTTATCCTTAAATTTATACTCTGTTGTACCGCTATTATTTGCAAGTATTTTCTCAACGGCATTTGTCACTTCCGTATATTCTTCATCTTTCTTACCGATCTGAAGGGCATTTTTACCTATCTGATCTGTATCCTTATGAAGAAGGATCTCTCCGTCTTTACCAACAAGATAAACATAGCCGGATTTTCCGAAGGTATATTCATTAAGAGCATTGATAAGCATATCGCTCTGAATGGTAATACAAGCGACTTTTTGTTCTGTGTTGCCAGACTTTGTTGAAGCAAGTATAGAAAAATAATTCTTACCGCCAAAGGTATATATATCGGTTATATAAGCCGAGCTTCTTTCGCAAGCGCTTACGATGTGTTCCTTTTCAACTGATGACGATACCATTTCATTATCTGTTGCAAGCACAATGCCATTGCCGTCAAAAATCGTAAAATTCAGATAAAAGCCTGTGTTGTCTGCAAAGCCACTTTTTACCGCCTTCAGTCTGTCAGCGTCAGTTTTTGCCCCTAAAAAAGAATCAGACTTTACGGTCGAAACTATATTATTCGTATAAGAGCTGATCGTCGAGTCAAAATTCTTAGCCGCCTGAACAGCCAGTGGTTCAGCGGTGCTTTTGAGCGTATCCTTTGCAGAAACGTTTATAAAATACACGGAAACCAAGCTGAGCAGCACCGTGATGATAAGTGCGATTGAAAGCATTGCCAAAAGCAGCTTTGAACGCAACGTTTTCATATAAAGTTCCCCCTTATGAACTTGTTTTTAACGCAGCACACAACACTGCGATATTACGTGTTTATTATATCATAATTGCACAATTATTTCAAGTACCACAAGCATATTTTTTGTGAATTTATGATGCAATTAATGATATGGAGGTGAATAAGAATAGGTAAAAAGGGGGTAAATAAAATATGTACATAAGTCTAAGGATAAGAAAAAGGGTGATGCTATGTGTTATAGCTATACTTTCTATGCTGGCGGCGGTGGCTGTTATGCCGACCTTTGCAAAAGAAGAAAAAACAGATGGGATAAAGCTTCCGATCATAATGTATCACAGCATCGTAAAAAACGAAGATCGCAGCGGTGAGTATGTCATAACGCCTATCGAGCTTGAAAAGGATCTGCTTTATCTGAAGCAGAACGGCTACACTACTGTTTTTGTAAATGACGTTATAAGATATGTGAAGCGTGGGGGCGAGCTGCCTGAGAAGCCCATCATACTGTCCTTTGATGACGGCACTTACAACTACAGAGAATATCTTCTGCCGCTTCTTGAAAAATACGATATGAAAGCCACTGTATCTATTGTGGGGGCTTACACTGACGCTGCCTGCGAGGAGGCTGAGCCTGATCCTGCTTACTCTTATCTTGACTGGCAGGACGTTTCGGTGCTTCGTGACAGCGGTCATGTGGAGATATGCAATCACTCTTACGATATGCACAATCTTGAGGGCAGGCGTGGAGTCGGTCAGCTGGAGGGGGAAAGCTACGAGGATTACCGAAAGGTATTTCTTAACGACACCACGAAGCTTCAAACGCTTTGCGATGAACACTGTGGTTTTCAGCCAAACGTTTACACCTATCCTTTCGGCATAACCTGCGAAAGTGCAAGTCGGCTCGTAAAGAACATGGGGTTTGAGGCTAGTCTTGGAGTAGAGGAAAAAATCAATATAATAAAAAAAGAAGATGAGCGCTGCCTTTTTGGTCTTTACAGATACAATCGCAGCGGGATCATCTCCACAGAAGAATTCATGAAAAAAGTTTTTGGAGCATAAAAAAAAGCAGCCCCTATTGGAGCCACTCTCTAAACTGAATCACCATCAGCATATTCACATTATACTCTGGCAGGTGTCGAAATTATACTTGTTTTTGTGTGATTTTTGTAAAAAAAATGTGTATTCGTGTAAGCAGAGTGAAAAATGCTGTCACAAGCAGCCAAAAGCACGTTGATACGCCACTTTTGGCTGTTTATCATCTCTTTATACAGAACTTATTTATCCTTTTTTTCCGCCTTTGATCTTTCCTCTTATCCAGATAATTATTACGACAAGTGCGATAACAAGGACAATAAGGACGATAGCAAGGGCGGTATTGAGCATCTTTTTATACTGATCCATAACATTTGCGTTTTTGGACACGGCAGATGAAGTATCGGAGCTGTTTTTCTTTTGGGCGTTCCGGGTCTGCTGTTCATCTCCGCCTGCGGCTCTTATTATGGTGACAGTATAGGTGGCGGCATTGCCGTCAACGTCTGTGACGGTTATGGTTCGTACATTTTCGCCCACCTGACACTCGCTTGTGCCTGTATACCATATATAATCAGAGGGGCTTGCTGTTGTTCCCTCTATCTCAACATTGGTAACGGAATTGTCAACGTTCACTGTATAGTTATAGACATTATAGGCAAAGGCAGGAGAAAGCTCGCCGTTATCCACTTTCAGAGCTGTAAGAACGCCTTTATCGGGTATGCCGTTTGAAGGTTCGGTCTTAGTGGTAGTGGTAGTGGTCTTTTCGGTGGTGGTCGTAGTTTCTGTTTCGGTCTTGGTTTCCACCTTATCGCTTCCAACTGTTATGACACAATAGGCGGTAGGCGAGCCGATAAGCTCTGAATCAGGGGAATATATCTGGCAGCTTTGCAGGCTTATATTTGCATTTCCTGCCGACAGACCTTTGAACGTAAAGCTGAAATCCACTTCTGAAGAGGGGGTATCAGGAAAGCCGTTTACTGTAAGAATTCCTCCACCGCCTGAGGCATTGTCGCTTGACACAAATTCTATAACGGAATCGTCATAGGCGATATTTGCCTGAACGCTTCCTATCTCTGAATCTGCAGAAAATGTCACGGACACTTCAAACTGCTGATCGGTCATGACAGGGTTTTTAGGCGGATAGAAGAAAGCCTCCCCTGTTGCATGGGCAATGAGAGCCGTCATTGGAACTGCAAGTGCGGCTGTCAAGAGCGATGAGAATATTCTTTTTACAAGCTTTGTTTTTGTGGTCATTGCTATCCCTCCCGATAACATGGATAATTATTTGGTATAAACTTTGGCTATATCAGACCACTGTCCGAAATAGGTCTTGTCCCCTGTGGCTGTATAGCTTCTCACACGGACGAAATATGTCTTTTGGCTTTTAAGATTTGTTACAGTCTTTCTGTCGGTCTTATTTGAGGTCACCTTAACTGTCTTTGCACCGCTGAAAGATATATTTTCAGCATAGGATATCTCATAGCCTGTAGCAGAGCCTTTCTGTGCATAGTCTATATAAAAGCCTTTTTTCACCGGCATGAGCTTTTGTATGGTCTGCTTTGCAGGGGTGATGACAAAAGACTTCGTTATCACTCCGCCATACGAGCCTTTTCCTGTTACTGTTACCTTAGCTGTGCCTATATTCTTATTGGCGGAATATTTCACTATATAGTCAGTGCCGTTTTTAAGGGTCTTGCCCGAATATGTGACTGTTATGCTTTGGGTGATGTTCTTGCCTGTGAAAGACTTGTTTTTTATGCCTGCGACCTTAGCTTTGGCAATATCATATTTTGCGGCGGTCACGCTCTTTGTATCAGACCATGCGCCGTTATAACGCTTGCCGCCGACTATTGTATACGAACGCACTCTTACATAATATTTCTTCCCTGCCGTCAGGTTTGAAACGGTCTTTTTATCCGTTTTGTTTGAGGATATGATCAGGGTTTTTGCACCTGCGAAGTCAGAGCGTGTACTGTACTGCAGTTCATATCCTGTGGCTGAGCCTTTCTGAGCAAAGTCGATAAAAAAGCCTTTATATCTTGTTTGCAGAGATTGTATCTCCTGTTTTGCAGGATAAATGGTAAAAGTTTTTGTTATCGTACCCTGATAGTTGCCCATGAAGCTTATGATAATTTTTCCAACGCCTATTTTTGTATTTGAGCTATAGGAAACAGTATAATCATGTTCAGGAAGAAGAAATTTTCCGCTGTCTGTTACCATAACGTCAGGTCTTATAGGCTTGCCTGTGTAGGAGAGCGTATCAACATAATAGACGCTTGTCAATTGGGCGGACTTTGGAAGAATGTCGAATGCTTTGGCTATAGTGCCGCTGTATCCGCCAATGCCTGTTATTATCATTTTGCCCTTGCCTGCGGCTATATTATCGGCATATTCAATGGTATAGTCTTTATTATTTGTCAAAGCGGTACCGCCATAGGAAAGCGTTATACTGCTTTGAGCAAGCTCATAGCCTGTGAATGTCATATGTGTTTTAAAGCCTGATATATCGCAGTCTTTTATAAGCTTTCTGTCGGTATAGACCGCCTGCACTGTCATATGGGCTGTGACTTTTGAAAAGTCTTTATCCCAGCCTGTAAAGCGTTTGCCTTTTATGGTCGGCGCTTTGGGCGGATCGGCACTTTTGCCGTATTCTACGGTCTGAGATGACAAAACTGTGCCGTTTATATCGGTGAAATCGACCTTGCAGGTATTGATTTTCCAGCCTGCATAAAGGGTCTTTGAGCCGTCTGAAAAGCTCACGGACGTTATAGGCTCGCTCTCAAGCTGTGGGTCGGCATACCAGCCTGTAAACTGTGCGCCCTCTTTTGTGGGGGCGGAAAGCTGTGCGGTTTCGCCCTCGCCAAGCTCATCAGTGTTGAGGGGGCTGTTTTCGCCACCGTTCAGGATATAATCTATCTTTGCTTTGTCACTTGGGGTGACTTTTGCGGAAACTGTGGTGTTTTCTGTGAAAACTGTGTCGCTGTTCACAGGTTCGCCTTTACGATACCAGCCGAGAGTAAAGCCCTGCTGAACGTTCACATTTGGGAACATGGCTTTGCCTGCATAGTCAGTGCAGACTTCTATGGTCTGTGCCACAGCGGAGAATGTTATCTTATGGGAAGCCTGCTCGTTATATGAGGTCTGGCGCACAAGAGTGTCGTCCATTGTCCACTTTGCGCTGTCTTTGAACTTTTCACCGTAGGTGTTCATTGCATATGCCCCTTGAGAAAGTGCATTTTTTGCAGAAAGGCTTGAAACCAGACTATCGCTGTCATTGCTGTAACAGCCGTATGCGTTCACAACGGAAACGGCAATATCCCTGCCTCCTATAAAGGCATTTGTAATGGCGGAGCTGTTTTCCCTTAGGTTTGAAGAACACTCTGTTATGATACCGCAGGATTGTCTTCCTATGACGCCACCTGAATAGACTTCTCCCGACACTGTGCCGTCAAAGGTGCAGGCTTTTATGGCTGTTCCTTGATAAAAGCCCACTATTCCACCTGCGTAATCGCCTTTCACTATACAGTTTTTCAGGGAAATGTTATTTATCTCTGCACCGTTTTTTATGTATGCGAAAAGCCCTGAATACTCCTTGGACATGATGACTGCGTTTTTTATAAGGTGTCCGTTGCCGTCAAAATAGCCCATGAAAGGATTTTCAGAATCGCCAACGGGTGAGATAGTTTTTCCGTCAAAATCAAGGTCGGCTTCAAGGGCAACTAGCTTGCCTTCGAAGCTTTCGCCACCGCTGACACGCTTTGCAAAGCTTTCCCACTGGACTTCTGTGGTTATAACAAGGGCTTCGTCCTGTTCTTCTGCGGCGGAGATAAGGAGCTTTTGGGCGTTTGAGATATCATTTTTAGAAGCGTTCTCGTCTGCAAGCACCATTTGGGCATTGTTTGCTTCCCTTTCACAGCCTGCAAGGGTGCCGTACTTCTCAAGGGTGCTTTCAAGTGAACTTTTATCGGGCTTTGCAGTATCGTCAGTGTAAGCATAGATAAAAAGACTTCCTACGGAGTCGGTCTTGTCCGCTCCGACGTCAGACCAATATTTGCCGTTAAGGGAAATATAGCTTTGCCCTGACTGCGCCTTTGATGTTCGGTCGCTTTCTGCAAGGAGATATCCCCTGCCGCTGTCGCCGCTGAATTTTACTGAAATGGAATATTTCTCGCCCTCTTCAAGGAGGATATCCTCGGGAAAGTCAACTGTATAAAAGCCGTTTGCGGACACTGAGCCGCTTATCTGCGTTTCAAGTACGCCTATAGGGTCGCTGTCGGAAACGTCGGTATAGACGCTTAGGGTGTAATCCGCACTGCCCGTTTTGCCCACATACATAAAACCTGCTTTATCAAGCTTTTCATCGGCTTTAGCGGTGAAAACATTTGCACCGTAAACAGAACCGTCATTGCTTGCGTTCACAACATAGCCTGTCATTTTGCTGTAGTGATATGTATTATCACAGCTTTCTTCAAAGTCATAGCAGCAAAACTGTCCGAACTCTGCTTCGTCATAGGACACCCAATAGAAGCCGTCATTGTCCTGATCTGCGCCCCACGAGCCTTTCACAAGCCATGCGCCGTTATTGGCAGGCTTATATCTGAAATTATCCTTACTGTAGTTATCGTCCCAGCCCACCACTGTGACGGAATGATTTATGATAGTGTTTTTTGAGGCGTCGGGATCATAGTAGGCAGTATTGTTATGATTCATATAGCCATTTCCTGCAAAATAGCTTGCGGAAACTGCTCCAAGCTCCATTATTTTACGCTTCACCTGCGTGGTGCTTGAAAGCTCCATGACATAATTCAGCCTGTATTCGCTGACGTTTTTCTTATTTTCGGAAACTATCATATTCTCTGTGCCGGATTCTAAAAACGGCTCGTAATCCTCATAGCATAGTCCCTGACCATTTGCAAGGGCGGAGGCCGCAAAGAGCCAGTTTCCTCCTGATGAAAAATCGTCTTTACCTGTGGCTGTGCCTGAATTTGAGGACAGCACCAAGGCAGGCACGGAAAATTCTGCGGAGGGGTTTTCAAGCCCCTTTTTTATAAGATCCTGTTCTGCGCAGGCAAGGGCTGAGAATGCCCAGCAAGCACCTGTTGAAGCCTGATCTTTTACTGTTGTGATCTCTCCTGAGCTTCTTGGGTCATAGGTGGATGGGAGCTTTCGGGCGGCTAGTCTTGCAGGGGACTTTATCTGATAGTCACCGTATGTGCTTTTGGCCACGCCCTCTATCTCATAGCTATAGCCGTTATGGGTAAAGTTTACGGGAACGACTTTTATGCCGTTATCCTCGTTGGCAAGTGCAAAAGTCTGCGCCGAAAGCTGAAAAGCCAAGAGCAAAGCTGTCAAAAGCCCTGCCGCACCTTTCATTCTTCTCATTTTCCGCCCTCCTGTTTATATCAGGTTATGGTTATCTTTCTTGTATACTCGTTTGAAATACATCTGCCGTATGCCGCTGTTTCTCTAAGTCTTACTGCGTTCTTTTCAAGGAAAGCAACACGCTTTGCATAGTCGGAGATATCCTCAAGCTTTTTCAGCGAGGTATCATACTCCAGAGTTCTGTTCTCAGCCTGCGCAAGTATGCGTGTGCCTGTGCGGTTAAAGGCAAGGATCCTGCCGTATGGCACTTGTCTGATATCGTCCTTTCTGATGCCGAGAACAAGGTGCAGGACCATTCTTCTTACTCTTGCCATGGTGATATTCTTTGACTTTATACGCTGTTCAAAGATATCCATAGTTTCAGGGCAGGAGCTTACGACAGACATAAATCTGTTGGCAAGGTGTTCGTCGCAGTCAGGTAGGGCTAGAAAATCTTCTCTTGAAGCTGTGCAGAGCTTGAAAAGCATTTCTCTGCCTGCCTGCCGGGTAAAGGACGGCTTACAGCCCTCAAAATCATATGGAACAAATTTCTGCCACTCACCGCCCTCTTTTATAAGCTCTCTTATATGAGAAGCCGAAGCAAAATCACCAGACTCTGCCTGAGAATCATGTGCAACAGCTTCACGCTTTACGGCATAAGGCACTAGCCATGGGGCTATACGCTTTGCCGCCTTTATATACTCCACTGCAAGAACGTTATTTGGTGTGGAGAATATCTCTTCGGCGGTTCTGCCATAAAGACCTATGGAGGCTTCATACATAGCCTGCGGGTAGGACTTTCCCTGAGATAAAAGTTCTCTTACCTGCTGTGAATTTTCAAGCATTGCGGATATTTCAGCTGCCTGTTCAAGGGCGTTCCTATCACCGCTTTCACAGCCGAAAGACAAGGTCGTTACCACGTCCTCCCCAAGACCTGCAAGAAGCCTTACTGCACTTCTTGCAAAGACCTCACTGTTTGAACATGAGAACGGGCATGGCAGTTCTATAACAAGGTCTGCACCGTTTCTTATCGCAGCCTGCGCTCTGTCATATTTTGAGAAAACAGCCGCTGAGCCACGCTGCACGCAATCGCCGCTCATTACTGCGACGATACCCTCTGCGCCAGCCTGTCTTGTGGCTTGTATCTGATATTTGTGTCCGTTATGGAACGGATTATATTCCGCAACTATTCCCGCAATTTTCATTTTTTTACTCCTCTTTCTACCCTATGCAAATTTTATTCCGTCTTTCAAAAGCTTACTGCGAATTATGATACTAATATGTTAAGCCCTAGTAAAAAAATTGTGCAATATGTATATTTATGAAAAAAGCTCTTGAAATTTATCATTAATATTGATATACTATAAGTATATGATATTATGGGCTTAAAGTCAAGCCCGTTATCTGACATATTATAATCGGGAGGAGATTTTTTCCAATGAAAATCTTAGTTGTAAACGCAGGTTCATCATCACTTAAATATCAGCTTCTGGATATGAAGGACGAGTCTGTTATCGCAAAGGGCAACTGCGACCGTATCGGTATCGACGGCCATGTGAGCGCAAAGACAGGCGACGGCAGACACATCGAGGAGGATTGCAATTTCCCTACTCACACTGAGGCTTTTGAAAAGCTCGTTGAGGTACTCACATCAGGCGAAACAAAGGTCATCGACTCTATGTCTGAGATATCAGCCGTTGGTCACAGAATAGTTCAGGGTGCTGAGATATTCAAGGAGACCTGCCTTGTAACAGACGAAGTTATCGACCAGATCGACTCACTGGCTGAGCTTGCACCTGTACATAACCACCCACACGCTCTTGCACTGAGAGCCTGCAAGGCAGTTATCCCAGCAGGCACACCACAGGTAGTCGTATTCGACACTGCTTTCCACTCAACAATGCCAAGAAAGGCTTATCTCTACGGTCTGCCATACGAGTGCTACACTGATCTTCATGTAAGAAAATACGGCTTCCACGGAACATCACACAGATTTGTTTCAGGCGAGCTTGCAAGAGTAATGGGCAAGCCTATCGAGGAGCTTAAGATAGTTTCATGCCACCTTGGAAACGGTTCTTCTATCACAGCTATCAACGGCGGCAAGTCTGTTGACACATCAATGGGCTTCACTCCTCTTGACGGTCTTGTAATGGGCACACGCTGCGGCTCTGTTGACCCTTCTGCTGTTGACTATGTTGAAAAGAAAATGGGCTTTACACCTGACCAGATGACAGAATACATGAACAAGAAGTCAGGATTCCTTGGTCTGTCAGGCATCGGTTCTGACAACAGAGATATTCAGGCTGCTGCAAGCGAGGGCAACGAGAGAGCGCTTATCGTAAGCGAGATATTCGCTTATCAGATCAAGAAGTTCATAGGCTCATACGCTGCTGCAATGAACGGCCTTGACGCTGTTATCTTCACAGGCGGTATCGGTGAGAACGCACCTGAGGTAAGAGCGGCTGCTTGCTCAAATCTCGATATCCTCGGTATCCACATTGACGCTGAGAAGAATCTCTGCCGTGGAATACTCAAGGAGATATCCACTGACGAGTCTAAGACAAAGGTTTACGTTATCCCAACAAACGAAGAGCTTCTCATTGCAAGAGATACTCTGGCACTTGTTACAAAGTAATATTTCAGATAACATTAAGGACGGCTTTCTTATGAGAGCCGTCCTTTTTTGGCGCATAAAAAAGGCGCAGGAGAGGTTTTCCTGTGCCTTGATTTGTTTGATAAGACCGCCAATTTTCATGTAGGGGCTGGCGCCCTCGACAGCCCGATTTTGAGAGTGTAAAAGTTTGAATTATCACGAAGTTTTGTGGGTTGACGAAATATCGAGAAGTGGGACGTCGTATTTGTTTGAATGTACGATATTGACTATATACGTTTTCCAAACACCATTGTATCAGGTCTTAACGCCTGAGAACTGCGTCTGATAAAGCCTGTAGTAACAGCCCTTGGCGGCGATAAGCTCCTCATGACTGCCCTGCTCTGCTACTCGTCCGCTGTCGATAACGACTATCTTATCTGCGTCACGGATAGTGGAAAGTCGGTGAGCGATGATAAGGGAGGTTCTGTTTTTCATAAGAGCCACCATTGCGGACTGAATGTGCATCTCAGTTCTGGTATCAACCGAGGAAGTGGCTTCGTCAAGAATAAGTATCTTCGGGTCGGCAAGCACTGCTCTTGCTATGGAGAGAAGCTGACGCTGACCTTGTGAAAGGTTTGAGCCGCCCTCGGCAAGCACTGTGTCGTAACCCTCGGAAAGTCTTTCTATGAACTCGTCTGCGTTCGCAAACTTTGCCGCCGCCTTTATTTCATCAAGGGTGGCGTTTTCTCTGCCGTAGCGGATATTCTCCTCTATGGTGTCCTTAAAAAGCACTGTATCCTGCAAAACTATGGCTATGGAACGTCTGAGCTTGTCTTTCGGGATATCGTAAATGCTCTGACCGTCTATGGTTATCTCACCGCTGTCAACGGGATAAAATCTTGTGAGGAGGTTCACTATGGTGGTTTTTCCTGAGCCTGTTGCACCGACAATGGCTATTTTCTGACCTGCTTTCACCTCAAGGTCAAGGTCTTTCAGCACCTGCTTTTCAGGAACATACGAGAAGTCGATATGCTTGAAATCGATATCGCCTTTGACGTTTTCCACCTCAAAGTCAGCCTTGCCCTCGTCAGTTTCCTTATCAGCGTCCATGGCCTCAAAGATACGCTCTGCGCCTGCTATTGCGGTCTGGATATTTGCAAACTGGTTTGCAATCTCATTGATAGGACGTGAGAACTGTTTTGAATAGAGTATAAAAGCCTGAATAGTTCCCACTGTTATAAAGCCTTTTATTGCGAACCAGCCGCCAAAGGCAGCGATAAGGATAAAGCCGAAATTGGATATTAAGTTCATGCAAGGGCCCATTACACCACCGAATATCTGAGCTTTTATGCCGCATTTTTTCAGATTGTTGCTCATTTTCTCGAACTTGTCAACAGCGTCCTGCTCTTTGCCATAGGAAACGACCGTTCTATATCCGACTACCATTTCCTCAACTTCGCCGTTTATCTCGCCAAGAAGCACCTGCTGTTTGATGAAGTATTTCTTCATATGCTTTGTGAGTACGCCTGAAACGAATATGGTAAGGAACACTGTAGACAGTGAGATAAGGGTAAGAAGCGGTGAATACAGAAGCATTATGACAACTGTTCCCACAATTGTAAGCACGCCTGAGATGAGCGAGCCTATAGACTGAAAGATAGTTGTGGAAATGTTCTCGACGTCGTTTGTCATACGGCTCATTATATCGCCATGGCTGTGGGTATCGAGATATTTTATAGGAAGTCTTACAAGGCTTGAGAACAAGTCTTTACGCATGGTCTTTACTGTATACTGTGAAAGCTTTGCGGAGAATATTCCCTGCATATAGGTGAAAACAGAGGACAGAAGATAAACTGCACCAAGACCTATGAGCGTTTTGCCAAGCGCACCGAAGTCAACGCTTGTTTTCTTTTTGGTGAGAGTGATGCAGTCTATGGCTATCTGCTGTATTGACGGTGCGGCAAGATTGAGCAGAGTTATGATGAGCATTACACCGATAAGAGCGAAAAACAGATATCTGTTTCTGCCTATATAGCCGATAAGTTTTTTAAGGGTGTTCCTTGCGTCCTTAGGCTTTTCCATTGTGAGCCTTGCACCGTGAGGTCCGCCCGGTTTTCTTCCGCCGGGTCCCATTGGAGGCATTGGAGGCATTACACTTCACCTCCTGACGTTTTCACCTGTGAGGCGTAGATATCCTGATATACCTCGCAGGTCTTTAATAGATTTTCATGGGTATCGCAGGCACAAAGCTTGCCGTGGTCGAGGACGGCTATCCTGTCGCATGATTTTACGCTCTGGATACGCTGTGCGATTATGATAAGGGTAGTGCCGTTCATTTTGCGGTCTATCTCCGCACGGAGCTTAGCTTCTGTGCCAAGGTCGAGGGCGGAGGTGGAATCATCAAGAATGAGGATCTCAGGTTTTTTAAGTACCGCTCTTGAGATAGAAAGCCTTTGCTTCTGACCGCCTGACAGTGAAGCACCCTTTTCGGCTATAATACCCTCATAGCCTGCAGGTATCTTCTGAATGAACTCGTCAGCCTGAGCTGCCTGTGCGGCGGAGATGACCTCCTCATGGGTAGCGTTTTTGTCGCCCCACTTTATGTTGTCCTCAACTGTGCCTGAGAAAAGCTCGCTCTTTTGCAGGACTATGCCAACTTTCTTTCTAAGCTCGTCAAGCTTGCAGTCCTTGACGTTTACGCCGTCAACAAGGACTTCTCCTGCTGTGCAGTCATAAAATCTTGGAATAAGATTCACAAGTGAAGATTTTCCCGAACCAGTTGCACCTAGTATGGCAACGCTCTCGCCTGACTTTATATCAAGGGTAAGGTCTGAGATAACAGGTCTGCCCTTTGTTTCAGGGTAGGAGAATGAAACGTTTTTAAAGCTCACTGTGCCCCCTGTTTTATCTGCAAGGGAAACGCTGCCGCTTTTTATAACTGGGTCAGTTTCGAGGACTTCTCTCAGTCTGTTTGCAGATGCGGAAGCTTTTGCGAGGGTCTGGAACATCATTGACATCATCATTACGCCATGCAAGACCTGAGTAAGATATGTGATAGCCGCCATGACCTCGCCGACCTTCATAGCCTGTGCCTGCACCTGCCAGCCGCCTATAACTATAACGGCAATAACAGACAGATTGAGTATTATCATAAGAAGCGGCTGAAGGATAGCCATAAGGGTCTGAACACGGAGGTTTGATTCCATAAGGCTTATATTTGCATCGTCAAAACGCTTTTCTTCTGTATCCTCTCTGACATAGGCTTTTACTACTCTTGCGCCTGTGACGTTCTCCTGAACCACTGAGTTTACGCTGTCAAGACGTTTTGCGACGATAGAATAGTAGGGGTTTGCCTTTTTGAGAATTACTATCATCATGATTATCTCGACAGGCAAGGCACATAGGATTATTATTCCAAAGCGAACGTTCAGAGTAAGCATCATGATTATTCCGCCGAAGAACAGCAGGCTGTCACGCACCAACATTCTCAGCATGAAGTCTACCATTTGCTGAATGGCGGTTATATCCGCTGTAAGACGTGTTACCAATGAGCCTGTTGTGAACTTGTCGGTCTGTTCAAATGAAAGACCCATGACACGCTTAAAAACGTCCACACGCAGATCTCTTGAAAAGCTTTGGGAAGCTATCCCGCCGAATGCAGAAGCCGCAATTCCGCAAGCTCCGCCACCTATAAGAACAAGGAGCATAAGAAGTCCCGTTCTTATGATAAGATCCATATCCTGACCCAGCACGCCATCGTCAACTATTTTTGACATAAGCTTTGGCTGAAGCAGGTCGCCCAGCACTTCTCCCACCATGGATAGAGGTGTCAGCACCGCAAACAGTGCATAGGGCTTCAAGTATTTGCTTAGTTTTACTTTCAAAGCAGTTCCTCCTAAAATTTTATTTCAGGCTACTTATACGCAGGATAGCTTGATATGTACATTTGCAAAGCACAGGCATTGCGTGTTTATAAACATCAAATTTTCCTTGCCGGTAACATAGTGTCACAGCCCTAATTGTGCATTATCTCAAGCTCCCCGGACAGCTCCTGCGCTGTCATTTTTCTGCTGAGGGAGGCTTTGTCTATCATTATGGTAACAGGCTCTTTTCCGTGGATATCGAACCAGTTGTCAGAGAACACGCAATCTGCGGTCTTAAGGCTGAGGCAAACGCTTTTGGCGTAATTCTCAGCACAGAATGTCAGGGCGAATTTATCCTCGCTTTCTGATATGCCGTAGGTTATGGCAGGCTCTAAGAATGTAAATTCTTTCGGGCGCACAAAAAGGGTTGTGCCAAAGCTCAACACCTTGCCGTTTTCCATAATGGAATATTCAAGATATTTTTCACGAGGGTCGGTACGGCTGACAAGCTCCTGTGAAAGGTCTATGTCAAGGACGTTTTGTGCTGTAAGAGCCGGAACGCTCACGGACTTTTCTCCGCTTTGCAGAATTTCAGCTTTATTGTTTCTCAGCGTCCATTTTACCACGCCCTCAAAAGCTGTCATTCGCTCGTTGGATATGTTAAGGACAGGCTTTTTTCTATGGGTATCGTCGCAGGAGATAAGACATGGAGCGTAAAAACGCTTCGCATAATAATGCAGACCTTTCCACCTGCCGAAATAGTCGATACTTGACCATGAGATAACAGGGTTTGAATCGTTCACCTGCCAATAGGCAGAGCCCATACATCTGCCCCTTGCTCTTCTCATATGCTCAACATTTGAGCGTATGCAATCCGCCTGAACGAGCTGTGAGGAATAGATGAGCTGTTTGAAATCATATGGATATCTCACCATTTGAGCGAGATAGTACATTATCTTCTCGTTGCCCTGAACGCACTTCTGATGTGCCTCCATAACCGGTGAGCAAAGGTCAAAGTCGCCCTTTGTTTCGTCGGCAAAGGCACGGCAGGTCTTTATATCAGGCAGGCTCTCAAAGCCGTATTCTGAGCAGAAGCGGTAATAAAATTCTCTGAACGCTTCGATTGGCTTGAAGTTGTGCCAAACGTCCCAATAGTGCATATCGCCTGCATGGTTTGAGGAAGCGTCCTTGAAGCCTCCCCCTGATGAAGGTGATGACGGCCAATAGAAGGTGTTTTCGCATGGGTCATAGGCTTTAAGCACCTGTGGGATAATATCCTCAAAAATAATAAGATAGTCACGCTTTGCTTCCTCGTCCTCGGGGAGACCCCAATATTCCCATGCGGATTCTATCTCGTTGTTGCCGCACCACAGACCAAGGGACGGGTGGTTTCTCAGGCGGATAACGTTGTCACGAACTTCCCCACGGACAGTTTCTTCAAACTCCTCTGTGAGCAGATATGCAGAGCAGGCGAACATAAAATCCTGCCATACTATGATACCGTTCTCGTCACAGAAGTCATAGAAATACTCGTCAGGATAATAACCGCCTCCCCACACTCTTATAAAGTTATAGTTTGCGGCCTTGCAGTCTGCAAGGAGCTTTCTTGTTTTCTCCTCGTTACAGCGTGTGACTATCTGGTCTTCGGGGATATAGTTTGCGCCCATGGCAAATATCTTCACGCCGTTGTTTATAAAGCAGAACTCCTCGCCCCACTGATCTTTTTCACGGCTGACAGTTAAAGTTCTAAGACCTATGCGCTGTGTATTTTTATCAGCGCACGAGCCGTTTTCATCATACAAAGTCACTGCACAGATATAGAGTGGCTGTTCGCCATAGCCGTTCACCCACCAAAGCTGAGGGTTGTTTATCACAAGCTCTGTTTCATAATATTCTGCACTTTCCTCCAGGCTTATGTCAGCTTTTGCGGCGATATTGCCCTGAGGGTCGGATATTTCCACCATAGCTTTTTTACAGCCGTGGTTTTCTATATGCAAAAGGGCTTTCAAAGTCACTTTGTTATCGGTGTGTTTCTGGCTGTAGTAAACGTCAAGTATACGTCCTGCATCTGGGACGATAAGGGATACACTGCGCCATATTCCCATGTCAGGGAGCATTGGACCCCAATCCCAGCCGAACATACAATGGGCTTTTCTTATATGTGTATAGCCCGTCATGGTGGAGTCAACGCCCCAAAGGTGACGTTTTTCGTCCATTTCTTTTATGTATCTGTTTGGCGAGGTTATTTTCACTGTGAGAGTGTTGTCCCCCTCTTTGATAATACCATGGACAGGAAACTCCCACACTCTGTGCATATTGTTCACTCTGCCAAGATGAACGCCGTTGAGACAGACGTTTGCTATGGTATCAATGCCGTCAAAGTGCAGGACAGTATGCTCGCACTCCACTGCGGCCTTGTCTGCGGTGAATGTAGTTTCAAAATCGTAATCATCGTCGCATATCTGAGTGGAGATATACTCGTTCTCACGATAATATGGGTCGGGTATATTTTTATAGTCAAGCAGGGTCTTATATACAGAGCATGGAACTTTGCAATCAAAGCTCTCCTGCGAGCCTGCTTTTTTCATTTTCCAGTTATCGTTAAGGCTTACTGTTATACTCATTATTTTTCTCCTTATTTATCATGAACGCAGAAAAGGTTTGTTTCCCATGCGGGGTAGTATCTTTCCTGACGGATATAGAATTTGTATCCCTTGCAAAGACTGTTTATATACAGAGGCAGGGTGATGTAATCATATGGTCTGTGATACAACGCACTGCATATTTTTGGGGCATAGCGTGAAATGGTATATTCACTGCCTTTGATAGCTTCTAAGTCTGCTCCCTCAACGTCATATTTTATATAGGTGCATTTTTTGCCTGCAAGAACGCTGTCCAGACTTCTTGCACGAACCTTTTTTCCTGCGGCATCTACTCTGCCCTGTCTGCCTGCGCCACCTGCGAAATAAAGCTCGGTATCAATGCTCCATGCGGCGGCATTGTAAAGGCTTATATTATCATAGGCTTTTAGATTTTTCAGGCATTTCTGAAAGTTTTTTCTCTCAGGTTCGAGGGCATATATTCTCTCATACTTTCCCCCTGTGCGTGAGATAAGCTCTGCGGCAGTGTCGCCTGTGTATGCTCCCAAGTCGCAGTATATCTCGTTTTCTCCAAGGGGAAGTATCTCGGTTATCTTGTCCTTATCCGTAAATATCTCACGGAGATAAGAAAGCTTGCCTGTTATCTTGAACGCTGTCAGCTTTTCAAAGGTAAGCTTTGAAATATCGTCATCAAAAAGGCGGTAAGCTTTTTCAGCCTGAGAATACATTGAGAGAAGCTTTTCCTTGCTGAAATTTTCATCGCCTGCAACGCACATTTCCGGCACTATGACCTCACAGCTTTTTTCAATATTGTCGATACGCTCCATTATCTCAGGCAGGCTCGTGCCAAAGCCAAGCACAACTGTGATATCACCAAACTGCGCTTGCACCTGTGAGAAAGTCTGCACCTTAAACCCTCTGAAGCTTTGTCCGCGGACAAAATCGTCGCTTGCAAAAACACCTGTGCATTTTATGCCAAGTCTATCAAATTCATCAAGAAGCTTTTCCGCTCCATCGCCCATGCCGTATATGAATATCGGCTTTTCACAGGTCTTGAGCCTGTCCCACGAGCTTTCAAGGGACTGAAAATATTCTTTTGAAAACATTCACACTTTCCTCTCCAAAAAAGGCTCTCACAGAAAGATCTGCGAAAGCCCCTTATTCTTATAGAACTTTATATGATATCGTCATGGATATCAAAATCATCATGATCATGGCAATGACCGCCGTCACCGCCGACCATATCCCTGCCCCTCACACGGTATCTATCACGATTTATATTGATATACTTATCAAGCTGTGCAAGCACATCTCTTGGTGCTTTTATGGACTTGACTTCCTTAACAGGCGTATCAACGTCTTTGACATTCATTACTATTGTGCCACAGCCGAACATTCTTTGTCCGAACGGCAGGACAAGCTTTTTGTCGACGACCCTATAAAGGTCAAGCTCGTCTTCCTCTATGCTGAGAAAACCCTTGCGTGTTATAAACTTATCTTCTGTGAGAAAATATCTTGTAAATGATATAGGCAGACCAAAAATCGTTCTTTTCTTATCTGTCCAAATGTAATTGATAACGTCTTTTTTCATAAAACGACGTCGCCTCCCTCAACATTATCTATAATTTTTTACAAAGACATCATTGCAAACTGGTGGCACAAAAAAGCTGCTGACCATGTTTTTGCAACGATCCTCCCGTATATTTTACCACGCAATAAAGCTTTTGTCAAGAAATTATCCTTTGTAAAAGCTATGTAAAAATACCATTCATTTATATATTTCTATATCATTTCGCAAATATTAATAAATGTAAAATCACACATTTATCTTAATATTTTATTAATCATATAGCAATCTTTGCTAGCGTTTTCGACTTTTTTCTACATAAAATGAGCTTTCATAACAATGTAAATTTGATGTAAAATATAGCGAATCGTCAATCTATTCATATAATATATTGATTTAAACGACACAAAAGCATATTTTCTCTGTGTAAATTACAATATTTGCACAATTATCTCATTTAAAATTTGGTCATAACCGACATTTGTTTATTTACTATGTATAGATTGTTGCGTATTTCTTAAAACATAGTACAAAAAGCAAGAAAATTAAGTAAAAAACTTGAAATTATATTGTAAAGATGTTATACTGCAAGTGTAGTATAAAGTTAAAAAATAAAAAATCGGAGGAAGATTTAAAATGTGTAAAAAAGACGTTATCAAAATCCTTGTCGGAAGCCTCAATCAGGCCGGCATGAAGGTGGCAGACTATCTGAAAAAACAGGGGTACAATGTTGCGCAGTCAGACTACAATCCACTGGAGATACAGCTTGAGGTGCTTAAAAGCAAACCTGATTTTCTGATAATTTCAGAAATAACGGAGTTTCCATACGAGCTGTGCAAAAATCTCAAAGGGGCTTGTCCTAAGCTGAAAATAATCATGCTTTCCGACAGAAAAACCAACAATGGAAACAATGGACTTGCAAAATACGCAGACATGATAATAAAAAGTCCTCTAAGCTGTGCGGATATCAAAAACGCAATCAGAGCGCTTCAGTGTCCTGACGATTCTGCAGATCCGAACATCACAATAACACGAAGCACTGACGAGTGGTACACCAATGGCGACATACAATCTGCTATATCCACCGTGATGAAGCGATTGTGCATAACTCCAAATTATAACGGCTATGGCTACATCAAAGAGGCAATAAAAATGGCTCTTACAACAGACAAAGCCAACAGACGTGTCACAAAGGTCATTTATCCAGAGATAGCGGCGGCACATGGAGTAACCACAGTAAGCGTTGAAAGAAACATGCGCACCGCCATAAGGATCGGTTGGGAAAAAGCTCAGGACAAAGACAAAGCCGAGATATTCGGTAATTTTGCCATAAGACCTGACCACTACCCCACTAACAGCGAATTTATTTTCGTTGCCGCCGAATACATAAACAGCAAATATCCAGCGGAAAAGGCATTATCAGCCACCGCTGAACATACTAGCGAAAGTAATTTATTTATCTGACAAGAAGAAAGCCGTTATGCCCACAGACACAGCGGCTTTTTTCTATATAAACGAAACGTCCTGCAATAAATGACAACGGGCTGCCCTGCGGACGCAGATCTTCGGCTGCGTCACCCACTGTCATACGATCACTGCAGACGCCCCGTTATCTCATTTTATGCCGACATGGTTTTTATGACACAAAAAAGCGTACCGAAAAATCGGTACGCTCAGTGTTTAAGTAAAAGCCGCCTTGCCGTCGCACAGCCGATAAACCCGCTATAAAAGCAGGGTGGGTAAAACAGCCTGAAAGCTTCACGCTCCCTTCGTCCGTTTACGAAACGGCAAATGCGGTTTCGTTCGGGAGGTCTGCAATCCCTTTCCAGAGTCTGAATCCCTTTTTAGAAGTGTTGGATTTATAATAACTGTGCTTGTTCGCACAAGGCAGGAAACTTTTTCTGTTACTTAGTATATCACAACATATCCATAATATCAATAGGTAATTTCAGCAAATCAGAGTACATAAAATTGTACATTTTACATATTGACAAGCCTATATGCTGAGATATTTTTCTTATGACAGGTGGTCGTGATCGTGACAACCGCAGCCACAGCCGCAATCATCGTCTTCGTCCTCATCGTCAAACTCGAACATTTCATCGATACGCTCCATGAACATCTGACCGATCTTCTCATACTCGTCATCATCTTCGATAGAAGCAAGTATCTCGTCATTGTTCTCGTCATACTCAGCCTTGAGTATCACAACGTCGCCTGAATCTTCAAGGGCTTCGTCACCGTTCTCATAATAAGGAGTGAGAGCATAATACTTCTCGTCACCATATTCCATTGCGTCCAACAGCTCAAATGTCTGCTTATTACCATTTTCGTCCTCCAGCTCGTAGAGGTCCGGCAGAAACTCGTTATCCATAATTATCCTCCTAACATGATCTTGTGCGGTATATCGGCACTTTCTGAGTGAGATATATCGAAAAAATCAGAACAGAAAGACTGTTTCTGACCACCGCAACACTTTAATTATACTACACTGCAAAATCAAAGTCAAGCGCATTTTGTAAAAGTAATATTAAATATAAAATATGCAAAAAAGTTGAGAAAAACTATTGACAAGTGCTAAAAGATGTGGTATAGTATAGTCAAGGAAAAACAAAGAGCCAAACAAAAGCAGACAACAGGGTTCGCTGAAACGGTCAACGGTCTGACGATACAGTAACGATTTCAGAGGGCACGGCAAAGCGAAGTAAGGCGAGAGGTTTTCCTTATATATCACAGGCAGATCGGTGAACACAGCATATACCCGACACTAGGTACACTACAGTTCAGCAAGCGGGCAGGCTCATCGGATACCTAATAAGATATGAAAGGAGCGAGTCCAATGGACGCATCAGAGATCCAGGAGAGTATCCATAGGCTCGGCAATTTCTTAAAGTAAAAAAGGATCAAGACGCAGACGAATGAGCTGACAGGAATCCAGACATATATGATTTACACAGGAAGAAATTGCAGAGCCTCATGGACTAATCACAGCACAGAGTTACTGCAATTTAAGGATACTCTCAAATTTACAATTGAATATTTTGCAACTTTTATATAAGGAGTGATCGACATGATCGGTTACAGAAGGTTTGCAAATAAAATTTAGACAGGAGTGTTTCCAATGCACAATTTCAGCTTTTCAGAGGTAAAGAAATAAACTGAAAGAGTGATTCCAATGTAAAATTTAGCTTCTGAACATAAAAAGCTCACAGAGCTATAAAAATCAAATAAATTTCGAGGAGTGGTGCATATGAAAATGCACAAAAGGAACTTGAACATGAAATAGAATGGAGTGAGTCCGCCAAGAAATTTACGAGCTTAATGCTCTTACTGATTTGATTTACTGACTAAGATTTTTCTAAAGATCATATAAAATACTGAAGGAGTGGTGCGTTATGAAAATGCACTCAAGGCTTTTGAACATCTGATATTTGGAGGTGAATCCGCCAGTTACTTCAGCAAGGCTTATCTGATATGATGAGCATGGGATCTTGAAATTATGCGAAAGGCGATAATTCCAATGGAAATGTAATAAATTTCATTGACAATAAATTTCACGAAAGGTGTTAAGTCCGATGGCACGTTAAGTTTTATCCACTGAGGCATAACTTAATATTTTGAAAGGAAATAAATCCAATGGGAAGGTAATTTGCACTTAGAGATTATTTTTACCGAAAGGAAATAGATCCAATGGAATAGCTTATATTATGCGGACAGAATTTTACTGAAAGGCGTGAGTCCAAAGTACAATTTAGCATGAGTTTACGACTAGAATTTTCAGAAGGGCGTAATACCAATGGCATAATCAATATGAACGTACATACTTAACTATGTGGTGTATCCAGATATCACATAGTTAAGTTTTTTTGTGTAAGGGGTGGGACGCCGTCCCCTACAACGTATCAAGAATAAATAAAGCACCCTGCGGTCAATGCAGAGTGCTTTTATTTTATATCATATTTTCAAGGAAAGCCACTGTCTTTGGATCGTATGTAAGATCCTGCGCTTCCATATCCTCGTCAAGCTGCCACAGCTTTGTTACTGCGAAAACTGACGATACAAAAAACGGCTGGCTGTTCAGATAGCCGAGGGTTATCTTTGCCGGAGTGTCCCCCGTCTGCTCGCTGAGCTGTTTTACCTTTGCAAGTCTTGCAAGATTAGCAGGGCCTGCATACTGTCCCTCAGGGAGATTGTTTGCAGCGTCGCCCTTTGCAAGCTTTGCAAAAAAGCCCTTTGCCTGCGGGGAGAACGCCATAACAGGAAAATCATGCTTCTTGTACCAGCGGAACTCCTTTGTATCCATACAAACAAGAGTATTGTCACCGAAAGTTTCAACGCTCGAATGAGCAAGGCTGTAGTTTATCTGACTGATCCTGATAGGCTCCATACCGTTTTCCTCAGCAAACTTATTTGCTTCCTCTATCCTCTGAGTTGTCCAGTTTGAAACGCCTATAAAATGTATCCTTCCGCTCTCATAGAAATCATTGAGAACTGGCATTATCTCTTCCACAGGTATCTTCGGGTCGTCACGATGGAGAAAATAAATATCCACATAGTCAACGCCCAGCACTCTCAGGCTTGCTTCAAGATCCTTTGTAAGCTCTTCCCTGCTAAGACGGCTTTTGTCCATATGACCCATTTCAGGGTGACCACCCTTTGTGGCGATACAAATTTTGTCACGATTATTTCTGGCTTTGAGCCATCTGCCTATTACGCCCTCACTGGAATTGTGACCATTCTCAAGCCAGTCGCAGTAAACTCTTGCGGTATCGATACACCAACCGCCAAGCTCTGCATATTTGTCGAGAAACTCAAAATACACATCGTCACAATCGTTTCTCTCAAAACCTGCCGCACCAAAAGTCAGGGCAGGAACTTTCATTTCATATTTGTCATTTTTCAATACATAGCTTATCATATACTCTTCCCCCTTGGCATACAATTTCCTATACTATTTATAATCACTATGTCTAGTAATACACTATTATACCATATAAAAAGGACTTTTTCCACAGAATTTTGTTAAATTTTATTTTTTCATAAAAACCCCTTGACAAGTCGGTAAACTTGATATATAATTGTAAAGGTTTATGACTTTACAGAAATCCATTAGGAGGTAAGCGGTATGAGTAAAAATTTGCAAAACAGCGTTTTGCTCGACTTGTATGGCTGCCTGCTCACTGATAAACAAAACGAGATCATGGATCTTTATTACAATGACGATCTGTCGTTGGGAGAGATCGCCGCTCAGCTAGATATCTCAAGACAGGGCGTTCATGACGCTATAAAAAAATGTGAAACTGCAATGGCTGATTATGAAGAAAAGCTAGGTCTGCTAAAACAGCAGGAGGCTTATCTGGCAGAGCTTAAAGAGTTCAAGGCTCAGGCTATGGACGTTTTTAACGAGTGTAAAAAAAAGAATTATGCGAGAGATATCGCCAAAAAGGTGATAGTGCTTCTTGAAAATCTCGATTCTAAGCTTGATGAATTTGACAACGCAGAATATACCGAAGAAGAATAGATATAGATAAAAAAATTATACGGAGGACAGCTTATGGCGTTTGAAGGACTTTCAGAAAAACTAAACGGCGTGTTCAAGCGTCTTAAATCAAGAGGTAAACTTAGCGAAGCCGATGTAAAAGAGGCAATGCGTGAAGTTAAAATGGCTCTGCTTGAGGCTGACGTTAGCTACAAGGTAGTAAAAGATTTTATTGCCAAGGTAACAGAGAGAAGCGTTGGCGAGGAAGTGCTGAAGAGCCTTACTCCTGGTCAACAGGTCATAAAGATAGTTAATGACGAGCTTATAAAGCTCATGGGCGAGGCTAACTCGAAGATAAACTTCCCTAACAAGCCGCCTTGCATCATAATGATGTGCGGTCTTCAGGGTTCAGGTAAAACAACACACGCTGCAAAGCTTGCGAAGATGTTCAAGAAAGAGGGCAAGCGTCCTCTGCTTATAGCAGCAGACGTTTACAGACCTGCGGCTATTGAACAGCTTAAAGTTGTGGGAGAGAGAGCCGAAGTCGCAGTATTTGAAATGGGTCAGATAGACCCTAGAAAGATAGTTAAAGAGGGTATCAAGCACGCCAAGGATTACGGCAATGACCTTGTTATCATAGATACAGCAGGACGTCTTCACATTGATGAGGAGCTTATGAACGAGCTTAAGGACATCAAGAAGATCGCTGAGCCGAACGAGATAATGCTCGTTGTTGACGCTATGATCGGTCAGGACGCTGTAAAGGTAGCTTCAAGCTTTGACGAAGCTCTTGGTATCGACAGCGTTATCCTTACAAAGCTCGACTCTGACACAAGAGGCGGTGCGGCGCTTTCAGTGCTTGCTGTAACAGGTAAGCCTATCAAGTTCGTTGGTATGGGCGAAAAGCTTGACGAGTTTGAGGCTTTCCACCCTGAGAGAATGGCTTCAAGAATACTTGGCATGGGCGATATGCTCACACTTATCGAGAAAGCTACTCAGACAGTTGACGAAAAGGACGCCAAAAAGCTTGCAGAAAAAATGCAGGAAAAGGGCTTTGACCTTAACGACTTGCTGGAGCAGATGAAGCAGATACAGAAAATGGGTTCTATGAAGTCTATTATCAGAATGCTTCCGGGCGCAAACAAGGTAACAGACGAGCAGGTGGAGCAGGGCGAGGTTCAGCTGAAAAAAACTGAGGCTATGATAAATTCAATGACAAGAGCTGAAAGAGAAAAGCCTGCGATCATTGACCCTAAGAGAAAAAGACGTATCGCTGCCGGAAGCGGCACGCAGGTATCTGACGTAAATCAGCTTCTAAAGCAGTTTGAACAGATGCAGAAAATGATGAAGCAGTTCGGTATCGGCGGAAATCTTCACGGAAAGAAATCCAGAAGAAACAGAGCGGCACTTCTCAAAGGACTTGGCGGTGGAATGCCGCAATAGTTGATAAGCTATCAGCAATCAAGTGATTGATTTGATATATGAAGTTTTTTATGGAGGTGAAAATACAATGGCAGTAAAGATCAGACTCAGAAGAATGGGTGCTAAGAAGGCTCCTTTCTACAGAATCGTAGTTGCTGATTCAAGATATCCAAGAGACGGACGTTTCATCGAAGAGCTGGGCTACTATGACCCAACTAAGGAACCTTCTGTACTCAAGGTTGACGACGAAAAGGCAAAGTCTTGGATCGCAAACGGTGCACAGCCAACTGATACAGTTAAGGCTCTTCTCAAGAAGAATGGCACTATCTAATAGCTGACAAGACAATTCAGACGGTGAGCTGCTTATCCCACCACTTCGCTTGCCGTTTTCGGCGGGGAAAACGCTTCCCTGCCGCATTTTCGTGGGAGAATGGAGATATTTTTATGAAAGAATTACTCGAAACTATAGTTTCTGAGCTTGTTGAAAACAAGGACGCTGTTGAGGTCGTTGTTGACGAGCCTAACGCAGAGGGTATCGTGGTTTATCATCTTCACGTTGCTCCGGACGATATGGGCAGAGTTATCGGCAAGCAGGGCAGGATCGCAAAGGCTATCAGAGTCGTAATGCGTGCCGGTGCTTCCCGTGTGGATCGGAAAATAATGGTAGAGATAGACTGATAGTTCAGTGAATAAATCATCACCCCGTACAGATAATAGTATGGGGTGATTTTTTTGCGTATAAATAAAAAATGCTTTAATGCACTCACAGGTATAGCCGTGGGGATATGCAACGGTTTTTTCGGTTCAGGTGGAGGAATGATAGCAGTGCCTATGCTTGAAAAAGGTGGCAGTGGGGCGAAAAAAGCTCATGCCACGTCCATTGCTATAACGCTTCCACTGTCTGTCATAAGCGGACTTGTATACCTAAATGGCGGCAGTCTTGACTTTTGGCAGGCAGTGAAATTCATACCACTTGGGATAGTTGGTGCGGCAGTGGGTGCAATGCTCATGAAAAAGCTTTCAAACAGTCTGCTAAAACGCATTTTCGGACTGCTCATGATAATTGCAGGCGTGAGGATATTTATGAAATAGGGTGATATTACGGCTTGGTATACAATATGTGCAGTGGCTTTTTTAACCGGTATCTTTGCCTCCATGGGTCTAGGAGGCGGAATGGTGCTTATAGTTTATCTGACGGTCTTTGCAGGCTTTTCTCAGATAGCGGCGCAGGGGATAAACCTTGTGTTTTTTATCCCTATCGCAATAATAAGCCTTGTGCTTCACACGAAAAACAGGCTTGTGGAATGGAAAAAAGCCGTTCCCGCAGTTTTGTGGGGAACGGCTGCTGTTATTATATCAGCATGGCTTGCAAACAGGATAGAGCAAAGCCTGCTTTCAAAAGCTTTCGGTATTTTCCTTATCCTAATGGGACTGAAAGAGTTATTTTTCAAGAGTGAAAAGCACAAGTTCAAAAGGGTCTGAGAAACGCTGTGTCCAGCCGCTGTTGCCCACTCCTCTTGATACAACAAGGGTTGTATCGTTCACGCTGTAAGTGCCGTCGGTGTATTTTGGGAACAGACCCTGACCAGGTGCATAAAGACCATTCACAAAGGGTAGCCTTATAAGTCCGCCATGTGCGTGACCTGTGAAGTCGATATCGATATGCGTACCATACTGCACTGCGGTCTTGCTGAAATAGTTGCAATCCTCAGGATAGTGGTTTAGCAGTATGACAAAATCCTCTGTGACCTGAGAAAAAGCCTTGCTGTCATTTTCCATATTGTCAAAGCCCAACAGGCTTATAGTATCACCATTTTGTGTAAGTGTGGTATGCTCGTTATAGAGGACGTTTACACCATAGCTTTCACAGCCTGCAACAAACTGTTCCCTTTCCTCCTGAGAAAGATTGTATTCATGGTTGCCCATAACAAGATAGACAGGACATATCTCAGGGAGCTTTTTCATAAGCTCCAGCGAGCGGTCAACATCGGGGAAGATCTGGTCAACACTGTCCCCTGTAATAAAGATATAGTCAGGCTCACAGTCTTTGACCTTTTCCGTCAGCCTATCTATATAGCCCTTGCCCCACTCGTTGTGGAAGTCAGATATCTGAACTATCTTACAGCCCTCGAAGCCCTCAGGCAAGTTATCAAAATGCGCTGACAGCTTTTTGACCTCGATATAGGTATTAGACCACACGAAATCGGCTAATACCATTACCGCAAGCACTATTATCACTATGATGATATTTCTTTTCTGCTTTTTAGTCAGCCTGCTTTGCTTTTTTTCTTCTGTATTCAAGATAGCCCTCCAAAATTATCGTTGCGGCAACTGTATCTACAACAGCCTTTCTTGCCTTTCCCCTGACGTTTGTTTCGTTAAGGATATTGTGTGCTGTGACAGTTGTGGAACGCTCGTCCCACATTCTCACGGGCAGGTCTGTACGCTCTTTCAAAAGCTCGGCAAACGCCCTGCACTTCTCTGCTCTTGGTCCCTCTGTGCCGTTCATGTTTATAGGCAGACCTACTATTATCTCACCTGCACCGTACTCAGCCGCCGTCTGAGCCGCCTTATCTGCGAGCCTTTCGGCGTTTCTCTCAGGAACAGTGCCGATAGGAGAAGCAAGAAACTCAGAGCGGTCGCTTATTGCAAAGCCTGTTCTTGCGTCGCCATAATCTATTGCCATTATTTTCATTTTGTGTACCTCTATATCAAGACTTTTCTTATCATTATATCATAATACTGTCTGTAAAGCAAGTTCTAAAGCAGAATTTAGGAAATTAAACTGCAAGGACGCAATGTGGAAAAGCTTTCTGCAGATCATTTTCTCAAAAAAGTAAAATAGTTCCTTAAATACTGTGATTATTTGTGCATTATGGTTATTGATTTTTATTTTTAATTATGTTATAATGCTTTATTATCAGAGGGTATGCACAAATATCAGGGTTAGGTTTTGTGCAAAATTATATTTTGTAAGAATTTGAAAGGAAAAAGAAAATGAAGAAATTTTTATCAGCAGCAATGTCTGCTATCATCGCCTGCGCTTCAATATTCTCATGCACACTGACTGCTTTTGCCGAAGATGCAGAAACTGAGGACGTTACAATAGATTGCTCCTCCGCAGAAGCCGCAAGCAATTGGACACAATCTCTCACCATTGAACAGGGCGACTTCAATGCTACAAGGCTCACAAAGGATTCAAAGATAGTTGTTACATTCAACAGTGAGGACGTAAACGAAAAGTCAGGCAACAAATACAGTGCAGAGCTTATTTTTCAGAGCTGGGAGAATACAACTACATCAGTGGCACAGGACGGTGCAGTTTGGGCAAAGATAGCCCCTGTTGAGTTTGACGAAACAACGGCTACATATGACTTTGAGTCTATCGCAACTGCATACGGCACAGATGATTTTAGCCAGGTATACAAAATAATGGTAGGCGCAACTGACAGAGCGAAGATAACGGTGACCGGTGTAAAGATAACAAACTGCAAGACAAAGACTTATGCAGAAAAGGAAGAAAAAGACTCAAAGGGAACAAACCCTATTATCATAGTTATTGCGGTCATTGCAGGAATCGCTATCGCAGTTGTGGTAATTGTGATAATCATGAACAAGAAGTCAAGCGAAGCCTTTGACGTAAGCACCGGCAAATTTGTAGACAAGAAAAACCTTTTTGACGAGTCTAAGAACGATGAGGACGAGAAGAAATAAAAATAACGCTATCAGCAGGAGGACGAGCAGTTCGTTCTCCTGCTTTTTTTCGTCAAAATACGTCGCAAAATTGCTTGACAACATGGTTTGATGTGGTATAATAAAAGCAAGAACGAAACAATTAGTCAGATATTTAAGGAGGCAGAGCTATGAGTACAAAAGAACTTGCATACAGTATGATAGACAATCTCACAGAAGAACAGCTCAATGCTCTTATTGTTATCTTGCAAGGACTTCAGAAAGAAGAGCCTAACGAAGAAACAAAGAAAGTCCTTGACGAAGCCAAAGAGGGTAAAAATCTCGTTGGTCCGTTTGATTCGGTAGACGAGCTTTGGGAGAGTCTGAATGCTTAGGATAACTTATCACAACAGATTTAAAAAAGACTTCAAAAAAGCAAAAAGCCGTGGTCTGAATATGTTGCACCTTAACAAAGTCATTACCATGCTCGCTGAGGAACAGCCACTTCCGGCAAAATACAGAGAGCATTCACTGACCGGCAATTACAAAGGTTTCCTTGAATGTCATGTTGAGCCTGATTGGCTTCTAATATATGAAAGGCGCAATGAGGAACTTGTACTGCTTCTGTATAGGACAGGAACTCACAGTGATCTGTTCTGATAGATCATAGGATATTTTTTTTACATCACAGCAGGAGGACGAGCAGTTCGTTCTCCTGCTTTTTTTATACCAGAAATATTGACTTATAGACGGAGTTATGGTATTATATTAAAAGGTATATTTAATAATTGGAGGCTATATAAAATGTCAATATTTAAACTTGATCCAGCATTTAAGGACTACATCTGGGGCGGCACCAGACTTAGAGATGAGTACGGCAAAAAGTGCGATTATGATAAGGTCGCAGAGAGTTGGGAGCTTTCTTGTCATAAGGACGGTCCAAGCGTTGTGGCTGACGGCGAATACAAGGGTCTGACACTCAATGAGTATATCGAAAAGGCAGGCAAGGGCGTTCTTGGCAAGAACTGCGAAAGATTTGAGAACTTCCCTATCCTTATTAAGCTCATTGACGCTAAGGACAATCTTTCTGTACAGGTACACCCTGACAATGATTATGCAATGAGAGTTGAAGGCGAATACGGCAAGACAGAAATGTGGTATGTTGTTGACTGTGACGAGGGTGCAACTCTTCTCTACGGTTTCAAGCACGAGATAACAAAGGAAGAATTTGCAAGAAGGATCGCTGACAACACGCTTCTTGAAGTAACAAACGCTGTACCTGTTAAGAAGGGCGACGTTTTCTTCATCAAGTCAGGCACGCTCCATGCTATCGGCAAGGGTATCCTTATTGCTGAGATACAGCAGAACTCAAACACTACATACAGAATTTATGACTATGGCAGAGTTGGCAAGGACGGCAAGCCTAGAGAGCTTCACGTTGACAAGGCTCTTGACGTAACAAAGCTTGCTCCTGCTGAGCAGTATCCTGAGACACCTGTTGAGAAGAAAGACGGCTATGACATAAAGCTTCTTTCAAAATGCGAATACTTCACAACATACAGGGTGAACGTTGAAACAAAGGCTGAGCTTGACGCTGACGAAAACAGCTTCAACAGTATTCTCGTCCTCGAGGGTGAGCCTGTTATCAGCGGTGGCGAAACTGTTTCTGCAAAGAAGGGCGAAAGCGTATTCATTTCAGCAGGCACAGGCAAGTATACTGTTGAGGGCAAATGCACATTCGTGCTTACAAAGATAGACTAAGGTGAGATAAATGCTTAAACTTGACCTAAAAAAGGAGATAGGTGAGCTTGGCGCACTTGTGATCGCTTTTATTATCGGATTTGTGGCAAGCTCATTTTGGATAGGTCTTATCAGCTTTGTAGTGCTGGAGCTTGTGTATCTTCTGGTATATGACGCCATAGCAAAAAAGGCTGAAGCCCAAAAGCCAAAAGAGGAAAAGGAAGAGATAAACTTTCACGAATATGACGATGACACTGAGAGCGATAACGCTCAGTAAGCTCAGAAAATAAAAGGGAGAAATTATTATGAAGTATTACATTGGTATTGATCTTGGCGGCACTAACATCAAAGCAGGTGTTGTAAATGAAGAATTTGAGATAATCGCAAAGGCTACCTGCAAGACCAATCTGCCAAGACCTGCGGAGGAGATCTGCGAGGATATGGCTAAGGTCGCTTTGGAAGCTGTAAAGAACGCAGGGCTGGAGATAGAGCAGATAGAGTCTGTAGGTATCGGCACACCTGGCACTGCAAATTCTGACACGGGCGTTATTGAGTATTCAAACAACCTTGGTTTCCTTAACTTCCACGTTGTTGACCTTATGAAGAAGTTTATCGACAAGCCTTGCTATGTTGAGAACGACGCTAACGCTGCGGCATACGGCGAGTATGTTGCAGG
>OHAE01000317.1_pt1 | contig 46210 bp, 40 predicted proteins | sample 1577061 | NCBI WGS metagenome assembly OHAE01 (sample SAMEA3541535, study PRJEB24748) | human gut metagenome | biome: human gut; feature: human-associated habitat; material: faeces | place: China | collected 2012
AACGGGCCGCCAGCTCGCCGAGCGCCTCCAGCGACTGCGGCCCCTGCAGCCAGAACTGCATTCGCCGGGCGACGTAATGGGTGCGGTGAAAATCGCCTAAGGCGGCCTGCAGCGCAGCGAGATCGCCCGCCAGCGCGTCGGCGCTGCCTACCTGAAAGCGGCGAAACGCCGCGGGCGCGCTGGCGGCGTGGCGCACCGCGGCTTCCCGGCGCGATGGCTCATGCTGCTGGATCAGGCGGTACTCGGCGTCAATCACCGCCACTTCGCGCTGAATATCTTCCCTGAGCAGCAGCGGGGCCTGCAGCATCTCCTGTAGACGCGCGACGCCATCAGCCAGAGCATCGGCGGCAACCTCGAAAAAGAACGCGCTATGGCGAGCCAGGGTGGTGGCATTCACGCTTCCGCCCTGGCGCTGCACCCAGCCCATCAGTCGGTCATCATCCTGGTAGCGCTCTCCGCCGTAAAACAGCAGGTGTTCCAGCAGGTGCGCCAGCCCAGGGAAGCACGACGGTTCGTGGTGGCTGCCGGCGGCGACCCGCGCCAGGGCAGCCGCGCGATCCGCCTGCGGCTGATGGACCAGGGTGGCCTGCAGGCCGCCCGGCAAAGTGACGGTGCGGGTCGCCAGCGTCATTACAGGTCCCGGGTTTGGTAGATCAGCTGCGAGCGGGTACGGTTGCGGAACTGCAGCTGGCTGACTTTTATGTCGCTGCAGGCCGCTTCGCGCCGGGCCTCGAGGATTTTGTGATGATGCGGGGATTTGCTGCACACCGGGTCGGCGTTATCGGCGCTGCCGGTCAGCATAAAGGCCTGGCAGCGGCAGCCGCCGAAGTCCTTCTCTTTTTCATCACAGGAGCGGCACGGCTCCGGCATCCAGTCATACCCGCGGTAGCGATTGAAGCCGAATGAGTCATACCAGATCGATTCCAGACTCTGCTCCAGCACCGACGGAAACGCCACCGGCAGCTGGCGCGCGCTGTGGCAAGGCAGGGCGGTGCCTTCCGGGGTGACGCTGAGGAAAATCGATCCCCAGCCGCCCATGCAGCCTTTCGGCCGCTCTTCGTAATAGTCCGGGGTGACGAACAGCAGGTTGGTGAGGTTGCTGCTGGCGGCCATTTTCTGCCGGTAGTCAGCGACCACCTGCTCGGCGCGGGCGATCTGTTCCCGGGTCGGCAGCAGCCCTTCGCGATTAAGAAACGCCCAACCGTAGAACTGGCAGGTGGCCAGCTCAACGTCATCGGCTTCCAGCTCAATGCACAGCTCGATAATTTTATCGAGCTGGTCGATGTTGTGCCGGTGGAGAACGAAGTTGAGCACCATCGGGTAGTCGCGCGCTTTCACGGCTTTGGCCATGGCCAGCTTCTGCTGGAAGGCTTTTTTGTTGCCGGCCAGCGCGGCGTTGAGCACTTCATCGCTGGCCTGGAAGCTAATCTGGATATGGTCCAGCCCGGCCTCGCTGAAGGCGTCCAGTTTGCTCTCCGTCAGCCCTATCCCGGAGGTGATCAGGTTGGTATAGAACCCGAGGTCGCGCGCGGCGCGGATCAGCTCCGGCAGATCTTTACGGGTCAGCGGCTCGCCGCCGGAAAAGCCCAGCTGAACGCTGCCCATCGCCCGCGCCTGGCGAAAGACCTCGATCCATTGTTCGGTGATCAGCTCCTTATCCTGCCGGGCGAAGTCCAGCGGATTGGAACAGTAGGGACACTGCAGCGGGCAGCGGTAGGTCAGCTCCGCCAGCAGCCACAGTGGCGGATTGACGGTGGGTTTACTCTGGCTCACGGCAGGTGATCCACTTCTGTTGACAGGCGATCTGCAGGAACTCGATGACGTCGTCATCGACGCCGCCTGCTTCCGGGAAACGTTCATTAAGCATGGCGATAATCGCCGCGACGTCGCGCCGGCCATCGACCAGCTCGAGGATCGCCGCGGCGGTCTCATTGAGTTTGGCCATACCCTCCGGATAGAGGATCACATGGCTCTCTTGGGCGGCTTCCCACTGCAGTCGGTAGCCGCGACGAAAGGCAACGATGGACGTTTTTTGCATGATTACACCAGTCGGGTCGTGTGCCAGGCCGCCTTGTCGGTGACCGTGTGATAGGGCGGGCGCTGCAGGGCATAGGCCATGGTCATGGCATCGAGCATCGACCACAGAATGTCGAGCTTAAACTGCAGGATCTCCAGCATCCGGTTCTGCTTTTCAGCGCTGTCGCAGTAGGCCTTCGCCAGCGCCAGGCCATGCTCAACGTCGCGATTGGCCTGGCTCAGACGACTGCGGAAGTAAAAGTAGCCTTCCTCTTTGATCCATGGATAATGCTGCGGCCAGCTGTCGAGACGCGACTGATGGATCTGCGGGGCGAACAGCTCGGTCAGGGAGCTGCAGGCCGCCTCCTGCCAGCAGGCGCGACGAGCGAAATTAAGATAGGCATCCACCGCGAAGCGCACACCGGGCAGCACGTGACGCTCGCTGAGCAGATCGTCGCGGCTCAAACCGACCGCTTCCCCCAGCCGCAGCCAGGCTTCAATCCCGCCGTCCTCGCCGTGGCTGCCGTCGTGGTCGAGGATCCGCTGCACCCATTTGCGCCGGGTCTGCGCATCCGGGCAGTTGGCCATAATCGCCGCGTCTTTCAGCGGAATAGTGGTCTGGTAATAAAACCGGTTCGCCACCCAGCCCTGAATTTGCTCGCGGGTCGCGTCGCCGTTATGCATGGCGATGTGGTAAGGGTGGTGAATATGGTAGAAGGCGCCTTTAGCCCGCAGAGCCTCTTCAAAGGCCTGCGGCGACAGCGTGTCAGTGATCAGCATGCGGTATCCTGAAGGGTGATTGCCATCCCGTCCCAGCTCACTTCGATCCCCTGTTGCGTTAGCGCCTGGCGCTGGGGAGACTGCTCGTTAAGGATCGGGTTGGTGTTATTAATATGAATGAGAATTTTGCGTTTTGCCGGCAGAGAGGCCAGCAGGGCCATCATCCCGTGCTCGTCGCCGAGCGCCAGGTGGCCCATATCGCGCCCGGTATTGCGCCCGACGCCGGCGGCCTGCAGCTCGTCATCCTGCCAGACGGTGCCATCGATCAGCAGACAGTCCGCTTTTTGCAGCCACGGTAGAAGGGCTTCATCAGGCTCACCCAGCCCCGGGGCATAGAACAGCGTCTGCCCGTTGCGGCGGTTTTCGATAAACAGCGCCACGTTATGACCCGGCAGCGGCCGGTCGCGATACGGCGAATAGGGCGGCGCGTTGCTGGCGATAGGCACCGCGGTAAACTGCAAATCAGGACAGGCGTCAACGGTAAAAGGCTGCTGCGGAGCGATGGGATGATGCACCAGGCCGCCGTTCCAGTGCCGCAGCATGGTAAACACCGGGAAGCCGGTGGAGAGATCCTCATGAACCTCCGGGGTGCACCAGACCTGATGTGGGCAGCCTTCCCGCAGGCTCAGCAACCCGGTGGTGTGGTCGATCTGGCTGTCGGTGAGAATAATGCCGCCGATATGCGTTCCGCGCAGTACGCCGGCTTTATTTAACTCGGGGGTATGGGCAATCTGCTGGCTGATATCCGGCGAGGCGTTGCACAGCACCCACTCTTTACCGTTGTCGCTGACGATAATTGACGACTGGGTGCGGGGGGCAGCCTGAATGGTGCCATCGCGCAGACCCTGACAGTTGGCGCAGTTGCAGTTCCATTGCGGGAAACCGCCGCCGGCGGCGGAACCGAGGACTTTAATGAACATGAAGACGGACCGGGTAATGAATGAAGGTGCCCGCGCGAACGGCGGGCGGGGCGATTAACGGTTAGAAATGTACAGCGTCACTTCCAGACCGAGACGTAAATCGATAAAAGCAGGTTTCTTCCACATGTTTTGTTCCTCTTAAAAATGACTACAGGCCTCACGGATAATGGTGGATCTGTGACGGCTGCCGCATATTGCGCTTCACCGGGAGAGAGATCAACCCGGAATCTGTAAGGAATTAACTTTATGTTTACAATATAACCTATTGTTGCCAAACATTTTTTAATACCCGTAGCCAGTTACGCCACAGCAGCTTATCCAGCACCAATTGATCATAGCCGCTAGCGCGCAACGTATTGATAAGCCGCGGTAAGCCGGCCACATCGCCCAGCTCGTCTGGCAGGGTGATGCCGTCAAAATCCGAGCCAAGGGCCACATGATCCTCACCCATTATGTTAATAAGATAGTCGATATGCCGGACAATGGTGGTTAAGGGCGTGTCGCTATCGCGCCGGCCGTCGGCGCGCAGGAAAGCATTGCCGAAATTGACGCCCACCACGCCGCCGCTGTCGCGGATCGCCCGCAGTTGCTGGTCGGTCAGATTGCGCGGCTGCGGGCACAGGGCGTGGGCATTGGAGTGGGTGGCCACCAGCGGTGACGTTGCGTGATGGGCGGTATCCCAGAACGCTTTTTCATTCATATGAGACACGTCCATCTGCATCTTCAAGGCATTGACCTGCTTAATCAGATCGATACCTGCCGCTGTCAGTCCAGGCCCAGTGTCCGGGCTACCGGGAAACGAACCGTTAACGCCGCTGCCGAAGCGGTTCGCAATATTCCAGAACGGACCAATGCTGCGGACCCCGGCGGCATAAAAGGCCTGCAGGTCGCGGCCCTCGCCATCAAAACCTCCGGCACCCTCAATATGCGCCACCATCGCCAGTACCTTATCCTCGCGGCAGCGTTCGATATCCGACGCGCTCAGACACAATCTCAAGCGTCCAGCGGAGTGGGCGATAAGTTGCTTCAGGATGGCCAGTTGCTGCCAGAGGATATCGATCGGATCCCATCGTTGGCTGGCGTATTGCGGCGTCATACGGGCAATATATTCCTGCGGTGGCACGAATAGCGCGAATAGCCCGCCGGCAAATCCGCCTTGCAGCATGCGCGGATAGTCGAGATGGCCGTTCTCTATCCCGGCAAAGAAGGCGCTCACCGGATCCTCGCGATGGTGAAGCCAGAGATTCAGCAGCAGGTCATTGTGACCATCAAAAATCGCCATAGCGGGTTCCTGCGTTCTTAAGTGGTGAAAAATGCCTGCCACGGTAACGGATTTATCTCCCGGGGCAAGCATAAATTCACATGCCCGCAACAATTGCCAACCTCGACTTTGTATCACACTGTATCTCGCGGCGCAGCGCTGACATTAAGAGATAAAAATGGCCCCGGTCGGGCACATGGCGGATACAAATTTCCGCTTTACTGGTCACGTACTCTCTTGATGACGATAAAAGGTGAGAAAACGATGAACAGATTATCCCTGATCCGCTATACCAGCGCCGTGGCGCTGGGGTTATCCACCCTGTGGTCCGCCGCCGTTTGCGCCGCTGAAGTCGCGGGGACGTTCGACAAGATCCAGCAGATCCGCGCCGGCGACCTGAATATTGGCTACGTGGATATCGGCCCGCGCGACGGCCAGCCGGTGATCCTGCTGCACGGCTGGCCCTACGATATTCAGAGCTATGCCCAGGTGGCGCCGGCTCTAGCGCAGAAGGGTTACCGGGTGATCGTGCCGTATCTTCGCGGCTACGGCACGACCCGTTTCCTCTCCGCCAGCACGCCGCGTAACGGTCAGCCGTCGGCGATGGCGGCCGATATTGTCCATCTGATGGACGCCCTTAACATCAGGCAGGCGGATCTGGCCGGTTTTGACTGGGGCGCGCGCACGGCGGATATCGTCGCCGCGCTGTGGCCGCAGCGGGTGAAATCCCTGGTCTCGGTGAGCGGGTATCTGATCAGCAGTCAGCAGATTGGCGAAAAACCGCTGCCGCCGCAGGCTGAGCTGTCGTGGTGGTATCAATTCTATTTTGCCACCCCGCGTGGGGAGGCCGGTTACCGGCAAAACACCCACGACTTTGCGAAATTTATCTGGCATCAGGCGTCGCCGCAGTGGCAATTCAGCGACGCGACCTTTGCCAAAACCGCCCGGGCTCTGGATAACCCGGACCATGTGGCGATCACCATCAGCAACTACCGCTGGCGCCTGGGGCTGGAGAAAGGGGAAGCGAAGTATGCCGGCTATGAACAACGGCTGGCGGCGCTACCGCCGATAACCGTGCCCACCATCACCCTGGAAGGGGCTAATAACGGCGCGCCGCATCCGGCTCCCGCCAGCTACCGTGCCAAATTTACCGGTAAATATGAGCACCGGGATCTGCCGGGAGCGGTGGGCCATAACCCGCCGCAGGAGGATCCGACGGCGTTTGTGCAGGCGGTGGTGGACGCCGATCGTTTGTAACCCGCGCCTTGCCGGAGGCGCGACGTTGCGCTTCCGGCAACACGGCTTATGCTTGTGAAGAGTTTATTTTGCCGCAGGAGCAGCCTTTGGAGCGTATTGACCACATCCTGGTCGTCGACGACGACCGCGACATCCGGGAACTGATTGTCGACTATCTGGAAAAATCGGGATATCGCGCCAGCGGCGCGGCGAACGGCAAAGCCATGTGGTCGGTACTCAAAAACCATCAAATTGACCTGATTGTGCTGGATATTATGATGCCGGGCGAGGATGGCTTAACGCTCTGTCGCCTGCTGCGCGCCAACCCGCAGCAGGATATCCCGGTGCTGATGCTCACCGCCCGCACCGATGACAGCGACCGGATCCTCGGCCTGGAAATGGGGGCTGACGATTATCTGATTAAGCCCTTTGTGGCCCGCGAACTGCTGGCGCGCATCAAAGCCATTTTACGCCGCACCCGGGCGCTGCCGCCGAACCTGCAGATCACCGAGGCGGGCAGGCTGATCGTCTTTGGCGACTGGCTGCTCGATACCGCCGCCCGTCATCTGCTGGACGACAGCGGCGCCATCGTCGCCCTCAGCGGGGCGGAGTATCGGCTGCTGCGGGTGTTTCTCGACCATCCACAGCGGGTGCTGAACCGCGATCAGCTGATCAATCTGACCCAGGGACGCGACGCGGAACTGTTTGAGCGGTCAATTGACCTGCTGGTGAGCCGACTGCGCCAGCGGCTACGGGAGGATGCTCGCGAGCCGGCCTACATTAAAACGGTGCGCAGCGAAGGCTATGTGCTGTCGGTACCGGTCTCCATTCGCGAGAGGCATGAATGAGGTTCTGGCCCGCCTCGCTGCAGTCGAGGCTGATGGCGCTGCTGTTTCTGGCGCTGCTGCTGGCGAATACCTTAACCCTGTCGCTGCTGTTTTATGAGCGTATGAGCAGCGCTCGCAGCGTGATGCTGGGCAATCTGGCTTCCGATGTCGCCACCAGCGTGGCGATCCTTGACCGCCTGCCGGCCGCTGAGCGCCCACAATGGCTGCCGAAGCTGGCGCGCGGCAATTATCGCTATCTGCTGGACGCCGGGGAGCGCGGCGATTACCCGGACAGCTGGCGCGCCCGGGACGCAGCGCGCTCCCTGCAGGAGGCGCTGAGCGCGCAGTATCCGGTAAGTATTGTGGCGATCCCCGGCCCGCGGCAGCATATTCAGGCCCATATTACCCTTCATGACGGCGCGCCGTTGACCCTCGACCTGTGGCCGAAACTACCGGCCATCGCCCGCTGGCTGCCGGTGGTGCTGATCGCTCAGTTTGTCCTCCTGCTGGCCTGCGCCTGGTACGCGGTTCGCCAGGTATTGCTGCCCATCTCCCGCTTTACCCACGCGGTAAATGCCCTGGAGCCGGCCAGCGACACGGCGGGAACTATGGCCGAGCAGGGGCCGGAGGAGGTGCGTCGCGCCGCCCGCGCGTTTAACGCGATGCAGGCGCGCATCCACGATCATCTGCAGGAGCGAGCGCGGATCCTTGCCGCCATCTCCCACGATCTGCAAACCCCGATAACCCGAATGAAGCTGCGGGTGGAGATGGCCGACCAGCCGGAACTGCGCGACAAACTGCTGCAGGATCTCGACAATATGACCCGTCTGGTGCGGGAGGGCATCGCCTTCGCCCGCACCTCACAGCCGCTGGAGGAGGCGCGACAGCGGCTGAATCTCGATGCGTTTCTCGACACTATCGTCTGCGATTATGCCGATGTCGGCCGGCCGGTCCAGTTTTGTCCCGAAGAGACCGCCGGGGTGGTGTGGGTCCCGCCGCAGGCTCTGCGCCGGGTGATGACCAATCTTATCGATAACGCCTTGAAATTCGGTACGACGGCCACGGTAACCCTGACCCGTGACGCCGTGGGGGATATCACCCTTCATGTGCTGGATGAGGGGCCGGGGATCCCGGAGGCGTCGCTGCAGGAGGTGCTACAGCCGTTTTATCGCCTGGAGGACTCGCGCAATCGCGATACCGGCGGCACCGGCCTGGGGCTGGCGATCGCCGCGCAGCTGGCCAGCCAGATGGACGGCGCGCTGCGCCTGGCCAACCGCCCGCAGGGCGGCCTGGACGCCAGCGTTCGCCTTGCCGCGGCGGGATTGTATCCTGCTGTATCTCCGGGAAAGACGGATAACTAAGCCGACAGTTCTCCCCCTTTCCCGACACATTCGCCTTACATGGCCTTGCTGTAATGTCGTGGCTGCCACTCTCGGCAGCGACGGCATAATGAGGAGAAGGCGATGTCGATATTAATTGCATTTTTGGGCGGAATGTTAACCCTGCTGAGCCCCTGTACGCTGCCGGTGATCCCGCTGCTGTTCGCCAGCGTCCGGGGCCGCCGGGGGCAGCTGGCGATCATGCTGGCAGGAATGGCGCTGATGTTCGGCGCTGTCTCCTGGCTGGTGACGGTCGCCAGCGGCTGGGTGGTGAATCTGACCCTCGCAGGCCGCGGTCTGGCGCTGGCGTTCTTCGCCCTGGTCGGGCTGAGTCTGCTTTCGCAACGCGTCGCGCAACGGCTGACCTCACCCCTGGTAGCGTTGGAGAATCAGCTTAACGATGCCAGTTCACGCCAGCGCGGCTGGATCGGTTCTCTGCTGGCCGGGCTGGCGGTGGGCCTGCTGTGGGCGCCGTGCGCCGGGCCGGTATTGGGGGCGATACTTAGCCTGGGCTTTGTGCATCCGGGGCAGGCGACTACCGGCGGCTTGCTGCTGGCCTACGGCAGCGGCGGGGCGCTGATGTTATTCCTGCTGGGGTGGTGCGGGGCGGCGTTGATCGCCAGATTGCGTCGCGGACAGGCGTTCGGCGAACGGCTGCGCCGGTTGGCAGGGGGGGCAATGCTGGCCTCGGTGGCGCTGATCGCCAGCGGCGGCGATCGCTATCTGCAAAGCGCTGGTGGACTGAGCCAGGCGCTGGAGCAGCGGCTGGCCGCCCGTCTGCCGCAGCCGGAGCAAAAGACCAGCCTCCAGCCGATCGCCGCGCCGCAGCCCAGCAGCGCGATGCCCTCTCTGGCGGGGGGCAGCGCATGGATCAACAGCCCGGCGTTAACTCCGGAGCGTCTGAAGGGCAAAGTGGTGCTGGTGGATTTCTGGACCCGGGAGTGTATCAACTGTCAGCATACCCTGCCTTACGTGCGCGACTGGGCGAACAAATACCGCGCGGCGGGCCTGGTGGTGATTGGCGTTCATACCCCGGAATATCCCTGGGAGCGTTCGTTGCCCCTGCTGCGCCAGGCGGTGAAGGACTGGCGGATAACCTACCCGGTGGTGGCGGATAATGAGTACGCCATCTGGAACGCCTTCGGCAATCAGTACTGGCCGGCGCATTACATTTTCGACGCTCGCGGACAGCTGCGTTATACCGCCTTCGGCGAAGGGGATTATGCCCGCCAGGAGCAGGTGATCCAGCAGCTGCTGCAGGAGAGCAAAGCCTGACCCGCGGCGCAGGCGTCTGGCGGACGGAACCCTCCAGCCCTTATATCTGATGCCGGGCGGCGCTGCGCTTGCCCGGCCTACATCAGCGCGCAGGGAGAATGTAGGCCCGGTAAGGCGTAGCCGCCACCGGGCATTGAAGCGGGAACGGCGCTGGATGTCCATTGCCGGTGACTGTCGGACGGTTCCGTTCATCTCTTGTGCCTGTTGCCGGGCGGCGCTGCGCTTGCCCGGCCTACACGAGCGCGCAGGGATGGCGTGACACTGTCACCTTTCGAGCCATCCCTGCAGGGCCTCGGTCATCAGTTCGCCGAGCAGCGCCACGGCGGCGGAATGCGATTCCTCACGCGGGGTTTGTCGCAGGCTGACGGCCAGACTTCCTGGCGCTGGCAGGAGTCCTCCTGCGGGGCGCAGGTTGCCTGGCATGCCGATGCGGGTGCGTATCGTCAGGCCCAGCCCGGCCTGCACCGCCGCCCAAATGCCGCTCAGGCTGTGGCTGACGAACACCACCTGCCAGGGGATCCCCGCGGCATCGAGACAGGCAATGGCGCGGGAGCGCATCAGGCACGGACTGTCGAACATCACCAGCGGCAGCGGCTCGCCGGAGACCAGCAGAGCGCGAATATCCAGGTCAGGATGCGCAATCCACGCCAGCGGGCAGAGGCCCAGCCCGGAACCCTGATCTTCGTTTTGCCACAGCAGCGCCAGATCCAGCGCCTCTTCCGCCAGCGCCTGGTGCAGCGGACCATTGCGATCCACCCTGGCGACTATCCGCACCTGCGGATGATGCCGTTTAAATTGCCCGAGGATCCCCGGCATCAGCGATTCGCCAAAATCTTCCTGCATACCAAGGTGGATCTCGCCGGTGAGCCGCTCACCCTGCAGCGCGCGCAGGGTTTCATCATTGAGCGCCAGCAGGCGTCTGGCGTAGCTCATCAGCTTTTCGCCTTCCGCGGTGAGCACCAGATGCCGCCCCTGTTTGGTCACCAGCGCCGCATCGCACTGGCTCTCCAGCTTTTTAAGCTGGGCGCTGACCGCGGAAGTGGAACGCGACAGGCGCAGCGCTGCCTGGGCGAAACTGCCGCACTCCATGCCGGTCACAAAGCTGCGCAGGGCGTCGAGATCCAGCCCTGGTAAGCGTTTCTCCATCATCATCCCCATTTTCAGGACGTTTATCCTGAACGTTGTTATTTTCGGGATAGTACTGTGGCATCGCGAGAGGCAGGGGTCAACGGGCCCTGCGAAGAGAGCATTAGCGGTGCGGAAAGAAATAAAAAAAAGCCGATAAGGACATTATCGGCTTATTGCAGGCAAGGCTGGCAGCGGGGCGGCATCCGCCGCCTCGCTAAGGCAGGTTATTGCGCCAGCAGTTCCTGAGCGGTGCGCTCCACCAGGTTCAGCAGAACCTTCACGTCATCCAGCGTCACCACCGGGTTCAGCAGGGTCAGCTTCAGGCAGGTAACGCCGTTGTGCTCGGTTACGCCGACGTTAGCGCGGCCGGAGGCCAGCAGGGCGTCGCCGACGCGCTGGTTGAGCAGCGCGATAGCCGCCGCGTCGCTTCCGGCCATCTGCGCCGGACGGGAACGGAACAGCACGCTCGCCAGCTGCGGCTGCATCACCAGCTCCAGCGTCGGCTGCGACTTCACGTACTCCGCCACGTTTTTCGCCATCGTGACGCCGTGATCGATGATCGCCGCATACTGTTTCTGGCCCAGCGCTTCCAGACCCATCCACAGCTTCAGCGCATCGAAGCGACGGGTGGTCTGCAGCGACTTAGACACCAGGTTCGGTACGCCGTGTTCTTCATCGAACTCGGAGTTCAGATAGGCCGCCTGATAACGCATCAGCTCGTAATGGCGCGCGTCCTTCAGCAGGAATGCGCCGCAGCTGATGGTCTGGAAGAACTGCTTATGGAAGTCCAGGGTAACGGAATCCACCAGCTCCAGACCGTCAAGGTAGTCGCGATACTGCTCAGACAGCAGCAGGGCGCCGCCCCAGGCTGCGTCAACGTGCAGCCAGATCTGATGTTCCGCAGCGATACCGGCGATGTCGCGCAGCGGGTCGATAGCGCCTGCGTCGGTGGTGCCGGCGGTGGCCACGATCGCCATGATCTGCTCGCCGTTAGCCTGCGCTTGCGCAATCTTCGCCTGCAGGTCGGACACGTCCATCCGCGCGAATTCGTCGGTTTTCACCAGCGTTACCGAGCGGTAGCCGAGGCCCATCAGCGCCATGTTCTTCTGCACCGAGAAGTGGGCGTTTTCCGAGCACAAGACTTTGTACTTGCGGATATCCCCCGGCAGCCCATCCTGCTGGATGGAGTGGCCCTGACGGGCGAAGAAGGCGTCGCGCGCCAGCATCAGGCCCATCAGGTTGCTCTGGGTGCCGCCGCTGGTGAAGACGCCGGCGTCGCCCGCCGGAAAACCGACCCGGGCGCGCAGCCATTCGATCAGCTTCATCTCGATAATGGTTGCCGACGGGCTCTGATCCCAGGAGTCCATGCTCTGGTTGGTGGCGTTAATCAGCACTTCCGCCGCCTGGCTAATCACCAGGCTCGGGCAGTGCAGGTGCGCCACGCACTGCGGGTGATGCACCGACAGGCTGTCTTTCAGGAAGTACTCGATCGCACGATCAATCGCCGCCTGGTTACCTAAACCCTGTTCGTTAAATTCAAGGGAGATACGCTCACGCAGCTCGTCAACGCTTTTCCCCTGATACATCTCAGGTTGCTTCAGCCACTGCACAACGGCCTGGCTGGTCTGCTCGATAACCTGCTGATAGGCTTCAACGCTCTGCGCTGAACCAGCAAGAATCGGATTCAATGTGGACATGGCGGTCACTTACTCCACTCAGACCGGTTTTACGCCGGCGGCCAGCAGGGCCTGTTCAAATTTGTCGAGGAACACGTCCAGCTCCGCGTCGCTGATCAGCAGGGACGGCAGCAGGCGCAGCACGCAGCCGTGACGACCGCCACGCTCGAGGATCAGGCCCGCTTCGAAGCATTTCTTCTGCAGCAGGGCAGAGAGTTCGCCGTCAGCCGGGTAGCAGCCCATGTGATCCTGCGCTTCGTTCGGCTTGACGATTTCGATACCGATCATCAGACCGAGACCGCGAACGTGGCCAATCACCGGGTAGCGTTTCTGCAGCTCGGCCAGTTTACCTTTCAGCCACTCGCCCTGGGCGGCGACTTTGTCGGCGATCTTGTTGTCGCGCAGATGACGCAGGGTGGTCAGGCCGGTGGCCATCGCCAGCTGGTTGCCGCGGAAGGTGCCGGTGTGGTGACCCGGTTCCCAGGCGTCGAACTGCTTTTTAATGCCCAGCACCGCCAGCGGCAGCCCGCCGCCAACCGCTTTCGACATCACGATGATGTCCGGCTGAATACCGGCGTGCTCGAAGGCGAAGAATTTACCGGTACGGGCAAAGCCGGCCTGCACTTCATCGACGATCAGCAGAATGCCGTGCTCTTCGGTCACTTTGCGGATGCGCTGCAGCCACTCGACCGGCGCCGGGTTCACACCGCCTTCGCCCTGAACGGCTTCAAGGATCACCGCCGCCGGTTTACGGACGCCGCTCTCCACGTCGTTGATCAGGTTTTCGAAGTAGTAGGTCAGGGCTTTCACGCCGGCTTCGCCGCCGATGCCCAGCGGGCAACGATACAGGTGCGGGTAAGGCATGAACTGGACTTCCGGCATCATGCCGTTAACCGCCGCTTTCGGCGACAGGTTGCCGGTGACGGACAGCGCGCCGTGGGTCATCCCGTGATAGCCGCCGGAGAAGCTGATCACCGCGGTACGACCGGTGTATTTTTTCGCCAGCTTCAGCGCGGCTTCCACGGCGTCAGCGCCGGACGGGCCGGTGAACTGCAGGCAATATTCTTTCCCTTCGCCCGGCAGGCAAGAGAGCAGGTATTCGGAGAAGCGATCTTTTAACGGGGTGGTAAGATCGAGAGTATGTAACGGCAAGCCGCTGGTAATGACACTTTGGATGCTCTGCAATACATCAGGGTGGTTGTGGCCCAGAGCGAGAGTACCGGCGCCCGCGAGGCAGTCCAGGTACTGTTTGTTATCCGCATCCGTCAGCCACACGCCTTCGGCTTTAGTGATAGCCAGCGGCAGCTTACGCGGGTAACTCCTGACATTCGATTCGAATTCGGCCTGACGGGCCAAAAAGGTTTCGTTGTTTGCGTCTAATAAATCGGCACGTAAAGTATCAATACGGACTTTATCCGTCATCATATCACTCCCACAACCAGCATTGCGGTTGAACGCTGGTTGAATAATTGGTGTAAGAAATTGAATTGGCATTCATAAAGCGCGCACAATATATGGCTTTTTAAATCCGCATTCAACGTTTTATTGATTGCGCTATTTTGACGTTATTCTTACCAGGGGTAAAATTAACGTAACTTGCTGAATTATAATAGAACAACGCTCTGTCACTATAACCCTTTAAAGTGTAATTATTAGTGAGAAAGTCTCTATATTTTTATTGCCGCTACGTTAAAGCGCTGACGGAATGCCTTCCGTCAGCGATAGCAAGACTCAATGCAGTTCCACCGCATAATTTGTTAAAGGTGTAACTTTTTTCACCAACTTATTGTTATATAAAAACTGTTCGTAAGTCTCGTAGCGCGCTTTATCCAGCGCTGCCGGATCGGTGGCGAACAGGGGCACGGTTTGCAACCACGCCTGGTGGTTGAGTTCGGTCCTAAGCTCCGGGTGGGCGGCGGCGAACGCCTCCCAGCTCTTCTGCGGATGGGCGCGCAGATAGCCCACTCCCGCCTGCAGGGCGGTGAGGAATTTACGGATCTTCGCCTCATGAATTGCGTCGCGATGGGCGACAATCACCAGCTCGTCATAGGCCGGCACGCCGTAATCTTCGACGTTCATCACCACCGGCGTTTTGCCCTGCAGCTTCAGCTCCTGCGCTTCTATATTACGATAGCCGCCGATAACCGCGTCCACCTGGCCGGCCAGCAGGGCGCTGGTCAGCTGGAAATTGACGTTCACCAGTTTGATGCTGGCCGGATCGATCCCTGCATGTTGCGCCATGGTCGCCAGGGTGGCCTGCTCAATGCCGCTGACCGAGTAGCCCACCTTCTTGCCTTGCAGATCTGCCGGGGTTTTGATCTGCTTATCCAGGGCGATAACCGTATTCAGCGGCGAATTAATCAGTGTCCCTACACGCACCAGCGGTAACCCTTCGTCAGCAAAGAAGTGCACCTGCGGCTGGTAGGTGATGGCCAGATCCGCTTGACGGGCGGCCACCATGCGCGGAGGCAGCGCGGGATCGGAAGGGGGGACAATCCTGACGTCCAGCCCCTGGGCCTTAAAGGCGCCGATCTGCTCGGCCACCATAATCGGCGCATGGTCGGGATTAATGTACCAGTCCAGCACCAGCGTCAGCGGTTCATTGGCCAGCGCGTGGCCGCTGAACAGGGCGGTCAAGGTTGCCCCGGCGAATAGCGACTTTTTCATCTGTTTTCCTTTATTACGTCATTCTTATTCCGGCGACCAGTCGATCAGCCGGTGTAGCAGGGTATCTACCGCCAGCCACAGCAGGAGGGTCAGTAGTACTAAAATAAACAGCGCGGCGAAGCAGATATCGGTTTGCAGTCGCGCATTGGCGTTGAGCATGACGTAGCCCAGCCCCTCGGCGGAGCCGACCCATTCGCCGATGATCGCGCCAATGGGCGCCACCGCCGCCGCCATGCGCAGGCCAGAGCCCAGCGCCGGCAGGGCGGCCATCAGGCGGACATGTCGCAGTTGAGCGCCGAAGGAGGCATTCATGCTGCGCGCCAGATCGAGATACTCCTGGTTGACCCGCCGCAAGCCATCAAAGAAGGCGGAAGTCACCGGAAAGAAAATCACCAGCACCGCCATCGCCACTTTGGCGCTCATGCCAAAGCCCAGCCACAGCACCAGCAGCGGGGCGAGGGCAAAGACCGGGATCGCCTGACTGGTGAGCACCAGCGGCATCAGCCAGCGCTGCAGACGGGGGGAGAGGATCATGCCCAGCGCCAGGGTGACGCCGAGCGTTACGCCCAGCGCCAGGCCGCTCAGGATCTCACTGAGCGTGATAAGCGTATGCCAGCCGAGATAGGCGCGATTAACCCATAGCGCCTCGGCGACCGCCAGCGGGGACGGTAAAAGAAAATGGGGAATGCCGCTGCGGCTGGCCAGACCCCAGAGGAGCATCAGCCCGCCGAATACCATGCCGCCGCGCCAGAGACGTCCAGTCATGGTTGGGCCCTCATCAGCTGCTGCAGCAGGGCGGCCTGGCCGATCAGGAGATCGGGCGCGTCCGGCGCGCGCGGAGGTGTGCCGGCGAGGTGATGGCTATCATCAATGTCGCCGTCGGCCGCCGAGAGGACCAGCAGGCGGTGGCTCAACCGGCAGGCCTCCTGCGGATCGTGGGTGATAAGCACCACCGTGCGACCGGCCAGCAGGGTGGCCGCCAGGGTCTGAATCCGCGTACGGGTGAGGGTATCCAGCGCCGAGAAAGGCTCATCCATCAGCACGATGGGGCGATCCTCATACAGCGTGCGCGCCAGCGCGGCGCGCTGACGCATGCCGCCGGAGAGAGTCGCCGGGCGGGCGTCGGCGCAGGATGAAAGCTCAACCTGTTCAAGCAGCGCGGCGACCCGGTCACGATCGACTTTTTCACCGCGCAGCCGCGCGCCGAGGGCGACGTTATCCCGAACGCTCAGCCAGGGGTAGAGCAGATCTTTCTGCCCCATCCACGCCAGACGGCCCTGAATCGGTTGCCCATCGCTGGCGACCACTTCTCCGCGGGTGGCGGGCGCCAGACCGGCCATCACCCGCAGCAGGCTGGTTTTGCCGGCGCCGCTGGCGCCGAGCAGCGACACCCACTGCCCGCCGGGGACCGTAAACGACAGGTTGTCGAACAGCCGACGGTCGCCGACATGCAGGCTCAGGCCACGGACCTCGATACCCGGCGCCGTCACGCCCGGGTCTCCGCCGCGGCGTTGAGGCCCATCTGCCAGAACTGCGCCTCAAGGCGGGTGGCGGTGGTGAAAATCTCGCTCAGCTCAGTGATTCGCGCCTCGCTCCCGCGCTGCTGCCACACCGTTTCCAACAGCGCCAGCGCGGCGCTGACGCCCTGCAGATAGCCTTCATCGCCATAGTTGCGGATCCATGAGGCGTAGGGGTTATCGTCCAGTCGGGTGGCGGGATGCTGCAGCAGGCCGAGACCGATTTCGGCGTAGCCCGCGACGCAGGGCATCAGGGCGACCAGCAGATCCAGCGCGTCACCCGAGTGGCCAATATCCAGCACGTAGCGTGTATAGTTGAGGGTTTCGGGGGCTTCAGGTTGGGCGGCCATCTCCGGTTCGCTAATCCCCCACTGGGCACAGTAGCCGACGTGCAGCGGCAGTTCGTTGAGGATGGCATTCATCGAGGCGGCCGCGGCCCGCATCTCCGGCAGCGCGCGCAGTTTACTCACCAGCAGCGCGTAGCTGCGGGCAAAGTGAATCAGAAACAGATAATCCTGGGTCAGATAGCGACGAAAGGCGTTTTCCGCCAGCGTCCCATCGGCAAGTTGCTGGACGAAAGGATGCGCCACATAGCGCTGCCAGTCAGCGGCGGCCAGCTGGCGTAAACGGCCGTAAAGACCTTGGCTAAAAGCGGGAACGATCACAGGACCTCCATTTATTCAGGGGAGATCCGGGCGTGCAGGGGTGTGAACAGGCAATGGCGGTAATGCTGGCAAAATTGCCGACCCGTCCCTTCGCTGGCATGACCCAGATCAGGTTCAAAGGGTTCGGCTTGCGCCATCTCAGCCCTCACGGGACACCCCTCGGTAGCGCTATGTTATACGACATTCACCTTTTGAATACAATCACCGCGCCACCTTGCCGCAGGATGATGGTAATGGGGGATAGCCAGCGCTTTTCCGCGCAAGAACTACTAACCACCGGGCCGCGACGAACGGAAGAGCGGCTTTTACGCGCGCAATAGTTTCGTTGTCGGCGCTGAATACCGTTTTTAACTAAAACCGCAGGCGCTATCTGCCGGTAAGATGCGCGCACTTTTATTGCTGTGGAGAGGCTGTTGATGCGTAAAGCCTTCTGGCTATTATTCGCGCTGGCGCTGCCGGCGCTGCCGGCGCTGCCGGCGCTGGCGCAGGATCCGGTGCTACCCGCCGTGACGGCGATCCATACGGCGCCCACCCTCGGTGAGCTGCCGCCGCCGGAGTCGCTGCGACCGTGCTGCGCTTTTGGTTACGACCTGCACGTGCGCGCGGCGGGCATTCCGATCCCGATGTACCAGATCGGTAATGTGTTGACTCTGGGTACGCTGGGTAAGCACCATTACAACGACAGCGCGTTCGGTGCGGTGAAAAATCTGCTGGGGCTCAGCGAGGAGCAGAACGGGCTTATCTATACCCGCCGCGGCGGGTTTATTGATATCGCCCATGTGCGCGATACGGCGGACAACACCTTTTATCTGTTCAATCGTATTGCGCCGACGCTGGGTCAGGCGGGGCGGATCTTCTACAGTGAAGAACTGGGCGTGCGCCGCGTGCAGCTGAATGCCTTTACGCCGCCGGCGGGCGTCAGGCAGCGCTATCAGCTGGCGGCCTGGCTCGCCGGGCATCTGGCCTTCGAAATCGCCCAGTGGCATGAGATCGCCCAGTGGTATGGCTTCCAGTCGGTCCCCGGGTTTTCCGAAGAGATTTCCGCTTTTTCGCCCGAGGATCTCTACTCCAATTTACTGGGCGCGAGGCTGGCGATTAATGTCATCCTCAGCGGCCACGGCGGTTCGCTGGAGGATTATAACCAGGCCATGGATGCGGCGCTGAAACAAGTGCTGACCCTGCTGCTGGTGGCGACGCGCGGTGAGACGGAAGCGATGTTTCAGCAGATCGACGGCGACTGGTGGAATAGTCACCGGCGGGTGCCGGATAAGTTTCTGGTACTGAAGCGTAACTACGATCTACAGGAAAACCGGCTGCCGACGCCGGTCCCATTCGAAACCATGCCGCCGTATCGCCTGACCATGCCGGAGCAGGTCGGGGGATTCCGCTTACGCGACCTCGGCGAACTGCAGATCTATCCAGGGAACGATATGCAGGCATTGCCGGTTCCCGCGCAATACTATGGCGCCGGAGCGTTCCAGGGGCTGGCGGACCGCGCCCATGAGGCGGATAAAACCCAGCTGGCGCGGACAGAAAAATAGCCGTAAAGGCTCAGGACGAACGCCCTGAGCCGGCGAGTTAGCGGAAGTCGACCCAGCAGGCGCCGTTGTCGGCAGAACGCACGCAGTTTTCCACCCAGCGGACGCCGAACGCCCCGGCGCGGGCGTCCGGGTACCAGAAGTCGGCCAGCAGCGCCTCGTCGCGACTGTCGGCGGCATCCATGGCGATGGCGAAGCGGCGATAGAGATTCGACCATGCCTCAAACAGTCCCTCGGGATGGCCGCCGCCGATGCGATCATCCTGACGCGCCAGCGGATCGAGATAGTCCATACCGCGCTCGAGGATGCGCACGGGTTCGCCCTGGATTTCGTAGCGTAGCTGGTTGGGCTGTTCATCCCACCATTCGAGACTGGCTTTTTCACCGATGATTCGCACCTTTTGCCCGTGCATCGAACCGCAGTTGACGGCGGAGCTCCACAGTGAGCCGATGGCCCCGTTGTCATACTCCATCAGTACATGGGCGTTATCTTCCAGCGGCGCGCGGCTTTTGACGAAGCTTTGTCTGGCGCACATCAGCCGGGTGATCTTCAGCTGCGGGGCCATGGTTTCGACCAGAAACAGCGGATGGGTGGCCAGGTCGCCCAGCACATAGCTGGGGCCGACGAAGCGGGGATCGACCCGCCAGCGGGTACTGGCATTTTCCTGTTCCACCGGCTGGGCGTGAAAACCGTGGGCAAACTGCATATTAACGATACGGATATCGCCCAGCAGCCCGTCGGCGATCATCTGCCGGGCCTGCAGGATCAGCTGGTGGCCGGCATAGCCGTAGGTCACCCCGATAATCTTGCGCCGCCGCTGGCTGAGCGCCACCAGCTCGTCAGCTTCCTCGCTGCTGAAGCACAGCGGCTTTTCGCACACCACGTGCAGCCCGGCCTCCAGCGCGGCCCGGCAGATGGCATAGTGGGTGTTATTTGGCGTGGCAACTGACACCGCCTGAATGCCGTCAGGCCGGGCAGCCTCGCTGCGGAACAGGCTTTGATAGTCGGCGTAACAGCGGTCGGGATCCACCCCCAGCTGTTGGCCGAACTGGCGTCCGCGCTCGGCATCAATATCAAAGGCGCCGGCCAGCAGCGTGAAGGTGTTATCGCGCAGCGCTGCAGAGCGGTGAATATAGCCGATCTGGCTGCTGCCGCCGCCGCCGACCATGCCCCAGCGCAGGGTGCGGTCGAGAGGTTTTAAACCGTTAATCATGTCGTGCCTCCTGTCAGAATCCGACGTCGCGCAGATAGCGCAGACTTTCCGTGACCGCCTGCAGGCTGCCTGCGGCATGGCGCGGGTCGCGCTCTTGTTCAATGGTTATCCAGCCCTGATACCCCCGGCGGGCAAGAAAGTCTTTGATAGCCGGATAGTCAATGGCGCCGCTGCCGAGCGGGCACATCACCCCTTCGGCGCAGGCAGTGAAGAAGTCGATACCTTCATGGATAGCGCGCTGATAAACCTGCGGGTCGACATCCTTGAAGTGCAGATAGTCCAGGCGGTGGTAATAGCGATCCAGCCAGTCGAGCGGATCCATCCCGGCGTAATAGAGATGTCCGGTGTCCAGACACAACCCGGCGACGTCGTGCGGGATATCGTTGGCCAGCCGCTCGATCTCATCCGCGAATTCAATGCTGCCCCCGGCGTGCGGATGGATAACCGCCCGCACACCGTACTCCTGCCAGGCGAGGGTGCTAAGGGCGATAATGTGCTCCATCATGCGCTGCCAGTCTTTGTCATTGAGGCGCGGAGCCAGCGCGCCGCGCCCGGCAAAGCGCGCCCGTTCGGGGTTGCCGAAGTCGATAATCACCAGATAGGGCGGCTGGAAAGGGCGGCCCGGGATCGGTTCGGCAGCGGCTACCTGCGACAGATTGCGGCAGATTTGATGGGTCAGCGCCACCAGGGTGGGGAAATGGGCCTCGCTCACCAGATCGTCAAAGATCGTGCCGGCGACCAGCGACAGCTGATGCTGCTCCAGCGCCGCACGCAGGCTGGCCGGATCGGTGGGGAGATAACCCCAGGGGCCGAGCTCAATGCTGCGATAGCCAGCCTGCGCCGCCTCCTTAAGCACGGTAGCCCAGGCAGGGAGGTTAGGGTTTTTCGGGTCATCGACGCCCCAGCTGCAGGGGGCGTTAGCGATAGGATGTATCATGTCGGCTTCCTTTTTCATACAAGGGATGCCGCTGAGTATTGAATAAAGATTTCATTGTCAACAATGATGGAATTTTGATTTTATGATAATCATCATGATTTTAGTTGATGGATATTTTGATAATTTTTTATCAAGTCGAGAGGTGGCGCGGTCCGCCCGATAACCATCTCCGCTGGAGACGGAGCCGGAAATTTACATATTTTCTTTGGTGATGATATCGAAAGGCTGAGGGAGTGAAATCACCTCGCTATGGGGGCGTGAAGCGGCGTCCGCCATGGCGCGCAGCGTAACGGCGGCAAACTCATCCAGCCGGTGGTTAAGCATGATGTCGATGGTGCCATCGATCAGGGCCAGTTCACTGTCGCTGAGCGGACCGTGGCAGACCAGAGCGATCTCCTGCTGACGGCCGCTGTCGCGCAGCGCGTCGACGATCCCTTCGACGCCGCCGCAGGGGGCGTAGATCGCCTGCAGGGCCGGGTACTGAGTCAGCATCTGTTCCGTCACGGTCCTGGCGATATCCGCCCGTTCATGACTGCGAACCGGCTCAAGGATCTGTTGCCCCTTGCCCTGTTCTCGCAGGCAGGAGCGAAAGCTGATCTCACAGCTTTCCTGGCAGGTAAAACGATTATCGCCAATGATAATGCCAATTTCACCATTCCCCCGGCATAAGCGCTCGATAAACCAGGCGGCGGTGCGCCCGGCTTTATGATTATCGAGGCCGATATACCCGCTGCGCTGGGGGACCGATAGATCGGAAAGCAGGGTGAGCACGCGCACGCCGCGGGCGGCGGCCCGGGCCACCGCGTGGCGAATCAGCGGGTGATCCAGCGCCACCAGGCCGAGCACCTCCACTTCATCGCTGAGTCGGTGAATGGCCTGAGCCATCGCTTCCACCGCATCGATGGCAAAATGCAGTATCACCGGCGCCTGGCCCGCCGGTAGCCATGGGGCAGCCTCGCGCGTCAGCGCCCGGGCCAACGGCAGGTAGAAGGAGTGGCTCTCCTGCAGCAGGATAAAGCCCATTCTGATCGTGACCGGCGCTTTGCCGGCAGCCAGGCGATAGTGGGGCTGCTCGAGGGTAAAACCCAGCCGGCGGGCGGCCTCCAGCACGCGCAGCGCCGTGGACTCTTTCACCGCCGCGCGCTTATTGAGCACCCGGTCAACGGTGGCTACGCCGACGCGCGCTTCACGCGCAATGTCGGCAAGGGTGATTTTAGTGGCGATTTTTTTCAAGGTATTTGTCGCTATGAATGAGCGTAATGATAGAAACTATCACGGTTAGCCTGGGCAGAAAAGCGACTCTCTGCCCGCCCTGGCCTATGCCGCTGTGCCTGCCGGGTAACCCTGTTGGCGATGCACACTCTGTGATCAAAAGCGACTACCCGTTCTGGCATTGCTGCTATGCTGTTGAAATAAAATTATTATTAAAGGCAGCATCGCTTCTGTTGGTTAAACTGCGCGCAAAGTCACCCTCAGAGGGCTTTACTGGGCGCATAACCGACTATACTTGGCGCGCTCGCGCGTAATTGCGGTTTCTCGGTGTCTATTTTGCTTTCACTTTAAACCAGCGTTGGGGCTGCACAGCGTTAAGTGCCGTTCCGCGCCGGCAGTGGGTCGGTTTGGGGCCTGTATGTTATTAAAAGAGCTGGCTGTTTTTGAGGTCTTAAGCACCCCGATATGGGTAGTTCATCCTTTTAACGAAAGGGTGGTCTATGCCAATCAGGCTTCCCGGACATTGAGCAGCGAGATGTCGCTCAATGAGATGCGTAACGGTATTTATTCCACCTGTCCGGAAACGCAACTGCAGCACTACCTTCGCTATCTCGACACCATGAGCGAGATATTCGAAGTCTGGACGTTACCCACCGCCAATGGGTTGCAGTCGGTGTATTGCAAAACCACCCTGATTGATACCGAAGACTGTGGTTGCTTGCTGCTGTTTGAAGCGGTGAAGCTGCTGGCGCAAAATCAGTCGATTCATACCGGCTCCCGCCGCTACCAGCGGCGTAACAATGGCTTTTTCGCTCGCTTTTTTATGACCAATACCGCGCCGATGCTGTTGATCGACCCTCATAAAGATGGCCGGATTGTCGATGCCAATATTGCCGCGCTACGTTTTTATCATTATTCCGATGAGGAAATGCGCACCAAACATACCTGGCAAATAAATACCCTGGGCCGGGACGTCATCCCCATTATGAATAATATTGCCAATCTGCCTGGCGGTCATAAACCGCTTAATTTTACGCATATTCTGGCTGACGGCTCGCTACGCCATGTCCAAACTTATGCCGGGCCGGTGGTGCTGTATAATATTCGACTGATGCTATGCATCATTCACGATATCACCGAAGAAGTGCATCTGAAAAAAGAGCTGGAATTTTCCGCCGCCCACGATCCGTTAACCGGCTTGCTTAATCGCCGGGAGTTTCACCGTCTGGTTGAGGCGCCAACTTTTATCCCCCGGGGTTATTGTCTGCTGTTAATCGATATCGATCATTTCAAGAGCATTAATGATATTCACGGCCATCAAAAAGGCGATGAGGTCCTGCTGGTGCTCTCTCGTATTCTGGAAACGTCGGTCGACCGCGAAGATAAAATTTATCGCTGGGGTGGAGAAGAGTTTCTGCTTTTTTTGCCCCATTCGCCGATCGGCCGCGCGCTGATACTGGCGGAGGGGATCCGCCAGGCGGTTAGCGAATACCAGACGCTGTCGGTGACCGTCAGCATCGGCGTGGCTGAACATCATGACGGCGAAACGGTTGATCAACTGTTTTCCCGCGTCGATAAAGCGCTGTATGCGGCAAAAAATGACGGGCGTAATCGGGTGACGCGCATGCCTTTTGACAGCTCTGAGCGACGGCGCAGTAGAGATGGCGCCGCCTGAATAAGCCCCCGCCTGTAGTGGGTTAGCCAGCGTTAAGGTGGCAAACAAGGTATGGTGCGTTTTCTCGTTCTTTTCAGGAAGTGGGACTGGCTGAGGGGTCAGTCCTGACACCACACCCGCTCGCCATTCACCCACGTCTCGCTGATATTGCGTTCATCACCCAGGGTCATCAGCACGAACAGCTGCTCATAAATGTCATGGCAGCGGCCTATGCGCAGGCGCTGCAGCGGGGTGACCGCCGGGTCAATCACCACAAAATCCGCCTCTTTGCCCGGCTGGAAATTGCCAATTTTCTCCTCCAGCCGCAGGGCGCGCGCCCCGCCAAGGGTGGCGTGATAGAAGGCCTCGCTGGCGCGCAGGCGATAGCTCTGCAGTTGTCCTACCTTGTAGGCCTCGCCCAGCGTCCGCAGCATGCTGAAGGTGGTGCCAGCGCCAACGTCGCTGCCGATGCCCATCCGCACCTGGTGCTGCCAGCAGGCGGGCAGGCGGAACAGCCCGCTGCCGAGAAACAGATTCGACGTCGGGCAGAAGGCGACGGCGGACCCGGTGTCATGCAGGCACTGCCACTCGGCATCATCGAGATGGATCCCGTGAGCGAAGACGCTGCGTTCGCCAGTGAGCTGATAGTGATGATAGACATCCAGATAGCGCGCATGCTCAGGCCACAGCTGTTTAACCCAGGCGATCTCCTCCCGGTTTTCACTGAGATGCGTCTGCAGCCAGGTGTCGGGAAACTCGGCCCGCAGGCGCTGCACCGCCTCCAGCAACCCCGGGGTTGAGGTGGGGGCAAAGCGCGGGGTGATGGCATAGCCCAGCCTGCCGCGCTGATGCCAGCGGCGGATCAACGCCCGGGTCTGCTCGTAGCTCTCCCCGGCGGTTTCGCACAGGTAGTCGGGCACATGGCGATCCATCATCACTTTCCCGGCGATCAGGCGCATATTGAGGCGCAGCGCTTCGCTGAATAACGCCTCCACCGATGCCGGATGCAGGGTACAAAACACCAGCGCGGTGGTGGTGCCATGGCTTATCAGCTGATTTACAAAAAACTGCGCTATCTCCTGGGCATACTCCGCATCGGCAAACTGGCTCTCCACCGGGAAGGTGTAGGTGGTGAGCCACTCCAGCAGCTGTTCGCCAAAGGCGCCGATCATCTCGGTCTGCGGATAGTGAATGTGGGTATCGACAAAACCCGGCAACAGCAGCTTGCCCCGCAGGTCGACATAGCCCTTCAGCGGATGCAGAAAGGCTTCACCCTCCAGCCATGGCAGCAGGGCGATAATTTTCCCCTCCTGCAGAAACAACAGGCCATCATCGAGATAGCGAGCCTGGGCGGCCACCTCATCCGGGGTCTCCGCCACGCCGGCGATATCAAAAAATGCACCGCGCACCGCGGTCTGGTAATCCATCATCGAACCTGCCTTCTCTTAACGCTCTGGGAATAGTGATAAACAGCAAGATTGGTGCCAGTTTGCAGCCTGCCGCGGCCAGACGCCGCGGCAGAAGGGGAAGGTTACTCTTTTTGCGCCACCGCGCCGGAGCAGAAGGCAGCTTTCGCCTGCACTTCGCGCTCGTCGCGAGCCAGCCAGCGGTAGGTGGTGGCGCCGAGGAAGACGCCGATAAACCAGCTGAAGTTCGCCACTTCATGCAGGGCCGGAATAAAGCTGATAATCAGCCCCAGGCCCACCGACGGCAGCAGGGCGGCAATCGCTTTCGGGTTAAAGCCGTTGCGGTACCAGTATTTACCCTGCGGCGTATCGTCAAACAGATCGTCCACTGACACCCGGCCGCGTTTGATCAGGTAGAAGTCGGCGATCAGGATGCCAAACAGCGGGCCAATAAAGGCGCCCAGCACGTCGAGGGTATAGTGGATCAGCTCCGGCGAGTTAAACAGGTTCCACGGCGTCAGGAGTATCGAGCCCACCGCGGCAATCATCCCGCCGGTACGGAAGCTGATTTTCTGCGGCGCGCAGTTGGAAAAATCGAAGGCCGGCGAGACGAAGTTAGCCACGATATTGATGCCGATGGTGGCGGTGATCATGGTCAGCAGGCCGATGGCCACCGCCAGATCGTTACCCACGCGGCTGACGGTTTCGATCGGGTCGGTGATCATTTTGCCGAACAGCGACTGGGTGCCGGAGACAATCACCACGGTCACCACCGAGAATAGCAGGAAGTTAAACGGCAGTCCCCAGCGGTTACCGCGGCGGATCTCGCCCATGCTTTTGCCGTAGCGGGAAAAGTCACCGAAGTTAAGCAGCGGCCCGGAGAAGTAGGAGACCACCAGCGCCGTGGCGGTGATCATCTGCCAGGTCTGCTCGCCGGCGCTCAGGGATTTGCTGGCGAGGGTAAAGGAGATACCGTCCAGACCAGTCTTGTATACAATCCAGCCGGCCAGCGCCAGCATCACCACATAAACCGCCGGACCGGCGATATCGATAAAGCGTTTGATGGCGTTCATGCCATGCCAGAACACCATCGCCTGCAGCAGCCACATAGTGGCGAAGCACAGCCAGCCTAGGGGCGACAGCCCAAGAAAGCTGCTGCTGGTCAGCGAGGCAAGGGAGGGCCAGAACTTGAGCAGGACCAGCATCAGGGCATTCGCCGCCAGATAGGTCTGAATGCCGTACCAGGCAAAGGCGATCAGCCCGCGGATCACCGCCGGGATATTGGCGCCGAAGACGCCAAACGCCTGACGACAAATCACCGCGTAAGGCACCCCGGCCATCTGGCTCGGCTTCGCCACCAGGTTGGCGCACAGCTGGACAATACAGATGCCCACCAGCAGGCAGAGCAGAACCTGCCAGCTGGCCAGCCCAAGCGTAAAGAAGCTCGCCGCCACTACGTAGCCGCCCATGCTGTGCACGTCCGACATCCAGAATGAAAAGATATTGTACCAGCTCCAGTTCTGGTCGCGGGTCGGCGCCAGATCGTCATTACATAGCCGCGGACTGTAGCCGGCGGCCGCCTCGTGAGTCTTCGTCTGCTGCGTGTGGGATGAATGTGGCATGAAACCTGCTCCTCTGAATGAAAACCCTTTGATATGGATTGCTGAGGCTATTGCAGGATCCAGGCCAGAATGATGAATCTTGTATACAAAAAATAAATTTTATGTATACGATCTGCTATCGATAAGTGAAACCGGAGTGGGTTAATGAATAATGAACATCGTCTCCAGGCCGCGCCAGCGCTGCAGGACAAGGACGAAAGCATTTACCAGGCGCTGATGACGGCTATCGTCGAACATCAGCTGCCGCCGGGCAGCAAACTGCCGGAAGAGGCGCTGGCGGAGGTGTTCGCCGTGAGCCGCACCGGCATCAGAAAGGTGCTGCAACGACTCGCCGCTGTGCAACTGGTCACGTTGACGCCCAAACGTGGTGCACACGTCACCAGCCCGAGCGTGGAAGAGTCCCAGGCGATCTTTCGCACCCGGGCGCTGCTCGAGGTCGCCAATCTCCCTGATGTGATCGCGCGCTGTCAGCCGCCGCATCTGGCGGCGCTGGAGAACATTATTCAGCGTGAACAGCAGGCCCATGCGGCGCACGACGGCCCGGCGGCGATCCGCCACTCCGCTGACTTTCATATTCAGCTGCAGGCTATCTCCGGCAACCCGGTGCTCACCGAGATGGTGACCCGCCTCAGCCAGCGCTCCTCTTTAGTGATTGCCGCCTGGGGCGCCCCCTGGCGACAGGGCTGCCGTTGCGACGATCACCAGCAGCTGGTCGGTTTGCTGCGGGATAAAGCCCTGCAGCCGCTCAGCGAGGCGCTGATGCACCATTTTGATCATATTGTCGCCAGCCTGTGCTTCGGGCGCGATGGCGTCAGCCTGCCCGATTTTTCCCGGCTGTTCGCCGGCCACAAGGAGTCGTGATGTCTTCCGTTCGTATACAAGTGATTAACCCCAACACCAGCCTGGCGATGACCGAAACGATAGGCGCCGCCGCGCGTGCGGTCGCTGCGCCGGGCACCGAGATCCTTGCGGTCTGTCCCCGCGCCGGGGTGCCGTCAATTGAGGGCCACTTTGACGAAGCCATCGCGGCGGTCGGCGTGCTGGAGCAGATCAGGGCCGGACGCGAGCAGGGGGTGGATGGGCATGTGATCGCCTGCTTCGGCGACCCGGGGCTGCTGGCGGCGCGGGAGCTGGCCCAGGGGCCGGTGATCGGTATCGCGGAGGCGGCAATGCATATGGCGACGATGGTCGCCACCCGTTTCTCCATTGTGACCACGCTGCCGCGCACGCTGATCATCGCCCGTCATTTGCTGCACCAGTACGGATTTCATCAACATTGCGCGGCGCTGCACGCCATTGATTTGCCGGTGCTGGCGCTGGAAGACGGCAGTGGCCTGGCGCAGGAGAAAGTGCGTGAGCGCTGCATTCGCGCGCTGAAAGAGGATGGTAGCGGGGCGATTGTTCTTGGCTGCGGCGGGATGGCGACCCTGGCGCAGGAGCTGACCCGCGAGCTGCGGGTGCCGGTGATCGATGGCGTCAGCGCGGCGGTGAAGATGGTGGAGTCTCTGGTCGCGCTGGGCCTGGCGACCAGCAAGCATGGGGACTTAGCGTTCCCGGAGAAAAAAGCGTTAAGCGGACAGTTTCAGTCGTTAAATCCATTTTAAAAGGGGCAGGAGATGGGAGAGAACCAGGAACACTATCCTCGCGATCTGCGAGGTTACGCAGGGGAGCCGCCGCACGCGCGCTGGCCGGGTGGGGCGCGGATCGCGGTGCAGTTCGTCCTCAACTATGAGGAAGGCGCGGAGAATCACGTCCTGCATGGCGATGCGGGTTCGGAACAGTTCCTGTCCGATATTATCGGCGCCGCCAGCTACCCGGCGCGCCATATGTCGATGGATTCACTCTATGAGTACGGCAGCCGGGCAGGGTTCTGGCGCATCCATCGTGAGTTCAGCCAGCGCGGGCTGCCGTTGACCGTTTTCGGCGTGGCGATGGCGCTGGCGCGGCACCCGGAGATTGTGGCGGCAATCAAGGCCGCGGATTACGATGTGGTCAGCCACGGCTGGCGCTGGATCCACTATCAGCACATGGATATCGCCGAGGAGCGCGCGCATCTGCAAAAAGCGGTGCAGGTACTGACCGACCTGTTCGGCAAACCGCCCACCGGCTGGTATACCGGCCGCGACAGCCCTAACACCCGCCAGCTGGTGGTGGAGCACGGCGGCTTTGACTACGACAGCGATTATTACGGCGATGATTTACCTTTCTGGAGCGAAGTGGCCTGCAGCGACGGCAGCCAGCGGCCGCACCTGATCGTGCCTTATACCCTCGACGCCAACGACATGCGCTTCGCCACCGCCCAGGGATTCAACACCGCGGAGCAGTTTTATACCTATCTGAAAGACAGCTTTGACGTGCTGTACGCCGAGGGAGAAACCGCGCCGAAGATGATGTCCGTGGGGATGCACTGCCGGCTGCTTGGGCGTCCGGGCCGTTTCCGCGCGCTGCAGCGTTTCCTTGACTATATCCAGCAGCACGACAAGGTGTGGGTCTGCACCCGGCAGCAGATTGCCGACCACTGGCGCGAAACCCATCCGTATCGCGGGTAGCTTGTTGCCCCTGAACCTGGCCCTCTCTCCAGGGAGAGGGCTCCGCCCGGCCGCGTCTGTTGCACCGGTTCACCAGAATGTAATTTGATTATTGAATAAGCATGGCGAGGAGTACCAGGCACAGCAGCAGCACATAGATGCGCGCATACCATACATCCGGTACCGCAGGGATTGCCCGGCGGCTAAACACTATCCCGGCCCAGCCGGTCAGGACGAGCAGGCCTAAAATTTTCAGGCTGATAAACCCCAGAAATCCGCTCAGCGGAATGCTGTGCCAGCCAATGACGGCATAGGTCACAGCCCCGCATAGCGCCACGGGCAAAGAAAGCGGGTTGGATGCGCTAACGCACTCCTGCATTGCATACCCGTGTCGCCGTAGCAGGGGCACCGTCATGACGCTGCCGCCCACGCCCAGCAATGCGGCGATCGTACCGATAATCACACCGCCGCCGGTGACCACTGGCAGGGACAGGCGACGCCGAGCGCTGCCCGTGAAAAAACCCTTGCGCAACAAACAATCGCTGATGGTTGCCAGCATATAGAGAATAAACAGCGCGCGAACAATATTCTCGCTCAATATCCCCGCCAGACAGGAGCCGACCACCGCCCCAATGGCAATAAACCATAACAACGGAAACAGCGTCTGCGCGGCAAGCCTGCCCGCCCGCCAGTTTCGATAGCTGACCCAGCCGGCGTTAAATATCATCACCGCCGTTGAGGTAGCCACCGCGACATGCATGGCGTTGCCCGCGATCGCCGGCTGCCGGAGCATCAGTTGATAGACAAAGGGCACCACCACAAAGCCGCCGCCGAAGCCGAACAGCACCGTGGTAATGCCGGTAGTAAAGCCTGCCAGCGCAATAATAACGATCTCATTCAAGAGAGTATCCCCGACCTGAAAATGAGCGAGCAGCTTATACCGGTCGCGTACTGCTTCCCATTTGCGTAGCGCTCAATTACCTTTGTAAATTGGTCAGAGGGAGGCAGGTGTGCGCAACGTAAAAATTGACGAGTTCGATCGACTCGATCGTGATGTGGTGGCGTTAGGTAATGACTATGCGCAGGGATTTATCCTGCCCCCGCACCAGCATCGTCGCGCACAGCTACTGTATGGCGCGACCGGACTGATGTATGTCACTACGCAGGACGGAGAATGGGTGGTTCCTCCGCAACACGCTGTCTGGATCCCCCCTGAAACCGTGCATGCCGTCAGATTTGCAGGGGTGACCACGCGTAGCTTGTATATTGAGCCAGATTGTGTGGCCGCTTTCATTAAACACCGTCGTTGCGAAGTGATCAGCGTCTCGCCGCTGTTGCGCCAGCTACTGCTTGAGGCTGTGGATTTACCACCGTTGTACGACAGCCCACGCGATCGCACGCTGATACAGTTGATGTTGCTGGAACTGGCCGCCATGCCGGTCCGCGAATTTGACATACCGTTGCCGCAGCATCCGGCGCTGCTGGCGCTTTGTCAGGCTTTTTTGCTTAACCCCTCTATCCATGATCCTGCGGCGCGCTGGGCCAGGGCGCTGTTTATGAGTCCTAGTACCTTTCGCCGCCATTTCCTGAAGCAGCTGGGCCTGTCGTTTTCCGCCTGGCGACAGCGAGCCTGCGTGGTGAGCGCCCTGGCATGGTTGATAGCAGGCAAACCGGTGAACGAAGTGGCATTATCCCTTGGATACGACAATGCGTCCTCTTTCGCCACCATGTTCCGCCGCGTGACCGGGCAGCCGCCGTCGTTTTATCACCCAGCCTGAGGCGTCGGAGAAGGGGACTCCCGCAGCATGTGTCGGAAATGAATGTCGCTTTTATGGCGTTGCTATGCGTTTACGCGGTCATAAGACAGATAATCCAGGAAGGCCTGGCTTCGTTTTCAGGTACCCCTACATTTAGTGGTGGCTACATCCAGGCGGTTTATCTATTCTGCCTGTAACCGTGAGAAGACCGGAGTCTCTCTTTGTGAACCATCTTATCGTTGAAAAAATCATCATCATCATTCTTCTCATCCTGTGGGGATTCGATACCTTCAGAACCAGGAAAAGAAAACGCTATGATCCCGCGATTGAAGCGGCTGATGCCAGCGAACGTTATCAATGGCGCTATCTGAGATGGGGGTTTCGAATCATACAGGTGGTAGCGGGAGTGTATATCGTCGTGCAGCTGATTCAGGTTTTACTGAGATAGAGGCCGCCGGCAGGGCGGCGGGACAGAACATCTGGCTGACCAGAATGAGGCCAGACAATAGCGGTTTTAACGTCGGCAAAGGGGAATGTCCGCTCTGTGCCAGGAGCGGACATTGATAAAACAGAACTCAATCAGTTAGTGATCATGACCTGCACTCCGTTGATTGGAGAAGAGAAAACAAACCTGCATATTTTAAGATATGGGCTAATTGCTTTTTTAAAATGTGATAGATTGAGTTGGTGCTAATAAAGTAGATTAATTGCAGGTTAATTAGATGGACGGTTGCTTGAGGCAACTTCCCTTGTTGCAAATTGAACTTTCTGTTGGGGATTGGGATGGGACGGAGATCAGGATTTGAAGGTTTTATACGTGCTACAGGCAGAGCCGTAGCAGCAGCAGAGCGTGAGCGTAAGAGAGCAGAGCGCCATCAGTTTGCCGAGGCTCGCCGAATAGAGCGCGAAATAAAACGTGATAATGCTCAGAGACTTCGCGAGCAAAAGGAGGCTGATAAGTTAGCAAAAGCCATGTATTTGGAAGAACGTCAAGATGAAGTTTCCGATCTTAACGCTGAGCTGAACGAGACTATCTCCGCGCTTTCAACACTTCTGGAACATACTCTCGAATTTGATGATTCGATTGATTTTTCGGCGCTGAAAAAACATCCAAAATTCGAAGAATTCAAAACACCTAAGCATCTCTTACCAGACCCGGAGCCAGAGATAAAAGTTGTGCATGCTCCAGCTGCATGGAAGACTATTTTCCCATGGGTAAAGAACAGATATTATCGAGAATTGCAGCAGGCAGAAGAATCTTTCAATAAAAGTAAGGAAGATCATTCAATTAAACTTTTAAGCCAGAAGGTTGAGCTTGATGCTTTAGTTGCTGATTATCAGGCCCGAAGAACTGCTTACCTCGAAGAAATAAAAAGCCAGCACGACGAAGTTGACCAGTTTGAGCAAGACTACCTCAACTGCGATCCTGACAGCGTATTGGCATATTGCGAAATGGTGCTGACACGGTCTGAATATCCTGAGAACGGCTTCCCACAAGCCTTTAGGTTGGCCTATTTACCTGACAGTAAGGAGTTGGTGGTTGAATACACCTTACCTGATATTGCAGTAGTACCGCGCGAGTTGGAATACAGATATGTCAAAACGAGAGATGCCATTGATGCCAAGGCGCGAAAGATTGGCGAGATCAAAGAACTCTATCAAAACATAATCGCCGCGATCACACTCCGCACAATGCATGAGCTTTTCGAAGCTGACAAGGCATCTGCTTTAACATCAGTTCTGTTTAACGGTGTAATCGAAACTATCGATCCTACAAGCGGGCATGACACTAAAGTCACATTAGTATCTGCCCGTGCTTTCAAGGACGATTTTATGCAAATAAAACTCGAAAGGGTCGAAAAGAGTGCATGCCTTAGAAGTTTAGGTGCACAAGTTTCAGGGCGGCCAGATGAACTCCAAGCAGTAAAGCCTATTATCGAATTCAACATGGTTGATAAACGCTTTATTGAACAAGGTGATGCTTTATCTGCCCTTGAAACACGACCAAACCTTATGGAACTTTCACCTTCAGAATTTGAGGTGTTAGTATCAAATCTTTTCAGCCAAATGGGACTGGATACCAAACTCACCAGAGGTACAAAAGACGGTGGCGTTGATGCGGTGGCATTCGACACACGTCCGATACTCGGTGGCAAAGTGGTGATTCAGGCTAAAAGATATAAAGACACTGTCGGTGTCAGTTCTGTTAGAGATCTTTATGGAACAATGATGAATGAAGGTGCTAACAAAGGTATTCTGGTGTGTACAAGTCAATACGGTAAAGATGCATATCGTTTCTGCGAAGATAAACCAATCGAACTCATAGATGGAGGCGGGCTTCTCTACCTCTTAAAAGAGCATGCTGGGGTATCAGCACGTATCAACCCCATTTTTTAATTACTGTTCCAGGCTCGGTCTAATGTTTGTCGCGAATGTTTGAAATTAGAAATTCAGCACAAGATTTCTAGTCGAGTAATGCAAGGATATTAGCTTAGGGCAGAATTTCCTGCCCTTTTTGTTATCCCATTAAACTAACCTGCTCCCCGTTGATTACTATATCGCAATACCTGTAAATATCCCTCAAATCCGCATATTCTCTTTAGAGAGTAGGTTACGCTACTTTGAAAGCGAGCATGGAGAACTATGTGCCTATGCCCATTCCTGATGATTTCAAGATTTAACGAACGTCCGCTCTTCGTTCAGAGCGGACCTCACGGCGCTTCAGAGGGGCCGCGCTTTGTCAGAAATAGCCATTCAACATGGCGATCGTTTACTTAGTGCATTAAGCAACACCTGCGTGCCGGAAGCGGACGTTGCATATGCACAATATAACTATGGAATATTGCAGTGCAACTTATCCCAATCGTTAAAAAATGGCACTAACTGAAAGATGTCAATCTGCTTCTTCATGTATATCTCCATCAACCTATAGTTATTAATAAAGGATGGATGAAGATGCTGAGAGGTAAAAGAGCTGTAATTACCGGTGGCGGCGGCGGATTTGGTCAGGCGCTGAGCGTGTGGCTGGCGCGAGAAGGCGTCGAAGTGGATTTTTGCGCGAGGTGCGCTGATGATATTCAAAAAACTTGCAGTGTCATCACGGCTGAAGGTGGAATGGCGAAAGGGTATCTCTGTGATTTAACCCAGCCTAAATCCCTTTCTCAGTTTTCTTCACAGTTGTTAACTTCAGACAAACCCATAGACATTTTAATCCTCAATGCTGCTCAGTGGCTTTCAGGAACGTTAGACGACCAACCAGACACAGAAATTGTCAATACCATCAGTACTGGACTGACAGGTTCTATTCTACTGACTCAGGCGTTACTACCTGGGTTAAGACGTTCAGAAAGCGCAGATATCGTTTCAATTATATCTTCATGTGAGATTCCTAATTTTACAGATTCAATCGCGCACCCCGCTTTCTTTGCCAGTAAACACGGGCTTAGCGGGTTTACAACTAAACTTTCGTACCAGTTGTCTAAAGAAAATATACGTGTGACTGGGTTGTATCCCCCGGATTTCGAGCTGACAGGGTTAGAGGCGTTTGTCGATAGCCAGCCCAAAATGGGGGAACGTCTGATGAATGGGCGTTCAGTCTGGGAAACAATTCGCTTTGTGCTGACTCAACCCCGTAATTGCCATATCAGGAGCATCTACTTTGAAGGCCCAACTCGCGAAAAACTGGCAGTCAGAAGCTGAGTCTGCGACGTTTAACAGTGTAGCCAACGTCCGCTGATCGCTCATATCAGACCTTCAACTCAGATAGCTTGTCCGCTCTGTGCCAGGAGCGGACATTAAAATCAAAACCGATGGCAAGCTTACCGAGCATAACATTATGCTTGCGCTGCTGTGTAACGTGCTTCCAGCTTATCCAAAAAGCCAAAAAGTACTTGATTCATTTCACTGTAATCGTGCGCCCGGAGCGCTTCAGGCGTGTCAACGAAACGATATTCTGCTGCACGGCTCAGGTCTTTCTCAGAATGAGCGATCAGCCGTTCTACAACGTCCAATGTGAGCTCCATGTGGCACTGGAAACCAAAGACGCGGTCTGAATAGGCAACGATCTGCCGCGGACAGCCTTCGCTGTAAGCAATAATTTTGGCCTCCGGCGTCAAACCTGGCATATCGTTATGCCAGTGACCCACTTCAAGTGTTTTCCCAAAGTGAGAGAACATCTCATCCTTCCTGCCGTCTTCGCTCAATGTGATCGGGAATTTACCAATCTCTTTTTCCGGGCTATGAGAGAACGGCGCTCCCAGCGCTTCACCAATGAGCTGTGAACCCAGGCAGATACCGATCACCGCCTTACCGGTTTTAACCGCGGAAGCAATCAGCGCCTGTTCCGCTTTAGCATTAAAGTGCGGGCACTTTTCAAGCGTGGTGTCAGGATCTTGCGGACCGCCCATAACGATAAGAAAATCGATGCCTACGGCGTCATCAGGTAGCCGATCGCCTGCATAGACGCGTGAGTAAGTTACATCATGACCCTGGTTTATTGCCCAGGTTTCATATGCGCCCGGGGCTTCAAAACTTTCATGTACGATAAAGTGTACACGCATGAGGTTAAGCTCCTGTAATATCTTTGATGATCAGGATGATAAGTCACGCACCCATTGCCTAAGGCTCTACTCCGGGTGGTTCCAGTTTCGATATGATAATGGCAGGGGCTAAATCTGAAATGCCAGGTAGTATAGATAAAGCGCCAAGACATGATGAAGCCACAGGCTGGTCCAGTACTGCGATAAGCTATCAACGCGGCGAGGCAGATCCTCCCCATCATCATGTTGAGGGGCAGCTACTCTTCGCCACCAGAGGGGTTATGCTGGTGCAAACAGAGAGCGACCGTTGGGTGATCCCTCCTCAGCGGGCATTATGGCTACCGCCTCTGCATATCCATAGTTATCATCTGCTTTCACAAACCGATCTCAGGGCGATCTATTTCAGCAGTAGCCTTATCGCAGAATGTACGAGCTTTACGAAGAGTCAGCAGGTACATGTGATCACGGCTACGCCGTTAGTCAAAGAGCTTATCGCTGGGCTGTTCAGTGAGGACTACGCCAGACCGAGTCAACGGAAGATAGCGTTGTTGCTTCTGGAAATTCTCAGCGAGGCTCCACCTTTAACGATGGCGCTTCCCATGCCGAATGATGAGCGATTATTCAGCGCGGCCAGATCGCTACTGGTCAATCAGCGCTGGGAAGCATCGCTGAGCGAGCTGGCTTTTATGTCGGCCATGTCGGAACGGACCTTTTCCCGATTGTTTATGAAGGATACAGGCTTTAGTTTTAGAACATGGAAGCAGAGAGCCAGAATTTGCGCTTCGTTGGATCTTCTCGCGAACGGTATTCCAATCAAACAGGTCGCTTACCAGCTTGGTTTCTCATGCCCGGCGGCCTTTACCGCTGCTTTTCGCTGCATTTTGGGGGCAACGCCACGCGATTATGTGCCATAAACCGGGAAACCCTCAAAGCGGTCTTTGAGACTGCCATGTGCATATTACCAGACGCAGAAACCCTGCGAGGGCAGGGGTATCCCGCCTTTGCTGTTGAGAAAGGTAGTTTAATTTGCACCCGACACACTCTCATTGATTAAAGCACGGAGTGGAGATTACTGCGGTCCACAGTTCTGACAAACCGTGAAAGAGAAGGCCTGCATGAAGAAAAAAGGTGTCGCGATGTGTGATGAAATTACCTTATGACAGACCTTGCGGTGATTTACGGCATCGGGTGGATTCCGGACGCTGTGAGCCGACTCATTGCTACGAAGCCTGATTCTGCTGTACCTCAGGCCATATGATAGCCTGCACAACAATCACATCCTGCCAATTAATGCGTCCAGGGGAGTACTCCCGGGCCCTGGACATCCCCTGTGTGCCAAAAGCGGAAGTAGGCTGAAGATAAATTAGCATTGCTGTTAGTCGTGGGTTCTGCAGATGGGTAGAAATTGATAACTTAGGATGCAAGTTCGTCCCGCTCTTTCTGCAGTTTTCATCGAGGGGATATTCTGCGGAATAATTGTGCCCATATACATAGATAGTTCCGAATCGGAATGAGTTAATAATCGGTACAGCAGGCGTTGCGCTCGGGCCGATAATGATCGACCACGAAAAGCAGGAAGTATTACTTTGTCAGTAATACGATATCCTCTCAGAAAAGCGAGGTTTCCTTTCTGGCATATTAGCAACCCGGCGCGAACATCGTTTTCATAGATAATATATACTTCTCTCTCAGAAATATGGTCACACAACTCTTCGTCATCAACTGCTACCAAATTGCTTGCAGATAGTTCGCGAACTGTCTGCCATGTATGCTTATAGGCATCACCCAGGGCCTGACAACACCAGTCAAAATCTTCGTATGTCGCCACTTGCAAAGTAAGAGATTTATCATTGAATTCAGGGGGTTCAGAAAAAGAAGTGGCATATATATACTGGTCGGGAATACCCTGCGGGAAGGACTGGCCTGGCACAAGAATGCGGACATACTGAGCTCTGAGTTGTGACCATTCCTTACTAATGAGTTCTAATGCAGTATGATTTAGGTCAGAATCCATACCTACAATATCAATAAAAGGTTTGTTAATATTTCCGCCCTGATAACGGGGGCCAGTAAGAAATTGCTTTCCATCAATTTTGAGTTTTCGTTGTAAAAAATATTCCTGACATAATCCAGTTTCTCTCCAGGGAAATCGCGCCGAGAAACTTCTGTCTGTACACCTCGATTCCTGCTCTGACAACCATTGTTTTAACCATGAACGTAGAGTAACTTCAGGCACAGGTAGCCTGGCATATTGAGATAGCATGTAAGATAGCATAAAAAATATTTTGCCCTTGGATGTAAAAATGTTTTTTTAAACAAATCAGAATAGTTCTACTCTCACTTTATTACCAATTATAGCTGGCACGTCAGCACCTTGCTCAATGCGGACCTTTAGCTCGACAGCTTGTCCGCTCCGCGCCAGAAGCGAACAGTGTTATGAGTGGCCAGTGATAAAACGTCAGCCCGTTGACCTTGCCTTACAGCACCTCAACCACTTCAAATTCTTCTGCGATCAACTCCATATCTTCAGAAAAATGACCTTCAGAGCTGAAAAATCTCTGATGCTCTTTCTTCCAGTATTCAAGGCTTAAATCGCCTTCACCTTCTTTGCGGGCGAACGCTTCAGTGACATCACAAAAACGAACCAGCTGCATCGAAATCAGTCTGATCACGCAAACTGGAACATTCTGACCATCAAGAATAATGTTATAACTCCCGATTCTCGGGGCGGATTCTTCCTGCTGGTAAGAGGCAAAAGATCCGCAAGAGGCCGTTTTGATCCCTTTTTTGATCAGGTCAGCAAGCTCGTTAGCCAGTTCCGGACTGTCACCCATTTGCCAGGCATCTGCGCCGGGATATTTCTTTTTTATTTCCTCAACCTCAACCATGAAAATTCCTTCGTTATCGTCAATGAAAAGAAAAGCTATCCCTTTTTTAACATGAGCGGTCCAAACATAATAGGCGATATCATTCTTTAGATAGTGTGGTCCGTTCTTCGCTCAAAACTGACCTTGATCGATAACTTCGGCTGGCTGGACAATGCGTCGATTCCATTCTCGATGAGCCGAATCGGCGCCATTGTCTCCCTGGGTATTGCGCTGTACTTGATTTACTCCAGCAGCAGGGCAAAAGCCGCAACGGTGGAAATCCCCCGTCGGCCAGTACCGCGGGGGAGCTGACGATTATTCCCAGCGTTTCAGCAGCAGGCTGGCGTTAACGCCGCCAAAGCCAAAACCGTTCGACAGCGCGTAACGCATCTTCTGCGGGCGGGCCTGCAGCGCCACCAGATTGAGACCTGCCGCCTCTTCATCGGGGTGATGCAGGTTCAGCGTCGGCGGCACCATCTGATCACGCAGGGCCTGAATGGTGAAGATGGCCTCGATCCCGCCAGCCGCGCCTAACAGATGGCCGGTGGCGGATTTCGTCGAGGTAATGGCGACCGGATGGGCGCCAAACAGCGTTTTAATCGCCGCCAGCTCGCCTTTATCACCGACCTGCGTCGAGGTGGCGTGGGCGTTGATATGGTCAATCTCTTCCGCGGACACTCCGGCCTGGCGAAGGGCGGTTTCCATGGCCCGACGCGCGCCGTTCCCGTCTTCCGGGCCTGCGGTCAGGTGATAAGCATCTGCGCTGGTGCCGTAGCCCACCAGCTCGGCCAGCGGCGTGGCGCCGCGCGCCAGCGCGTGCTCCAGCGACTCGATCACGATAAGCCCCGCGCCTTCTCCCATCACAAATCCATCGCGGTCGCGGTCAAAGGGGCGGGAAGCGGCTTCTGGCTGGTCGTTGGAGGCGCTGGAGAGCGCTCTTGCCGCGGCAAACCCGGCCAGGCTAACGCGATGAATTGCCGCTTCCGCGCCGCCGCAGAGGGCAATATCCGCCTCGCCGCTGCGGATCATCCGCGCTGCATCGCCGATGGCCTGGGCACCCGCTGCGCAGGCGGTGACCGGCGCGCCGATGGGGCCCCGGAAGCCGTGGGCGATGGACACATGCCCGGCGGCCAGGTTGGCCAGAAAAGAGGGAATGGTGAATGGGGAGAGGCGACGCGGCCCGCGTTCATCGGTGGTATGTACCGCATTGGCGATCTCACTGAAGCCGCCGATCCCGGTGGCGATCACCGTGGCGGTACGTTCCTGTTCGGCCGCAGATGCTGGCGACCAGCCGGCCTGGGTCAGCGCTTCACGGGCGGCGACCAGCGCAAACTCAATAAAGCGATCCATCTTTTTGCGCTCTTTCGCGGGGATGGTCGCCAGCGGGTCGAAGCCGTGCAGCGGATCGCTGTCAATGGACGGCACCTGGCCGGCCACTTTGCAGGGAATATCCGCGACCAGCTGCTCGCTGAGCCTGGTGACCCCTGACTTTCCTGCCAGCAGCGACTGCCAGACGTGCTGTACGCCGCAGCCCAGCGGGCTGACAATCCCCATCCCGGTGACGACAATGCGTTTAACGGAAACGCCCATAGTTAACTCTCCTGTAGTATCAGTGTGCCGGCGGCTTTTTCATCAAGGGAACCAGCAGCGCGGCAAGTAAAAAAACCATCATGATGAGGTAGAACGCATCGGAAAAGGCCTGGGTTCGCGCCTCCCGTAGCGCCAGCGCGGCATCCGGTGAGATCCCCGCGTGGCGAAGTTTGCCGCGCTGCGCTGAACAAAATCCTGGCGTTATTCAGATGGCCGCCAGAACGAGGACGCTTTTCTTACTGGTCGGATTCATTGCTGGCATCTCTGTAAGGTTCAGGCTGGAATTTTTGCCCGCTATCGCCTTCGCGTTTGCGCAGCAGATATTCATGACGATATTTCATCAGCGGCGAGGCGGCGGGGCCCGGCACCATGGCGTATTTACCCGGAATAATCTCTTCCCCGGTCGCTTTATCCACCATGACTGGCTCAACCCGTCGCTGGGTGGCGGTTTCCACCAGCTGCATCTGACGGCCTTCGGGGGCGAAGTGGCGGTTACCCCATTCCGCCAGCGCCAGCAGCACCATGCGGAAATCGCGGCCGCGTTGCGTAAGGTGGTATTCGTAGCGCGGCGGGGTGCTGCTGTAGCACACCTTCTCCAGCAGTCCGTCATCGACCAGTTCCTTCAGGCGGCGCGACAGAATATTGGGCGCGACGTTGCTGCTTTTCTGGAACTCGTCAAAGCGGGTAAAGCCCGCGAAGGCATCGCGCAGGATCATGATGCTCCAGCTGTCGCCGATGCGGCCAAGGCTGCGGGCGATGGGGCAGGGAGCGTGGCAAAGCGGTTCATTTTTCATGGGCTGTCCAGTAACCAGGTGGCTTTTGCCAGCAAATTGACATAGTAACTATCAAAATGCAAGTTACTCTTCATAGTACCCAGAGAAGAAGCTGCTGCCGTTTCGCTACGCCGTTTCACCTTTGAATGCCGAATATTGGACAGTCGCCGCCGCCTTATATCTGCTTGACCGTAATAAGAGATAAATATCGCTGATGGCAGATGAAACATTTTAATAATGATAAAAATCGAGGTGCTGGGTAATGACCTTTATTGGGGGATACGATATAAGGTATGGCGACACTCAAATTAACATTCTCATAACTTATAAAGGTTAAATAAATGAAGCAGGTGGGTATTGTTGGTTGGCGAGGGATGGTGGGCTCAGTATTGTTGCAACGCATGATCGAAGAAAATGATTTCGACGATATTACAGCGCATTTTTTTAGCACCTCCAGTGCGGGTGCCCCGGGCCCGGTTATTAATGGTAAAAGCGACATCCTTAAAGATGCGAATTCCCTTAGCGCCCTCGCCGAAATGGATATCATTATCACCTGTCAGGGCGGGGATTATACCAAAGCCATCTATCCAGCGTTAATTAACCATGGCTGGCAAGGTTACTGGATTGACGCCGCTTCGGCGCTGCGGATGGATGAAAAAGCCTGCATTATTCTCGACCCCGTCAACCGCGAAAATATCGATCGTGCGGTAAAAGCGGGAATTAAACTGTTTGTCGGCGGCAACTGCTCCATTACGCTGAGCCTGATGGGGTTGGCCGGGCTGATAAAAGCGGATCTTATCGAATGGATGAGCGTGATGACCTATCAGTCTGCCTCCGGGGCGGGCGCCAAACAGGTGCGGGAATTAATCGCACAAAGCGCTTATATCAGTCAGCATTTATCCGCTGATGAACTGACATCATCAGGTTCCGTGCTGCCATTGGTAAATAAAGTGAGTGAGTTGATTAACAGCGCGGGCATGCCGGTGGAGAATTTTGGCGTCCCCCTCATGGGCAGCATCATTCCGTGGATCGACAGCGATCTGGGCGATGGAAACAGCCGCGAAGAATGGAAGGGCGAGGCGGAAACTAATAAAATTCTTGGCCTTGCGCCGGGTACCATCCCGGTCAATGGTTTATGCATTCGGGTCGGGGTGATCCGCTGTCACAGCGCGGCGATTACGCTGAAACTTAAACGTGAGGTCAGCGAAGCAGAATTTGCTGAGTTAGTCACCCATTCCCATCCGTGGGTAAACTATGTCCGCAATAATAAGCAAGAGAGTGTCAGTAAATTGACCCCGGCTGCTATTAGTGGTTCGCTGCAGGTAGGCATTGGCCGCTACAAGAAAATGTCGTTAAATAATGACCCAGTCTACTCGGTGTTAACGGTTGGCGATCAGCTATTGTGGGGGGCGGCGGAACCCCTGCGCCGCATGTTAAATATCCTGCTGGGCAAAATATAGTTACGGTCATCCGGGGAAAGCCCTCGCGCGCAGGCGGTTAAGACAAATGTTTAACGAAGCGTTTGCGAACCTCCTTGTAGCCGTTATTTTCATAAAATTGATGCGCTCTGATTCTTTTTTCACTACTTGAAAGCTCGATCTGAGCGCATTGTTTATCACGGGCGAGGCGCTCTGCGGCCTGGAGAAGTTGCTGGCCTATCCCTGATCCACGTGACGATTCCTCGATGATCAGCGCGGAAATTAATGCCCATAAACGGTTCTCATGTACCGGTAAAATAAAATTGATAACGATTACGCCACACACGGCGTTTTCTGTTTCCGCCACCAGCGCACTCATCATGCTCTGCGGGGCAGTGATGCGTTGCGCTAAGATCGCCGTCTCCGTCTGATAGCCCAGCTGCAGAAATAGCGTTTGCAGCGAGGGGATATCTTCTGCTTCAGCCGCTCTGATGAACACCATGATCTTCGACTCCAAATAACATGTTACCGGACCGGAAGCGGGCCGGCGGATACCTTATTCCCCGGTCCGCTCCAGTCTATGCCACTCAGTCCATCAGACTGACCTGGGCGGCGACAATCCGCCAGCCGTAGGGGAAGCGTACCCAGGTCTGCTGCTGGCGGCCTAGGCGCGCGCTGCCTTCGCGGGTGAACTCGGTGCTGCACACCGCCATATCCGCGCCAAAGGTGGTAATGGTGGTATGGCGCAGATCGCGGGCCAGACCGGCGGCGGGGCGGGCGGCGCGAAAGGCGCGGATCGCCTCGATGCCATACAGATTTTCGCCGGCTCCCAGCCGTACGGTGCGCGGGTCGTGCCAGAATAGCGCATCCAGTGCCTCGATGTTATTGCTGACCAGCGCCTCTTCATACTGATAAAACGCCGCCGTCACCTCGGCGAGGATCGCCGGGCGGTCTACATTATCCAGATTGATCATGCTGCACTCTCCGCCACTCGGGCATCGGTAATGCCCATCGCTTCCAGCGCCCGCGCGGCGCGAAGACAGGCTTGTTCGTTAAACGGCGCGGCAATCAGCTGCAGGCCAATCGGCTTACCGCTGGCGGTACGCAGGGGCACGGTCACCACCGGCAGACCGAGGAAGGAGATCGGCTGGGTCAGCATGCCCATGCTGGCGCGCACCGGCAGCGGCTGGCCGTTAATCACTATCTCCTCGGCGCCAATCGGCGTAGCGCTGCATGGAGTGGCCGGGGCAATCAGCACGTCGGCCTGACTGAACAGGGATTTGATCGCCTGACGGGCATGACGGCGGAAGCGCTGAGCCTGCAGATACCACGCCGAGGGGATCATCGCCCCGGCCAACAGCCGCTCGCGGGAGTGGGGTTCAAAGCGCTCGGGCGACTGGCGAATATTTGATGACAACGATATCACCTTCATATTTTTGCATATATCCAAGCGCTTCTACTAAAATTTCCGCTTTATTAATTTCCTTCTTAAACTCTTGTTGCATCTCTTTTCCCCCTACGAACGATAATCAGCATTGATTTTGACATAATCATAAGTCAAATCACATCCCCAAGCTGATGCCTTTGCATCAGCAATTTTCATTTCAATATTTGTTTTTACATAATCACTCGATAGAATCTTAGTTGCAAATTCTTCACTATAATCTGTAGCCATCCCATTTTCTACAAGTTTTAAATTACCAAATTCACTTTCTATATATAAATCTACCTGATAAGGATCAAATTCTTCCCCAGAATATCCCATCGCACATAAAAGTCTTCCCCAATTTGCATCATTTCCAAAAATAGCTGTTTTTACAAGTGGTGATGTGCAAACACTTTTAGCAACTACTTTTGCTTGTTTAACATCTTTTGCACCATTTACATTTACTTCTAATAATTTAGTAGCCCCTTCTCCATCACTTGCAATACATTTAGCTAAGTATTCATTAACATAATATAAAGCTTCTTTAAATGTTTGATAATCTTCATCTTCTTTTACAATTTCATCATTACCAGCTAAACCATTAGCGAGTAATAAAACAGTATCATTTGTTGAAGTATCTCTATCTACAGAAATCATATTAAAAGTATCTGGAATAACTGATTTTAATGCTTTATTTAATAATTCTTTAGAAATATTTAAATCAGTTGTAATAAATCCAAGCATTGTTGCCATATTTGGATGAATCATCCCTGAACCTTTACAACATGCTCCAATAGTTACCATTTTTCCTTTTACTTCAATTTCAACAGCTAAATGTTTTGGTTTTGTATCTGTTGTCATAATTGAAGTAGCTACATCAATTCCTGCTTGATGATCATCTTTTAATTGTTTTAAAGCTTCATCAATTCCTTTTTCAATTGGATCAGTAGATAATTGTTTACCAATAACCCCTGTTGAACAAATAAGAACTTTTTCTTTTTCAACATTTAAAGCATTTCCGACAATACTTGCAAATTTTTCATTTGCTTGATTTCCAAGTTTTCCAGTACAAGCATTGGCAATCCCACTGTTAATCGCAATAGCCTTTACTGTATCACTGTTTTCTACAACTTGTTTATCCCATAAAACAGGAGCCGCTTTTACCATATTTGTTGTAAAAGTTCCTACCGCTTTTGCTTCAACATCAGAAACAATTAAAGCAAAATCTTTATTTTTCTTTTTAATACCAATATGTAATCCAGCCCCTTGATACCCTTTTGGATTAGTAACTGTTCCATCTTCTATTATTTTCATACTCTTTTTCCCCTTATAAAACCGCAGGTGCTAACATAAGACCTGTCTTTTCATCTAAACCAAACATAATATTCATATTTTGAATTGCTTGACCAGCAGCTCCTTTAACTAGATTGTCCATGGCTCCCATCATAATCACTCTATGTGTACGAGGATCCACTTTATAAGCAACATCAACAAAGTTTGAACATTTTACATTTCTTACTTCTGGAACATTTCCTTCTTTTAAGACACGTACGAAATATTCATCTTTATAAATATCATACGTTTTTTTAACATCTTCCTCACTTACTCCTTCTTTTAATGAAGCGTAAGCTGTAATTAAAATTCCTCTATTCATTGGAATAAGATGAGGTGTGAAGTTAAGTAATACTTTTGATGAAGAAACATACCCTAATTGTTCTTCAATTTCTGGTGTATGACGATGACTTGCTACACCATAAGCTTTAATACTTTCATTCACTTCACAATAAAGATTTTGAACTTTTGCTCCTCTACCAGCACCACTTGTTCCACTCTTTGCATCAATAATCAACGTATCCATATCAATAAGTCCTGCCTTAGCAAGTGGATAAATCGATAAAATAGAACATGTTGGATAACATCCAGGATTAGCAATCAGTCTTGCATTTTTAACATCTTCTCTATTGATTTCACATAATCCATAAACAGCTTCTTTAATAAATTCAGGTGAAGCATGTTTAATTCCATACCATGATTCATATGTTTCTACATCTTTAATACGATAATCTGCAGATAGATCAATTACTTTCACTTTCTTTAAAACTTCTTCACTTACCATCTTAGCGCAAACCCCTTGAGGTGTAGCAAAGAATACAACATCAACATTATCTAAATATTTTTCAATATCTTCATCTACACACTTTTGATCTAATAAAGTGAAATACCCCTTATAAACATCACTATATTCTTGATCACTATATGTTCTTGATGAAACCCATTCAATATGAACATTTGGATGTGTTAATAAAAATCTAACAAGTTCACATCCTCCATAACCAGTTGAACCAACAATTCCAACATTAATCATTCTACTTTTCCCCCTATAA